>Ga0315273_10000381_pt1 | contig 45908 bp, 58 predicted proteins | sample YL17G02_0_MG_FD_205753 | JGI IMG/M metagenome (GOLD analysis project Ga0315273, IMG submission 205753) | Sediment microbial communities from Yellowstone Lake, YNP, Wyoming, USA - YL17G02_0 | ecosystem: Environmental > Aquatic > Freshwater > Lake > Sediment | place: USA: Wyoming | collected...
TACCAGCACTCATAGCCGTACCACCTAAAGTACAAGAAGTTATAGTTGCTGAAGCCAATTCAGAGGTTACTAGAACAGCTACAATTCTATCTGGGTGTGCTGTACCTATCGCTGCGTCTGTATATGTCGCAACATTTCCCGATGAGTTGACTCCTGCTGGTGTTGCCGTTAGTGTAAATGAAACTGCCATATTAGATTGCCTCCTGCCATACTCTACAAGTAATTACGTTAGATGTGTCTGTATAAGGTGAAAGGTCTGCTATTGGACCTGATAAAGTAAAGTCTGTATTTGCGTCTTCTGCGTTATTCGTGGCAACATCTACCCAAGTTGTAGTATCTATATTGTAGATTTGTAACTTAACGATTGAGGCCGAAGGAGCTAAGGTTGATTGACCTGTCCAAGTTACCTGACAGGAAGGGTTATCTCCTACGAAGTTTTTGAATTGATGAATCATGTAATTCTCGGTTGCTGTTTGACCTACAGTCTGTCCATCAACTAAAGATACTTTATCTACTTCAGGAACAGAATAATTAGTTGTAAGGTTTGTATCATTTGCTGGCAAATTTTCATATTCTCCTCTCGTGTACATCGCATATCCCACACTAGGAGAGGCAGAGGGAGATACAGATTTACTCTCCGAAGCACTGGGAGAAACTGACTTACTTTCCGAGGCTGAGGGTGATAGGGACTTGGACTCACTAGACGATGGGCTTAAAGATTTGGATTCACTAGCACTTGGGGAAATTGACCTAGACTCCGAAGCACTGGGTGATATAGATTCTGACTCTGAAGCACTAGGAGAAATGGACGCTGATGGGCTTAAACTGGCCGAACTACTCTTAGATGGTGATATAGAACGGGACTCGCTAGCACTAGGAGATATAGACTCTGATGCCGAAGCTGAAGGACTAAGGGATTTACTCTCACTTTTAGATGGAGATAGGGATTTGGATTCCGAAGCAGATGGTGAAATTGACCTAGACTCACTAGCGGAAGGAGATATTGAACGGGATTCTGATGCCGAAGGACTAATACTTCTACTCTCACTAGCAGATGGACTAAGAGAAGCTGAAGGAGATAATGAACGACTCTCAGATGCTGAAGGAGAAATACTTCGGCTCTCAGATGCACTAGGAGAAAGGGATTTAGACTCCGATGTTGAGGGACTGAGAGAAGCAGATGGACTAAGAGATGCACTACCACTAGCTGAAGGGGAAACAGAAGCTGAAGGGGAAACAGATGGAGAGACAGAAGCACTTTCATTTAATACTGTTTCAAATGGCCAATAAGCAACAAGACCTGCTGTAGAAGGTTTTATTTCAGCATCCTTTGCTGCTGATAATTCTGCTGCGGTTCTTGCAACATTCCAAAACCTTATTTCATCCATCTGACCATCGAAGTAGTTTCCGCTTTCTGTACCATCATGACTTTGGGAACCTACACGACCATTGGTTGAAGCACCATATCCGGTTGCTTGAGTCCAACCGACAGCGTTATCAGAAACACCATCTAAAAACACTTCAAGGTTTGTTCCATCGTGAACTGCCGCTACATGATGCCAAGCACCATCATCTACGTTAGTTGCACCAGTACAAACCTTATAATCTGTTCCAGACACCGCACCAGTATTTCTTGCATCTACAATTTCAAGTTTATGTGCGGCACTTACGTAGAACTCTATTCCTTCCAAATTTGTTACTGCCTCCCAATTCTGAAAGATTTGTCTGATATTGGTTGCTGAACCGCATTTAACCCAAGCCTCAATAGTCCAAGCGGATGTCGGTTTTAGGTGTGCATCAGTACCGTCAAAAGTACAATACTGTGCCGATGCTCTTACACATTGAATAGCTTCTGTACTAGCAACGAATGGAAAATTGGTCGTGTACTCTGTGGTACTGACATTTGTTAGATTATGACCATAAGCTGTCTGGTCGTTATAATTTACTGCCATAATTCAAGATTAGTTTAATAAATAAAAAAGACGTTCTTTCGAACGCCTGCTGTTTTTTACAGATTAGCCCCTAAGTTATATATCTTAAGTTTAACTAGGTCAAAGACTTGACCAAATCCGTGCCTAATCCCCAATCTGGAATGGAGTCACCTTCTTGCCATGTGTCTTTGGCGATGTTTCTATAATGTCTATTTGCAAATTGTTCTACTTTCCATTTAGAACCCGTATAAGTTCCTTCATGTCTAATATCTATATTGCATATTGGGGACTTAAAATCCTCAATCGGCAAGTCATCAACCCCACCACTTCGTATATGTCTTCCCCCCGGTTCGAAACCTATACTTCGGTCAAAGTGTCCATCTTTACATTTTTCACTTTCTTCTACCCTTTTAATCTTTTTCTTAAAGTGTTCAAGAAGTACCTCTCTATAAGCGACACACTGACTTAATTTTCTACAGTGATAGTAAAGACAATGGCCATCTTCAAGCCGAAGTTGCCAAACATTAACATTATAATAATAAGTGTTTTTATCTTTAGGGGTAAAGTCAAAATGTGAGGCATCATAGAGGTCGTCATGTTCACAAAAGAAAATTATGTCCGCAGTGGAGTGTTCCAGTGCCGCTACAATTTGCTTAAACATAGTTAAGGGTCCTCTTTTAAGTGAAGGGAAGTAGATATTATGGTCTCCGAAGTCTAATTTCTTTTTAAGCGCCGCGGTTACAATCGTCAAGTTTTTTTCCTTCCTGATTTTAATAAGTCTTTCTCTTACAGGTAGGGCAATCTTGTCATCTAAATCTCCATCAGTATAGTAAATTATCCCCTTAGTCAGTCCCCAATCCGGGGGATTGAACTTATCCAATAACCATTGAAATTTATGTTTAGCCAATGGCCATTTATCTCTTTTGAATAACTCTCTTGATAGTTCGCGATTTGCCTCTACTTCGGAGTGTTTTTGAGGATAGGGAAAACCAAAGTCTCCACCTTGAGTTCTAAACATATGTGCATACCAAGTTCTTTTATTTATAATTACCCTCCCACCTGAGAGCCATGTCTTACAGGCTACTTCAGTTCCCTGTTGTCCCCAACTGAAAAAATCTTCACTGCATAGATTTAATTCAAAATACTTAGATTTAGTACACATAAAGCATGAACCTTGTAAACTCATAGATTCTACTAAATCACCTGTTTGTCTTTTCTTGTACTCTCCCCAATACTGAAAGTGCATAGTTTTATCAAATCTATATGACGTAGAAGCGGGATTTGTTTTGGCTATCCATACAACATCCTTAATCGTGGGTTCTCCACACTCCTTACATACACCTGACGGCCCCTGATACCTTCTGTGACCCTTAGGACACACCCAATCAAAAGCGTGGAGATTACGCATTAAGGGAGCCATTGTTACATCATCCCCGACTTCCTTGAAGGCTTCTAACATCTTTCGGTCAAACCCTTGCTCAAATGCACAATGAGCATCTATCTTCATTATGTATTTTCCTTTGGCGATTTTAGCAGCTTGATTAGTCGCTACTCTTTGACCTTTAGACTCTGGATTATAAATTAAGGTTACTCTTGAGTCTGATTGAGTTAGGGGAGGTTCAGGCAAATAACCATCTAAGATAGCAATTATTTCAGTATCTGCTTCTATATGTTCAAGCAAATCCTGAATAGTCCTATCTAAGAAAATTTCGTTTCTCGCAGGAATTAGGATTGAGAGTTCAACCATTTTTTATTCCTTTCTAATAAGGCCCTGGTTAATTCGGGTTTATAACCTAAACTTTCCGCCCATGCACACCAAGCATTTACATCCTTGGGAATACACTTTGAATTAGCTCCAAGTTTTCCTGGATAGATTAAAGTCCACCATTGGGTAAATCTCCAATCTGTTCCGTAGATAGTTTCTCTAATTACATAGTAATCAAGTCCGGCAAGTTCACAAACCTCGTAAAGTTCGTGGCACTGTAAGACCTTATAAGCAATGGCCCTATTTTCACTTAACTTAATAACCTCTGCTTCATAAGCTGTATGTTGTCTTATAACCACACTGGCATTATGTACAGTTGTGTACAGGTTAATCAACTCTCTCCTATCTTTAGGTTTGCCTCCTATAACTAGAAATTGTCTTGATTTGGGGTCGCTCATTGGATGCGCTGCAGTTTCACCCAGGTACTCAGGTTGCATTACAATCCGCTTATTATATTTAGCAGATAAGTAGTCCGTTGTACCTGGGTTCACAGTAGAACGAATTACTATAAGTGGGCATTTTAACCAACTTACAACTTCCTCAACTATTGAACAATCCAATGCTCCTTCATTGGGACATGGCGTAGGTACACAGATGAAGGCAATATCTCCTTTATTGGCTTCTTCCTTAGTTCCTATTTTATCTGTATAAACATAAGCATCGGGGAACTGCTCCTTCATGTACTTACCAACCCAACCGAAACCTACAATCGTTATTTTCATAATTCATTCACCCCCCTTGCTATGTCATCTATTAAAACATTTAAAGGACACTTCTTATTCATAACAGCGTGGTATTTAACATTGTTTCTATCTAGCCATTCGTAAGTGCTGTTCATCAACCAATTCTGTCTAGCTGTATAAATAATGATAAAGTTATCTCGATAGAGTTCGTTTACTTTTTTAATTACTTCAGGATAGGGTTTGGCATTGAGACAATCTTCTGGTGTTTTCCAATGTTTACCTTCACAAAGAACTCCGTCAATATCAATTCCAATCCTTATTCTACTCATTTTATTGCCCCTTCTATAGTTCTTTTCAGTCCTTCATCTAAACTTACCTTAGGAAACCAGTTTAGTAATCTTCTTGATTTGCTTATATCGGCTAGTGTCATCTTAGGTTCGTACACTTTAGGGGTATGGTTGGGTTTAATCTTAGACCCCATCATTTTTCGTATCTTGTTATATAAATCATTTATAGGTATATTCTCCCCTGATCCGCAGTTAAATACTTCACCATCAACCCTAGAATGAGCCATTAAATAAATTAGTTCTACTGTGTCGTCTATATAAATATAATCTCTAGCTTGTTTACCTGTACCCGTGATTGAAGGTTGAAGTCCTTTCTTAATCATGTCTATAAACTTAGGTACCGCTCCCGAATAGATACCCTTGGGGTTCATTCTCGTTCCATAGACATTAAAAGGCCTTATGGCGTTCCATGATAGTCCGTAGAGTTTCTGGTAGAGTCGGCAATACTGTTCTCCTACTAGTTTAGTCAAAGCGTAAGTACACATTGGATTAGGTGGTGAGGTATCTTCAAAACAAGGCCAAGTTTCTTGGTCTCCGTAGATTGAGGAACTTGATACAAACACCACTCTTTTAACTTTGTTATCTCTACAATGGTTTAATACTTTAACAGTTCCTTCTACGTTTACGTGAGTTGTTTCTTCCGGATAAACGATTGACCACTGGGGTCTAGTGAGGGCTGCTAAATGAAAGACGACATCTATTCCCTTAAACAAAGTCCCACATTCATCATTTAATATATCTATCTCATAAACTGTAAGTCGTGGGTCTTTAGGAAGATTCGCATACTTACCTTCCGAAAAGTTGTCTATAACTGTTATGTGGTCTGCGTGTCCATCTATAATCGTTACTTTACTATCAAACTCCTGCAATAACCTTTCAACAAGGTGGGAACCGATGAACCCCGCTCCTCCGGTTATCAAATATCTCATTTAAATTCTAATTCCTCAGGAGGCATCAATCTATCTGTCTCCTGTCTTACAAATCCCCAACATGGATTATCCCACTTAAAGAAAACATCGTAAATATCAGGTTTAAATTCAATTAAGGGAAATGTCCGCTTTGAGTAGCACCAAGCTGGAATACAATCCTTTACATCAGTATATTTATAAGCAGACCTTTTATAGTCATGTCCCCAAACTATTCCCCCTGGCCTGACTTTCCTTGACCATTCGTTTACATCCTCAGCTACGTGCATGAAGTCATGCGCTCCGTCTATAAATACAAAATCTAGTGAGTTATCTGGGAAGTCCCTTACAGCATCCATACTCATCTTTTTAATAAGTCTTGCTCCCTTGTAGGGTTCTACTCTTTTCTTGGCTTGGTTAAAATAGGCTTTAATCTTTTCTCCGTACATGTGATACCCAGGATAAGTATCCCAAACATCTACCATAAATAGTTTAAGTCCAGGGTTTTCCTTAAGAAGCATCTCTGAGTAAAATCCTTGAGCGACCCCTACTTCAGCACCTATCTTAAAACCCATATCCCCTAACGCCTTAGCCATTATTTTTCTGTTCCAGTTATGTGCTTGTGTAATACGTTTCTCGGGGTCTATTCCAAATTTGTCTTGAAGATATTTCAGGGTAGGATTCATTTCTTTAAGTACTTATTATACACTTCTTTCCAGTCATTTGTCCATGTAGGAATTGGCCAGAATTTCTCTATTAGCCAGTCTAATTTATGAATTTGATTAGGTTCTTCATTCCTTAACCAGTGATTAGCAGTCCATTCGTAAGAGTGCTTAACCCTTTCAGCTCCTAAATCCCAACTTGCTCCTCTTTGATAGCCTTTGTGCATGTGGGCGTACCATGTACGTTTATTAACCATGACTTTTCCTCCATGAACTAACCAAGTCTTAAGACAAAGTTCCGGAGGTTCCATGTAATTTATATCGTATCCTTCCGAACTCATGCCTTTTAAGGTATTCTGAAAGAAGTCTTTTTTAACAAACCAGCATGACCCATGAATTTGCATAGTTTCATCTATATCGTATTCCTTAACTTTTCTTTCTTGGGTTCTTGCCTTCCAGTGTCCTCCTGCTTTGAATCCAAAGTGCATATTATCCGTAAATGGACAACTCAAATAGAAGTAGTCGTACCACCATGGGTCTTGGATTTGCCACGTCTCAGCGTCTAACACAAAAAATCTCGGAGTAACAATCCAGTTGTCCTGCATATCGGCTCTTAAGATTTCATTGAATCCATATCCAAACATACAATGAGAGTCGGTTTTTAAGATATAATCATGCTTGGCCATATAAACCATCTGATTTATAGAAGGTCTGATACCGTAGGGTTCTTTGTTATTTATAACTGTAAGATTTGGATAGTCGGGAATCTCCTGAAAGGGTGGGCCATCTTGGGTAACTATAACCTCAAACTCTCCTGTAGCTTTTTCGTATATATCCTTAATAGTCCGTTGAAGCACGGTTTCGCCTGTATTGACCTTATACGTCTCTCCCCTACTGGGTACGATTATAGTTGTCCCCATTCTTTCCCTTCATTAGCTACTAAAACACCTTTGGCACAGTTATCTAAGTAAATCTCTCTCATAGCCCTTTGCATTAAAAGTTTTGTATAACTTACTTTGTTGGTTAATTCTTCCGGGACTAAGGCTCTATATTTTTCCTTATCCAGATTGGCTATTTTTCTTTCTTGGCGGGTTCTAATCTCATCAATCAAGTGCCAGGAATAGGTCTCCACTTTTGCGTCTCTCCTGTAAAGTCTCATACATATATCCTTATCTTCAGGCCCGCATAGGTTAAATCTTTCATCATATCCTCCCATCTTTAAAAACTCATTCCTTTGACAGACAAGTAGTCTTCCGCCTGTCAGTTTACCCATTCCCGGTATTTCCTCTTTTAAGTATCTACCTTCCTCAATAAGCCATGTTGTGTTATAGATTTCCAATAGATTCCTCCATGTAGGGATAGTGTCCTTTTTAAGAATAATATCTGCATCCTGAATTACAATATAGTCCCCACTTGATGCCTTAACTGCGCAATTCCTGGAGTGAGAAATCGAGAAGAATTTATGATTAGGAGACCTTGCATAGGTAATAGGGTAATCAATGTTTTTAAGATAATCTACCAAATCATCCTTAGAATCGTAATCTAGGATGACTATCTCTACAGGGGGACTGGCTTTGGCTGCCTTTATTGTCTCAGGAAGTGTCCTTTTAAGGTCATCTGTACGATTCATTACAACTATACAAAGGCTTATCATTTAACAAAGAGTAATCTGTCATCCCACCCGTGTTTGTGTCTGAATCTTGTATATTCTACTTCATACCCTTTTGCTTTGATTTTATCTACTATCCCCAAATCCTTAACATCTTCTATAACATAAATTACATCCTTCTTAAGTAGAGGTTTAAGTGCCAGACAAGTATAAACCTGATGTGCCGGAAGGTGAGAACCGTCATCAATCACTATGTCTATATCTGAACCTATCTTTTTAATTAACTTCTTTAAGTCTGATTTGTTGGCTTGGTCGCAGAAGAAAGTCTGTATTCTATGGCTTTCAAATATACACTCAGGCAAGATGTCTATTCCGTATATCATAGCTTCTGGGAAGAAATCTCTCCACATGTATAGACTCGCCCCCATAATGTAATGAGGTAGTTTATAGACCTTGCGTGGCATTGATATACCAGCACCGACACCTATCTCAAGTACCTTCTCAACCGAATAGCGTATATCTTTGAATTTCTCATAATAAGTAGGGGTATAACTATGTCCCCATTGGGTCTCACTTATCCAAGGAGATTTATCTGTCCCGTACTTTTGAGCTAATTTACAAAGTGGTGTTTCTGCTATCATAATGCTTTCTTTATTTTATGTACTAATTGCAAATGTTTGTCCTCTAATTTACCATAATCTTTATCTCCCTTTGCAAATACATCAAACTTATATGTTTTCATTCCAATTACAGCAGCTGTTATCTGAGCATTTAAGATATTATCTGAGGTTCCACTACAAGAGATTGTAATTAACATATCTTCCATGTCAGCATAAAGCATTAGTTGTTTACTGAAAGTGAAATCATATCCGAAGTCATTAGCTATCATTGTCATTATTGAAGTATTGCTGTTTAAGCATATTGCCTTGATTCCTTTGGAGAATAAATCATTAGTTAGATGTTCTGCTGTACTTGCTGAACCTCCATTACCACAAATCCAAACAAATCTAGCCTCTTTAATTGATTGAATTAAATCTTTCATAAGTTTAACATCACCTTGCTTCCGTTAGGTTCAAACTCAAAAGGCAATTCTACCAACTTAAGTGCTTTTCTTACATTTTCTTTTGTACCATCGGGACAATATAAAAGCAAAAACCCTCCACCACCCGCACCAAGCACTTTGCCCCCTGTTGCGCCTGCATATGAGGCTTTCGCAAACCACCTCTCTATTTTGTCATTGGATATATCTTCAGCCAACTGTCTCTTAAGTCCCCAACTTTCTCCCAACAATTCCCCAAAGTTATCGCAACCAATAGCGTCTCTGGCTAACTCTTTCATTTGCTCAAGTATTTTTGTATTTTTAGGCACGTTCTTTTTCTGAACTTTCAATATAGACGATGATTCTCTGGTTATTCCTGTGTATAGAAGTAAAAGATGTTCCTGTAAATCTTCAGGAGGTACTTTAAATCCCCCAACCTTGCCTTTTTCAAACGAATAAAACCTAAATCCCCCAAAAGCCGAGGCATATTGGTCTTGAACTCCGATTGGTTTTTTTAATATATCTATCTCTATATGACAGGCTTCTTCAGCTAGTTGTTTAGCATTAGTTTCTTCTCCTTTATATGCGTGGAGAGCCTTTAATAGACCTACTGTAACCGCACTAGATGACCCCAGACCCGTCCCTGCAGGTACATCGCCTATTGTTATTACTTCTATACCTCCCTCAATCTTGGTGTATTTCAGGCACTCACGGACTATATCGTGTTTTACGTCATTTACATTCTTAACTAACTCAGCTTTGGTATAGGTTACTCTTATATTGTTATCGAATCTTGGTTTAACTATCACATAAACATACTTATTTATGGCGGTTGAGAGTACACATCCTCCGTATTTGTTGTAAAAGTCAGGGAAATCAGTTCCTCCTCCAAAGAAACTTACTCTTAATGGCGTTTGAGTAATAATCACTTTAACCTCTTTCTAAGTTCCGTTGAAGAAAACCGATGGTCTCGCCTGTTGTAAACAATCTCTATCCCACGCTTCTTACATATTTCAACTCCTGTCATAAATCCGTCTTTATGGTCTATTCCCACGAACCTTATATTTATAGGTAGAATGCTTAATATATCTTCTAAGTCTTTTTCCGTCTCATAAACCATTATTGAATCAACCCACTTGCAACCTCCCACCAACATTTCCCTTTCCACGATGGATTGTATTGGCTTATTTTTTACCTTGGGTCTATCTATTGTAGGGTCTGTTTGAATCCCAACAACCAAATAGTCACACATTCTCCTGCAATCATTAAGCATACTCACATGCCCTGCATGGAAAAGGTCAAATGTACCACAAGTAAAACCAATTACAGTTCTTCTCATATTGGACTAACCCACAGTTTACGATCTTCAGGCCATGTGGGTACTGGCCAAAACTTCTCAACCAACCAACTAATCGGATGCTTAAGGTTTGGTTCTTCGTTAGTCATCCAGTGCTTTGCAGACCAGTTATGAGAGGCTACAGTATGATAATCCTCTTTATACATCCTACCGTATTGTTTACCTTTATGAAGATGAGCCATCCATGTATTCTTATTGACTTTAATCTCTCCATCCTTCAACCAATACTTAATTCCTATCTCTTGGGGTTCTTGGGCGAAGGTTGAATAGGTTTCTATACGGTCATCCAAGAATCCAACTCTATCCATGAAATACTTCTTGTTGGCAAACCAACAACTTCCTTGCCAGCTCATAGTATCGTCTATATTATATTTGGGGTCAGTTCTTTCTCTGTCTCTATCTCTCCATTCAACTCCATGCATTCCCCAATCGTGTTCCTTACCTTGCTGAGGAAAACACAAATAATGATAGTCTCTTACTGGTCTTGTCATATTGCGTTCCCATTTCTCTGCATCTAAAGAGTATCTACGGGGTATCATTAACCAGTTTTCTGCACAACTATCCGCCAGTTCCTTGTCATAACCCTGTGCGAACATACAATGGTCGTCTACCTTCATAATATAATCACCTTTGGCTAACGAAAGACCTGCATTTATTCCTGAACGCATACCTCTTGGAGTTGAAGGGTGAACATAAGTAATACGTTTGTCGTTTAAGAGAGGGGTTGGCCACTTCTCATCTACATTTACAATCACTTCTATTTCATTCACAGATTTCAGGAGTACATCCTCTATGGTTTTTGTAGTGAACTGACTATTCCTATTCGGTATGATTACGGACAGCATATTAAGCCCAAGTGGAAACACTTACTAACCTTCCTGTATCCCAGGTAAAGGTTTTAGTGTAAACAGTTCCATCTATGGTCTTTGTAAGAGTGGTAAGTTGTCCACTTCCGTCATATGCTAGAGTCATTGAAGGATTACCTTGTATTGCTGAAGTTCTTTCAAGATTATTAGTAACAGGATTTAAGGTCAGGGGAATACGCGTTAATACCTCATAATCAGGGTCAAAGGAAAGATTCTCCATATACATAGGAGTTTTCGTCAACTTCTGGTGTGTCGGGTTCTTTATTGCCATACGTTGTATTTACTCATTGTATCAAAAACTGCCTTATTCATTTCTTTCGATGACTTGAGATTAGCCAACTTAAAAAAGATTCTTTTCTTTTCTCCTGCGTCTTTGACGAATGACAAATCTCTCCATGCTTTGACCACTCCAGCGATTCTGTCCAAAACGATTGACGGTTCGGATTCTTCAGCGAGGCCCATCTCTCCTTTAAGGCCGTCAAGTGTTTTCTTGAAGGCGGAAACTGTTGGAGATACTCCTTTGGATTTAATAATCTGGAGAACGTAATCTTTAACCTCTTGTATATTGGCTTTATCTTCCTGCGGTAGTGAGTTAAGGTTTTCATTTATGTTTAATGCGTCTAAAACTACACTTCTTCCCCCGGTATCTCTAAGTTCAACAGGTTCGTTGTCACTTTCCCCTGATTGAACCTCCTCATTGTTTCTTTTTGGCTCTGGTATATCTACCGTTGGTTGTTCTACTGCTGGCGGGGGAGCACCCCTAAAAACAACATTTGCCATTAGACTTTTATACCACTTTTCCCCCAGTCGGTCAACGACTTATATGCTTTTACCCACCTCTTTATGTTGGTTTTGAGTGTATAGCCTGTCGTAATACACCCCCTGGCCTTCTCGGCTATATCCAGTCTTAGGTTTTTACAAATAATGTAGTTTTTGATACATCGATACCATTGTTCTTCATCCTCAGCCACCATTCCGTATATTCCGTCTAGGTGTTCATTGGACATCTTATATACAGTAGGTGAATAAACCCCGGGTATTTGTGCAATAGAATACTCAATCCACTTTATATTTGATTTACACCTGTTAAAAGGAGTATCCCTTAAGGGAGCAAGACCTATGTCTAGTCTTAAAGAGTATAATTTAGTCGGCCATATTTCAAAAGGTACACCATTCATTGTTTCAACAGGTAATCCTTTAAATAAAGCACCGACTCTGGGATCACCAACCATAACTAGTTGGACATTCTTAAACTCCTTGCAGATTCTTTTAATAGGTTCTACTATCAACTTAACATCGTCTACATGAGTAATAGACCCAGCCCAGCCTATTCTTATTTGTTTACTCTCATTTGGAAGGTAAGGTAAGTCCCATCTGTCTGTATCTATGAAATTAGGTAAAACTACCACATTGTCATTGTATTGTTTTAATTGCTTGGCTAGATAAGGCGTTGTGGTTGTTATCATATCGGCCATTTCCATTGACCTTCCTATAACAAACTGTGCCTCGTAGATTCTATGCTCAAGTTTAAAAGGACTATCACTATTAACTTCGAGTCCGTCATCACATTCTACAATTATCTTTTTGCCGTATTCTTGTTGAAGTTGGTAGAGTAGGGCTATTCCCTTCTTGTCGGTACAGCTTTGAGTAATAATAATATCCGCCCATAACCCTTCTTCGGGGTTTATACCATTCTCGGAAACAAAGGCTTGTATTCCTTTCTTCCTTAAGTATTTAAAAGGGTCTTCTAATCTCCAGTATTTACTACCGGAAGAATTTCCATAGCCGACAATTCTAAGTGGTCTCATTTAGCATTTCTGACGCGAATTTGAACTCAGCATCCGCAGGCATTTTAAATAGATTAACGAAGTTCTTTTCTATATTGTCCGGCATTTTGTTAGTCATGTGGCCATGCAATTTAAGAACGTCTAACGTACTATCCCAGAATGGCTCGAATATGTTATGCGTATAGACATAAAACTTCTTGGTTGGTTTTATATATACCTGATTCCTGTCAATCGCCCCCCACCATCCTGCTTCATCAAGGGCTTTAACTACGCCATCATTCCACAACCAATAAGGAGCTTTAAATCCTTTAACGTATGGAAGGTTATCTCTTTTGAAACATTCATCTATTGCGGGGAAGATGTTATTCTTCATGGTTTCATAACTGCACTTCTCAAACTCTCTTTCTAGGTGCATTAACCCATGAGGTATAAGTTCCATCCAACTTAAATGTTTTTTGATTTCCCTAAGGGTATTTGCACGCATTATCCTTCCTGATACATCCATTTCATAAGAGTAGTCATAGGGGATTGTAAATAAGGATACTTTTAATCTAGGATAGGCTTCTTTTAGTTTAACGAATAAATCTAGTCTATTGTTAAGTACGGACCAGTCATCAAAGTCAAGGCAGATTGTTTTCATTTTGTTCCTACTGCAAATATAACCATCTTGTGTTCTATATCAGGTAAACTTACAAACTCCACTTTCTTAAATCCTGCACTTATAAATAAATTCTCTACGTCTTCCTTACTAAATATCCAAACATGCTCCGATGAATGTATCAAGTCATCTTTAGGGGTTGTGATAACTAACTTCCCACCTTTCTTGAGTATTCTAAAAGCATCTCTAAATAAGTCTAACGGATTGTCTAGGTGTTCTATCAACTCTCCCGCAAAGCAAACATCAAAGTAATCTTTAGGTAAGAAATCCAATCCTCCTACATAACCTTGAAACCACTTCCCATAAGTGGCATCTTTTTTACTATTCTTGATTACCTCATCGGATATATCAACACCCCATATTTCACAACCTTTTTTCTTTTCATTAACCATCTGCCCAGGAACTCCTACTCCGCACCCTAAATCAATAAACTTATCTCCGTCTTTAATATAATTCATTAACGTAAAGAATCTATGCGTTCTCCCCCAATAGTCTTTATATTTGGCTGGAGTGGTATATATGTAGTTCCAATAGACCTTGGTGTTTATTTGCTCATTATTTGTGGCTTTCATATCGGGTTTGTCTTTCTTTTACACGCCTCTGGAAATACTCGGGATTGTCCTTCTTTTGTTGGTCAGTACCTTGAGGACCGTGAGATACAAAGTAGTTTTCCAAATAACCTTGCGAGAAGCCATGAAACAACAGATATTGGCTCATCTCCATATCCTGAACACCATGTAAGAAACTATTTTCATCCCACCTAAATCCTTCATATACTTTAGAATCTACAAAATGACATATCCCCCCTATGTGTTTGCTTATTCCTATTAACTCACCTTTAAGCATGCCGTATCCTATACGTGGCGCACCTCCTGGATTATCTACCAGACCTTGAACATAACACGAAAGAGCAAAGATGTGATTTGATTTCCATATCTCAACCATCTTGGCAAGCCAACCCTTAGTTAGACCTATACAATCATTGTCCCATTTAACTACAATATCGTATCTACCATGACTAATCATCTCTACAGCGTCGTTACTGGCTTTAGATATACCTTCGTTGGTTTCGTTTAGTTTAATTCTTTTAATAACTCCTTTACTAAATTTCTCATTTAAGTATTCTACTGTTCCATCCTTACTGCCGTTATCAACCACAAAATGGTCAATGGCATATCCTGCAGTTTCTTGTAAACTCTTGAAGGACTTCTTGGTGTAGGCTAGGCGGTCATAGGTTATCGAAAAGACTGCCACCTTGGGAATTGTAGGTTCTTTACCTAGGTAGGGAAGTTCTACCTCTAAATCATACGGATCCCATTGTGGGACAAATCTATTATATGTATCCCCTTTGGTGTGGACTGTTAAAGACTTCATTGAGTTATGTAAGTGGTAATCGGTTATGATTATAGGGACTCGTCTAAACCTTTTGCCGTACTTGCTCATCCTTACCCAGACATTCCAATCAACATACTTCTTATATCTTTCATCAAATCCACCTATATCAAAAAAGGCTTTTCTTTTGATTAAAACATCAGATTGGTCTATGAAGTTTCTCTCCATTAGTAAAGCTGGGTCAAAGTCCATACAAAATCCTAACTGGGGTTTGAGAGGATTAGTAACCCCTGGGTCGGAAACTATCCATCTGTCGCCATAGACTACATCGGTTACTTCATCTTTCTCTATTTCTTTCAAAAGGACAGCTAGATGGTCGGGTCTATACTCATTATCGTCATCTAAGAAGGCTATGTAATCTCCTTGAGAGGCTTTGATACCGTCATTCTTAGGTGCATTGTCGCATCCTGAGTTCTTTGTACGCTTAATATATCTTATTCGGTCATCCTTGAAGCTCTTGACTACCTTTTCGGTGTCATCTGTGGAGTGGTCATCAACTATAATGAGTTCCCAACCCGGATAAGTCTGATTTATTACTGAATTTATGGCTCTGGGGAGAAGATGTGCCCTATTGAAGGTACTCATGATGACAGAAATCTTCATAATTTATATTATATCACTTTTCTTGTTGTTTTACCCAGTAAGGTTTATCTCTAGTCCACGATGCTTTCCTTCCTTCTTCCCATCTTCGGGCTTTATCATCAGTTTTCATAGCATGTTCTCTCTCGGCTAGGAATTTATCGGTTGCTTCTCCTTGGTCTTTACTTCCTTGATTGGTCATAGCATCTTCGTATTTCTTCCAAGAGGGTGTAAAAACTGTATGGGGTACACCTATAACTTTACTTTTGAGTTTAACTGAGGGTCTTTCGTCACTATCTTCTACTAATCTATAACTTCCGGGGGAGTCAGACACCCATTTCATAACTTATTATACCATAGAAAAGCCCCCGTTTCCGAGGGCTTCTCCTGTAGTAGTATCCGACTATTAAGCCGTACTTGCCACCGTATGATTTATGTTTACGAAGAAGTCCGAGTTAAGGACTTTTGCTCCGAATAAACATTTCCACCCTGCTGTTGCTATCTTATCTGTTGGGTCTCCAACTCCTCCTGAACCAAACGGTTTAACGTAGGTCTTAAGGGATTGTAGTTCGGAAACTCCGAACGCATCCTTACCAAATATAGAAGTAACATAGACCGTGGTTGACGAAACGACTGCAGAACCGCTATCAATAGCTGTTCCACCTGAGGTATTTCTTCCTCTAACGGCTGCATTGGTTGTTTGTAGGAATCTTACTCCATACAACTTTCCAACTTCTCCGCTCATGAGTCCGCCTGCGTTGTCAGCGTATGTATTCGCTGTAACCCAGCCTCCTATCGTAGCATCACCCTGCAAGTCATAGATTGCGTGAGGATGAACAACAGCTACCCAGCTGCCGTCCTCTTGCTCAAACGCATCGTTAGCAGATAATGTTCTAGCCGCCTTTCGGATTTCCGAACATAATAAGTTCGCTCCCGCTGGGGTTGCTGACCAATAAGCCGCACCTGATGCTGTTTGCTGCGTTCCTCCTGAGAACAAAACTTTACTTATAATCGTATCGATAGATAATCCTGCGTTATAAGCAAGTCTCTCAACTGCCGACTTCATTACGTCTCCGAATGAGGCATATGCCATAATGTCAGAGATTGAAACTGCGTTATCGTACTGGGCTGTTGAGCCTGATACGTTTTGTGCAGTCATCTGTATTGTAGCCGTAGGAACTCCTTCAGCTGTACCTGCAGTAATAAGTGGAAGATGTAACCATTTAGTCCACATAATCGCATTGGAGTTGTATCCGCCTTCGCCTGACCCGATTTTGCGGTTTAACTGACCAAGTTGTTTATGAATCAATTTCTTCTCTGCTTGTCGCAGGAATAATTGGTCATAGTATGTGTTCTTAATAGACTCTCCACCAATTCCTTTGGTTGTAAGTGTCTTTGCTGATTCTAATGCCATATATAATTCACCTCCTATCTAAGAGAGAATTACCATAGGTCATTAGCTTTAAGCCACTCCTCTTTCTCCTCAAGCGTCATCTTATTAGGGTCGAGTTGTGCACCTTCCCTATTAAGAACTCTATTGGTAATCCCTTGGTCTGACTGTTGGGCTTTCACAGACTTGGCCTCTAATTTAACATCGGCAATTTTTGATGTTATCTTCTTTGCCATATCGAGGGCTTTACGTCCTGCTTCAAGTCGAGTTATTAAGTATTTCCCTGAGTTGTCTTTCGACCCCTCGTATAGAGAAAAACCTAACTCATCTATCTCTCTACTGTACGTATCACTCTCTGGGTTAAACTGAGGCAGCGTGCTTCTTAAGAGTTCTACCTCCAAAGCATCTGTTTTATCAACAGGTCTCGCTTGGACTGGCTCAATAGGTTTAATAACCTCAGGAGTACTAGACTTCCTTAGTTCTGCCTTCCATTTAGCGTAAACCTCTTTAAAACGAGATTCCGGCACGTACCTTTTCCCTGTTTCATCCGATGCGGTTTCGACCATTTCTGGTTCGTTTTCAGATTCCTCAGTCTCTACGGGGGTAGATTCCGTGGTATCCGCCGACTTCTCTGCCGTTGCATCTTCTTCTACAGTCGTTTGTTCTTGAGGGGCTGATTCCTCTTGAGGAGTTTCGTCTCCTGCTATTTGGCCTTGAGTGTCAGTTACCTGATGCTCATTTAACGCCGCAGCTACTTCGTCTTGAGTTGACATATTTTGTCACCTCCTTTCTATGCAAGGTTTTAGTAAAGACCTAGAACTTTCCCTTTTCAATCTAAGCACCGCCTTGGTGAATAGTGCAGGCTTTTGGCCTGAGAGATAAGTCTTACTTATTTCTCAAATCAAAAACCTTTTCTTCATATACTCTCATGTACCCTGGGATTCTAAATCCCCATCCGCAGTATTTGCAGGATGCTGTACCATCTCTGTTGTCAATGTACCCTACATGGTCTGTCCAATTACCTTTCTTGTGAGTATTGCAAACTGCTATTGGTTTAGACTGGCTTATATACTTCTCTCCTTCGCCCCAATACTCGTCTTCACTTTTTGGTAACGGGTCTAGTTTTTTTATCATTCTCTAACTTATCCTCTAATGTTTTAATATCGCCATCTACTAAACCAAATAACTTTCTTATTCCTATTAACTCACGCCTTTCTTTCTCAAACTCCTCTATTCCCTTCTTATCTTCTATCAATAGAGATGTAGCAAACAGTTGGAACTTGGTTTGGAAATAGCTTTTAATGTATTCCCAGCCTTTAGTTCTTACTGTTTCTTCAAACGCCTCCCCCCGGGAAAGGGATTCCGCCAGGGCCTCCTGCTGGGCCTGGGACTGGTTGTCCTCCATTTTCTCCTCCTTCCTGTCCACCCATAGGTGGCATACCCATTAGTGCATCCATTGGGTTAGGTTGTGCATTTAGTTGGTCTGGGCCTATTGGGGCTGGTTGGTTGTTTTCTAAAACATCATTAAGTTCCATTCCTATATTAAGTTTCTCAAACACCTTTTCGGTCATAGCCGGATAGTTTAGTTTCTTACCGCTTGCAGCCAAGCCTTGTATCCACTCGGGAGTATTGACTTTATCTAAAGCAAGGAAGAAGTTCTCCTGTAGGGCAACAGGGTCAGTTAGCTGTTCGCTTGACGGAGATGCTATGAAATCATAATCTCCTACAATAGCAGGTTGAATATCATCAGGGAATAGTGTAAGGAAAGCAAAGTTATCATCCGCCCCTAGAACTAATTTGGCTTGTGTCTTTAAATCTCCCGGTGTTATTGGATTGCCTTCTACATCGGTTGTCGCTAGTTCAGTCTTGTCCTTTAAGAACTTAACTTCATTTCTTCCTATAATCCTGACTTTCTGTTTCTCGGTAGTGTATTGAATCCTCAAGTCTTTCCATTGGTTAGCAATTCTTTCAATAACCATATGATTAAATAACTGTACTTTCAACTTAAACTGCGAACTGGCCTCTTGTTGAATCAACCTGATACCTGTAGCTGTTTTGTTGCCTGTGTTGGCTGATGAGTCTATTCCCTGGGTATAATCAGTTATTCCTGAACCATTTTGCATGGCTGCTGTTAAATAATTCATAGTCTGTACGAAAGTTGGGCCTGTTACATCGGGTGTCTGAATCACATCTACTGAATCCATGTCGTCAGTTGTAACGATATTCCCCGGAGCAGACACTAAAGTATGCAAATCCACGCCTGAGTTCTTCTTAACCTTCCACATTGTCCTTAAGGTAAGTTGAACATTATCTAGTCTTTGGTTTAAGACAGCGTTTATAGCGCGTTGTATGCGGTCAATCGGTTCTATTTCACCCATTCCGTATAATTCCCCGGGGTACGGATAGTCAACTCCGTAGACAATGGGTAGTTGACCGTGAAAATACGGGTTCTCCACATCTCGGATGACTATACCGTACTCGGGGACTGCGAAAAGCCATCTGTCTCCTGTATATCTGATTAAGACTACAAACTCTGGATTACTCTTATCCTCTCCATGAAGTTCTGTGGTTGATAACATGACCCTTCTATGCTCACGATAGGTATTATCTGCGGGCCTACTGCTTTTCTTGTTGTCATCCTTTTGTTTGGCTTCAACCGCTTCCTTTAATTTATCTAAGTTAGTCCAATACTCTGACCCTCTTGCGTCATTTTCATCCTTTAACTCCTTTAAGGTTTTAAATTGCCTATAAATAAACCACCTCATGTTATCTAGGCTAGTTGAGTTGGGGTCAGGGAAACAATCGTATATATTTAAGGTCTCAAAGTTAGGCCCGTCATAGACTGTTTGGGTAACTGTCTTGGTTGAGGTAGGAGTCCAGACTGTCTTACCGTTAATTGTCTTGGGTTCCATTTGAGTTTTGTCTCTTTCTCTGAAGTCCCAATAGTTTCTACCAAAGGCTGTACCGAATAGAAGCATACTCTTAACAAAGTTTACAAGTTTGGGGAACATTACAGCCCTTCGCCAGTCATACTTGATTAAAGCATTGAGTATTTGATTAGTTGTGACATCTCCTTCTTCTGTAGGATAGAAAGAACCTGTAGGTTCGTTGCCTACCATCTTGGGAGTAATTGTTTCTATGACTCTAAATATCCGTGGGTCAAATACTCTAGCATTGTGAGGATAGGAAGCAGAGTCTATATAACACCTATATAGTTCTTCTTGTTCATTCATTCTTTCGTGAACCGGATCAAGGTATTGTTTGGCTAAATCATACTGCTGACTTAACTCTCTTAACAGTTCTTCTTGTTGTTTCTTTGCCATAATAAAAGCAGCTCTCGCTGCCTGCATCTAATTTAGACGATAGACTGACTACTTTATACCCTTTTCTTGCGACTGCGTCAAACCTTTATCTCTCAACCATGTTCTACCCTTCCAGAAACTTACTTTATCAACTCTGCCTCCTCGGATACTTAACTTAATATCCATTTCACCATACATTCCCATCTTTTGTATTTCTTCCTCAATTTCTATTAAGTAGGGTTTATTCTCGGCTATGTATTTAGCAAAGTCTTCAGCTGATTCTTTAGGTAACATCATATTCCTATTGTCTTATCGCTTGGTATATATTTAGGTAGGTCTGCAAAGTTAATAGGTTGTGAAGGTTTAAGACTTTCCATTCCGTAGCGTGTGGCATCCATGGCATGATTAAAGATAGGTGATGGTTCGTTTATTATTATACCATCTTTGTCTGTCATCCATAAGTAGTTACGGTATTCCTTTAATAGATTAAGTGAGCGCTTAGTTACACTTACTTGTTGGTCTTGGACGTACTGTATGCCCTGTAAGACACTTCCTTGGCCTTTCTGTGAGGCGATGATGTTTATACCATACATTCTTATCTCGTCTATGCTCTTGGGTTCTGCTGAATCTGCTATAACTAAAGCCCGGGGACAGTTAATTAAAGTATCAGCTATTTGTTTGTTACTTAATTGTTTTATGTAGGCTATTTCATCTAAGATATATCCACCGTTGTAATAATGAATTGCTACTATCGCAGTGGGGTCATTTGAGTACCCAAAGTCCAAACCATATCTTTCAAGCCTTGCCTCATGGGGTACTTCATCAACCATTTGCCAGTTTTTAAATATCCTTCCTTCAGCTTCTCCTAGTAACCCTTCACCATAGACTCTCCACCAGTTCTTATTGCCTTTCCTTACCTCGATGGCCTGTACTACTCTTGGGTCAAGTGCTTCATTATCCTTATAAGTTAAAGTAATAAAATCACATTCTTGTTTACCCAAAATCTCTGAATACCACCAAAATTCACTGACAGGATTCCAGTCTAGCCAGACTATCTTCTTGGTTCTAATTTCTAGTTGCGTATAGGTTTCATAACTTATATTATTTGCCTCGTTGATAAATAGGACATCTCTACGTGGGCCTCTGACCTTACCTGGCTGGTCTGCACTAAAGAACTCTATGATAGAACCTGTCTCGTACTTATATACATAATCAGTCTTATTCCACAATGCATCTTTAAAATACTCATGTTGTTGCATAATATCTAAGAAGTCTCTAATAGCCCCTCTTTTAAGGTGGGGAAAGGATTCTGATACAACACTTATCCTTTGGTTATCATTTGTCTGGGCGTATTGAATAAGAAGTAAAAGAATAGATATAGTTTTGCTAGCAGATGTACCACCGGCAACTCCTCTAATCCTCTTTTGTAGTTTCTGCAACTTCTTGGTTGCTGTTGTGACTTGGTACATTTCCTAATATAGGTATAGGCTTTCCCCCAGATGTTACATCAACTGCAGTCTTCTCTACCATGTCGTGATTTACTTTTAATAGAAGGGCAACAATAGTTTGATTGATTTCCTTACCTCCGAATATACCGGTTTCTATCAATGCTTCCTTCTGCATCATCTTTAATTTACCTAAAGTGTCGGAAAACTCTTTGTGTATTTTAGCCCATTCATACAAGGTGTCTCTGCTTACACCGAGCCTAAGGGCGATTCCTTCAACTGTTGGAATCTTCATATTTAGAGGTGTCGCTTCAATAAGGTACTGATTAAGCTCCTCTATTACTTGTGGTGTGTAGTCTGTAGGTCTTCCTCCGGGCATTTGTCATATTATACCACATTCATTTCTTCAACCACCCCATTATTAGTTTCTTTAATTCTTTATCACACTTCTTGCAAATAAAACTCATATAAGGTCCAAAATAGAGAGGTCTTTTCTTGTTACATTTCATACAGGCATTTGGCATGGCTATTAACATATCTTCTCTCTCTGGTTGTGGTTCATAATTCTTGTCCTCTTTCAACTCTAAGTTTTCTTAGTTCTGTCAGTTTTTTAACAAGGTCATCTTGGTCACATATATGTATGCCCCCCGTATTTTCCTCACTTCCAGAGTCATCTCCATTTGAAAACTGAAAATAATCCATACAACCATCCCACTTACAAAATACTTCACAATCAGCTATTGGTACGGGTGGTTTTGACACAATCATTTGACCTGAATAATATCTAGCCGTAAATGAATATTCCTTATCTTCAGTTATTACCCAGCCTTTCTTTATCTTCTTCTGGTTAGTCATTTTAGTTTTCCTGTTCTTTTATCTTCTTTGAACTTGTGAAAATACTCGTAAATATATCTTGATGAATACTGCGTACCTTGAAATATAATATCCAAGACTTGTTTTATATGAAGTCTTTTATAATAACTATCCATTGTTTTTTTGTATGTATTCATTTTCTTTACCATCCTTATAAATTTCTTCCTATATATTCAACTACATTTGTTGTAACCGCATTTCCTAAACATTTATACCTTTGTGTGTCGCTAATCCCTTCCGTCCATCCATCCGGGAAACCTTGTAAGCGTTCACATTCGGTTGGGGTTAGTCTGCGTATTTTCATATCTGTTTGATAAAGTCCCGTCTTTCCCCCAAGTCCTCCTGCGTTTCCTGCTAATGTGCTACTTATTCCTTTTGTTCCATAAACCCTTTGTCCTTGGCTAAAGTTTCGGCTGTTGTCTTTTCCATCTTTGAGCCATTTATCTCGCTTTCCAACTATCCCTCCGATATATTCGAGGGTTGTTTGTTTCTGGTTTCTGTTTCCACCCCTCCAATCGCTTGAATTGAGAGTGTGGGCGAGTATTCTTTCGTTATCATTCTTTGTATCGCCTTGCCCGACAGGAAATACTTTTGGTCTGGGTGTTCCTCTAAGATTTCCGATAATGAACACTCTTTCCCTATTCTGGGGGACACCGAAATTTTTGCTGTTAAGAACCTGCCATTGATACTCATACCCCAAGTCGGTGAGAACCCCAAGTATTGTCTGGAAAGTTTTTCCTTCGTCATGACTAAGTAAACCTTTGACATTTTCGAGTATAAAATATCTGGGTCTTTTGTCGGCAAGAATCCTAGCGATTTCAAAGAATAAAGTCCCACGAGTGTCGCTAAATCCTCCACGCTTTCCAGCGATTGAGAAAGCCTGACAAGGGAATCCACCGACGAGGAGGTCAAAGTTGGGTATCTCGTTAGACTTGACATTTCTAATATCCCTTGTATCGCATTCTCTGTAGTGTTTGGTGTAGATTTGTGCTGCATATTTGTCCCATTCGTTTGAGTAGACACATTTATATCCTTTTGTCCTTTCAAGTCCATATCTAAATCCTCCTATTCCAGCAAATAAATCTATAAATTTCATACATTTCCTTTTACCATCCTTATTTCTTTGTTTCTTTCTTGTAAGATATAAACTCTTTAACTGCTTCCTTAAAATGATTCTCCATAACTTTTCTATCTAGACACGACTTTGTATCTTCCGAATAAAAGATAGCCTCTTCCCATCTATTTAAAATATCTTTCCTTGCCTCCTCTAGTGCGGAGTGGATAAAGTCCCAAATATCATCTGGATAATAGGTAGTTGTTTCCTCACTTCCACAATTTCCACAAACCTTGTCATTTGGAAAACCAATCCCCCAAGTGTGACAAACCCAACAATGCATATAAATACTATGTTTGTGAACTTTTCCGTACTTCTTTTTCAACTGTGTGTTTGTCATATTTAATCCTTATTCTTGCCTAATCTCTCATCTTTGCTTAATCACATACCAAATTACCCAAATGAGCAAAATCAAACTGAGCCAGAATAGGTATTTTTGTATACGATAGTCTTTCATAATTTCCTCCGGAGGCAGTCCGAACCTCTCAAGAGCAGACTGCCTACTAAGCACGGAAGAGTTAAATATGCTACTTTACGCATACCTAACTACACCGCCTCCGCAATAAACTATGTTAAAGTCCAGCCTTACGCCCACAAGTCCACCTAATAAAAGTCCTATTGTCATTTACAAACATTCTATAAGCATAGTCAGTTGAACATTTAACGTCTTTGGCACAAGCATCAGTTACCGGATGAATTGTGTTTATCTGCCAATATCCCCTATCTCTTGAACCATTGTCGTTTATGTTTTCAGCGTATGGATTAAGACCCATATTTTCGCAGTCTAGTACCTTAAAGGCTTTCCAGGCATCATCACCAAACTTGTAATGTATGTAACCCACTATGTCCGTTGGAATAGGTGTTGGAGTAACCGTAGGTGCGGGTGTGGGCAGCGTAGTATCCGGTTGAGGAGTACGTGCTATATCAGCACCCGCAATTACGGTTGTTATCATTATGGCTAAGAATATATTTAACATAATTTAACACTACTCTAGCATAACAATGGTGTCAATAGGCATTTTGTTTTATCAATTCAGCAGTCTTTTCTTTATAGTAATCAGCTATGCCTTCATATAAGTATGTTTTCATTAGTTTGGTTTGACCGTCTAGTTTTCGTAATTCATCTATGACTTCTTGTCCGTACATCTCACGCATTTTATCCTCATAGACTAAAGTGTTGCCTTTAAGGCCTACATTGCAGTGGTAGCATTGCCCATGACAACCTCTTTCATCAAATAAGATAGAATTATGCCTTCCTGGAATAAAATGTCCAGCTTGGATATTTCCGAAGCCCTTGACCGACTTAGTGACCCCACAAGTGAAACATTTACACTCATAAGGCTCTCCGGTGGTTAAGAAAGCATCTCTTGTCCTTATAAATAGACTGAAGGCGTCCCAGGCATTTTTCTTGGCTTTAGATAAAGTTAAAGTCTTAATCTTTCTTGGCATACCTCTTCAAAAGAAATCGTATTGCGCTCCATATAAAGTCGTTTCTTGACCTATACTCAGCGCTTTGTGCAATCAAGTTATCCATCTCTTGACGAGTGGCTTCGTCCTTAGTGCCATTTATGTAAATTGCCAGACGATTTCCCTTGATTTTATCCATGTTTTATCTTTCTTCCAAAATTCTTTTGAGCTATCCTTGTAATAAATCTTTGTAGAGAGAATAAATACTTTTTAGGTACAGCGAAGAATATCTTGCCTTGGCCTATAAGTAAGTCCTCTCCATTCCAGGCGAACCAATTATCTTTTAATTCAGTTTTCATTTTGCAACCTTAAACGTACAAAATCCACCGTCCGGCATCTTTCCACTACAACCCCAAAATGCATATGGCTTTCCACTGGTCCTACCAACTCCAGTTTTCCAGATCATTGGTATATTGTGTATTCCGCAGGTAGGTACAGTTTGAGGTGCTATAGTCATTTGTGGTGCGGTTGAAGAAGAAGGAAATACATCCTTTAATACTTTGGCTCCGGTTTTTTCAATAACCATTATTCTTGTTTCTTCACCTTCAAACAACTTCTCATAGGTGATCTTGTCATCCTCTCCATTAGTCCAAATTGAAATTGGATACCCAAGTGGTGAAATTGCTTTATAAACTATATACTTCATAGCATTTTTGGTTGGTAGTAACCCAATTTTTCAAGTTCATCATGGTTTAAGTATTCGTATATTTTCTTACAGGCTAAAAAGGCGTCTATACTTGGATCAACTTCCTTAAAGGTGTATTTGCCATTTTCACCCAACCCTAGCACAAAACCCCGCTTGACATCACTTAATGCGCCCAGATAGGCCGATACCTGCAAAAAGGCATCCCTATAGGTTTCACCATCTTTTGAAGTCTTGACATCAACAACAGCTTTTTGGCCGTCTATTTCCACAAGTAAATCTAAGGTTCCGGCGTAACCTTCCTTGTAGTTTATGATCGTCTTTTCGCTTTCTAGTTTTTTAGGATTAGTATCTCTTAGCCATTGGTAAAAAGCGTCAGCAAAAGGTTGTAATTCAGGTGTAGTTTCTATCTTAATATCGTTTACTTTCCAAGCCTCGACTATGCTATGGACCGCAGTACCTCTTGTCTTGGCACGATCCGAAACTCCGTACATTGAACTCATGGCTTGCTCCATGCTTTGTGTAGGTTCTTTTACCATCGTCAACCACATTTGCTTGCACTTCCAATATTCAATAGCTGGTTTCTTTAGAACATCTCCTAAAATATGAGTGACTGAAGGATATGGTTTACCTTCCACGAAGTAGCACCCGCCACGCCTATCTTCTTTAGTTGGATTCTTCATAGTCTTTATAACTTTCATACCCCTCATCCCGGGAGGCTTCCAATAGTCTATCTTCTAAATCAGATCCGTAAACTTTGTCTTCTATGCTCTCGCACATACTTATAATGGAGTCACTTAGTTGTTTGTAAATGCTCATTACCTAGTAGTATACTACCTATGCTATAAGTGTGTCAATAGGCAATTTACTTTAGTGCCTTTAATATCGTGTTTTGCCGTTTTTGTGCGTTTCTTTCAGCCTTGACTAGCTTTTTACACTTATCACAATAAGTACCGTTTCTTGAAAGAATAGAAAGACTAACGTTACACCTTTTACAACGCTTATTAAACATGGCTTTTTGGTATCTTCTAAGTGGTGCGTTTTTAGGTCTAAAGTCAAACATTATTTAGGCCATGCCAAACCAATATGTAAAACATGTTTATAAAATAAAAAATTGATTTGATAATCATAGACAATCAGGTTTTCAGTTCGCTGAATTAAAATCCCAATTTGTGGGTTTATCAATCTATTCCACTCAAAATGTAATACACTAGTCATATATTAAATATCTCCTTTGCCTCCTCTACAATATCCTTTGGCGCAGTTTTTAGAAACGCATAGTACCTTTTTAGGACTAGTTGGATACGCTCCTTGTTTCCGGTGGCTAGTGTTTTATGGACAAACTCTTTGGCTTCTTCTTTAGTCATGTTAGCTGGGTAATCCAATGGCAAGCTCCCTATACTCCGTCGTATAGGTTCTTAATTTCGGTAAAATTATTCGGTTTGTCCGTTTTACTATAGCTTCTCTTTCGTAAGGTTTCTCGTTTGCGTGAGTGTCACTTACTTAGGTGCGTTAAAGCTCCGCATTAGCTGGTATAAACCAAGGCTTTGTCCATGCTCCCCTCACTTTATAGCATCAGGGCCTGCCGGTAACTCCACTATCTTTTAGGTATTCCATATTTATCACAAAGTTCTTCTAACTCTTTTCTTTGTTCTATTGATAAATCCAATGCCTCGGAAATAAACTCTCTAACCATTTCGGCACCCTTAACTTTCTTAGTGGGCCATTCGTACTTCTCGTCCTCACATACACCTATTTTCGCCAATATGTCTGCTAAATCTATAAGTTTCGGTATCCATACTCCACCATCATCAAATACAACTTCAACCCATCTCTTATCTCCCATATTCTTATAGTTAATACTTATTGGCTTACTCATATTTCATTTCCCCAACTTGTCCAATTTGATCTAGTATTCCTCGCAAACAACTCAAGATACTTTCCTTTAGGATACATCTTCTCTATGGTTTCATACATTATCTCCGGTTTCTTTGAATGCCTTGTCGCATCTGCTTGAAACCATGAAGTAGGTCTAAACTCTGGGTGCATTCCTTCTCCTCTTGTTGCTATAAATAAATGTTCATGTCTACTTGTTACAAACCAACCCATACTTGGCCCTTTATTCTTAATCCACACCATATCGGTCTTATATTCAAAACTCCATGCTTCTAAAACCTGGTGTCCAATCCAAAGAAAGGGGTTAGTAACCCACATAAATAAGACTGCCGGATTTGCTATAGCGGGATTAAGTTTCTCTATAAGGTCATATATTTCCTCATTAGTCATCGTTGGGTAGTGCCGTGCAGCACTTTCATCAAAACCTGAATTACTGTATTGCCATGGGGGATCGGCATAAATAACATTAAATTTTCCTTCTGGTACTGGTGGTTGGATCAAATCGGAAATATTTTCCGTTTTGCTTTTTTGTAAGTAGTGGGGTTCTTTAAGTAACCTTTTTTGTTCATCACATTTTTCTGTAAAAGACATAAAGTTTCTTGCTGTTCTGGGGGTAAACCAAAGATTTCTGTCTATCCATGCTTCAAACTGTCCATGATTTAATATTCCCTTAACATATAAAAGATTTTTACCCACAAGGTAAGCGTGTTCGTTCATATTTGTCCCTAGTCCAACAATGTTTATTTTAGCCTCGTCAATAGAAGTAGGATTTGAAAAATGGGGTAAAACTTGAAGTTTGTTGTCTTGTTGTAGTAAACTATCCATGTTGTTGATTTACAACCTAATTATGCCCTTTGTCTTGCAAAAGTCAAGGGGCTTTTTAGTGGGCTTATTAGCAATTACTTTACAAGAGTGCTAAAATACAAGAAAGCGGTGTCCTAGGGAAGCAAAACACTTTTTAAGTGAGAAATACTTCTTCACCGCTTTATACTTAGATAAGGTTCCGCATTCGAAACGTCTGTAACAATTTGCATCTTCTTTTCAACTGTATTTAATAATAGGACCGGATATACACTTTTCACCGGACTTAAGAAGCCTTCCTTTTTACCATACATACTTCCTGTTTCTTTGGTTTCTAAAGTTCCTATTTGAATTAAAGATACATCGTGTCCGTTTCTATAAGCCCACTCGTAGTCTGGTTTATGAATATGTCCTGCGAAAACCACGTCTGCGTCTCTATGTAATTCTAAAGCTCTTTTATGTGAATGCGTTAAATTAAAAGCACTCTTAAACTTAGCTATCTTATGGAAGGGCATAATATCGTAACTTACTTCACCAAAGTTTACCTTAACTGAGCCTCCTGCATTTACTAAGGGTATGTTTAACTCCTGCGTTAAGAATTCATATACGTCTATTCCTGAGCTTCTATATACCCAATCTTCATGGTCGGGGGCATTAACCTCGGCTAATATGCTATCTTGAAACTCTGTTAAAAACTTCTTAACTGCAAATAGTTGGTTTTGGACTGGCATGACATCTCCTATACTTCCATCTCTGGGGCTTCCCAAGGGTGTAAAGAAATCCCCCAAATTGCCCAGAAGTACAGTCCTCAGATTGTCGTGTTGAAGTGGGCCTGCTAATAATTCTTTTAATTTATCATAGTCGCAACCATGAGAGCCTATATGGAAATCTCCCCAAGGTTGAATAGCAAACCACTTATAAGGTGTTTGAATATCTATCTTAACTTCATCACTCCATAGACTTTGCTCACGCCTTGACTCGGCTATCTCTTGGGCTTCGTTGATAAACTGGCTGAAAGTTGTATATCCTAGTTTATGGGGGGGTTTGTTAATTATAGTCTCTGCTGGAGTAGGCACTTGCTCTACTGTTCCTTTTGAATTTACTATTAAATCTCTTTCGTGCATAAGTATTATTTCTTCGGCACTATATACCTGTTCATTTTCGCTATTAACAAAATCCATGCTGGGCAGCACTATTTTTTAATCTGTTCGTTTAACTCGTTCCTTAATTCTCCCAGCTTACGTTTACATTCCTGTCTGTCTGAGCCTTCTATTAAATCCTTAATTTGTTCCCAAGTTTCTTCTTTTAACGCACCAACTGATACACCCTGGTTTTGAAGTTCTTGAAGACACTGCATATTATGCATGAGGGTTTCCCTGGTAGAATCATAAATTATTGTGCTTTTCTTTTCTTTCATAGCTTCGTAATAATCACTTAACTCTTTTTCTGTGTACTTTTGTTCTTCTATCATTCATAAATTCTTTTTGGTGGGGTTAAATCCACCTTACTTATCTGACCAAAAAGGAAAAGTACTTCCTTTTCCGTCAATGTTCTGGTAACTCCAAACCTCTAAATCTTGAGCATCCCTATGGATGTTGTTCTTTATAAGCGATTTAGCAGCATCTAACTGTTTACCTTCTGGAATTGACGCTTCCAATATTGTTAGAATTACACCAATCTGATGTCGTGTGTAACTAGCAAATTCACCACCATCCAAAACAATACTTGGTGTCATCTTTTCCGCTACCGCAACATTTTTATCTTCCTTCATAACTTTTCACCTCCCTCCTAACATAACGAAACTTAACTTAACCCCACCAAACAAAACTTAACCCTTTTTTCTTCTATCATAATCATCCATCATAGAGTCCCAATTTTTAACACATAACCAAAATACTATGTTTCCAACTACCAAAATTAGTAGTGCGAGCAGTATTTTCATACATCAATTCTTAAGTGCTTTAATAAAACCTTCTTTTTTTAATTCTTCTGAAATTGTATAGATTGCGTAATTCACTGCTGGTGCAAATATAATCGCTAGTTCTGGTTTATCTGCAAGCAAAGCAAGTCCGTAACCTAATCCTCCTGAAACTAACAAATAAGCTAAAATTCTTAACTGCTTTTTAAGTACATCTGATATTGTTATCTTTGTCATACAACTCACCCCCAAATCCCTTTCCACGCACACTGTAAAACAAAATAAATTATCACCATTTCAAATATATGCCAGTTTCTATCTCGCTTATCTGAAGATTTATAAAACATTATGAAATTCAACATTTTTCTTAATTCTATCCTAAATTTAACCTTAAAATTCTCCCACTTCTTAATAAATTTCCTCTTTGCTGCACGTATAGCTAAGTCCCACTCTCTCTCTTTTGACTCAATCCTTTTATAATCACGTTTTGTCATCGTATGCTTTTACTTAGGAAGCATGGCCTTCAAGGCATTGAGTTTTTGCCAAACCCAACCCTTGCCCCATACCACGTTCTTAATATCAATCACCTTATTATGTAGTTTATCGTTTTCGTCCTGAAGTAGGGTTATCTTGCTAGTTAGTGTTGTGACCTCACCTGATAGGTCTGGAGGGCATACAACTGGCGGAGGTGGCTCTATGGGTGGTTTTACTCTAAGCCAGCCTAAAACATTAGTATAATTATGTTTCTGAAAGTGACAAAGTGAACCCACTGGCCAGTTTTGCTCAAAGCTGGTAAATTCCGCTTGTATTCCGTCTTTACAAATTGCTATATGTCCATAAGGTCCTGCACCTGCTCCCCAAATTACTATATCTCCCTTAATAGGTACTGCTTCTATTGTGTTTAGTATTCTGACAAACTTATCTTGAAGGTAGGTGTCCCATACGTCTTTTGCTCCTGTTACTGGGGGGGATTGGGGAAACCCTAAACACTCTTTGACAAATTGACGGTATAAATCCATGCACTGAAAACCATAGTAGGAATCATAGTCGATTCCTTTACCATCGTACTTGCCGAAGAAAGTATCTGGTGTCATAGTTATATTCTACTACTTTAATGCCTTAACTTCCACCTTCAATTCACTTATTTGTTTCTGAAGGTCGATAAGTTTATCATCTATATTTTGAAACTTTAAACTGAAGTAATCCTGACTTGGATACTCTGCTACACTAGCCTCTAAAGTAGATACTCTGGCCTGAAGTAAAGCAAATCCTACCAGCCAACCTGCTATGACCACAATTAAAGGCCATGCGTTTTGTTTTAAGATGTTAACTGCTCCGTTAGGTTTTGTCATTTAACAAGCATATAAATTATATTGGTCAGTTGATTCGTATTTCTTAAACTTTCTTTTCTTTTTTGTCATTAAAGTAAAGCGAAAAATCCACTACTGGGTAAAGAATAAGTAACAACCAATTGAGTTGATGCTGCTGTTGCATTAAATGCGTTTGTCCCTGTTGGTGCAGAATTATCTGTATCTCTTGCAATTCTTATTCCAAAAGTAGTTATCCCAGTTTTACTAATATTCGCTATCCCATTTGCATCTAAAGTTATATCGTTATAAACATTTAAGTTTGCCGCCAAAGTTGCAAGAGTAATACTTCCCCATTTTGCTGTACCCCATTTGGTTCTGGTGTAATCTGCTGAAACCATATTACTTGGGTCTGCTGGAGCAAAACTAACAACATTTGCACTTGTTGTATCAGCATTTCCAATAATAGAGGTTGGATATAATTGAATTTTAGCTGCTGTAATAGTTGCGGTATCTGGTATCGAAGAGGTATTGAAACCTAAACCAACTCTTGAAATTCCATAAGCACCATCTGCGCCAGCATCTTTATATGCAGAAAATATACCACCAGACTGTACCCCTCCTGTGCTATGGTCATAAGGTACAGACCATGGCTCACTCAACCCACCATCCCAATATAAACGCACATTGTTTCCAGCCGTGTCGAAAGTGAGTTCTGCCATATTTTATGCTGCTCCTACACAATGCCATTTGCTTGTGTCTGCACGCCAAACTAGAGCAATATCTATACGTGCCGTAGTAACTGTGGTTGTGGGAAGCGTGGCTCCAGCACTAGATTCATATTGATTACCATAAGTCAAAGCTCTTGCATCAGTTCCTGTAACTGCAAGCCAAAGTGTCTGTCCGTCTGTTGGGGTTCCTGTGGGATTATTAAATAACAATGCCCCCGCTTGGGCTGTTACTATAAAGGTATCCAAAGTATCACAATTAAGTGAAGTTCCTGTGTCTGTAGTATAACTTGTTGCCGATAAAATTCTTTTAGTTATTCTTTTATTAGTCATCGTAACCGTACCTGAAGCCACATGAGCCTTGACTGACTGTTCGGTGGGGACTTTGGTAGCACTATCCGAAACCATGTCATCTTCATCGGTTATAGCTGTACCTGAAATGCCGGTATTTATAACTGGTGAGGTTAAGGTCTTATTTGTCGTTGTTTGAGTTCCTGTTAAAGTAAGAATTTTAGTCGTATCTACTGCACCTGTAGTTTGGTCTAGGAAGTTAAGTAAGGAGGTTATCATGTCATTCCACATACCTGCAGAAAGAATACCTTTAACTGTGGCGTTGATAGCGTGTCCTTGAGCCGAACCTCCTTCAAGTCCTCGATTAACTAAAGGTATTGATAAAACTGCTCCTGATTTAGAAGATGAATAAGCTATTTCTTCGGTAGCCTGAGCCTCGTCTATAATAACCATTCCTTCACCGCTTTTGGCAGCAAAGTTGGTATCTGACGTTATCGTCATTGAGGTATCGGAATTAGCAGCAGCTACTGATAATGTAGTCGAGGCTGAATTTCCGATTGCGTATTGTAATTTAGGTACTGCCATAATAAAAGACCCTTTCGGGTCCTGCGTTTAATCCAAACGATTAGACATCTTATTTATAATCCAAAAGTCCAACTAGGTCAAATTGGCTGACAATTTAATCTTGCTTTTCTTTAACTTAGGTGTCTTTAGGGCATACTTCTTTAGTTTCTTCCTTTTAACTGTAATTTTCTTGACTTTAGTAGTCTTGAGTTTAACTAATTTAAGGGCTTTGATTTTAAGGGAGGGTTTGGGGACTTTTCTAGTTGTTGTTGATACACGTGCCGAGTTTATCTTTGCGATTGCTTTTTCAGCATCTGCTTCGGTAATCTTTCCTGCATCTAGGGCAACCATTACCTCATTTTTCAAAGTTGTTAATTGTCCACGGTAATCAGCAAGATACTCTTTATTTACCAAGGTACTAGTTGAGGTTTTAAGTGTCGGCATGGGGAAACTTAAATCAATCTCTTTGAGTCCCCCGGTTGCAGTCAATACCCAAGTCTTGTTATCTGTTGTAGTTGACCCAGATACCTTAGTCGCTATTTTTGATTGTTCCTGTTGCAGTTTTTGTATTTCCTTTATTCCTTCATCTTGTGGAATGTCCCCTCGTTTAATAGCACTCTTGACATCGTTTATTTGAAAATTTATTGACGATACTTTACTAGCGTCTGTTTTAAGTTGTTCTTCTTGGGTTCTTTTTTCTCCACCCAGAAACCTCCTAACAATAGGTGTTTTGTTTATGTCCGCACCTTGTTCGTTTTTGGCTGTTTTATATTTATCTGGCACTAGTCCTCTTGTACTCATTTCTACCATTTTGGATATTCCTGTACCATATCCTTCTACTACTGCCTGAAGTTTAGCTGGAGACACTCCCATTTTTTGTCCTAACATTCTATAAAGAGGAGAGGTGTAAGAACTATCTTGATATTTAGGTGGTAGGCTAGTTTTATACTCAGGAACAATCGGATAACCCGTAAAGAAACTTTTATTTACAACTGCCTCTATTGGTGGTCTTAAGGCTGTTGGAATTAAGTCTCCTATATTATCCCATGGTGAAAATCCTCTAACTATATCAAATAAAGCCTTTTTAACATCTCCACCCTTGTTTTCAGCAAACCTCAAAAATTCCTCTGTTGGATTAGCTAATCTACCAATATCTCCTTTGGGTATTTTGATAAATTGCGCTCCTCCTAACGCTTGAATCGGAGTATCTGAAAGCATTATTATAAAGTTTGTTCTTCTGTCCGTGGGAGAAACTACCCTGTCATCATAATAAGAGTCAAATTGTCTGTTCCAGGCATATCCCGCAATAGCTGGGACTTGAGTAATAAATCCAACTCTAAACGCCCCACCTATGGGGTCATTTTTAAATGTTCTTATAAGTCTATCTACACCCTGTGCTCTTGCATTTAAGAAAGCATAAATAGCATTAACTGACTGTGTTTTAGCCCCACGTCTGGCAAAATTAACTGTAGAATCTTGTGCCCAATTTGCTGCTCTTATTGCCGCCTCGTCTTTAGGAAGTCCTTGTTTTAAACCTTTAACTAACTCCTGTTCAAAAACAGCTATTCTGGTTGGTTGTTCAGAATACTCACCCATAACCTGAAGTCCTTTTAACAAATCGCTTGGTTTTTTAATGGTAAATCCTTTGGTTATGTCTCGAACAGTTTTAGTAAGCATGGGTCTATCTATGGAAATTCTTGAAGTCTTACCACCATATTTAAGAAAGTCTTTATATAATTCATTTTTTTTCATCATGTGTGCAACCCCCCTAGTCCACTTAAAAGGATTTAGCCCTACATTTACAAAAGCACTCTGGACATCCCTTGCTATATTGGGAGCCATAAACTCCGGATTTATTCCTGTTGCTGTAGCTCTAAATACTTGTGTCGGTACAGAAAGGATTTTAACTATTGTATTTAGAGATTCTTCTTTAAGACCTTTAGCCGCTTCTGCAACCTCCATCGGAACCGAGTAGTGTTTGACCTTACCGTTTACAAATAAAGATATATTTGGTGTATTACCGACTGGACCCTTTAACTCCTGAATCATTCCTTTAGGTAATTTATCTTTAAGAGAAACTATTGTTTGAGCGACTTGTTGTCTTTTACCTAAACCTACTGATTTGTAGGTTGATTCAAGGATTGATTCTATTGGGTCGATTATTTGTTTATCACTTCCTTTAATTTTAAAGATTACATTCTGACTTCCAACTGACCCAGCACCTCTGGTTTGTGGTGTAAATCCCAGGAAATCATCTACGGTATCCATTACCCTTTTAAAAGGTACATAGAATTGATTATTGGCTCGCATTGTGGAATAGGCATCTTTACTAATAATTCCCGTGTCAACTAGATACTTTTTAACAATCTCATCTTGATATTTATAGAGTTTATCCAATGTTCCCTTAACTGAATCGAATTTCTCTTGTCCCATCTCTTGTTTTAATTTATCTAATGAAAAACCCTTGTTGCTTCCTTTTATTCCTCTACCTGCAAGTTCTATATCCCTCTGTGCGATTGAAACCTTCCTTAGCTCATCTATATTCTGTTCTTTCAAAATGGGCGATAGCTCAAAATCTACATGATATTGAGCAGTTGACCCTGCTCCATAGTGTCCTGTAAGAGCATTTCTCATTTCTTGGTCTTTTCCTGCCATTTTCGCAGTTGCAGATAGAGGATGGAATCTATCAATAACATCTGTATAAATCCTATTGGTTTTAGACTTAAGTCGTGATATAATAGTATCTGATGTTTCTGCTCCTGCTAACTGTTTTGTCCCACCTACTCCTAGTTGTTTTTGTCCTAATTGGTTTCCTTGCAACTTTGGTGTTTCCACTATTTGTGTTGGTTTGGTTATACCGCCGGTTTGGATGGTGGACTTTATTATTTGTCCCTCTTGCGGTTTTATGGATACTGGTGGCTTTTGACTCACCACAGATACAGGTTTGGTAACTCCTACTCCTTTAGGTTGGGTAAATTGTGCTTTGTTTACAAGTTCTGGTGATTTAACTCCCATAACAACATCCTGATTCCTATAAGCCTTGATAACATCATTTTGTAATTTAATTATCTCTCTTTGATTTAAACCATCTCCTCGTAAAATTGAGGTAACATCTCTATCAAACTTTCTAGGATAGGTTTCTATCAACTGTTTTTCTATGTCCGTTAACACTCCTCCTTTAGGTTGGGTGGGGAGATTGGCCTTATTCCATAAATCGGTATAGTTTTTGACTCCTGATTTTTCCAATAATTGTTGCCATTCTTGCTGTGTTCCATTAAAGTTTCTTCTAACCTCATTTAACACAAAGTCCGTTCTGTTGCCTTCATCTGCCCTTTCCATAGCCCTGCGTAATTGGGTTTCTTGGTTATGTAACGAAACATAAGTTGGATTTTTCTCAAGTTGTTTGTAAACTTCTTCTATTTTTACTTTCCCTTCATCAAACCCAAGTTTCTTTTTCATATCATTAAACAATTTCATACCTTTAGACTCAAGCTCTAATAATTTTGGTCTATCGGGATTGTAAATACCTCGCTTGGGATTGGTAATTGCCTCCTCAAATTCTGTCGCACTTTTAAACTTCTTAGCCTCCTGTACCAATGGTTCTAGTTCTTTCGGTACTCCCCCTACTCCTTTAGGTTGTACGGACAATGGCTGTTGTGCGACGTTGTATTTCTTCATAATAGATTCTAGTTCTGTCCTAATTTTTGTGGGACTTCCCTCAATGCTGAATTTCTCACCCGATGGTTTGTAACCATTTGCATACAATTTATCTTTTCCACTTACTATTTGGAATTTAGGATCAACCGTTGTTCTATAAGTTTCAGCAACTCCACCTAATGTTGCGTCGTACAATCCAGCTTGTGCGGACTTCTTTTCAACAAAACCAAAGGTTCCTGGTTTAAATTCCATATCACTTCCTTGTTCTTTAACTATTCTAAGAAGTGTGTCTAATTGTTGTGTTGGATCGGTTAATTTATATTCTGTTGTTCCCTTTTTAATGATCTTTCTAAATAAGACACCTATATCTTTAATTGCTTGTGTATCTATTTCTCCATTAGTTTTTGTAAAACCTTGTTCTCTTTTTAAACCAAGATTTAAAATCTCCTTAACCGTAGGGTTACTAATACCTTCTTTAACTTTCATTATTTTTGCACCTTCTGGAATAACTGCACCCATTGCTCCATAAGGGGCAAATTGGATAGCTGTTTTGATTGGATTTTGACCTGTTATCGCACCATATCCAAATCCTTCGGCTGCTGATTGTGCAACACCGCCAAGGGCTTTTGAACCAAACTTACTAATAAGTCCGGATTGCGGAATAAGTTTACTTACACTTGCTTTAAGGGGTGTTGCTCCAACTATGTTTCCAAGTGGGGATATTTGCTGGGTAAATCCTATCATGTTCTCCATTCCCTGTAATGGTGTTTGACCCTTTTGTTTAATAAATGTTCCGAGTAATCCTGCTGTTCCATAAGCACCCGGACCCATTGTTAAAGCACCTACACCTTTAGTAAATTGTCCTATTGTTTGAAGATTGTTTTTTACTCCTTGAGGATTCTTTATTGCATTGTAAGCAGCAACCGGGGGAGCCATTTTAATTCCAGCTTGAATACCCTGTTTAATAGGTTGTACATAGTTTGTATTTATAGTTTGTCTAAATTGGGGATTAGTAAGATATTGAACTCCTGGTCCAGCAATCCCTTTTTGTGCCATTGTAGACAACGTCTTTCCTGTACCCGAGAGAATTCCTTTGTATTTGTTTATTAAGTCGTTAAAATTTACCATTTAAGTCTCGGCCTCAGTTTATGGGCGAGACCTAGCGGAGTCCCAATGCTTTTTTGCGTTCTTCTTCAGTCTGTTGTGTTCCCACTTGACCCCCACCATAACTAGGTTGCTGTAAGTTAATTAAAGTACCTAAAAGTCCACTAATATCAGCTTGAGGGTTCTGGTAGAGTTTCATTTGGGTTATTTGAGAAATTATATTAGCATTATAGTTTTGTGCTGCCATTTGATATTGTTGAGCTTGGAGTTTAATATCTTGTATTCTTTGATCGAGTGCTTTATTGGCCGCTTTAACTGCCTGTATTTTATCCTGTTGAGAAAACCTCATATCCATTTGAATATCACCTGTTAATTTAGCATACTGGCCTTGTGTTTCTTTAACCTGTTGGGTGTAATCTGTAAGTCTTTCTCCCAACCAATCATCTACAACCTGTTTCCTCTTAATAAGTCCCTGTTCAAGTTCTCCTGATTGTGTACCATATTCGGTCATGGGTTTAGATAACATCTCCCCGGCTGCCGAGGATGAGAGGATACCTAAAGCTCTTAAGACGTTTCTGTTCTTTCTGGTAACATCTTGAGCCGTAGAGAGGGCTTTACCTTGGGCTGATTGGGTTGCTGTGGTGGCTTCCTCTTTAGCAGTCTTTGCTTGATTTTCCATCCTACCATATCCTGTATTTAAAGTGGATAAAGCGTTTTCTTTCTGTGTTCCCAAATAAGATAAATCAGATTCTCTTTGTTGTTGATATTGGTCGTATTCACCCATCAAACCCTCTAATTCAATGGTGGCTGCATCTTTAGCATTTTGTTCTGTCTTTCCAAAGATGTCACCAGTGTTATTGTTTCCGATGTTATTAACGAGATTATTCCCTCCTCCACTAGACGGTTTGGCATTTCGTTTTTGATACTCTCCCCAACCAGTACCATAACCAGAACTAAAATTGGGGTCGGTGTTGGTATTTGCCGCACCTCCGGAATTGAATCCAGTATTCCAACCCTGATTCCACATCGTATCGGCATTACCAGTTCCCCCTGTTGATGCACTTAAAACATAACCTCCAACAGGAACTGGCGCTGGTGCAGGTTGAGGTACTGGTGCAGGTCTACTATATGCCCCCAAATAAGGATTCGGTGTCGGTGTAGGTTTTGGTGTATATACTCCCATTATTTCTTTCCTTTCTTTAGGTTGTACTTGCACTCTCAGACATACTTGGTGAAATGCTCATTGAGGCGGAGTTACTACCAGAGGCTGAAGGGCTTAGAGAACTTGACCCAGAGGAGCTAGGGCTAACGCTGGCTGAAGGAGATATAGATTCAGATGCTGAGTTACTGCCTGAAACCGAACTTGATCCGCTAGAACTTGGGCTTACACTTGCGCTAGGACTGATTGACTCGGAGGCACTAGATGATGGGCTTACCGACTTTGACTCAGAAGAACTTGGGCTAATAGATTCCGATGCACTAGATGATCCTGACTCACTTGGGCTGATTGAACGTGATTCAGAAGCGCTTGGGCTTACTGATTTAGAAGCGCTGGCGCTAGGACTGATTGAACTTGAGGCACTCCTGCTTGCACTAGCAGACGGGCTGATTGAAACTGATTCAGATGCTGAAGGAGAAGCAGAAGCTGAATATACAATTGCTGATTCAGGTGAATAAACTACTGTAACGTCTAAATCTGCGTGACCTGTCGTAATTTCTAGTCCTGTCTTAAAAACTACATCATAAAGATAAGTACCCTCTCCTGCACTTGCTTTGATAGTCCCTATGATAGTTCCTGTAGTGTGATTACCGTCATAGATTATGATTGACCCTGCGGCTGCGGTATTTATGACTATTGAATGGAGAATCCCTGCGGTGGTACTTATAACCTGATTAGTGGCTGAGGTAACATTCTTATAAGCATATGAAGATGAAAAGGCTATGGATTTAGTAACATCGTCATAAGCACGGCTTATAGCGTGTCCGTAAAATATCTGTGATTCGTCTGATTTTGCCATAAAAAAAGCGGGTTTTGCCCGCCTGCTAGTTAATCTACTAGATTAGCTTGTTACTTTATAAACCATAACCTTAACTAGGTCAAGTTTTTAACTGATAATATCCGTTGATTGTCTAAACTTCGCTGCTCTTGCCTTAGCGGTCATGGTTGTTTGTAATAAAGTAAAGGAAGACCCTGAAGTTCCGTTTGTGAATGAAAGCATGAAACTTCTTCCTTGTAAGTTCAAATTCCTTTTAGTCCTTAAGACGTTATCATCTGACGAGGTAACCGCCCCTGTTCCAAATGAATCCGAAAAAGTAAAGTCTGTAAATATATAATGGCCAAAGTTGATAGCCGGAGCAACTGTAGATACGTTCATGGTCGTAGAGGTTTCAGTTCCATCCTTAATAATAGACATTGTGACCGAACCTGTAGGCTTTCTTAAAACTACCGATATATCTTTTAATTTCTTATATCTGTCTAGTCCTTCGTCAAATTCTTCTGCTTTTAACTTAAATTTACCTTGAATGGCCGAACCAAAGTCATCTGTTCCTGATAGAATTTCTTTACAATATCCTGAAGAATCATCTCCGTAGATAGTTTTGGTCACTCCCAAAGAATCTGTATAATTCACCCAACAATTCGCTTTTATATTAGTCCACTTATACCAAGCCAACCTTTCTCTATCGTACACAATCGCTTCACTATTACTTGTAGAACCCGAGGGCGTATAAGCAAAAACGACTAGATTGGTATTGGCTTTGGTAGTATAGACTGCAGCGATATTTGCTACATAAGAGGATTCGATTGACTGAAAAATTGACCTGACTCTTGAAGATAACTCGTTTGTTCTAAGTACATCAAAAGCAAACCCAGGTTCGTTACCTATTGTAAATACTCCCCTGCGTGAGGCAAAGAATACATCATTTTCAACCGCTACAATCGATCTGGGAGCGATACACCCTACAGCAGCGTTTACTTGCGTACTTTGGGGAAGTCCTGAAGTAGTAAACTCGAACTGGTAAATAGAATCTTCTTTAAAAGCGATTAAGGTATTCTTAAAGACAATTAAACCTGTTCCTGACTGTCCGTCATTCTTGGCAATATCTATAAATCCTCCACCATTACTTACCGAAAAATCATTTATTCTATCTCCACCGCCTGAATAATAAAGTCTTGAAGGATTTTCTAGGTCTCCAAACACGAATAGGGAATCTTTATAAAGAGCAATATATCTTCCTGTCGGGCCTGATGTACTATTGGCTTCGGGGGGGGTAAAGACTTCGGAAGGAGTTGTTGTCCCATCATCTTTCCAAGTAGCAGTTGTCTGACCTTCTACATAAGCTAAAAATCTCCAATAATTATTCTCTCTACCGTAAATGTTATATCCGATTGCATTAGTTGAAGCAGTCCAGCCTACTGTCATATAAACTGTTGCCGAAAGGGTTGCCTGATTAACTGTTGCTGATGCTGCAGCAGTTGGTTCTGTTTCTCCGATTTTAGTAACTGCGGTTACTTTATATGAGAAGGTATAAGTTCCTGTCGAACCGCCTGTTCTGGTACAAGTTGGTACTGTGGGGGCGTTAATGGCTGTAAAGGTAGTTATAGTATCTCCATCATAATACGTTAAGGGGTCTTGGCCATTCTGAAGATATAGTCTGTCATAGGCCACAACTCCGTTGGTATTTAGTGAATCACTTATGCTAGGTGAGGCGCTGGGTGAAGGCGAATGGCTAACTGAACTGGACGCTGAGGCACTTGGACTCATAGACCTAGAAACTGACGAACTAGTCGAGGCACTGGGACTAACCGAGGTTGAAGGTGAACCTGATGCCGAACCTGACGGGCTAAGACTAGCTGAAGGACTTTGGGATGCAGACTCACTTTTAGACGGAGAAACTGATGTTGAAGGGCTAACTGACTTAGATGCACTAGCACTGGCGCTTGATGATGGCGAAGCCGAACCTGACGGTGAACTTGAAAGTGAAGGACTTAAGGATGAAGATGCTTGAATCGTACTATAAGTTTTCCCTGTAACGTCATCCCACCCGCCTGAAACTGTATTATAGACCTGTAACGAATCCCCTGAAATCCTTAACAGTTTTCTAATTCCGTCTGATTTGTAATAGGTAAAAAGTCCTGTAACTCTTGAACCTGACTCTGACCCGAAATAAGTCTGACCGTCTCTAGGGCATTGGATTTTCCCATCTTCTACAAGCATTATGTCTGTGGCCTCACTTAGTTCATCAGGACGTATCTGTGTGTTGGAAACAAGGGTATTTAAACCTCGAATCCATTTATTCTGTTTGGAGACTAAGAGTTTTTCGTTTGTTTTCGGTACTGCATAATATCTTGTCATACATATTTAGTAATTACCAATTCCATGACTGGTGGTGCTATTCTCAATCGCTCCCATAGCATAGAGTTGATTTATCCCGGGAGAATTTTCTTTACTTACACACTCTGATATAAGTTGTTCTGCTTCGTTCTTCTTTTCTAAGGATAGGTCTCTTTCGTCTTCAGATTCATATATCTGGGCTAGAGCTAGGTCGGCAAGGATATTTAGATTAGGGCAAATGACTTCTTCTGAGGTTAAGGTCTTTGCTGGCGGTTCCCAATAATAAGAATAAGTTATCGTATCTGTTGCGGCTGGGGCGGGATTGATATACATTTTCCAAAGGTCATTGGCGGCATCAAACCATTCATAAACTACCTGAGCATCATTATCCCTGTTATATAAATTCTTATATGCATTGAAATCAATTATTGAATATCTGTCTGTTTCGGTGGTCTTATCTGTATCTGCGGTTTTGGCTACAAAGACCTCGGTTAAGCCTTTCATTCTCATAGGGTTGGTTGAAGAACCTATCGTATAACTATTTACGGCAGTTCCCACCATTGTTTGATTATCTAGTCTGTAGAATCTCCATAACGTTCTTCTAGCGAAGTCTTGATTTGCCCTTGAAACAGCCCTTATTCTAATAGCATCAGTATTAACTGAAGACTCTCCTCTCATGTCGGAGATTATCTGTAAAACATCATTTACTGTTGGTTCTAAATTAGTTGCCATAAATAAAGGCGCTGTTAGCGCCTGCATACTATTTGTACGATAGCTGTCTATTTATAATCCAAAATCTTAACTAGGTCAAATCAATCTATACTATGATAGATGATTCCCCCTACATTAAAGGCTAATAAATCCTTATCTATTATATAAATTAAATCCCCATAAACAGGTGCAACTGATGGTGAAGCAGACTCCGAACCGGAAGCAGACATTGATGGTGAAAGTGATTTACTTGCTGATGCACTTGGACTCAACGACTTACTTTCTGAAGGTGAGGCACTGGCACTTCCTGACGCTGACGGACTCAAAGATACACTTCCACTTGCGGAGGGACTCAAAGATACTGATTCTGATGCAGATGGACTAATAGATTCTGAAACTGAGGCAGACGGAGAAACACTTTCTGATTCAGAGGCCGAAGGTGAGAGAGAAGGACTTTCGGAAGCACTCGCAGATTTACTACCTGAAGCAGAAGGAGAAACCGAAGGACTTTCACTGGCGGAAGGTGACAAAGATGCTGACCCACTTGCGGATGGAGATATTGATTCAGAACTACTAGCAGAAGGACTAATACTCCCGCTTGCAGATGCTGAAGGACTAATACTTTCAGATTTACTGGCACTAGGAGAAATACTCTCACTTACCGACATAGATGGAGACAAACTCTTACTCTCACTAGCAGAAGGAGAAAGTGATTTACTACCTGAAGGACTTTCACTTACAGACTCCGATGCTGATGGGCTTAAACTCCTAGACTCGCTCGCAGAGGGAGAAAGACTTCTACTTTCCGATTTAGATGGTGAAATACTTTCACTGGCTGAGGCGGAGGGAGAGATGGACTCAGAGGCACTCGCAGACGGACTAAGGCTTTCAGAAGGTACTGCAACAGACTCACTAGCGGAGGGACTTATAGATTCGCTCTCAGAGGCGGATGGGGAAATACTCTCACTAGGAGATATTGATTCGCTTGCAGACGTTGATGGGCTTATAGACCTACTCTCGCTGGCGGAAGGAGAGAGTGAGGCTGAACCCGACCCTGATGGACTTATACTTGCTGATGGACTGATTGACTCACTTGCACTCTTACTAGGACTTAAAGATTTTGATTCCGAAGATGAGGGTGAAAGGGACTTTGATTCCGATGTAGATGGTGAAAGAGAAGCACTACTACTTGCACTAGGTGAGATGCTTGCAGAGGGGCTTATAGACCCTGATGCACTAGCCGAAGGTGAGATGCTCCTAGACTCCGAAGCCGATGGAGAGATGGATGCGCTAGGGGATATGCTTTCAGAAGCAGAACCTGAAGGAGAGATACTCTCAGATGCAGATGCACTAGGACTCAAAGAAGCCGATGCACTTGCCGACCCCGAAGCACTACCACTTGCGGAAGGGGAAAGGGACTTGCTCTCACTTTTACTAGGTGATAAAGACTTACTTTCACTTGCAGATGGCGACACCGAAGCACTAGGAGAAATACTCTCAGATGCGGAGGATGAGGGGGATATACTTTTAGACTCAGACGCACTAGGACTCAAAGACCTAGACTCCGAGGCCGAGGGTGAGATACTCTCAGACGCTGACGCTGAGGGGGAAATTGACGCACTAGGAGATAAACTTGCAGAACCTGAAGCGGATGGAGACAGACTTCTGGATTCAGACGCACTAGGACTTATAGAGGATGACGCACTAGCAGACATAGATGCACTAGCACTTTCGGATGGAGAGATAGACTCACTTGCGGAGGCACTTGGGGAGATACTTTCACTCGCTGAGGCGGAGGGAGAAAGAGATTCTGACGGAATAACAAAACTGATATTCCACATATCTGTTAAGAGTTCATAGGTTAAGGCTGAAGGTGAAGCAGAAGCCGAGGGGGAGATAGATTCCGATGCGGATGCAGAAGGACTTATGGATTCACTTGAACTGGCCGATGGGGAAATACTCCTTGATTCACTAGCACTCGGAGATACCGATTTGGAATCCGAAGTTGAAGGGCTGATGGATTCTGAACTACTAGCACTTGGAGAAATACTACTAGATTTAGATGAGGAAGGTGAAAGAGAAGCACTAGACGACATAGATGGTGAAAGAGAAGGAGAGGATGAATAACTGGCCGAGGCACTAGCTGATGGTGAAAGCGACTTACTTGCTGATGCACTAGGGCTTAAAGAGGGTGAGACAGATGATGATGGAGTTAAGTTAGCAAAAAGAAGCCAAGATAATGCCCCATCTTCATTATTTGTTCCACCTGTACAAGTAATCGTAACTGTTCCAGCAGTTGTATTTTGAGCAGTTGTATGAGTATGAGAACCTGCATTTACTTCTTGGTCTTCGCTCGTACCAGTACCAGCCCAAGTTTTTGCGGTTGTAGTAGCACCTGCTCCAGCAGCTACACCTAACCACCCTCCACTGGCAGCAATCGTAATTGAACCAGTAGTTACTGGGTCACTAGCATCCATGTCAGAGGTACCATCTCCACCTTTATTTGAATAAGCAGCATCCGAAACATTGTAAACAGAGATGTGATTTTGGGTTGAGTTTGCATTAGCTCCATAGGTAACTGCTACCGTAGCCGTTGTTCCTGTAGGATAGGCAAGATAAAAACAGTTAGCATAGACATCTACATAATTACCTTGTGTACCAGCACTCATAGCCGTACCACCTAAAGTACAAGAAGTTATAGTTGCTGAAGCCAATTCAGAGGTTACTAGAACAGCTACAATTCTATCTGGGTGTGCTGTACCTATCGCTGCGTCTGTATATGT
>Ga0315273_10000382_pt1 | contig 45907 bp, 41 predicted proteins | sample YL17G02_0_MG_FD_205753 | JGI IMG/M metagenome (GOLD analysis project Ga0315273, IMG submission 205753) | Sediment microbial communities from Yellowstone Lake, YNP, Wyoming, USA - YL17G02_0 | ecosystem: Environmental > Aquatic > Freshwater > Lake > Sediment | place: USA: Wyoming | collected...
GCGCTCGACCGCGCAGACATGGAGATCATCGTCGAGATCATGCTGGGCGATTTCATCAAGCGTTTGAAAGCTTTTGAGTTACGCGTCGAATTCAACGATGAATCTAAACGGTTCCTCATGGAAAAAGGGTTCGATCCCGCCCTCGGCGCCCGACCTCTCCGGCGGGCGATCCAAAGGTATCTCGAGGATCCATTGAGCGAGCTTCTCCTGAGAAAAGGACTCAGGAAGGACGCGGAGATCCAAGTGGGCGTCAAGGACGACGCCTTGGATTTCCAGGTCGTCACCGAGCCGAGCGAGACCACGTAAGATCGCGTTCGCCTGCCCCTGTTCCCTATTTTGTTTACTCGCAAGCTATTGCGTCTTTCCCCTGGAACGTAATTCCGGGCTTTTTGTTTACACCCTCGTGGGGGTATGCTACGATCCGATCGTTCCTGGGACACTGGATCATGAAAAAAACGTTTGCCGTAATAGCCGGGTGCATCGCTGTTTTGCACCTGTTTTGTTTGGAGGTCTCCGCCGAAACGGTTCAGGCGGTTGAGATCCGTGGCAACGCACAGGTCTCCGAGGACACGATGCGTAGGATCATACGGATCAATGCCGGAGACCCGTACACCGACCAGGCTCTCAGCGACGCCGTCAAGAACCTCTTCGCGACCAGGGAGTTCGCCGATGTGCGGGGCTTCAAGGAGGTCCGGGGGGATGGAGTCGTTTTGACCTTTGTCGTGAAGGAATACGACAAGATCGACGAGGTTCGTTTCGAGGGGAACGATCACGCGAAGGACGAAGATCTCGCGCAGGCAACGACGGTGAAAGAGGGAGCCTTCGTCAGGCCTTCACTGCTTCGCAGCGACCACCGGGCCATCGAGGACCTGTGCAGGGAAAAAGGGTACTACCGCGTGTCTGTCAAGGACGAGATCAAAGTGGAGCGCGACAAGGACACGCGCCGCATCCGGAAGATCCTCGTCTATAACATCGACGAGGGCGAGAAAGTTTCGGTCAAGCACGTTGATTTCGTAGGCAACCGCTCGCTCGATTCCGAGGAGATCAGGCACGTTCTGGAAACGAAACAAGACCGGTGGTTCAGAGGCGCTGACTTCAAACCCAAGGTCCTGGATGAAGACATGGCGCGGGTCGCGACGCTCTATCGCGACCGGGGCTTTCTCGACGCCGAAGTCACGAACAAAGAGCTCGTGTTTTCGGAGGACGGCAAAGGGCTCGACATTTTCATCACAGTCTCCGAGGGCCCCTGTTACAAGGCCGGCGACATCAAGTGGAGGGGCAACACGCTCTTCCGGGATGACCAGATCGCCGCGAAAGTGAGCTTCAAGAAGGGCGACGTATTCAACGACTCGGAGTTCACGAACATCCAGATGGGGATCAGCGAGCTCTACTGGGACCGCGGGTACATCTACGGCACCGTGAGCCCGGAAAAGAAAGTCTCCGGCGACGTGATCGACGTCGATCTGGAAATCACAGAGGGCAAGCCGGCGCACATACACGAGATCAACATTGCGGGCAATACGAAGACCGCCGAGAAAGTCATCCGCCGTGAGCTCATCATCAACCCTGGCGATGTCTTCCTCAGGCCCCGCCTCATCCGTTCTCTCCGTGAGGTGTTCAGCCTCGGGTTCTTCGCCGCGCCGCCCGAACCGGTGGTGAAAGCGGCGAACGAAGAGGGGGACATCGACGTCACGCTCAAGGTGCAGGAGAAACAAACCGGTCAGTTCAGAGTCGGGGCGGGTTTTTCCTCGCTCAATTCGATCAGCGGATTCATCGGCGTCGCGGAGACGAACTTCCTGGGCAAGGGGCAGACGGTGGGGTTGGATTGGGAGTTCTCGAAGTACCGGCAGAACGTGGATCTCAACTTCACGGAGCCGTGGCTTTTCGGGACGCCCACAGAGCTCGCCGTGAACGTGTTCAACCGTCTCCAGGACCAGGTCCGCCAGCAGTACTACAACGACCGGCGCTGGGGCATGTCCGTCCGCGTTGGACGACCGTTCCCCTGGTTCGACTACACCTCGTTGTTCGTGAGGTACATGTACGAGTGGATCAAGCTGACGGACTTCGTATCCGGTTACACGGGCTCGCTCCTTACGATCGATTGGCCTCAGAGGACGAGCTCGGTCGCGGTGACCATGCTGAGGAACTCGACCGACAATCCCTTCCATCCGAGCACGGGGACGCGCGCCTCGGTCACGGCGGAGGTGAACGGCGGGGCCCTGCTGGGTGGCGATGTGACCTTCCAGAGGTACGAGGCCACTTTCCATTGGTACGAGACTCTGTTCTGGAAACTCGTCCTCGAATTTCGATACGGTGTGGGAGTGCTGGATGGGTACGGCTCGCCATCCGAGGTGCCAGCCTACGAGAGGTACCGCCTGGGCGGAAATCGCGTGTACGGGGTCCGGGGCTACGACTTCTACGAGATCGTTCCCGAGGGCAACGCGGTGTATTTGGGAGGGCGTTTCATGCAGACGCTCTCGTACGAGCTCTCTATTCCGCTGGCGGAGAGCATCTTCGGCCTCGTATTCTTTGATAGCGGCAACACGTGGAACAGCTTTCGAGGGGCGAACCCTCTCGATATGAACAAGGGCGTGGGTCTCGGGATTCGGATCGAACTGCCCATGTTGGGCACGATTGGATTCGATTACGGTTATGGGTTTGACAAGCCCGGGGGCGCCGGATGGGAGCCCCATCTGACACTGGGCGCAGGGTTCTAGTTCGATTGGGTCGTTCAAAAGGAGCGTGCTTGCATGAATTCGACCAGACACCGCGTTTCTGCGGTCCTGATGTTCGCGGGATTGGCTCTAGCGCTGGCCTCCACCCTTGCGCATGCGCAGGACTTGAAGCTGAAGATCGGGTATATCGATTCGCAGCGGATCTTCGCCGAGTTCCGCGAGACTCAGGAGGCGGAGAAGGTCTACAAGAAAGAAGTCGACCAGTGGAAAGCGGAGGCGGCCACCAAGGAACAAGAGATCGCGAAGCTCCAGGAAGAGCTGCGCGCGCAAAGCCTGATGCTCTCGGAGGAGAAGCAGAAGGAGAAGAAGCTCGAGCTCGACCGGAAGCTCGAGGTATACCAGCGCTTCGTCTCGGAGACCTTCGGCGAGGAGGGGATCGCGGCCAAGAGGAACAAGGAACTCACGCAGCCGATCGTGGGCAGGATAAACAAGATCCTCGAGCGGCTCTCCGAACAAGAGGGCTACAGCCTCGTGTTCGACGTCGCGAACGCGAACATCGTCTACGCGAAGAAAGACTTCGATTTGACCGACCGCGTGCTCGAAGAGCTCAACAAAGTGGGTCAGTAGAGGCCACGCTTGAGCGGAAAGATCTATACCCTTAGAGAGCTATCCGAGCTCGTCGGCGGTGAGTTGGCGGGCGACGGCGGAGTTTCCATCCGCGGCGTCGCCGGCATTAAGGAAGCCGGCGATGGAGACATCACGGTCGTCGTGGAGGCAAAATACGAAGAGCTCCTCGCTTCGACGCACGCCTCGGCAATCATCAGGGGGGGCGGCGTCTCGTGCGCTCTGCCCTCAATCGTGACGGACAAGCCTTTTCTCGCCTTCGTCAAAGTGCTGGAGCTCTTTGCCGTTTCGACGGACGTAGCAATGGAGAAGGGCGTCCACGAGTCGGCCCTCGTCGATCCTTCCGCGGTCCTCGGAGAGAACGTCCGGATTGGGCCGTTCTGCCGCATCGGGCGGGGTGCGCGGATTGGCTCGGGTACACGGATCCTTTTCGGAGCTTTCATCGGCGACCGCGTGGTGATCGGGAACGACTGCCTGATCTATCCGAATGTGACGATTCGAGAGGCGTGTGAGATCGGCGATCGTGTGATGCTCCACCCGGGCGTGGTGATCGGCGCGGATGGTTTCGGATACGTCTGGGATGGCGAACGACACGTGAAGGTCCCGCAGATAGGGAAGGTCGTTGTCGAGGACGACGTCGAAATCGGAGCGAATACCACGATAGACCGTGCGACGACGGCCGTCACGCGGATCTGCCGGGGAACGAAGATCGACAACCTTGTGCAGGTCGCGCACAACTGCGTGGTCGGAAGGCATTCGATACTTGCCGGGCAGGTGGGGCTCTCGGGGAGCGCTGAGCTCGGTGAACGCGTGACTGCGGCCGGTCAAGTCGGGGTCGCGGGGCACATCAAAATTGGTGACGGCGTCGTTATCGGCGGCCAGGGCGGCGTGACGAAGTCGCTTCCGCCCGGAGTGTTCGTGTCCGGATACCCCGCGAGAGAGCACCGGCTCGCGATGCGGCTGCTTGCGTTCACGTCGAGACTCCCCGAGCTCTTCGGGCGCGTGAAGGCGGCCGAAGCGAAAATCGCCAGGCTCGAAAAGAAAGACAGCCACGATGAGACAACAAAGAACGATCGGTAGGGAGTTTTCCCTGTCGGGTCGCGGCCTTCACACGGGGGACGAGGTTGTGGTGCGATTCAAGCCCGCCCCGCCCGACAGCGGAGTGAAGTTCGTGAGAACCGACCTCGCTCCCCCCGTCGAGATCCCCGCGGTCGTCACCCATGTCGCGGGGGAAAGACCGGGCGGCCGGAACACGTCGCTCCGGTGCGGGGATGTGTCCATCCACACGGTCGAGCACCTGCTCGCGACGTGCTACGGCCTTCAGATCGACAACCTCACCGTCGAGATGTCGTCGAGCGAGCCGCCGGAGCCTGAGGACGGGAGCTGCGAGTTTTTCGTTCGGCAATTCAAAGAAGCGGGAATCGTGACTCAAGGGGAAACGTGCCGCGCTCTCGAAATAGACCGCCCCGTCGTCCTCAGGAGCGGCGACGTGGAGCTCATCGCCGTGCCTGACGACGCTTTCCGCGTGAGTTTCACCATTCAGTACGCGAACAAACACATCGGGACGCAGTACGCCACGTTCGAGATCACTCCGGAGGTGTTCGAGACGGAGCTCTCGCCCGCAAGAACGTATATACTCGAGGAAGACGTGGACAAAGTCCGGAAAATGGGCCTGGCCAAGGGGGGCAGCCTTCACAACGTCGTCGTTTTCAACGACGGTGGAATGGTCAACAAGGAGCCCTTGCGCTTCCCCGACGAGTGCGTCCGCCACAAGATACTCGATCTCATCGGCGACTTGTCCCTGGTTGGGGCGCCGATCAAGGGTCACGTGCGGGCGGTGAAGTCGGGTCACATGTCCAACGTCGAATTCGTCAAGGAGCTGTGGAAACTGAAGGAGAGGAAGATGCGTGACCGCGCGGACACACGGGGGGGGCAGCTGGACATAGATTTCATCCAGAGGGTCATCCCGCACAGGTACCCGTTCCTTCTCGTCGACAGGATCCTCGAACTGGAGGATGGCAAGAGAGTCGTCGGCATCAAGAATGTCACCATCAACGAACCCTTCTTCGCGGGTCATTTCCCCGGTCACCCCATCATGCCTGCGGTGCTCATCATCGAGGCGATGGCTCAGGTCGGCGGGTTCATGCTCCTGAGCGCCGTTGACGGCCCGGAGAACCACCTGCTCTACTTCACCAGGATAGACAAGGCGCGTTTCAGAAAACCTGTCATTCCCGGCGATCAGCTGCGGTTCGAGGTGAAGCTGGTTGCATTCAAAATGAGGGTGTGCAAGATGGAAGGGCGCGCGTATGTGGGCGACGATCTGGTGGCGGAGGCGGAGCTCCTGGCGAGCATTGTGGAGAGGTGAGAGTCCCGCCGCGAAAGCGGCGTGGTCTTGGCAGCGGAGACGGGCCAAGCGAGAGAGATCCAGCGTGACGCAGATGGGCATCAAATCAGAGTTCCATCCAACGGCGATCGTCCATCCCTCGGCGAAGATCGGCGAGCGCGTGAAGATCGGACCCTACAGCACGATCGGTGAGGACGTCGTGATACTCGACGACTGCGTCGTCGGCAACAACGTGCTCATCGAGGGACACACGACCATCGGCAGGAACAATGTTTTTCACCACGGGGCGAGCATAGGCAGCCCCCCGCAGGATCTGAAATACGAGGGCCAGGCCACCCGAGTAGACATCGGTGACGACAACACGTTCAGAGAGTTCGTCACGGTTCACCGCGGAACGGGAGACACGGGAAAGACGACGATTGGATCACGGTGTTTTCTCATGGCCTACGCCCACGTCGCGCACGACTGCGTGCTGGGCGATGAAGTGATCATCGCCAACGCCGTGAACATGGGTGGACACGTCCATGTGGAGGACTACGCCTCGATTGGGGGCGTATCGGCGGTCCATCAGTTCGTCTCCATAGGGCAACACGCGTTCATCGGGGGCGGGAGCCGGCTCACAAGGGATATCCCGCCGTTCGTCATGGCTGCGGGTAACCCATGCCGGGTGTACGGCGTAAACAGCGTGGGTCTGGAACGCCGCGGCTTTTCGGCGGCCAGGCGCGGGATGATCAAGCGGATGTACATGCTGCTCTACCGGCAGGGCTTGAACGTCTCGCAGGTTATCGAGCAGCTCAAGCACGGGGACTTCGAGGATCCGGATAGATCGATCCTCGTAGACTTTCTCGTGGCGGCCGGGCGGGGCATCACCAAGTAGTCGGTCAGCTGTCGTTTCACATCCCCTTCGCACTCATTTTGCACAGCGACCCTCCACCGGCGTCCGGGAGGCAATTGTGGGACTCAAAGTCGGCGTAATCGGAACGGGGAGACTTGGCAGGCAGCACGTCCGTGTGTTCGGCCGGATCCCCGAGGTCGAGCTCGTCGGGTGCTACGACATCGTCCATGAGAAATCGCAGCGGGTGGCGCGCGAGTTCGGTGCCGAGGCCTTTGCCAGCGTTGACGAGCTTCTCGCGGCGACGGATAGCGTGAGTATTGTCGTTCCCACTGTGCGTCACGCTGAGGTTTCCCTCGTCGCTCTCGAAGCAGGCAAACACGTGTTTCTCGAAAAACCGGTGGCGGCGTCGGTCGTTGAGGCCGAGCGCATTGTTGAAGCCGCCGCGCGGGCCGGCCGGGTTCTGCAGATCGGTCATGTGGAGCGGTTCAACGAAGCGATCAAGGCATGCCGTCCGTACGTCGATTCGCCGTCCTTCATCGAGATCCACCGTCTGGCACCCTTCACTCCCCGCGGGATCGACGTGTCGGTGATCATGGATCTCATGATCCACGACATTGACCTCCTGATCTATTTTCTCGGCAAGCTCCCGGTCGATGTCCGGGCCAAGGGGGCGGGGGTGCTCACCAGCGCTCCCGACATCGTCAACGCCCGTCTGGAGTACGATGACGGATGCGTCGCCAACCTGACGGCGAGCCGCGTGTCGCTCGAAACCATGCGCAAGGTTCGCATTTTCTCGCGGAGCCGATACCTGTCGATCGATCTCCACCAGGGAAAGATCAAACACGTGCGGAAGAAGGATTCGTTCGATCGTGGAGTGGAGATGCTAAGACTAAACAGAGAGAAGCTGGATGACGTCACGCTGCAGGATTTCCTGGAGATCGAGGAGACGATCGTCGAAGGCGAGGAACCGCTTTTCAGCGAGCTCCGGTCGTTCTGCCGGAGCGTCCTCGATGGCACCGAGCCCGCTGTGACCGGCGAGGACGGCCTCAGGGCCCTCAGGCTCGCCGTGGACATTCAACGCATCGTCGAAAAGACCCAGAGGCCCTGAGCCGCCTTTGGCACGCGGGGCGCGTCGCGCGGAACGCTTCGGCCCCGGTCATGTGCGTATGCGAGAGACTCCCACGATACTCATCACCTGCGGAGAGGCCAGCGGCGATCTGCATGCCGCGAGACTCGCGAAGGAACTCCTCAGAAAGTTTCCGAACGCGAAGATACTCGCTTTTGGCGGACAGCGATTGGCGGAAGCCGGCGCGATAGTCCTGTACCACATCGAGGACTACGCAATCATCGGTTTCTCGGGTGTGGTGACGAAATTGCCCAGGCTGGTGAAGCTCGAACGCGGTTTGAAGAAGATTCTCGACGACGGCGTGGATCTGTTCATACCGGTCGATTATCCGGGGTTGAACCTGAGGCTCGCAAGTTATGCGAAGAAATCGGGAGTCTCCGTGCTGTACTACATCAGCCCGCAGGTGTGGGCGTGGGGAAGAGGCAGGACGCGGAAACTCGCCAAGGCCGTCGACCGGATGGCGGTGATCCTGCCGTTCGAGGAGGCGTTCTTCCGCGAGCACGGCGTTCCGGCGGAATTCGTCGGGCACCCGCTCGTCGAGGACCACACGCTGCCCGAGCCGCGTCCCCAATCGGAAAGGTCGGGCATCGGCCTGCTGCCTGGGAGCCGCACCTCGGAAGTCAGGCGCATCCTTCCCATATTGCTCCTCGCCGCGGCGGAGATCGGGAGGCGAGATCCCAATGTCCGCTTCTCGATCGGGCGGAGTCCTTCGGTCCCCAGACGGATCTATGAAAAGATCGTGTCGCGGTACGGCGTCGAGGTCGACATCGAGGGAAAGACGCACGACATCATGGCGGCCTCGAGGCTCCTCCTTGTTGCGTCCGGAACCGCGACTCTCGAGGCGGCGCTGTGCGAGACGCCGCTCATCATCGTGTACAGAATGTCGGCGCTCAACTTTCTCATCGCCAGAAAGCTCGTAACCATCAGCACCATCGGACTCGTGAACATCATACTCGACGAGAAGGTCTGTCCCGAGTTCATACAAGCGGGTGCCAGTCCGAAGCCCATCGCGGAGGCGGCGTTGGCGCTCCTCGGCGACAACGGGCGCAGAGACGAGATGGTGGCCAGGTTCAAGAGCCTCCGCGCGATGCTCGCGGGCAGAGGGGGATGCCGGCGGGTGGCCGAGATGTCCGAACGACTCCTCGATCAGAGATGAGCATCCGCCTGTGCATAGGCGCGTTTCTCGGCGCCCACGCGATCCGGGTCATCGGGTGCACGTGGCGGTTCCGTGTCTTCGCCGAAGAGTACCTCGACGAAGCGCGCGCGCACGCGCCCCACGTGATCTTCGCGTTCTGGCACGGCCGGATGCTGCCTCTCAGTTACCGCTATCGGAACAAATCGGTACAGGTGCTCGCCAGTGCCCACAGGGACGGAGAGCTGATGGGTCAAACGGTACGGCAGCTCGGCTTCGGGCATGTGAGAGGGTCGAGCACGCGCGGTGGGGCGCGGGCCATCCGCGAGCTCGTCACGAGACTCGATGAGGGATTCGACCTCGGGATCACGGTCGACGGGCCCAAGGGACCGAGGCACGAGGTCAAACCGGGCCCCCTCGAGATTTCCAAACTCAGCGGGGCCGTCGTGATCCCCATCACCGCGAGCTCGAAGTCGCATTGGGTGTTCTCGTCGTGGGACGCGTTCGAGCTACCCAAGCCGTTCACGACGGTCTTCGTGCGCTTCGGCCCGCCGGTTCTGGTCGCGCCCGAGGCCGGTCCGGACGATCTCGAGAAGGCGCGAGCCGACCTCGAACGCATTCTCCGCGAACTCACGGACGTCAACGACCGGGATGTCTCCGATGCCTGATACGGATTATGAGATCGTGTATCCGCGGGGCGGCGCGGGCGTATTCCACGAACCCCCGGACGGGGCGCTCGCGCTCGCGATGCGGCCCGCATCGTTCCTCTACGAGGGAGTCTCCCGCGCCGTGCGCTTCGCGCGGACAAGGCACCGCCGGCCGCTCGACGCCGGCGCGGTGATTGTCTCCGTGGGGAATCTCGAAGCGGGAGGCAATGGTAAGACGCCGTTCGTCATTCACCTCGTGCGCGAGCTTGTCCAACGGGGCTACCGACCTCTCGTTGCCAGCAGAGGGTACAGGAGCGTCGCGGAATCGCTTGACGCCGTCACCGTGGTTGCCCCGGCCTCCAGCGGGCCCAGGGGACCCGTTTCGACCGCCGTCCGCGTCCTTCGGGACGACGCGCTCGGTCTTGCCGAGGCCATCGGAGACGAAGGGGCGATGGTCGCGGCACGCTGTCCCGGGGTTCCTCTCGCATTCTCACGGGACCGCCGTCGCGCGATCGAAGTCGGCCGTGCGCTGTTCGAGCCGACCCACGTGGTCCTCGACGACGGTTTTCAGACATGGGGAGCGGATCGCGATGTGGACATCGTGCTTCTCGACGCCAAGCGTCCGTTGGGCAACGGACGGATCTTGCCTGCCGGGAGCCTTCGGGAAGGCCCCAGCGCCCTGCGGAGAGCCGACGTCATCGGGTTCAACGCGCTCGAGCGAGACGACGATCTCGACGGTCTTACGCAGTGGGCACGCGAGATCGTGGGGCGGCCGGTTCCAGTCTTCGGCGTGCGGCGCAGGCTGTCGTTTCTGGAGCCGCCTTCGGAAGAATGCGTGGAACGGCCAGACGGCCGGTTTGCGGCTCTGTCATCCGTTGGGCGGCCGCTGCATTTTGAGAGGGCACTCGCCGCCGCGGGAGTCGCCACGGGGGTCTCGCTTCGGTTTCCCGATCATTTCCGGTACACGGCGGACGATCTTCGGCGGCTCGAAATGACAATGCTCTCGCGCGGGATCGCCCGCCTGGTGACGACGGAAAAGGATTGGGTCAAGCTTCGCGAAATGGGTGAGCTGAAAGTGCGCGTGTGGGTCGCCCGCCTGGAGCTCGCCCTCGCGGGCGCGGATCCCGTCCGGGCATGCGAAAAGCCGCAGGCATCGCCTGCGGCTTCCGCGTGACCCATGTCCGATGAAACGACCCGATCGAACTCCGATGGAGGTTGGCTCGGGGATCGAATGGGTTATTACTGCTTTTTCTTGTCTGTCTCTATGATCCAGTCTCCAAAGTTGACCGATAGATCCGCCGTGAGACTCCACTCGCGGTCCGTCCCGACCTCATGCCCCCAGAATGTGATGTGGGCGATCGTCAGGAATTCGGTCGGAGAGTACTGCAGCGCCGCGAATGCCGGGTCGTTCTTGATCGTGAAGGGAACGAGCAAGAAAGCGCCGGTCACCAGGGTGTTCGACGGGACCTGGATGCTCGTTGCGCCCTCGAACATCGGCGGAAGGGTACCCGCGCCTCCCGTCGCCAACCGCCACTCGACACGGTAACGCGTGATAAGAAAATCGCTGAGAGGTTTCCCTACGCCGACCGTCGTGATATCGTTGTACGGCCGGTTGTAGAACATCACCGGTACGTAGTCCTCCGTGATGAAGTCGTCGACATCCCAAGGTACACCGGAGGCCGACGGATCCCACAGCGTGTCTCCTTGCTCAACCACATCGCTAAAGAACGGGGCATTCTCGTTGATCGACGATACGATCACGACCGCGCGGTTACTTTCAGATTCGTTGTCACAGCTCGCCACGAAAATCGCGAACATTCCCACAACAATCGCAAACGCCAAGAGTTTCCGGTTCATGAAAACCAACCTCCTCGCTGTAAGCCTGCGTATTCGGAGAACCTGAGGCTCCCGTACGCAATGGTTGTGCCAGGTACCAGTTGGAGAGATGCCCGTATCATCAAAGGAAATCGTCGGATAGCCGGTGGAGGACCGCGGAGTTCCGGGAGGGGGCCTTTCAGCGTGCAACTTGCATGTTTTGCGCTCTTGGGTGTTGCATTCGTAAAACCCCGTCGATTATCATATTATGCGCCTTCCGCCAATCCGGTTTTCAGGCCTCTTACCATGGTTTGCCGCGATGGATGCATGCGATTTTCTTGTTGTAGGTAGCGGTGTTGCAGGGCTTTTCTTCGCGTTGCGGGCCGCTGATCGGGGGACGGTCACCGTCGTCACCAAGCGAGGGGCCTCGGACTCGAACACGTGGTTCGCGCAGGGGGGCATCGCGTCGGTCGTCGATCCGAACGATTCCTTCGAGAGCCACATCGAAGACACGCTGACGGTGGGTGCGGGGCTCTGCCGCAAGAACGTGGTGGAGATGGTTGTGAAGGAAGGGCCTGCGTGTGTCGAAGACCTCATGGACTACGGCGTGGAGTTTTCGAGGAAGGGTGACCGCTTGGCGTTGGGGAGGGAGGGAGGGCACTCGGCGAACCGCATCGTTCATCACCGTGATTTCACGGGCCAGGAAATACAACGGATCCTCCTCGAACGAGCCCGCGCACATCCCAACGTGCGCGTGTGCGAGAACCGGATGGCGGTGGGGCTCATCACCGAGAGACACATCAAGAACCGCCGTCAGGGGGCCCCGCGCGCCGTGCACGGGGCGTACGTCCTCGACGGCGAGCGCTGCTGGATCGAGGCCCTTGCCTCGAAGCGGACGGTCCTCGCGACGGGCGGAGCCGGCAAGGTGTACATTTACACCTCGAATCCAGACGTGGCGACGGGCGACGGGCTGGCGATCGCGTACAGAGCCGGGGCGCGCGTCGCCAATCTTGAGTTCGTTCAGTTTCATCCCACGTGGCTGTATCACCCGATGGCGAAATCGTTCCTCCTCACCGAGTCCCTCCGCGGTGAGGGCGGCGTCCTCCGGCGGGCCGACGGGTACGCGTTCATGAAGGACTACCATTCGCAGAAGGACCTTGCCCCTCGGGACGTCGTCGCGCGCGCGATTGACCGCGAGATGAAGACATCCGGGTCGAAGTGTGTCTACCTCGACATGACCCACCTCGGCCGCGAGGACTTGAAGACGCGGTTTCCGTTCGTCTACGAGAGCTGTCTTGGCGTCGGCATCGACATAGCCGTCGAACTGATTCCTGTGGTCCCGGCCACGCACTACTTCTGCGGCGGTGTGGATGTGGATCCATGGGGAAGATCGTCACTCGCCAACCTTCTCGCTCTCGGAGAGGTGAGCCACACGGGGCTCCACGGGGCGAATCGCCTGGCGAGCAACTCGCTCCTCGAAGCGGTCGTGTTTGCCCGGCGGGCGGCGCATCGGATGGCCGAAGATGACTCGCTCCGCGGCGATCGAATCGAGGAGCCGCTCGCGTGGGATGAGCAACACACGGAGGCGTTCGGAGAGCCGGTCATTCTCGACCACGACTGGGATGAATGCCGGAGGCTGATGTGGGACTACGTGGGGATCGTGCGGAGCGACCGGCGACTGGAGATCGCTCTCGAGAGGATCCTCCAGCTCAAGAACACGGTCGAGGACCTCTACTGGACATGCCGCCTGACCGTCGATCTGCTCGAGCTGAGAAACATCGTCCTCGTGGGAGAGCTCATCATTCGGTCCGCACAGCGACGAAAGGAAAGCCGCGGCCTTCACTACACCGAGACGTACCCGCAGCGTGACGACGAGAGATACCTTCACGACACCGTGCTCTCGAGGAACGAAACCTGAGCGACCGCGCCGGACAGGCCGCGAAGGAGCAAACAAGGAGCAAACGTGGAATGGTACGAAGTGGCGTTCGACCGGACGTACCCCTTGCTGTACGGGCATAGGGATGTCAGTGAATCCATGGCGGTCGTGGAGGCGTTCGGAGACTTCTTCATCGGTGCGGAGCCGATTCTCGATCTCGCGTCGGGGAGCGGCCGCTACGTCGAGTCGCTCCTCCGGAAAGGCTTCAAGGCGTATGGGCTCGATCTCTCGCATTACCTCCTTCAGAACTCCGTGGAGGAGTGGGGACACGCTGGCCGTCTCGTGCAAGGCGACATGAGGCACCTGCCGTTCCTGGACGCGAGCGTCGGCGCGGTATGGAACATGTTCACGAGTTTCGGTTATTTCTCGGTCGATACGGACAATCTCCTCGTTTTCAGGGAGATCCACAGAGTGCTCAAGCCGCGCGGTCTATTCCTCTTCGATTTCATCAACGCGGGCAGGATCTCCGGCGATCTTCTCGATGAATCGAGCCGCCGGTCCGGCGATTTCGAGATCGTCGAAAAGAAGCGGCTCGAGCTGCACGGTAAGTACCTGGTGAAGCACGCCACGATCGCGGACCTGCGAACAGGAAAGAAAGAGCACGTCGAGGAGCGTCTCCGCCTCTATGCGCGGGAAGAGCTCCTCATCATGTTCAGAAGCGTCGGCTTCGCTGTCGAGAGCGTCTTCGGCGACTACGGGAAAAACCCGTTCGTCGAGGGCGTATCGGAGAGAGTCATCATCATTGCAAAAAAGTAGCGGCACCGAGTCGCCGGCAGCGGGACTCGGGCCGACCATCACGCAGGATCATGTCGCGTTTTCTGGAAAGAACCGGTCTTGAAGCGGCGGGAGGCTTCTCGCGCCTTTTCCTCGATTTCGCGCGGCAGCCCTCCGCGGGCCTGCCCCCTTTTCTCGAGGGCGTTTCGCGATCAAGGGACCGCTGGCTCGAGGTCCTCGAGCGAACCGAAGCCGGTGTCCGCGAGGAGAACCGGGAGACATCGCGGGCCGTCCGAGACGAGATCGTTTCGCTCAGCGCCCGACTGGGGACCCGCGAGGGCGTGCTCGATAAGATCCGCGCCGTCGGGAATCGCGAAGCGTTTTTCGTCGCAGCGGGACAGCAGCCCGGCGTTTTCGGCGGCCCCCTCTTGACGCTCTACAAAGTGCTCACGGCCGTGGCGCTCGCCCGCATCCTCGAAGAGGCGATCTCCCGGCCGATCGTCCCGCTGTATTGGTGCGGGGGGGACGATAGTGATTTTCAGGAGATCCGCGGCTTTTCGCTCGTCACGCAAAAGTCCACGCCGATCTCGGCGCTGCTCCCGCAGCAGGCGCACACGCCTGGGATGGCCGCCGGGGACATCGACCTGGAGTGGTCGAGACATTTGTGGGCGAACGTCCGGCAGTTCATCGAAGAGTTCGAGAACAGCGGTTTTGTGACCGGAGTCGTGGACGGCGCATTCGACGCGGCGAGGGATCACGGCGAACTGGCGTCGGCGGTCCTCGTGGCGCTCACGGGTGGATCGCTCGCCGTCGTGGATGGACGTTCGCCGGCCGTCCGAAGACATGCGCAGCCAATCATCATCGATTACGTGACGCACGAAGACGAGGTCAAGAGGGCGGTGATCGACGAGGGAGAGCGGCTCCGCCAGGCGGGATACCACGCCCAACTCACCGTCGGTGACGACAGCGGTGTCTTTCTCCTCGAGGACGGGGTGCGCAAGAATGTAACGCGCGAGCGGCGCCCACAGCTCATCGCGGCTGCGCGAGACGAGGTCGAGCGCTGTTCCCCTGGTGTCATCGCGCGAAACCTCGTACAAGACTTCGCACTCAAGCCGATCGCCGTGGTGCTCGGCCCCGCGGAGATCGCGTACCGTTGTCAGATGGGCGCGCTCTACACCCGTTTCGGAGTTCCGGCGCCGATTCCAGTTCCGAGGCTCAGCGCGACGTTCGTCCCTCCGGAGCTCGCGGCAATCCTCCAGGCGGAGGGGGGCGCCGCGGCGGAAGCGCTGCTCAAGGATCCTCCGGCGTTTGCGCGCTCGATCTGCGAACGTTCGCTGCCGCCATCGCTGCGGGAAGCGGCGAATGCCTTCGAAAAGGAAGTGTTGGAGGCCGCAGATCGGTTTTCGCGCGCCGTCGATGCGGATGCATCGCGGAAAGCTGCAGCGCGGATCAGAGCGAAGTTGTCCGACATGAGGGGCCGGACCGCGCTCGCCGCCGCGTCGGTTTCGGACGTTGGCAAAGCGATCGCGCTCGAGCGGTGGGCCTTTTTGGCCGATATCGCGACGCTCGTTGAACCCGGTGGAAAACCACAGGAGCGAACGCTCTCGTTGCTCGTTCCGTACTTGTTCGGTGGCCCTGGGGCCTGCGAGGATCTCCACGCAATCGGTTCGATCTACGCCGACGATTTGTTGGACGGTCGAACGGAGCATATTGTATATTCGTTGACGTCATGAGAGTTGTTGCCTTTGGCATCCATCCCGATGATGTGGAGCTCGGGTGCGGCGGAACGGTGGTTCTCGCAGCCAGGCTCGGGCACGACGTTACGGTCGTCGACCTTTCCAGGGGAACGTCTTCAAGCAATGGAACTCCGGAGGAACGCGCGAGTGAAGCGGCGGAAGCAGCCAGAATCATGGGGGTGAAGGGGAGGGTCAATCTCGATCTGCCCGACACGCGCATACAGAGCGAGAGCGACGAACAAACAGCGGTTGTCGTGGCGTGCCTTCGGAATGAACGGCCGGATCTCGTGCTCGTCCCGTCAGGAGACGATCCCCACCCTGACCATGCGGCGGGCGGGCGCTTGATGGATCGGGCGTTGTACTTCTCCGGCGTCCACGGCTACGGCCGCAGTCAAGCGGCGTGGCGCGTTCCTCACGTGCTCGTCTATCCGGGGCGGAACGACTGCGAGCCGCACGTCGTGGTGGACGTCACGGCCGTGCATGAGCTCAAGATGAAGGCGATTCTTGCGCACAAGTCCCAGTTCATTTCCGGCGAGCACAGGAAGGCCACCATGCTCAATTCGCCCGACTTCATCGCCCTCATCGAGGCGCGCTCGAAGGTGCACGGGCGCCGTATCGGCGCCTTGTTCGGCGAGCCCTTCCGGATGTCCCGGCCGATCGCGCTCTCCGATTTTGGCGTCTTCGGAAGGTGAGGCCCTTAGACCCGCGCCGGTTTAACGAAATGAAAAAAGCGAACATCGGCATTGTGTGCTATCCGACCCCCGGGGGAAGCGGAGTCATCGCGACGGAGCTCGGCAAATCGCTGGCCGAGCTCGGCTGCGCCGTGCATTTCATCACGTACGGACTGCCCGCCAGACTTCACACCTTCAACGAAAACCTCTTTTTTCACAAGGTGGAGCCGGGGGAGTACCCCTTGTTCCAGCAATTCACGCCGTACGCTTTGAGCCTCGCGGCGAAGATACGCGAAGTCGCGGTTCAGCACGATCTGGACATCGTTCACTCGCACTACGCGATTCCGTACGCCACATCCGCTTTTCTGGCGAAAGAGATGCTCAAGACCGTGGGACGGGACCTGAAGACGATCACGACGCTCCATGGCACCGATATCACTCTAGTGGGGGTCATGCCCTCTTTTTTCGAAATCACACGATTCAGTATTTCGGTGAGTGACGCTATCACAGCGGTATCTAGTTTTCTCGAACGTCAGACGGTGGAGGCCTTCAGAATCGAGCGGCCGATACGCGTCATACACAATTTTGTGGACTGCAACGAATTCCGCCCGTCGCGCAACGACGAGATGCGTGCGCGCTTCGCAAAACCGGACGAGAAGCTCATTGTGCACGTGTCCAATTTCCGGAAGGTGAAGAATCTGCCTGTGGTGGTCGAGGTGTTTTCCAGGGTGAGGGAATCATATCCCACGAAGCTCCTCCTGGTCGGAGACGGTCCTGAGCTCGAAACGGTGGAGCGCGCGGTGTTCGAGCGCGGGCTTTCGTCCGATGTGGTGTTTCTCGGCGAGCAGGAGTTCATCGCGGGTGTCCTTCCCGCGGGGGACGTGTTTCTGCTTCCGAGCGAGCACGAGAGTTTCGGACTGGCCGCGCTCGAGGCGATGAGCTGCGGACTTCCCGTGGTCGCGTCGAACATCGGCGGGCTTCACGAAGTGATAGAGGACGGCGAGACCGGTTTTCTCTTCAATCCTCACGACGTCGCGGCTATGAGCGACGTGATCGTGAGGCTCTTCGGCGACGAGGGATGGCGGGGGGCGGTTGGACTCAACGCAAGGGAACGGGCGAAGCGGGATTTTGGAAAGGACAAGATCGTCGGAGAGTACATGTCTCTGTACGAGGAGCTTCTCTGAAGGTGCATCATGCCTCAGGACGCGAAATTTTGGGAAGCAGTGAAACAGATCCGGGCTCAGGACGGCCGGTTCAAACCGGATGCCTATGCATTCGTGATGCAGTCCCTGGATCACACGCTCCGGGGGCTGGCGGAACCGAGGCATGTGACGGCGGAGGAGCTGCTCCACGGCCTGTGCGACAACGCCAAGGAGAGGTTTGGACTGCTCGCGCACACGGTGTTGACGAGCTGGGGGATCAAGACGCCCGGCGATATCGGACGAATCGTCTATCAGCTCGTCGATGCGGGGGTGCTGTCGAAGCAGGAGAGCGACCGCTACGAGGACTTCGATCAAGCCTTCGATCTGAAAGAGATTCTCGAGGAGAAATACTTCGACTGACACGGGCGGGCACGGCCGCGAGGGGCGAAGGGCGATGTAGGGTCGTTACGCACCCAGCGCTCCGCTTCCCTCGGCTTCCCGCCGCGGGTGGCGCCGATGGGGCCCCCGGGCCGCGCGCAGCTTGCGAGCACGGACGGGGATATCGGCGACAGGACCCGCGGCGGGCGATCCTCGGTCGCTCTCGCGAAGGGTGCGTAACGACCCTACATCGCCCTTCCGCTAGCCCGGCGGCCAGCCGAGATCGCGGCCTCCGAGAACGTGCATGTGCACGTGAAAGACCACTTGCCCAGCGCCCGACATCGTGTTGATCACTGCGCGATAGCCTGTCTCGGAGAGATTCTTTTTCCCCGCGACGATTTTCGCGCACAAGAGGAGCTTGCCGAGGAGTTCGGCGTCGGGAGGCGAGGCCTCGTTCAGCGTCTCGATGTGTCGCTTGGGAACGATGAGCACGTGGACGGGAGCGGCCGGGTTGACGTCGTCGAAGGCGAGCACGTCATCGCTCTCATACACCTTGCTAGCCGGGATCTCGCCGGCGACGATCCTGCAAAAAATGCAATCCTGCATCAAAACCCCCTTGCGGCCGATGATGAAGGTGTGGTCTTCAACGCTGGGTGATCCTGGGGGGCGTGCCCCGCGGACGTTCCGCGAAAACGAGGGCGGTAAAAATGAAGATCCGTGTGTTCTTGTCCCGCCACGCGTTGGAGGGGAGTCCCGCTTTTTCGCACGCACATCCGAGGAACGTTTCCACGTCCCAGCCCTGCTCCGTCGCCACCTGAGGAAGGAGCAGACCCCGGTTCAATCCTCTCTCGATGATGAGCCCATGCGTGCCGGCAACGATTTCTTCTGGCGAATGTACGCGCCGCGAAGGTGAGAGGACGGAGATTTCGAGGTCGATCGCTGGCAGTTCCATCGAATCGATAGGGAGAAAGCGCGGGTCGCCCGTTGCGGCCGCGCGCGCCATCTCTCTCACGGTGTCCTTGAGAGGCTTTCGGGGCTCGACTGTTCCGATGCACCCTCTCAAGCGGCCTCCGATCTTGAGCGTGACGAAAGCGCCCCGCAGCGCGAGGAGGTTTGGCGTCTCAAGGCCGTGAGGCGGGTTGGTGGACGCGCCCGTGGACATCTCGACGGATTGGCGGGCCAACTCGAGCAGATAGCGCTGCTCCGCGTGCGTGAGATCTGTCTCTTCAGCCCCCTCCTCGCCGATTCGTTCTTTCTCTTCGTCGGCACCCGCCCAGAGCACGGCGGCGGCGTATCCGACCACCGAGTCGCGTTCCCCTGTGACATCTCCGGAGTTAGCCGCGTGAAGGATGAGGCAGTCCGAGGCGCCCGTCGTCTGGCCTGCAATGAGCGAGACGATCACGGGCCCGGCGCCGCACGCCTCGCACTCGCTGTGACGGACGGACTCGTAGAGCCGGCGTGGGTCCATGTCCTCGACGAGCTCGCAGAAAAGGCCATCCATCGTCTTTGCCGTTTCGTACCTGTGGAAATGAGACAGATCGGAGCTAATGACGGCCAGCGTGTCCGTACGCGCCATGTGCGGCGCGATCGCATTCCCCAGAGCCGAACAGAGTTCCCAGTTCTGTTCGCCCATCACGATCGGGACGATACGAAAATCCTTCAGGACGCTCTGGAGAAAGGGGAGTTGAACCTCGAGGGCGTGCTCCTGTCTGGACGAACCGGGTTGCACGTGCCCGCTTTTCGAGAGTCTGATCCGTCCGGGGTCGCTCGACACGATGGCCTGCGCCGCGTTCTTGTCGATCTCGATACGCCCGAGCGGGGTTTCGTACGCGTCGCCGTCGAAGATCGACGCGAATGGGAAGTACTCCATGTGCGAGGGGCTCAGGACGATGGCGGTCCGGATGTCGAGGTTCTCCAGCAGTTTGTAACCGTGGGCGGCGACCTGGCCCGAGTACACGTACCCCGCGTGCGGTTCTATGAGCGCGAGAGGTCTTCCCACACGCGAACATTTCGGGACGCGAGAGAGATACGACTCGATATCCCGCCGAAGGACCTGAGCGTTCGAAGGGTAGAAGGTCCCCGCAACGGCGGGCTTCCGGACGCTCGCGGACTTGTCCGTCACGGCAACACCCCCTCGCTTACGATTCGGGGAGCACGTGGAGCACGATCCTCGTCTAATTCTGATTTTATTCGTGTTTGGCGGGTAGGGCAAGGGCTAAGGCGCCTTGGGAACGCCGAAACTTCTCTCAATTTCCGACAAGGAGACCGGGTCAATCGTTGCCAGAGCGCCGGTGGAGCGGCTCCACACGTACCTCGAAGAACCATCGGGGGCAGGTTTGCCGACGGCAACTTCGTCGATCACGCGGTCACCGGGGCCGAACAGCGTGAGGCGGAGCACGGGTCTCTCGAAACCGTAGCCCGCTCTCTCACGCAGATTCTCGTCGATGACAGCGTCGAACTTCACGGCCCCGATCCGCGACAGCAAACGCCGTGAGGGCTCGTCGTCGAGTTTGCGAAATTCCGGGTTCGCGAACGTCCATTTGCTGCCTGCCCTGATGAGAGTGACGGTGAGCGGCGGGATCTCGAGTGTTATCTTCTCGACGCCGCCAAAGTCGCATCTGAGGATCCGCCGGTCGCGGACCGTGCCGATGGTCTCGGCAAAGACGCCGAGTATCGTCGTATCGACGAGCGCAACACGGCTGTTGGCGGACGATCCGACCCAGCAGCCCTGCCCATGCGGAGCGCTGAATGTCAGCGTGACTTCGGCGGAATCCGGTCGGGTGCCGACGGAGATCGCGCCGGCCTCCGCCGCGAGATAGCTGTCGATCGTATCCGGCACGCCGAACGGTATGTCGTTGGCTCGCAGGCCGCGGAGCTTGTGAACGATGCTCTCCAGGGACGCGGTGTCGCCGAGTATGGTGTCACCGTTCTGAACGGTGGACCATTTGCCGGTCTTGTCTGTGCCCCAGATCATCGACCGTGTCTTGGAGGCGATTTCAAGACGGCGCACATCGGAAACGGGGACATCGAAGATCCGCTTGTACCTGTAGTCGAAAAGCGGGCGAAGCGCGTACCGCCGGACGTCCGCGGGGAGAAGAAGCACTTTCTCGCCGCCGGGGATCGCCGCGTAACAGTGGGTTTTGGTCAGACTGAATTCGCCGATACGGACATCGACGAGATCCTCACCGTCCTTTCCGGCAAGACGCACAGCAGCCGACGGGGAATCGAGTCCAAACTCCGAGAGCGGCGAGTCGCCGGTGTCGAATTCCTTTTCGGCCCGCGCTTCGCAGACGGTTTCGAGCAGGATATTGACGGCCGTCTCATCGGCTCTATCCGTGACCGGGGACACGAGCTTCCAGCGGTCGTTCTCGCGCTCGGCCGCAATGGTGACATCGGGGCGTGTGATCGTTAAACGATTCACGTCGCCCGGGCTGATGTCGGCGAATCGCCCCGCGCGGGCAGTGCGTTCAAGCTCGCGTTCGTCGCGGGGCCGCTCTATGACGAGGAAGAACAAGGCGGCCGCCGCGAAGATCCCGAGGAAAACCAGCGTCGTCTTGAATCTCATCGTGGCTTCACACCAGTCGGTTCGGCTATCCCCGCCGCCTCCTACTCGCCCACACGGCGATCCCCGCGCTCATGACCGAAAGAGGAAGGAGGATGACGCATACGAGAAAGATCAATCTGCGCTGGCTCGCCATAAGGACAAGATTGTCACCCGGTCTCTCTTTCGGGCGGATCGAGATGAGATCTTCCTGTTCGGCGAGGTAGTCTATCACGTTGAGAAAGAAATCGGAATTGCCCCAGCCCGGGAGTCGGAACCAGTTGTTATCGGCGAAGTCGGAATCGCCGACGACGACAATCCTGCTCGTCCCTCTCCTCTTGGAATCGGGGGTGGGGGGCTCACTCCGCTTTTCCGCGGCGGCGGCAAGAGCGAGAGGGCCCTGATTGTCATCCTCGCTCTTCACTGCCTGCCCTTTGTCGATCAAGTCGAGATCCGTCTCGCCCCACGCCGACTTACCCGTTCTCGCCAGGTACGCGGCTGACACTCCCTCGACCTCGTCGTTCGTGATAGCGATTGAGCGCGCGGTCGGGAAGGCCGTCCTGAGCGAGAAGTCGCGCGTGATGGCGTGTCTCTCATAGCGCGTGACGACGGGAATCGAGTAGTCTCCGCCGGCGACGCGGCTGTACGGGTCCACGACGGCGTCGTCGTTGAGTCTTATCCTGTAACTCGCGAGAAGAGTTTCGATACGGGGAAGATCGGTTTGCGGGTCGATGAGGAAGACGGCGCTTCCGCCCCGGGCGAGATACTCCTCGACCTTGTCGATTTCGCTTTCGATCAAATCGTTTTTCGGGCCGGCGACGGCGAGAACGGCGCAGTCTTCCGGTATGGATTCCTCGTCGAAGAGCGAGAGAGTTTCCACGCGGTAGTTCTTTCTCTCGATGGACTCCGCGGCGTTCGAGTAGCCCAGGGGTCTCTCGCTCGCAGGGTCCCGCTCCCCGTGTCCAAGAACGAAGTAGACGACCTTGACCGTTTCTCTCGTGACCTTCACGACGGCATTGAGGACAGTTTCCTCGGTGAGACGTGAGACGGCCTCGCGTCTGTCGCCAGACTCCACGATCGTCGTGCCGTAGGCGGATACTCCCATATCCTTCGCTCGGCGGGGCTTCTGGTCGGGATCGATCAGCTCGTACCGGAAGCGCCCTGTCTTGAGCGCGAACTGTTCCATCAGACCCCTGGCGCGGGCCTCCTCCGCCGTCCCCCGCTTGAAGAACGCATAGGCGTCGATGTCGCTCCGAAGACTGTCCAGAACGGCGACCGTCTGACCAGCGAGGCTGAATCGCTTGTTCCGCGTGAGATCGTACGTCAGCGTGTGCCGGGCGGACAGCGCCTGAACGATGACGGTGATCGAGGCGAACGCGGCGATCATCAGGAGCGTGTTGACCCCGTACCGCGACGATCTTTTGCTGAAGAACAGGGTGATCGACCGCATCCGGAACGCCGCGCAGGCCAGGAGCATTCCCAACCCGGCGAGAAGCGTGGAGTACGCGAGCACGCGCTGTGGAGAGTTGATCGCGTAGAGACCGGCGCCCACGACGGTGAGGATGAGCCCGGTGATCACGGCGAATGAGTAGAGCCTTTTCCCCCTCATCATCCATTCCTCCAGCGGTTGGACTCAAGCACTCTGGAGCAGAGGAAGAGGAAAAAGACGGAGAAGTTCAGGTAGTACACGATGTCGTTCGTGTTGACAATCCCCCTGGAGAAGCTGTCGAAGTGCTCCAGCATCGAGATCTCCGACAGGACCCGCGCCTGCCCGGCCGAGACAAACGGCATGAGCCATCCGATAATGAGAACGAGAAGTGAGAAGCCGAACGAGAGCACGCCGGCGACGATCTGGTTTTCGCTGAGCGACGAGAAGAATATCCCCATGGAGATGTACGCCATGCCGAGGAGGAGCAGGCCGGCGTATCCGGTAGCAATGGGTCCCCACTCGGGCGCGGTGAACGTGCCGAGAAGAAGCGGAAGAACGAGAGTCAGCGCCAGCATCGCGGCGAGCACGATGACGGTGGCGAGGAACTTGCCGAGAATCGCGTCCCAGTCGGATATCGGGTAGGTGAAGAGGAGCTCTGCCGTGCCGAGCCTCCGCTCTTCGGAAAGGAGACGCATCGTCAGCATGGGCGCTATGAGTAGCAGCACGACGCTCAGGTTCGCGAAGAGGGGCTGCAGGACGCTCTCCGTTAGGCTGAGCTGCCCGGCGGCGAGCGGATTCGACGAGCTCTGCGATAAGGCGAGATTGAAGAACGCCAGAAGGTTGTAGAAGAAGTAGCCCGCGAGAAACACGAATACCGCCATCACGACGTACGCGGTGATCGAGTTGTAAAAGTAGGCGAGTTCCCGCCGGCAGATGGCGATCGTGCGCGACATGTTACTCGAGCTCCTCTTGCATCACGAGGCGGACGAAGATCTCCTCGAGGCTCAAGTCGATGGAGCTGAGCCTCAGGAGACCGAGCCCACGCTCTACGACGGCTCGGGAGAGCGCTTCACGAATGTCCCGGTTGTCGTGCGATTCGACGCGCATGATGTGCGTGTTCGCGTCCGGCGAGTCGAGCAGCGCGACTGACTTGACGTCGGCGAGCGCGCCCAGGGCTTCCCGCACCGTTTCGAGCGCTCCGCGGACGGTCAGATCGACGACCATGGACCTCTGCAACCGGTTCTTGAGGTTTTCCGGCGTGTCCGCGGTGACGAGCTTCCCGTTATTCATGATGATCACGCGTTGGCACAGGAGGCTGGCTTCGGGGAGTATGTGGGTGCTGAGAATGACCGTGCGTTCGCCCGCCAGGCTTCGTATGAGATTTCGGATCTCGACGATCTGTCTCGGATCGAGCCCGATGGTGGGTTCGTCGAGGATCAGCACGTCCGGATCATTGAGGAGCGCCTGGGATAAGCCCACGCGCTGACGATAACCTTTGGAGAGCTTTCCGATGGTCCGGTCGCGGACGTCATGCACCCCGCACTCCTCCATGACCTGGCGTATGCGCGCAGGCCGGTTCGAACGGGGCATCCGTTTGAGACGGGCGACGAATTCCAGATAAGCGCGCACGGTGAGGTCATGGTAGAGCGGGACGTTCTCAGGAAGGTAGCCGATGCGCTTGCGGACCTCGAGCGAGTCGCCGAGCACATCGAAACCGGCGATACGGGCTTCTCCGCTCGTCGGGGGCATGAAGCACGTGAGGATCCGCATCGCCGTGGTCTTGCCCGCCCCGTTGGGGCCCAGAAGACCGAGAATCTCGCCTTTCTTCGCCTCGAACGAGATGTTCTCGATGCCGACGCGGGGGCCGTAGTATTTCGTCAGGTTTCGAACCTCGATCACGCGGATACCTCCGACCCTCATTCGCCGGGGAAGTCGGTTTCCAGGCTCGTGCGGTGGTGCCGGAATTCGGTGGGAGAGGCCGCTAGAATATCCGAAGCCCGAAAGGGTGTCAATTGTCAAAAACGTTGTCTTTTCTACAACTCGGCGGCGGCCGGGTTCCCGTTGCCTCCGATGTCCGCGTGCGGACGTGTTGCTGTCATGACCGCGCGTCGCGGCAGAAAAAACATTGCGTTGCTGTGAGAACCACAGTAACATTCTTCCTTCGATTCCGTAGATCGAAGGAAACGCGAGACGCTATGCAGATCCGAAGAGAATCCAACAGAGAATCGAACAAGGGCCGCAGGAGCCAGGTCTGGCTCAGGCCGGCGGCGATGGCGTTGTTGCTCCTCTTTCCCACGCACGCACTCGCCGTGGACTCTGCGTTCTTACGCTCGCTCATCGTCCCCGGACTGGGGCAAGCCCAGCAGGGTCACTACACGCGTTCCGCGGTGTTCGCGGGGGCGGCTGTGGCGACGGGCGTGGGCCTCTTCATCTCCCAGATCTACTACAGGGAAGCCGCCAACAAGCTGTATGCGCAGAAGCATATCTATGCGTCGTACCAGGAAACGCTGAACGACGGCGGTGTCGTGTCGATCGAGGACATGGAGCAGACCTACAAGGAGATGGAAGCGAGCCACAACCTGGCGGAAGACAGGCTCGTCTGGCGAAACGCGTTCCTTGTCGGATTCGTCACCACCTACGCGATCAACCTTGTAGATGTGCTAGTGAGCAAACCGTACGACCCTGAGCATGAATCGCGTCTCTCAGTCGAGATGACCCCCGCGGGTGTGAAAGTCACGAAAGCGTTCCGCTTCTGATGGAGGGGCTGCCGGCGTGAAGAAACTTGTCGTCACTCTGTGTTTCGTGCTTGCCGCGTGCGCGCAGCACGGTGACATTCTGCCTCCGATAGACGTCGCTCAGCCGCCCGTACCGACGGACTTCAGCGTGAGCACCGCTGATTACGTCACGTATCACCTGTCATGGGATATCGTTGATCCGTCCTCGCTCGTGACGGAATACCGTGTCTACTCGTTGTTCCCAGGCTACGATCCCGTTCTGCAGGGGACCACAGACACCACGGCCGTCGAAGTCAACACGCAGGTTCAGGTCCTCGGGATCAGTTTCTGCGTCTCCGCCGTGACCGTTGAACATGTCGAGGGTCGCCTCGCCTGCGCCTCCGCCGAGTGAAAAGATCTCCCAGCCCCTCTTCCTTCTGAATTGCCTGTCGGATTGTAATCGACGTGATATCAGCAGGATACGGTTGCGGCTTCACGTGTTGCGTTGAGTCGCCGCGCGGCATCGCCGCCTAGCGATCCTTGCCGTCGTTGCCCTGATCCTCCTCGGCGTCATCATCAGTCTCAAATAGATCGAGCGGGTCTCTCGGCGCGGAGTCGCTTCCCGCACGGGGTTGAGAGTCAGGCCGCAGCACGTCGCGCGACCGGGGGTAGGAAGATGCGAGCTCTCGGGGTGCTCGCGATGCCTCGCCGGTGAGCATCGCTTTCAGCTCGAGACCATTGACGACAGCCTGTCCGCGGAAATGGTTGTTCAGCACGACGAAGATTTTCTGCGCACGCTCGGCGGCGTGGTGAATCTTGTCCCGCCAGAACGAGAGTTCGTCGGCGCTGTAGAGGTAGTCGTAGCGGTCGTCGCGGGTCGCCTCGGAGCTGAACCATTTCTCGCGGTTTCGCCCGTGCAGACGAAAGTACGCGCGCCCATTGGCCGGCGAGTACGTATGGGGCGTGAATGAGTTCCCGATGACGGGCTGATCGATGCCGCAAAGCGTGATACCCGTGTCGCTGAAGAAACGCAGATGGCGAGGCGCTGCCCACGCGCCGTGTCTCACTTCGACCGCCGTGGGGAAGGGAGAGAACCACTCGCAGAGACTGCGCACGTACGCCGTCGCCTCGGACGAAGGGCGGAACGACCACGGGAATTGTATCAACACCGCGCCGAGCCTGCGGCTCTCCATCATCGGCTCGATCGCGGCTTTGAACGCGGCGACTTCGCGCTCGGTCGCGGGGATTGTCCGATGGGTCATATCCTGCGGCGCTTTCGCCGTGAAGAGGAAGCCTGTTCTCTGTGCGGTGCGTTCGACCCATCGTCGGCACGTGCCCCGCGAGGGCACACGGTAGAATGTGCTGTTGACCTCGACAAGATCGAAGTAAGAAGCGATGAACTCGAGAGGATCGAAGGACCGCTCCTTTTTCGACGGATACACGATCCCGTCCCAATCGGGATACGACCATCCGGCAGGACCGATATGAATCTCGGCTTTCGTAGGGACCTCCAACGACGGATCGCCCTCCTGTCTCAAGGACGCGTCTTCGCGTCCCCGGCGAAGTATACACCCGGAGTCCGCTGATTGCGTGTGGCGGCAGACGCGGAACGCGAAGCTCCCCGGGGGCGCCGGGGCCTCAGATTCGAGCGGCCTTCGGATTCCCAGACGGGAACGCAAAGAATGACAAAGAGTTGCGTCCCGTGCCTCGAGCCCCGCATCCACGGGAGCATTCGGTGACGGAATGTTCCCACGCGGGCCGAGTTGTGCTATGCTGTGACTGGCACCGCCCCGTGGGGGTGCCACTGGAGAAGCGGCGTCAACACCAGGGGAGGCGATTCATGAAACTCTTGCGTTGGGGCTTGTTCGTCATCGTCACGTTGGCGCTCGCCGCGTCGTGCAGCAAGCTCCCGCCATCGAAACGAAGCGACGAACACACGACCAGCATACGAGCGGAGTATCTCCAGAACCACCCGGATGGGAAATACAACCTGCACATAGCAGAAGGGCGCGTCGTCAAGGGGATGAGCGTCGTAGAAGTTCTGGCGTCGTGGGGGCTGCCCAACGCCCGTCGCAGCGTGGCGCAGGAGAATTCTGAATTCTGGACCTACTACGCGAAAGACGATCAGACGAAGCAAATCGTGAGCTACGAGCTCGTCTTCCAGGCGAAGATGCTCTCGAAGTGGCTCGTTCACGCCCAATCCGAGGCGGGGCTAGGGACCAATCAGATGAAGCCGGGCGAGGCGCCTACGATCGAGGAGACGCTGAGGCTGGGACCGGGCAGCAGCACCGGCGAGGAGACCAGCCCGAAAAAGAGATAGTCGCAGTTCCACTCGAAGGGGTGGTTTCATTTCGCGGGGCCGCCGCACCAGGAGTTCATCCGGTCCGGCCCTGGTGAAACCGCCCCTTCTCATCGCCGTCCTCCCTTGACTTTGGAGAGGTAGTTTTCTATTCTCGCATAGGCTCCAATCTTGCATAGCTTCACAGGTATCGATCGAAATCCAGAGGTGAGACGATGGCCGATCTGACGAAAAATCTGGAGCGGCATCAGCTCGTGGACCGGGAATTCCAGCATATCAGGGAACTGTTCGAAGCGCTGATGTCGGGAATGTCGACCGGCGATCAGAAACTCAGAGCGGGACCGCCGCTCGCGTGGGTTCCGCCGACGGACGTCTACGAGACCGAAACGGAACTCATCGTCACGGTTGACATCGCCGGGATGAATGTTCGCGATATCAGTGTCCTCGCCGACGGGGACGTCATCACCATTCGCGGGGTCAGACAGGAGATCGCTCCCCGGTGCAAGAAACAGTTTCACAAGATGGAAATCCAGGTAGGACCTTTCCAGCGAAGCATCAACGTTCCTGTCCCGATTGATCTCCAGAGCATGTCTACGACGTATTCGAACGGTCTGCTCGAGGTTCGTCTGAAAAGAAAATTGGATCAGCGCACGAAGCGCAGCATCGAAGTCGAATAGCCCTTCGAGGCCGTGAATAAGAGCGAGAAGGAGAGAGCCGCGTGGCGCTCAAGAACCCGACCGATTTCGAAGACCATCTCATCCGTTTGAGCCGGATCCCGAAGGAGCTGGCCATACTGCCGATCAACGATGCGGTCGTGTACCCGCTCATGAAGGTGCCGCTCCTGCTGAACGATGCCAAGCTGCTCCGCCTCGCGGACGAGGCGTTGGCCGATCACAAGGTCATCGGCGCGTTCACGCAGACCGATCCCGAGGAGGGCAAGCCGGGCCCCGAAGGGATCTACAAGGTGGGAACGGCGATCCACATCCAGAAGATGATACGGTTCCCCAACGGAGAGATGCGGCTCCTTGGCCAGGGGGTCTCGCGAATCAAGATCGTGTCGATCTCGCAGAGAGAGCCCTACATGCGGGCCAAGGTCGAAGTGCTCGAGGAAGTCGAAGAGCAATCCGAGTTTCTCCGCGCGTACCTCACGACGGTCGTCAACTCGTTCTCGAAGGTGATCGACGCTTCGGAAAACCTCCCCGAGGAGCTGAAGATCATCATCGACAACCTCCACGAGCCGGGCCGGATTGCGGACCTCATAGCCACTCACCTCAAGATCGATCTGCCTTTCAAACAGAAGCTCCTCGAAGAAGTCCACGTGGTCGAGCGCCTCAAGCTTCTTTCGAAGTACATCAACGAAGAGCTCGAAGTGCTGCGCCTCGGCCAAAAGCTCCAATCCGACGTGAAAAAAGCGATGGACCGGGAGCAGCGCGAATACTACCTCCGCCAGCAGCTCCGGGCGATCAAGCGTGAGCTCGGAGAAGAGGAGGACCGGACGCTCGAGATCGACGAGCTCCGCGACAAGATCTCGGAGACGAAGCTTTCGAAGGAAGCGAAGGGAGTCGCGGAAAAAGAGCTCGATCGCCTCCAGAAGATGTCGCCGGGCGCCGCCGAGTACACCGTTTCGAAAACATACATAGACTGGATCATCGAGACTCCGTGGGAGGTCTCGACGGAAGACAATCTCGACATCAAGCTGGCCGCGAGGGTGCTCGACGAGGATCACTACGACCTCGAGGACGTCAAGGAGAGGATCCTCGAGTTTCTCGCCGTCAAGAAGCTCAAGAAGTCGATGAAAGGATCCATCCTCTGCTTCATCGGCCCACCCGGAGTGGGCAAGACGTCGCTGGGAAAATCGATCGCGCGCGCGGTGGGCCGCAAGTTCGTCCGCATTTCGCTCGGCGGTATGCGGGACGAGGCCGAGATCCGCGGTCACAGGCGGACGTACATCGGGGCTCTTCCCGGGCGGATCATACAGGGGATGAGGACGGCCCAGAGCAACAACCCTGTGTTCATGCTCGACGAGATCGACAAGCTGGGGAGCGATTTCCGTGGGGACCCCGCCTCAGCGCTCCTCGAGGTCCTTGATCCCGCGCAGAACAACTCCTTCGAGGATCACTACCTGAACATTCCGTACGATCTTTCCAAAGTGCTGTTCATCACGACGGCGAACCTCCTCGACACGATCCCGCGGCCGCTCCTCGACCGCATGGAGGTGATGGAGCTTCCCGGGTACATCACGCTCGAGAAGATCGAGATCGCCAAGCGGTACATTCTGCCGCGCCAGATCGAGGAGAACGGTCTCTCGGCGAAAGCGCTTGGCATAAGCGACGCGGGGCTACGGCACATCATCAACGGCTACACGAGGGAAGCCGGTGTCCGGGAGCTCGAGCGGAAGATCGCGACCATCTGCCGGAAGCTGGCGAAGCGGTACGCCTCGGGGAAGAAGCGGCCGGCGAAGGTGAACGAGCGGAACGTGAGGAAGTTCCTCGGAATCGAGGAGTACACCGGCGAGATCGCGCTCAAACATCCGGCGGTGGGTGTGGCGACGGGGATGGCAAAGACGATGGCGGGCGGCGAGATTCTTTTTATAGAAGCGTTGAGGATGAAGGGGCGGGGAGGGATGAAACTCACCGGCCAGCTCGGAGACGTGATGAAGGAGAGCGCCGAAGCCGCGGTGAGTTTTGTCCGTGCGCACTACCTCCCCAGGTCGTCGGAGACGGACTTTTTCGAAAAGTATGACATACACATTCATGTCCCCGCCGGGGCGGTCCCGAAAGACGGACCGAGCGCCGGCGTGGCCATCGCGGCGACAATCGCATCGCTTCTCTTCAACAAGCCGCTTCGGAACGACTACGCCATGACCGGCGAGATCACCTTGACGGGCAAGGTGCTGCCCATCGGGGGACTCAAGGACAAGGTCATTGCCGCTCACCGGGCGGGGATAAGGACGATCATTTTCCCGAAGGGCAACTTGAGGGAGCTCGAGGAAATACCGAAAACGATCAAGAGGGATCTCACGTTCGTCGCGATCGCCAAGGCGGATGAGGCGATCGAGAAGACGATCATATGGAAGTAGTTGGCCCTCTGCTTGCATAACACCGCTGGCTAGCCTCCGAGTGGAGAAAAAATGGGCGTCGCTTCGATACTCCCAAAAACCGACACAATGCTGGAGATTCTGGCGCCGATACTCGGCCGGATCGCACGGAACGACGCGTTCTCGCTTCCCGGCGACGTCGGAAACGAATCGCGGGTTCTCGTGATCGACTCGGGAGATTTGACCGAGATCCTGTTTTTCGCGCCCATACTCGGCCATCTCAAAGAGAAGTATCCCGACATACGCGTCACCTTTCTGGTGAGGGAAGGGAACAGCGAGCTCGTGCGGTCGATGAGCCCGGTGAGCGAGATGATCAGCTACGAACCTGACCATCTGTCGCTGTCGTCTACGACGTATTTTTCGCTACTCAAGAGAATCCGTTCACGCAGGTTCAGCGTCGTATTTCTGCTCGGTTCCGAATTCAGCTTTCCGCGTTCGCTTCTCGCGCTCCTTGCCAGGGCGAAGGTGCGGATCGGGTACTCCGGCGAGCACAGCTTCCCGTTCGTGAACTGCGAGATTCGCGTGAGCACCCCTTCGCTCTACGAAGGAGTCAAGTGCCGGAGCTTTCTCACCGCGATGGGCTTGAGCGGCCAGGAGTCCTTCCCGGCGTGGACGCTCCCCGAGCAGGACGTCCGGTGGGCGAAGCAGCTCGTTCATTTCCGCAAGCCCGACAAGACCATGAAGCTCATCGCGGTCGATCCGGGCATGGGAAAAGGGCAGCACCGGCTGGTTGACGAGTCGCTCACGTATCTCGTCAGCCAGGTGTGCCGGAGGCTGCCGAGCAAGGTGATGGTTCTCTCGAACAATCTCGACGCCAAGCGGCTCGATCTTTTCAAAATGAAGATCCGTGGGGACATCGTCGATCTCGAACCGAAGAACGCCAAGGAAGAGATCGCCCTCCTCTCGTGCGCCGATCTCGTGCTCGCGGGAAACACGGATTACTTTCATTTCGCCGTGAACATGCGGATTCCGACCATCGGACTCTTCACGCGCCACGACACGGACAACTGGCTTCCCAAGGGGACTCCTTGGGTACAGATCCTCCAAGGGGTTACGGGGCAGCGTCTGTCGCTCGAGGAGTTCAATTCAAAAATCGATACCCTCCTCCATTTCACCGGTGTAGAATAGCCTGACCGATTGTAGCAATCGGACAGGACGTTACTATGGACTCGTATTTGCGGCTGTTGAAATACGTGCTGCCGCACTGGCGGCGCTTGCTGCTGCTCTTCGTGACGGTGATCCTGTTCGCGTCGCTGAGCGGTGTGTCGTTGACGCTTATCCAGCCGTTCTTGAAGATCGTGCTCTACGGCGACAAGGGGATCTCCGGCGGCCGGCCGGCGGCCGAGATGCCGGCCGGCGGGGCGCAGGGGATACCGTTCCCCAAGATCATCGAGAAAGTCAAGGAGGGTGCCGAGCGGTGGTTCGAGTCCTGGATGTACGCGGGGGACTCGAGGGCGCGTCTGTTTCGTCTCTGCGTGATTCTTGTATTGCTCTTTTTCGTCAAGAACATCTTCGGATATCTTCAGACGTATCTCACCGTGTATCTCGAACAGCGGGTCCTCCTGAGCATACGAAACGACGCGTACGGTCATCTTCAGGTTCTTCCTCTCTCGTTTTTCGAGAGGGAGAAGACGGGGCACATCATCTCGCGTCTCACGAACGACGTCTCGATGCTGCAGGGCGCTGTGGTTGGCGTGGCGGCGAGCGTCATTCGAAACGGGCTCATGACCCTCATCGGCATGGTGGTGGTCCTCGCGGTGAGCTGGAAGCTCTCGATACTCACCTTCACCATCGTTCCTCTCAACGTGGTTCTCATCGATTGGATCGGGCGGAAGCTCAAGAAACGCAGCTACAGGACGCAGGAGGGGATGGCCGAAATGACGGCGGTCCTCGACGAGAGCATCTCCGGAATGAGGGTCGTCAAGGCTTTCAACATGGGGGATTACGAGAAGCGCCGCTTCGGGAAATACAATCTCGGATACACGCGCCAGTACTTGAAGATGAAGCTGTGGGGCGCCGTCGCGTCGCCGATGTCCGAGCTTCTGGGGACGATCTGCATCGTCGTCATCCTGTTCTACGGCGGAAATCTCGTGCTCTCAGGCGCGCTCACGCCGGAGAACCTTATCCTCTTCATCGGCGCGATGATCTGGGTGGTCACGCCGGTGAAGAACCTCGGCAAGCTCAACACGTCGATACAGGAGAGCCTCGCGTGCGCCGACCGCGTGTTCGCGGTCATGGACGTCGTCCCCGAGCCCGGGGAATCGCAGAAGAGTTCTCAGAAGGCTCACTTCGACGAGAGCATCCGCTTCGAGTCCGTGAACTTCGAATACGTGCCGGGACGGCCCGTGCTGAGGAACATCAGTTTTTCCGTCCGGCCCGGAGAAGTGATCGCCCTCGTCGGTCCGAGCGGGGCGGGAAAGACCACGCTCGTCGATCTCATACCGAGGTTCTACGATCCGGCGTCCGGACGGATAACCATGGATGGTGTCGACATCGGCGAGTTCGACCTGAAATCGCTCAGGTCGCTGATGGGGATGGTCACGCAGGAAGTCATTCTTTTCAACGACACCGTGAGGAACAACATCGCGTACGGCATGCAGGACTTTTCCATGGAGAAGATCATCGAGGCGGCCAGGGCGGCCAACGCTCATGAATTCATCACGACTCTTTCAAACGGCTACGACACCGTGATCGGCGAGCGGGGGAGCCAGCTCTCCGGCGGGCAGCGTCAGCGTATATCGATTGCACGGGCGGTGCTGAAGAATCCGCAGGTGCTGATCTTCGACGAAGCGACGAGCGCGCTCGACACGGAGGGCGAGATCCTCGTTCAGGAGGCGATCGACCGCCTGTTGAAGGGACGGACGACATTCGTCATCGCGCACCGACTCTCGACGGTGCAGAGCGCCGACAGGATTCTCGTTCTCGAAGACGGCGAAATCCGCGAGATCGGCACGCACTCGGAGCTCATCGATTCGAACGGCGTGTACAAAAGGCTCTACGACCTTCAATTTGGCCTCGTATCGTGATTCACCCGATGAATTCCCCCGTGAGAATCATTATCGTGGCGCCGACCTGGATCGGTGACTCGGTGATGAGCCTTCCGCTCGTTGGTTTCCTCGCTGGGGCGGAGGGCGTTCGCTTGACGGTCGTGGCCCGCTCGCGGGCGAGCAGGGTTTACTGCGGCGTTGATGGAGTCTCCGATCTCATCGCGCTCGCAGAGACCGGAAGGCTCGAGAGGATCTGGCTGGAGACGGGTCTCGTGAGAGCGCTCCACGCGGACGGCGCGGTGATACTTCCTCCGTCCTTTTCGCGTGCGCTTAGTCTCGTTCTCGCCGGTGTCAAGGTGAGAGTGGGTGTCGATGCGGATGCGAGGCGTTTTCTTCTCACCGATTCGATGACCTCTCGGGGGCTTCGTGAGGAGCATCTTTCGGAGAATTACCTCAAGCTCGGTCGGCTGCTCACCGACAAGCTCGCTCTGCGATGCAGCCATCGATTCACCGTTCCCAAAGTGAAGGTGTTCGCGAGCGACGGGGAAGCGCTGGCGCGAAGGTTCGACAAGTTTGGGGGCAAGGGCGAGTATGTCGTCGTCGTCCCCGGGGCGACATACGGACCGACGAAATCGTGGCCGAGGGAGAAGTACAGCGAGCTCGTCCGCCGTCTGTCGAAGGATGTTCTTGTCGTCCTCGCCGGCTCCCCCAGCGAAAGAAATCTGTGCTCCTCCGTCGGTGGAGGAACGGCGGGTGTGGTGAATCTTGCGGGCGAGACGACGCTCGGCGAGTTCATCGCGCTTCTCGCGGGAGCCCGCGCGGTCATTGCGAACGACAGCGGCTCTCCCCACCTCGCCGCGTCGCTCGGCGTTCCCGTGGTGGTGATCTTCGGTTCCACGTCGCCGCAGTGGACGGCGCCGCTCGGCGAGGAGGTTCATGTCGTGCGGGAGCCGGTCCCCTGCTCTCCATGCTTCAGGCGCGAATGTCCGACACATCTCGAATGTTATCAGGGGATAACGGTCGAGAAGGTCCTCGACACTGCGCGCCTCGTTCTCAAAAAGGGCATCGAAAAAAAAGGGTCGTGCTGATACCATGGTGCGGCCCATCCCGCCTGGCGTATCGCTTCGTGCCGCGGGAGGGCGAAGGCAAAGGAAGGAATGGTAAAACGCGAAAGATATCTCGAGCTCGTGGGGAAATTCGCTCGGAAGCGCGTCCTCGTCGTGGGTGACTTCATCCTCGACGAATATCTCCTCGGCGACACCAAACGGGTGTCGAGAGAGGCACCTGTCGTCGTCATCGACTACAAGGAAAGCGTGTGTCATCCGGGAGGGGCGGCGAACGCCGTTCAGAATGTCGCCGCGCTGGGGGCACGCGTGGGCGCGTGCGGCGTGGTCGGCTCCGATGGCTTTGGAGGCGCGCTGAAGGACCTGCTCGACAAAAGCGGGGCGGATACTTCGGGTCTGGTGGAAACCGCCGACATTTCGACCGCGGTGAAGACGCGCATACTCGCGGGCGAGCTCCATGCGCAGAGGCAGCAGGTCGCGCGCATCGACCGGTCCTACCGGATCACGGCGTCCTCGAGCGCGGTCGAAGATGTCCGCAAGCGCGCCCTCGGAATGATCGAAGATGCGGATGTTGTCGTCATATCGGATTACGGAATGGGAGTCGTCCCTGGACCCGTGAGCGCTTCGGTCATCAAGGCGGCCAGGGAAAGACAGATCCCGGTGGTCGTCGACAGCCGTCGCGAACTCACGTCGTACGTCGGCGCGTCCGTGGGCACGCCCAACGAGGTCGAGCTCTTCGACGCGATGGGCGTCAAGAAGATCGAGAAGCCCGGCCTCATCGCTCTCGCGAAAAAGGCCATACGGAACACCAAGCTCGAAGGTCTGGTTGTCACGCGGGGAAACCAGGGGATGCTCGTGTGCTCCGAAGACGGTTCCGTGGCGGAGATCGGGATCGTCGGCACGCCGTACGCCACGGATGTGACCGGCGCGGGGGATACCGTTGCGACTATTGTCGCGTTGTCGCTTTCCGCCGGGGCGTCGCTCGTGGAAGCGGCGGTGATGGCGACCTACGCGGCGTCGATCGTCGTCATGAAGCGCGGGACGGCGACGCTCACGTCCGATGAGCTCCTGGCCGCCTACGAGAGAAATCCGGCGCCCTCCGTTATCGGCGGCGCTGAATGAAGAACGAACCGTGCCCGATATTCCGCAGTGCGGCGAAACTCAAAGCCTGGATCGAACGCGTCGGCGCCGAACGGGTCGTGCTCGCCAACGGCTGTTTCGATCCTCTCCACGTGGGGCACGTCCGGTACCTGTACGGAGCGAAATCGCACGGTGATTTGCTCGTCGTCGGCCTCAACGACGACCGTAGCACGCGGGCTCTCAAGGGTGAGGGCCGGCCGATCATGCCCGCCATCCATCGTGCCAGACTCATCGCGGCGCTCGGTATGGTCGACGCCGTGCTCGTCTTTTCAACGCGCGACGTGAGTCGGATCCTCAGGACGATCCGTCCCGCGTGCCATGCGAAGGGAACGGACTACACGATCGAGACGGTTCCCGAACGCGAGGTCGCAAAATCGCTGGGGATCGAAACGGTCATCGTGGGTGACTCGAAGAGACACGCATCGCGAGAGGTGCTGGAGCGCGTCCGGAAATCCAGGGCGACGAGGGGGTGAAGCCGCATTGATGTCGGACCTCGAACGTCGAGCGGCGGCCGAGCTCTCCTCTGGAGGACGGCTTCTCATCAGCCGGCTCGAGTACCTGGGTGACGTGGTCCTCACTTTGCCCGCCGTCCGGGCTGTGAAGGATCGTTACCCCAACGCGGAAATCGATTATCTCGCGAGATCCGATGGAGCGAATGTCCTCGAAGGGGAGCCGCTCATCTCACGCGTGCTGAAGGTCCCCGAGAAAGGGGAGAGCGCTCTCGCCACATGGCGCCTCATCAGAGAGATGAGGTCGCGAAGATACGCGGCGGCGGTCGACCTCTACTCGAACCCTCGGAGCGCGCTCCTCACGTGGCTCAGCGGGGCCCCTCTCCGTATCGGCGGCGCGCGGCGAGTGCGAAAATGGTTCTACACCCATCCGACAGTCACGCCGGCGACGATAAGAAGCGCGATCGACCATCACCTGCACGCCATGAAGCCTCTTGGCGTGGCGGGAGGAGCGACAAAACCGGTTCTCACGCTAAGCGAAACCGAGAGAGCACGGGCCCTCGAGCGGCTCCGGAACCTGGATGCCCCGGGTTCGTCGGAGAAAGTGGTGGGGCTCCACCCGGGTGGAAAATGGGAAGTGAAACGCTGGCCGGTCGAGCACTTCGCTGACCTTGCCCGACGCCTGATCGAAAAGCATGGCATTCGAATCGTCGTTCTCATCGGCCCCGGAGAACAGTCGTACCAGGGCGGGCTTCGGACCCAACTCGGTCCGCGGGCGAGCTATCTGCCCCCGCTTCCCATACGCGAGACCGCGGCGGTCATCGGCGCTCTCGACGGCATGGTGGTGGCAGACGGAGGGATCATGCACGTGTCGGTCGCCGTCGGAACGCCGACCGTGGGTCTCTTCGGGAGCAGCGAGCCCGACATATGGTTTCCTTACGAGTCGTTCGGTCCCTTCACGGCTGCGTACGTTCCCATGGAATGTCGTCCGTGTCATCGCCATGTGTGCGATCACTTGAGCTGCCTCCGCGGTCTTACGGCGGAGAGAGTCGAGTCCGAGCTCTTTCGCGTGCTGGAAGCGGCGAAAGGGAGCGAAAAGTCGCTTCGCCGCTGAACAACCGGTGTTGTGGATGTCGAGAACACCTCTTTCACGAACGGTATTGGCGATCCGGCTCAGAGTGCTGGGTGACGTGTTGAGCACGCTGGGAAGTCTCCGGGCATTGAAAGCCGTTGCACCCGATCATCGGATTGTCTTTGTCGCCGACCGAGTGTACCATCCTTTGCTGCGCCGCGTGGAATTCATCGATGAGCTGCTCGCGGAACCTCCGAAGCTTGCGGGGTTCGCGGGAATACGCGCGTTCGAACGCTACATCGAGAACATACGGCGGATGCATCCGTCGTGTGTTCTCGATTTTCACTCCAACACGCGAAGCGCGATCCTGTCGTTCCTCTCGGGAGCTCCGAGGCGCGTCGGCTTCGACGTGCGGATACGGAAGCTGCTCTACACAGACGTCGAGGCCAGGGCCGTCTTCGCGGATGGAAAGGTGATTCCCCGAACGTCGCACGAGTCTGCGCTGGCGCTCGTGCGGCGAGGCGGATTCGAAGGCGCGGCGGGAACGGTCGAGAACACGATCCCCGCGACGTTCGAAGAGAAGCGCCTGGGGAGAGAGCTCCTCGTTCGTTCGGGCGTCCCCGCGGACGCTCTCGACAGGGGAGATGTCATCGCTCTCAACCCGGGCGATCCCTATCCTGCGAAGGCGTGGCCTGAGGCAAGCTTCGCCGAGCTTGCGAGGATGCTCCGCGGCAAAGGCAGGACGGTCGTCGTCATGTGGGGACCCGGCGAGCTCGACGCCGCCAAACGGCTCGTGGAGAATGCGAAGGGCGACGCGCGCCTGGGGCCTGCGACGCGGCTGGACGAGCTTCCAGGCGTCCTCAAGAACATACGCCTCATCGTGACGATCGATTCCGGTTTGAAGCACCTCGCCGTCGCGGTCGGTGTGCCGACCGTCACGCTCTTCGGCCCGACGAGTCCTCACGAGTGGCACATGGGCGGGGCATACGATCGGTATCTTCATAGGGAAGTGGCCTGTTCGCCTTGCCGTCTGAAGGAATGTCCGTACGATCCGCCGTGCATGGCGAGGATCGCGCCGGAAGCGGTGCGGGATCTCGTCTTCGACATGGAGCGGGAGATTTCAACGCGATGAACCTCCGAGATGTTTCCGTCATCGTGACAACTTTCAACGAGGAGCAGAACATTGAGGCGTGTCTGGATCGTCTCGGTGGATTCGGAGAGATCGTCGTCGTTGACTCGTTCAGCACCGATCGCACGCTCGAGATCGTGAGGCGGTATCCCGCCGTCGCGTACGTACGCCCGTACGAATCCGCGGCCAGGCAGAAAAACTGGGCGCTCGAGAAGGTCCGCCATCGCTGGGTGCTGATCCTCGACGCCGACGAAGTCATGAGCGATGAGCTCCGGCGCGAGATCGAGGCGTTCGATGAGTCGAGCGGCGTGTCCGGTTTCTGGATCCGGCGGGCGAGCCACTATATCGGAGCTCCGATCCGCCACTGCGGCTGGCAAAGGGACAAGGTTCTTCGTTTCTTCGACCGTACGAGGGGCCGCTACGACGAGGCGGAGGTTCATGAAGAGGTGGAAGTGCGGGGAAATACGTCGATGTTTCACGGGAAACTCGCGCACTATCCCTACCGCCGCATCGAGCAGCACCTCGAAAAGATAGAGGCGTACAGCTCGCGGGGGGCGCGCGAGTTTGTCCGCCGCGGCGGGAAGTCTCCCGTATTCCACATGATCGTGAGGCCGCCGCTCCGCCTGCTGAGGATGTACGTAATGCAGGGAGGAATTCTGGACGGCAGGCGCGGACTCCTCCTCTGTCTTGTTTCATCGTACGGTGTGTTTCTCAAGTACGCCAAGGCGTGGGAGTACATCAAGTGCCGACCGGAGCGTTAGAAAGCATCTGTTTTTTCGGCGGATTCGAGACCGGCTACCCGAGGAGCGATGTTCTGCGTAAGGGCCTCGAGAAGCACGGGGTGACCGTGCATATGTGCCGGACGTCCCCGAGGCGGCGGGGAATCGTCCGCGCGGTTGTGCTCGCGTTCCGGTATCTCACCATGAAGCGTCCCTTTCGCGTGATCTACGTGCCCGAGTTCCGGCACAAGGACGTCCCGCTGGCTTACGCGCTCGCCCGGCTGACGCGGAAGCATCTGGTCTTCGATCCCCTCGTTTCCCGTTTCGACACGAAGATCCTCGACCGCGGCGACGCCGAGCGTGGGTCCGTGCAGGCGTGGCACAACCGTAACCTCGACCGGATTTCGATGCGGCTCCCCGACATGGTGCTGGCAGACACGCGCTCGCATGCGGACTACTACGCGACCGAGTTCGGCGTGCCGGCGCGGAGGATCCGGATCCTTCCCGTGGGATTCGACGAGGACCTCTTCGATTATCGGGATGACGAGTTGAATGCAGCGGTCGGCGATCCGATGTTCGTCGTGCTATTCTTCGGCAATTACCTTCCGCTTCACGGCGTGGATGTCATCGTCTCGGCGGCGGAGATGCTCAAGGGATTCGACGAGATCCGTTTCGATCTCATCGGTCGGGGTCAGACATTCCCCGAAGTCGAGGAGTACGTGCGAGCGCACGGTCTCACGAACGTCCGGCTCCTGCCGCGTGTCCCGATGGCTTCTCTTCCGGCGAGGATCGCCGCGGCCGACGTGTGCCTGGGTGTCTTTGGGCGGACGGAAAAGGCAGGACGCGTGGTGGCCAACAAGGTATACCAGGCGATGGCGATGGGGCGGCCCGTCATCACGGCGGACTGTCCCGCGGCGCGTGAGAATTTTGCCGACTCGAAACACATTTGCCTCGTGACGGCGGGCGATCCGCGCGGTTTGGCGGAAAAAATACGCCATCTTTACAAGGACCCGGATGCCCGGCAGAGAATCGGGGAAGAAGCGGCACGGTGGGTGCATGAACGCTACACAAGCGGCGCTGTGGCCCGCGCGTTCTTGGAGTACTGTGGGGAGCTCGGCCATCATCGGGACGGACACTGAGCGAGAGGTAATTCAACGGGCGTGAAGGTGTTGGATTAAGGGGAGGGCGGACGGCACCGCCGGAAGCGGCGGGCTGGGAGGGGGCTGGTTGAGTGGAACCCGAGGGGTTTCGTCGACACTGGATGGGGGAGCACGCGAATGGCCGGGAAGGATCCTGTCCGCGTTCTGATGATCGACTCGGAAGAGACGTGGCGGGGCGGTGAGGGTCAGGTGTCTCTTCTCATGCGGGGACTCGGCGAGAAAGGGATCGCGGTTTCACTCGCCGCGCCGCCGCTTTCGGAAATCGGCCGAAGGGCGGTGGAACTGGGCGTGCCGTTCTTCCCGCTCCCCATTGCGAACGGGATGGACATGCGCGCGGTTTGGGCGCTGCGGCGCTATCTCCGGCGGGGCGAGTTCGACATCGTTCATTGTCACTCATCGCACGCGCACGGTGTGGCGTGGATGGCGCTCGGCATTGCACGAAGCGCGAGCCGCGACGGCCGGCAGGCAAGACCGAAGCTCGTCGTGAGCCGCCGCGTGGATTTTCCCGTCGGCCGGAGCGGCTTTGGAGCTCTGAAGTACCGGCGGGGCGTCGATGTTTTCCTCGCGATATCGAAAGGAGTCCGTGAGATCCTCGTCGAGTGCGGCGTGAGCGAGGAGAGGATCGAGCTCGTTTCGAGCGGGATCGATCTCGAGAAATTCGACGAGGTGGGCGATACGGCGTATCTCGACAGCGAGTTCGGGCTGGATGAGGGAACGACCGTGGTCGGAAACGTAGCGGCGCTCGCCCCCCACAAGTCGCAGTCGGATTTCATACGCGCGGCGAAGATCGTACGCGAGGAGATTCCAGGCGTACGGTTCTTCATCGTGGGTGAAGGGGAGTTGAGACCGGCTCTCGAGGCGTTGATCGCTCGTCTTGATCTCAAGGCAGAGGTGATGCTCACCGGGTTCCGGCCCGATGTTCTCGCGATACTCTCCCGTTTCGACTGTTTCGTGCTCTCGTCGTACCTGGAGGGTTTGTGCACGTCGATCATGGATGCGCAGGCGCTCGGCGTTCCCGTCGTGGCGACGCGAACCGGAGGTGTCCCGGAGCTGGTCGATGACGAGGAGACAGGTCTGCTCGTGCCGCCCCGCGAGCCCGCCCTTCTCGCCGATGCCGTCGTTCGAATGCTGCGCGACGGAGAGCTGAGATCGAAGTGCGTCCGCCGGGCCAGAGAGCAGTCGCGGGGCTACGACTACAAGCGAATGGTGGAACAGACGCTCGGTGCTTACAGACGTATCCTCGGTTAGGGGAGCGCGGCTTGTTGGAGTCCTCGCTCTCCTCGCGCGTGAACACTCGAGGGCCAACAGGTGAGGGTGATGTTGCGCGAAAGTCGAGCTCAAACTCCAACAAGCCGCCCCGTAGATGGGGAAAATCGATTCTGCGCGGAGAAAAATGAGACAACTCAAGCACCCTGAAGTGAAGATCGTCTTGTTCGCCGCGGCAGCCGTACTTTTTTTCGCGGCGGCCGTCATCAGTCCGCGGGGCGAATGCGCCGCGGGCGGGGCTGATTCGCTCGCGATTCTCAAAGCGATCGCCGAAACGGATACCGCTTGGTCTCCGGATTCCGTCCCCGTCGTGGACGTCGCCGCCGGGGGGGTGGACAGCCTTTTTCCGGAATTCATCGGGTGGGGAGTGGGAGAGAAGCTCGTGTTCTCGGTGCAGTACGGAATCGTCAATGCGGGAGAAGCCGTTCTCGAAGTCAGGAACATCGCTGACATGGGCGGGAGGCCGAGCTACTACATCCTCTCGGATGCGCGGACGAACGACGTGTTTTCCGTTTTCTATCGTGTGAGAGACCGCTTCGTCTCTGTGATGGACACGACGGATCTCGTGAGCCTCCGATACGAAAAGCACCTTCACGAAGGGCGGTACAAGAACTACCGTTTCGCGGACTTCGATCAGAAGCAGCACAAGGCGTTCTACGAAGGCAAAGAGATCCCCATCGCTCCTCGGACTCAGGATGTGCTGTCCGCGATGTACTACGTGAGGGCGCTCCCCTTGAAAGTGGGGCAGTCGATCGCTGTCGCCAATCACACGGACGGGAAAAACTACCCTCTCGTCGTGAAGGTGTTGCGGGAGGAGCGCATCACCGTGGATGCGGGGACGTTCGACTGTCTCGTCGTGGAACCGTTGCTCCGTTACCCGGGGATCTTCACTCAGAAGGGCCGCATGAAGATCTGGGTGACGAACGACAAGTACAGGATTCCGGTGCTTCTGAAGAGCAAGGTGATCATAGGCGAAGTCTCAGCCGTGCTGACCAGTTACAAATTGGCGGAGAAGTTTCGACATGACGACTAGATACGAAGAGGAAGATCTCGGGAAGGTCCGTCCGATCTCGATTCGCGGACGCGAGTCGAAGGTCCACGTGGATCGCTTCATCGATCCTGAGGCGGTCGCGGGCGGAGAAGGCGTGTCGCGCAAGCTCGTGGACATTTTCCCCCCTGTCCTCAAGGGGGCGGATCTGCGTCGGGTTGTCGAGGCACTCCGGCGCGCGCGTGACGAGAAAAAGCAGATCATCTGGCTCGTCGGTGCCCACGTCCTCAAGTGCGGACTATCTTTGTACGTGAACTCCCTCATGAGGAAGGGGTACGTGAGCGCGCTTGCGACGACGGGGTCGGCGACGATCCACGATCTCGAGCTCGCCTTCTTCGGAGAGACGTCGGAAGACGTGGGGAGCGAGCTTTCCCGCGGGCGGTTCGGGATGGCCGAAGAGACGGCCTCCCACTTCGCGGGGGGCTGCGAGCACGCAGGAAAGGGATCGCTCGGGTTGGGCGAGGGCATGGGGGAATACATCGAGAAGTCGAGCGCTCCATTCGCCCGGTACAGCATCTTCGCGGAGGCCGTGCGCAGCAGAATCCCCGCGACCGTTCATGTGGCGCTGGGCACGGATATCGTGCATCAGCATCCTTCGTTTCCGGCGGCGCTCGTCGGCGAGCTTTCGATGCGGGATTTCCGGATCCTCAGCGCCGCCGTCGGGAAGCTCTTTGACGGGGGAGTGGTGCTGGTGTTTGGATCGGCGGTCGTCCTGCCGGAAGTTTTTCTCAAAGCGGTGTCGATCGGCTACAACAGGGGCCGCTCGCCGAAGGGAATCACGGCGGCGGGTTTTGACATGTTTTCCCAGTACCGAGTGACGGAGAACGTTCTTTCGAGGCCCTTCAAAGGGGCGGGGGAGAGCTACTCCTTCCACGGTCATCACGAAATCATGCTGCCCATCCTCTATGCGTTGTTGATGGAGGAGTGACAAAGGAATCGGCGGTGCGTTTTGAAGGCTTGAGTAATGCGCGCAGGCAGGCGTCCGATGCGTTCTGGCGGTTCGTCCCCGCCTCGGTCGTGATCGCGGTCGCGTCGTACGTTCTCGGCACACAGATCGTTCGGCCCCAGCATCGAATGATAAAGATGGGGCTCCTCCTCGTCGCTTTGGCGATCCTCGCCCGATTCGGCATGCTGTATTCGATCTATTTCTTCATCATCCTCTTCCCCTTCCCGAGCGGAATCGTTCTGACGAGCAGCAACGTGATTCTGATGACGCTGATCCCCCTCGTGTGGCTGGTGCGGTCGTTCGCCACGCGACAGAGGCTGTTCGCAAGGACGGAGATCGACAAGTGGATCCTTGTGTTTCTCCTTGCGCACATCGTCTCCCTTTTCAACGTCGAGACGACGAAGGAGTTCGTATTGGGTCTCCTGGTGATTTGGAGACAGCTGACGGCGATCGCGCTGTTCTATCTCGTTGCGACTCTGATCGACGACGAGAAGAAGCTCGAGCGGACGACAAAGGTGATCGCCATCGCCGGCGCGCTCGTGGCGCTGGCCGGAGTCGTGGAGCTCTTCGCGCCCGGGGCGGCGGTGATACCCGGATGGATCGAAACACGCACACCGAGGGGAGTGGGGCACCTGGGGTACCGTATCGAAGGGATACGGCTCGGTGGGTCTGTCGGTTGGGACGTGCTCTCCGATTTTTGCGGTCTGATGCTGTTCTTCATGGTGACCCATTTTGTCCGCGCGAAGAACCCCCTTGAGAAAACGCTCTGGATGGGGGTTGCGGTCATGACGTTCGCGGTGCTTGTGGGAACCGGGACACGGGGCGGAGTCTTGAGCTTCGGGTTCGCATGCGTCTACTGCTTGTGGATTTTCCGCCAACGTCTCAATCTTGTGAGGGCGGTCGTTTTGATTTCGGCGGCGGTCGTTTGTTTTGTGGCGGTACAGGCGGCGCTGCAGAAATACACTCTCGCCGTGTCGGTGACGGATCGGATCGCCGGCACCAAGTTTCAGGGCATCGAACCCGACACTCGCGTTGGAATCTGGCCGGCTGTTATCAAGCGCTCTTTCGAGCACATCTTCATCGGACATGGGCCATGGTACAGCACGGAAAAAGGCCTGGTGAGGATATTCTGGCCGCATAACGGCTACCTTTACTACCTGTACACACTCGGTTTGTTCGGCTTGTCGGCGTTCCTGATCATCGCGTACAAGCTCTTTCGGACTTCGCTTCGCTACGCCCGTCCTCTGGCGTCGGGCACGTACCTGGGAATCGCTCTCTCTCTCTTCAGTGCGCAGCTCGCCGAGTTCTTTGTGGGACAATTGCGCACGGATTTCCAGCGGACGACGGATAACATTTACCCGTACCTCGCATGGATGCTTTTCGGCCTTGTCGCCGCGGCGGGGAACATGCTCAAGAAAAGGGAGAGCGAAGCCGGCGCGGGCGCGCCGAGTCCAGAAGGACCGCGGATCACGATCGCGGGCACGACGCGACACGGCGGTGTGGAAACGGTGGATGGGGAGGCGCCGTCTCGCGAGCCTGATGGGGACGGTCCGCCGCAGAGTCCGAGTCGAGCCCCAGCTTGACAAAACGGGGTTTCGGTGGTACCATAAGTATCGAACAGCTACGGAGGTACACCCTAGAAGACTGCTAAGGTTTTTTGTTTGCGCCGGGTCGGTTTGTCGCACGGGTGCGGCATGTGGATTCGCGCAACGGCTCTTGAGGAAAGGCGTTAGCAGGGCTTTTCAGGGTGAATACGGGACCGCATTCCGCTCGTGAAGAATGCGGCTTTTGTTTGCTTCTGGCCGCTCGCCCCGCTTTCTGCCCCCCCCGGAGTTCCGATCCCTGAAAACCGTGGTGGTTCGATGAATACACAGCAGGAGCTCGGTCGAGAGAGCGCTCGGCCTTCGACAGACATCCCCGAGGGCGCGGCTGGGCGCGAGTTCGAAATCGAGGAGTCGTTGTCTTACCTAGCGCTGAAGCGAGCGTTCGACCTCTCGGTTTCTCTCGCCGCGGTGATCTTGCTCGTCCCGATCATTCCTCTGGTTGCGATAATGATCAAGCTCGACACGGCG
>Ga0315273_10000383_pt1 | contig 45854 bp, 40 predicted proteins | sample YL17G02_0_MG_FD_205753 | JGI IMG/M metagenome (GOLD analysis project Ga0315273, IMG submission 205753) | Sediment microbial communities from Yellowstone Lake, YNP, Wyoming, USA - YL17G02_0 | ecosystem: Environmental > Aquatic > Freshwater > Lake > Sediment | place: USA: Wyoming | collected...
ACCAAAATCCTCCCGTCTCTGTCTCCTCCCGCTCTCTCTCTCTCTCTCACACACACACACGCACCATCTTGGCTTGCATGGTCGAGTTGAGCAGGTCCTTGATCTGGATCTTGGTCGCGTTCAGGGCCGCCTTCAGCTCCGTCTCGGCGGCGCCCTCCTTGGCAGCCTTCATGGACGGCTCGGCATAGGCTGTGATGAAATTATGGGGATCATGGCGAGGGATGGATAGGTTCGTGAGAGAATGAAGGAGGGTGTGTGTGTACGCGCCACGGTGCGTCGTCTTCGGCCGGTCCCGGAGGCGGGGCGGGGGGGGGGCGCGGGATCGAGCGAGCAATAAAGGAGAGAGGGGGTGGAGGGCGCTGTGGCGCTCTTTTTTTTTTTATGGTGAGAGCGCGACAGCGCCATTGAGCGGCATCGAGCGGGGAGCGCGCGCTCCGCCCGACCAAAATAGAAGCCCGCGCCGCCTGGCCTGCCCCCGAGACGTTTGCACCAGGCATCAGTCGCGCCCTCAGTAACCGTTGCTGGACACTCTCCTCGCCCCTCTAGCGCGTGGCGCGACGACGGCCCCGTTTTTTGGTCGGCAGCGGCGCGCTGCTTTTTTTTTTCTTGGCCGGGCCGACGACGCGCCGCACGGCCACCATCAGCGCCCAACTCCGCTTCTCGCACACTCACCGTTGGCACCAACCAGCAGGGTGGCCAGGGCGGCGACGATGAAGCGAGACATAGCGACAAGTGTGTGCTGTGTGCGTGAAGGAAACAGGAGGGCGAGCGAGTTAGTTGGTTGAGCAACTCTCTCTCGGCATTCAACTTTTTTTTGCACGCCCACCCCCTGCGGATCGGGCATTTGCATCGCGCGTAAGCCTCGACATGTACAGGGAGCTAGCTGGATCCTTTATTCTGCGGGCCAGGCAGCTGGTAGTGGGAGCGCACCGTTGAGCGGGAGGTGTGAAAGGAAACGGGGGGAGGGACTGAGAGAGCGAGAGAGAGTTGTGCCGGATGTACGTGATTTGTTATGACTTCAACCTCCCTTTTTACCACCCCATCCATCCATCCGAACTAGCCGCCCCGCCATCGCCGGCCAAGCGGCAACCACATGCGCGTGAAAACCATGCGTCACTCGCCCGTGTCTCACTTTTCGATACACGTGGTGGCGCACGTGGGGATGAATGGGACAACGCAAGAAAATCGTGCTTTTACACAAAAAGAAAAGAGGGAAAGCACATCAACGACGCACACGCAAAGAAACACGCACAATCTTATGCTCACTCTCTCGCTCTCTGCGTGCGCGCATGGAGCACGAGGGGGGTGAGGATGGAGGGAGGGTCACACCGCCGCGCACCCCCCGCCGCACGCGCACGCGCACAAAAAACAACGGGGTGGGGTCTCCTCTCTCTCTCAAAAGGTTTTAAAAATGCAGGGAGAGGGGGGGGGGGGGGGGGGAGGGGAGCGACTCTTGTACGCTCGCTTCACGCTCAACTCACGGCGAGCATGCTTTGACCTGGCGGGATGCGCGCGGCCCCAGCAAAGCAAAAGGTTGAGCGAAAGAGAGGCCCTGGAGCTGTTGCGGCCGTGCGGCCGCACGGCACACTCTCACGCGGCACGTTGCGCGTGTTGCGCACTTTCAGGCCTCCCCCGCCTCCCCCGCCTCGTCAGCCTCCGCCGCGGCCTCGCCCACGTCCGCCTCCGCCACAGCCTCGCCGGCCTCCCCCGCCTCGTCCGCCTCGGCCGCGCCCTCCAGCAGGCGGCGCAGGGAGGCCTGGGCCGCGCCCTGGTAGGCGGCCGCAGACATCAGGGAGCGGGCCCGGCGGCGGCGGGAGAGGCGGCGGGAGGCCTCGCCGGCTTCAGAAGCCTACATGGTGGGGGTCATGGGTGGACGTGGTATGGAATGGGGCGTGTGAGGGAAATGAACGAGAGGCCTCGGTCGGACGGGCGCCCCGCAGACCAAAACGGGCGCCCGCACGCCGGCGGGCGCCGCGCCACCCTCTCCTCCGCCTCCTCTCTCATCGCCTCTCCTCTCTCGTCGCCTCCTTTACCTCGCCCGACTCGTCGGCTTCACCCATGAAGGCGACCGCCTCCCCGGCCTCACCGGCCTCGTCCGCCTCGCCGCCTGTGTGCGGTGGAAAAAGAAAGAGAGAGAGAGGGAGAGTGCGTGTGGGTGGGCGTCAGTGGGCGCGCGTTGATGTTCTCGTGGGGCAGCTGGGCCTGTGAAAAAAAGGGCGGGGGCGCGGGGGCGCGACGCGACCTGGAACGACGCGCCTGCCCCGTTTTTTTCCGGCGCCGCCCGGCGGGCGATGTCCCGCCCGCCAGCCCGCGCGCTCCCTGGGGTCAGATTTTGCATCGACTAAAGCATCGACTTGGCAGGGCGGGCCGGGCGGCACGTTGGATTGGCGGGCAGTGGCGAGGGGTGCGGGGGTGCGGGGAAGGGCGCGCTCTCCAGACCCCATCGGCCCCTTTTTCGGGCGCCTTCCATCAACTTCCGCGCCCCTGGAGCTCGCCCTCCCGACGCACCGTCAGCGCTAACAACGGTCGCAAAGGCAAGAAGGACGAAATAGAAGGGCATGAACAGGCGCATGGCGGGTACTCTGAGGGGCGGGGTGGGCGTGGCGTGGAAGGTGAGTGAATCGGTCGACGGACGGTCGAGAGAAGCGAGTTGTCGCGCGCCGTGCGCCAAAGGGAGGCGCGCCCTCGTCACACTTGGTGGGCAAAGGCGCCGCCCCGCTCACACCACGCCCAGGGGGGATGGTACGAGCCCTGGTCTCTAGTGACCCACTTTGGTGAGGGGCAGGATGGGTCGGGAGGGTTGAAAGTTGGAAGTGGTGGGGGATTAGATTTAGTAGAGTGAAAGACAGGCGGCGAGCGCCGCCACCCTCGACCCATCGACTCACGACTCGCGCTTCTCTCTCTCTTTTTTCGCTTGCCTGTGACCTCCTTTTCACATACACTTTTCCATCGCCCCCTTCCCTTCCCCACCTGGTGCGTGTCCTCGTCTCTCCCTGCTCCAAAATTGTCGCTCAGCCAGCCCTTTCCAGCCTTTTGCTCCGCCCTGAGCACCGAGCAGGCGTGTGTGCGCGCACGGTGGGGCGCGCCTGCCTCCAGCCGTCTACGAAAAGGCAATCGCCCTTTTGTCAGCTGTCACCCCTCGCCGAGGGGTGACCGACCCGCCGCACCCCTCGCACCTCCCGCCTCGTGCCTCCGACACAGCCTGCATAAACGCCCTGAGAGGGGGGTGGAGGAGCCGTTGGCCCGGCGGCGCCCGTAAACACCTATGGCGGAAAGGCTCAGGGGTGGAAAACTCACCCGCACATCCTTCTTTCACTCCCACCACACAGCCTCCCACACTCTTTCTCACCATGATGAAATTCGCCGGCCTGGAGTCTGCGGGTAAGCTACATTATCCTGTGGGAGGGTGAGGGGCGGTGGCTTCCGAGGGCGCGCGGCGGAGGACTTGCCAAGCACTCAAAAAAATGCGTGCAGTGGCCTCTGGCCGCAATGCCCTGCCTCTGCTCGCCCGCCTCGGCCCGCCCGCCCCGCGATCGCGCCACCCGCTGATGGCCGAGCTCGGTGATCCGTAGTCTTACTTCGCCGCTGGGCGAAGCGGCGAGTGGAATGTCGCGCGCCCCCCGGGGCGCGTCATCAGCCCGCGGCGCAACGACAGCTCGTTGTCAAATGCGCGAGGACGACGCGGTCTCGCGCTTTTTGCTTTTCTGCACGCTCCCCCACCCCTAACCCCACCCACCCCCTCCGCTTATCCCTCACTCGTGCGGCGGCATTGGAGGAGATCGCGACCGCTGCGTGGGGCTGCGGCCGAGGCACGGGAAAGCCGCACGGGAGTGCGGTGGGAGGAGGGAGACGCGCTCCGTTGAGCAACCGAAAAACTCACGCTCGTCTCTTCCACTCTCCGCTTCTCACAGTCAAGACCGCCATGTCCGAGAAGGCCCTCGAGCTCGAGGGCTGGAAGGAGCTGCTCAAGAACAAGACCTGGGAGTTGACCAAGCCCAACATCACGGTGAGAGCGAGGGCGGGGCGGAGAGCGAGAAGAAAAAAAAGGCCGCGCGCGCTGCGCCGAACCCTAGGACACCAGCCGCCACGCACGCGACGACCGCGCGCCGCCCTTCCTTTCTTCCTCTTCACTCTCCCTCCTCCTCATCCCTCGCCATCACAGATCGCCAAGGAGCTGATCAAGCCCAACCTGACCGCCCTGAAGAGCGAGATCGAGGGCATGTTCGACCCGATCGACTTTGTCAAGGGCATGAAGGACGCCAAGCCGTCGGTCCATGACCTCAAGATGGTGGACGACGAGGGCAAGATGATGAAGGACCTGAAGACCGAGCTGAATGACATGTACGGCATGAAGGCCAACCTGACCAAGGTGGAGAAGCTGGTCAAGAAGGAGATGCTGGTGCGTTGTTTGGTTAGGTGGTGGTGCTGGGGCGGAGAGAGAGAGAGCAAAAAGAGGAGGGATGGATGGATGGAGCCGGCTTTGCGCGCTGCGCGCCAGCACCTTGCCTCCTCTTGCCCCGCAACAAAAACGGCAAACACACACACCAACGCACCCCCGCCCCTCCTTTTTTATGAACGCAGACCTCCGCCGAGGACAAGCTGGACATGCTCGCCAACATCACCTCGGGCGTCAAGGACGAGGCCGAGGAGAAGCTGGAGGTGCTGATCAACGCGACCGCCGCCGCCAAGGGCGAGGTCCTGGACAAGGTCATCGACTTGAAGAACGCGACGATCGCCAAGGTCGACATGTTCGCCCTGGAGAAGGAGGAGATCATGGGCGGGGCCAAGAACGTGACGTCCAAGTTCATGGACAAGAAGGCCATGCTGATGGACGAGGCCGTGAACGTGACCGCCAAGTTCACGGACAAGAAGGCTCTGATCGTGAGTGACCAAGGTGGCGGGACGGGGGCGGAGAGAGAGATGATGGATGGACAGGGTTGGAGGAACGCGTGCGCGCGCGGCCGCGCCTCTTTTCTGCCTTGCGCGCTCACCACCAACATCTCTCCTCCTCTCCAATCATCCATCCGCACACAGGTCGGCAAGTACGCTGGCGCGAAGAAGAACGTCACCAATGCCTGATCGCTTGTGCGCGTTAGGGTTGGTGTGCTGGAAAAAAATGATGCATTTTGAGAATGGGTGGGGTGGGGTGGGGCAGCGCGCGCGCGCGCTGTGCTGCCCCTTCTTCTCTCTCCGTCCCTTCATCCTGCTTCTGCCTTGTTCTTCCTCCCCTTCGTCCAGAAAAGAGAGAGAGAGAGAGAGAAAGATGATTGGTGTGGTTTCTCCCCCCCCCCCCCCCCTCCTTCCCCCTTTATCCATGTGCTCCTCCTGTCCCCGTGCGCCCTCCCCCCCCCCCCCGCCCTCCCCCGTGCACGCTTCCTTCTTCACCCTTCCTCCCGCCTGCTGCCCCGGCGATGACGATAAATGTCATACCCCAGACACGCGACGCGTGGGCCCTGCCTTGTGCGGCGCCCCCATTCATCATAAAAGGGGCAAGGCACGACGACGGCGGGGCTCTTTGGCTGCATTTCCATTTCCCCTCTTCCCAAGCGCGCGCGCGCGCGGCAGGACTGGGTTGGTGGTGTTGGGAGAGCCGACCTTGCAAAGCGCGCGTGGCCCTCACCCCTGCACGCCGCTGCGCTCGCCCTGGTCGCCGCACACGCTCACGCGCTCCTTCTTCCTACCGCCTGGCCCTGCCTGGCGAGGATTTAAAAAAAAAAAGGGTGCTGTTGTGTTTGCTGCGGCCGGGGCGGGGGCGCGAAATCTGGAGTGGGCGCGCGCTTCTCTTTGTGCGGCCCCGCGCTCTTTTTCCACCACCACCACCCGCCCGCCCCGCCCCCGCCGCCCGGGAAATAAACACTTCCAAATGCAGCTCTGCCCCCCCTTGTCGTGCAATTCGCCCCTGCGTGCGTGAAAAGGAGATGCCCCCTCGCGTGTCGGCAGCAAGCGGTTGGTGGAAGCAAATAAAGGGGCAAGAGACACAAACGCTGCAGGAAGGCGGTGAGTGGTCGGCCGCGCCAGGGAGCGCAGACGCGTTGGAAGCTCTCCAAGTGGTTTCCAACCCGCCTGCCGGCCGGCCTGACTGCTCGCGCTTCCCCCAAGCGGAAAGAGAGAGAGACCCCCAAAAAATGGGGGACTGGAGAGAAAACATGTCCGACCCCTATGAAAAAAAACTTGCAATAAAAACACAAAATATAGGGGAACGAATGCATGATGGTATACATGCGCTGCTTACAAGCGAACGCGCACAATGGCCTCTCGTCCTCCATTTCTAAAATAAAAGCAAAGCAAAAAGACAAAAGACAAGAGCAGGGCACCCAAGCTGGCGGGCGGGCGGCCTTGTCGTCACCGCCGCCGCGCGGACATAGCCGGCAAGGCCCGCGCCCGCCGGCCAGCCCCCGCCGCCGCGGCCTGCTGATCCGCCGCCACCTGAGCCCGCTGGGCAGCAGAGGCCGCCTGGAAAGTGGCTGCGAGCGTCAGACTGGCCCCAATGCCGCCGTAGAGCAGGACCATCGGTGGGGCTGCTACGTCCACTTCTTCTTCCTCCACCGCGTGGTCAGACGCCGCGTCGGCCGCCGGGTGGGCGTGGCCTTTGGCTATGCGCTTCTTGGAGGCGACGCCCGTGGGTTTGGGCTTGGCGGACACCGTAAAGATGGGCGCCCCGTCGGCGCGGAGGCCGGCCCGGGCCAGGACCAGGACAAAGGAGGGGAGGGTGGAGAGCTCGGACGCCCACTCGACGAAACTGGAGTCCAGGCAGTTCAAAGGCGTCGGCGAGCGGGCGAAAGCCGTTCACGGCGTGCCCGTTCCAAGTCGGCTCAAACCCTTGGCCCGTACAGCCGATCAGGCGGACAGTCTTGGTGCTGGTGATCCCAGCCTGTTTCGCCGCCCCAGTCATCAGCCGCAGCGGTTCAGAGACGAGGTTGCTGCGGGATGGGTCTGTGAAACGACCCAGGGACTGGCGCGCGACCGGCAGCCCCTGCTCGGCCGACTGCGCCGCCGCCCGCGCAAAGGCCAGCTCGCCGGCCCTCCATTTCACATCCCCGCGCGACGCCAGCGCAGCCAAGTCCACGACCTCGACTCCCCCCCGTGCTGGGCGGGGCGGGCACCGCGTCCAGCTTGCACCAAGCGGCCGGCACCGCGTGGCCGCCTGCACGCAGCACCAGCAGGTGGGAGCACGCGCCGGGCGCCAGGTTCGCGTCCTCCGGGCGCATGCAGATGGGGGCCGGCACCGAGGGGGGAGGAGGATGAGGCGCTTCAGGCCAGCCACAGGCAGGCCGTTTGACGTGGGAAAAGAAGATGACAAGGGGGCGGGGCGGGGCGGGCTCACCCAGGCCGCCGCCGCTGGCACCGCCGGCGCTAACGCGCCCGCCCACATCCACGCCGTCCGAGAGGGTGGGCTTGCGGATGTCAATCGCATCACCGATGGCCATGCCCTTGCCCCGCGCGACGGCGCCAAAGCCGGTCAGGTATTTGGCTCTGGCTCTGTTGGCAGCCCGGTACGCGGTCCGCCAGGGCTGTGCTGCCCCGTCCCGCAATTCAATCACGGACTGGTCGACCAGTCGTACGCCTTGGTCATTGGCGGCTTCTGTGAACAAACCATTGAGCTGGAGATCGACGGGGAAGTCGCTGAGCCAGCGGCCCGGCGCACCCCCCACCAGGCGGCGGCACTGCCCAGGAGGCGGCCCCAGCTCGGCCGGGTCGGGGGCGGGCGCGGCCTCGGCGCCAGCCCCGCCCTCCTGGCCATCGCCGCCGCCGCCCGCAAAGTCAGTATCCTGGTCAACGGGGGAAGGCTCTCCCCAACCACCCTCCCGGCCGCCTCCCTCGCCGGCTTGGCCGGGCGCCAAGCTTGTTTGGAAGGGAGAGAGGGGGGTGCTGCGACGCGTGAAGGAAATCGCTCGCCTTTCGTCGGCAGGTGGGTGGGTGAATGGTTTGAAGGCCTAGAGGAGGAAGCGAGAGGACAAGGGCGGGTGAGAGTGGGGGTGAGGTTGCGTTGAAGAAGCGGCGGCGGCCGCGCACGTGGGGAGAGCGAGCGAGCGCGCCAGGGGCCGAGGTTGAAGAAAAAAAAAAGGCGTGTGTGTGCGAGCGGTGTGTGAGGAGAAACCCTAACGCCACCCGCCCGTCTCGCCGCTGCTCCACCTCATATCTCACCAGAACAGAGCTCGGGTGTATGAAGCAAAGGTCGCCCTCGCCGGCTGGGAGGGGAGGCGTGCTTGGCCCGGGCGGCCAGCGCACAGTGCGTGCCTGCGGAGGTTGGAGAGAATGAGGGAAAAGGTAAGGAAGCGGCGCTCCTCTGTCCACTCCACTTCCAATTCTCCAGCAGGTTCCACTCTCCCCGACACGCCCGTGTGCCTCTCCCGCACGCTGGCGACCTTCACCAGGTCTGCGCCTGTCGGCCGCTCCTCCGCACTCCGCCTCGCCCGTGCGCGGCCTGCGCCCGCCGCAGCTACGCCCGACTGTCGGGCGAAAGGACAAGGCCGGCGAGACCAAATGCTGGGCGCCCCCGCCGCACCGGGCGCCGCGGCTCCTGGTAGCCGCAGCTCCGGCGGACCGGCCGCGCAGATCGTTCGTGTGCCCGCCACCGAGCCGGGTGGCGTCGATTCCTGGCTGGTGGAGGGCGAACAGTGGCGGGTGAGTCGAGAATTGTTGGGAACAACACACTCGCGCGACCTGGCGCGTGTGCCCCCTACCCTCGTCCCCTCTCACCATCACCATCTTTCCATCCTTCCTCTCCCCTTTCTAGATCGGCGACCGGTACGACCTGGTCAAGCTCCTGGGCTCCGGATCCTTCTCCACCGTCTGCCTGGCCGTGGACCGGGAGACGGGCGAACAGGTGAGAGGGATGGAGAGAGGGAAGGAGGGACAGAGAGGGGGGACCCGCACGCGAAGCGCACACTCTGGTGGGAGAGGGGCCGCGGGGTCACGCTTCTGGGAGCAGGGCGCGTGCCCTCCAAGACCCCCGGCCCGCAGGTCATGGGGGCAGCCTCGTCGCGCGTGCGACGCACAACACCGCTCTCGCTCATCCCTCGCCTCTTTTCTCTCGACCAGGTCGCCCTCAAACGCGTGCCCGACGTCCTCGCGTCTGTGGAAGCCACCAAGAAAGTCCTTCGCGAGGTCTGCATGCTGCGCCGCCTGGCCCACCCCTCCCTGATCAGCCTGCGCGGCGCGCTCATCCGCCCCGCCTCGCGCGGGCCGTGCCGCCTCATCAACGGGGCGCTCGTGCCCACCTCGATCGACGCCTACCTGGCCCTCGACTACTGCGCGGGCGGCGACCTGTTTTCCCTGCGCGGCCCGCTCCCCGCGTGCGAGGTGCGGTCCCTCATGCGCCAGGCCGCGGGCGGGCTGGCTTTCTTGCACGCGGCCGGCGTCTGGCACCGCGACATCAAGAGCTCCAACCTGTTTTTGGCGCCCGCGCCGCCGGGTTCCGGCGGGCGGTGGATGGTCAAAATTGGTGACTTTGGGTCGGCCCGCTCCTGCTGGGAGGCGGGCGGCGTGGGTGGCGGCGGCGGTGCCGTTCCTCCCGCCCTTCCACCCCCTCTCACGGCTGCCCTGTCCGGCTCGCTGAGCGCGGGCGCGGAGCCGATGGACGGGGTGGTGGGCGGGGTGGGGACGGCGGCGGCCCCCGCCCGCCCGCCCTGGGCCGCCCGCGCCTCCGACCTGGCCGCCCGCCCGGCCACCGCCGCCGCACCCGGCCAGGGCGGCGGCTTCCGCGCCCCGCTCACCCGGTGCGTGGCCACCCCGCTCTACCGCGCCCCGGAGGTCGCCATGTCCCGGGGCGGCTACACGGCCGCCATCGACGCCTGGTCCCTGGGCTGCGTGTTTGGGGAGCTGCTCCACCGCGTCCCCCGCCAGGGCGCCGCCCCGCCCCCGCCCTCCCTGTGCGTCGCGCCCCTGTTTGCAGTGAAGGGTTTCGGCGCGGGCCTGCCCCTCACGCCCGCCTCGCCCCTGGACACGCCCGCCGGCGCCGGGGCCGCCCAGTGCGAGCTGGACGCCCTGTTTGATGTCGTCGGCACGCCCTCCGCCGCGGACGTGGCGGCCGTGCCTTCCCCCGCCTGGCGGGCCCACCTGGCCCGCCTCCCGCACCGGGCGCCCTCCCTCTACCGCCGCCTGGGCGCGGCGGGCGAGGTGGCGGTCTCGCTGCTGGCGTCCTTGCTGGCGTTTGACCCGGCCCGGCGGGCCACGCCCGTGGAGGCGCTGGGCCACGAATATTTCACCGGCCTGGACGCGGTGCGGGAGGGCGGGGGCGTGCCCTGGGGACCCGAGGTCGCGGCGGCGGCGGGCGGGAGGGGGGGTGGGGTGGGGGTGGGGGTGGGGGTGAGGGTGGGGGTGGGGGTGGGGGTGGGCGCGCCTCCCGGTGCGGAGCCCGCGCTGCCGCCGCCTTCCTCCTCCTCCTCGTCTGCCCACAGCTCTCCCGCCGGCTCGCCCAAGCGTGGCCGCCACCACGCTTCCCCGCCGCCCTCCCCGCTCCGTCGGGCGGCCGTCAAGGTCGCCGCCGCCCGACCGCCGCCTGCCATCGGCGGTCAGCAGCCGCCCGCCTCCTCTCCCCCGCGGCCCTACTACTCGGAGGCCGACCCGGCGCTCGCGCTCGCCCTGCTGGAGGATGAGATGGACGCGGCGGGCGCGGGTGCGGTCGCGGTCGCGGCCGCCGCGGGCGGTGCGGGCCAGCTGGACACCGACCGCCGGGGCGCGGCGGGGGTGGCCACACTGCGGGCCCTGCTGGAGGCTGAGTGCGCGGCCGCAGAGGCGGCGCGGGCGGGAGGTGGCGGCGGCCGCGGCCGCACCACCGCCGCCCCGCTCGCCCTCTTCACGCCGGCGCCATTTCCCTGGAGGGCTAGTGGCAGCGGGCGGGGCGGTGGGGCCGCCTTGGCCGCCGGCGGCCCCGGCGTTTCCGGTGCCACCTCCCCACCCGACGACTTCCCGCCCCAGGTGGACGCGCCGCCGACCGCCCTGGCAGCCGGCAAGGCGCGCGTTCCCCGGACGGGCGACGCCGCGGCGGGCGCGCTCGACCCGGCCGGCTTCCTGGCGCCCGGCCGCCACGGCGAGTGGGTGGTCGGCGGCGGCGGCGCGGGCGGGCCCACGCCCACGGCCAGCCCGCTGTGCGGCGCCTGGGGGGTGTCGCAATTCCCGCCGGGCATGGACGTGTCGGACCCGGCGGTCGCGGCGGCCGTGCGGCGGCAGCAGGCGAGGTGATGGGCCCTCGCACGCCCGGGCCCCGTCGAGCCATCCTTGCGGGCCGCCCCCTGCGTGCCTGGTGGTCGGGTGGTGGTGGGGATTTCATCTCTCCTCTCATCCCTGCCTCTCCAGCGCCCGCTCTGCCGCTGCCTCGTGTGTTGTACAACAGTATTTATGTAAACAAGAATAGGTGAGAACTGCTTCGATGCTGTCTTGTGTGTCAATCGCCGTCACCGGTCTCTCTCTGCTGCCCGTGTAAAGCAGATGGAGAGAGAGAAAGGGAGGCGTGCACGTGAAACTTTTTTTTCGTCTTGGGCAGCCGGACCGAGGCTATCTCTCTCTCTCATTCTGCACGTGATGGTGTGCGCACGTGCACCCAAGTCGAAAGCCGCTCTCGCTCGCTCTCTCAACTTCTCTCGTCTCTCTCTCCAGTCACGACTCCTCTCCCGCGCGCACGCACCCCGCCCCGCACCTCTCCCAACGTCTCTCCCCATCTCCCAGCACTCTCTCATCTCCATCTCCATCCCCCCACCCCCACTCCCACCCCGCTCTCGGTCCGCCCCACAACACACACACACACGCACGCGTCACCGCCAAGGGGGTCGCGTCGTCAGCGCGTCCTGCCACCCGCGTCCACCCCACCCCATTCAGCCCAGGACCTGCTCGTACGCCTCGTATGGGCCGACCCCGGACACGGGCGCAGGCGGCGCCGCCTTCTTGCCCTTCTTCTTCTTCAACATCTTGCGCGGGCCGCCCGAGATCGGGGCGCCCGAGATCGGGGCGTCCGAGAAGGGCGCGCCCGAGATCGGCACCTCGCGGACGGGGCGCAGCAGGGTGTAGGTCGTGATCTGGGGCAGGGTGACCAGGGGCACGGCCGGCATCACCTTCTGGCCGATGACGACCTCGGGCGCAAAGCGGCCGGGCTTGATGTAGATGGGCACCTCCACGTCCGGCAGGGCCTTGGGGGCGATGCGGACGACACGGGGGGGGGCAAAGGCCGGGCGGGCGCCAGAGATCTGTTGAAGAAAGAAGAGGGTGAGAGCGGCGTGTGAGATGAGAGAGGTGGTGCGAGGCGCGCGCTGCTGCGCGCGCGCGCGCGGGGGATGGTGGTTGTATTGCCTTTCCCGCGCTGCACCACGCCGCGCCACGCCCCACTCTCTCATCTCTCCCACACCCCTGAACCACTCACCGGGACGGGCGCCTGCTTGACCAGCTTGATCTTGGGGATGGTCAGCGTCTTGGGCTCGATGACCAGGCGCTTCTGCGGGAAGGAGAGCGCCGGGGCCGGCCGCGCGCCCGAGATGGGGGCGGCCGCCAGGATGGGCGCCGCGTACACGACCTTCTTGCCGCCCAGGGCATTGACAGGCGCCGGCGCGGGGGCGGCGGCGTCCAGGAGCAGCTCGGCAGGGGGCGCCTCAGAAGCGGTGGGCTCCTCGACTAGGATGACAGGCATGACGGGTTCGGCAGCGGGCGCCGGCGCGGGCGCGGCGGCCGCCTCGGCCAATGGCTGGCCGGGGACGGCCGGCGCGACGGGCATGACGACGGCTGGCTCCATGAATCCAGCCGGGTCGGCGATGATGGCGGGCATGGGCTCGCCCGCGGCGGCCGGCTCAGCGATGAGGGCGGGCATGGGCTCGCCCGCGGTGGCGGGCATCATGGGCAGGGCGCCCTGGTCGGCAGCGAGGGCGGCACCTGTGTGGAAGGGGGGTGAGAAAGAAATCGGAAAAAAGTGAGGCGAGGCGAGGCGTCGGGGTCTCGCGAGGCGTCGGGCGCGCCGCGGAGCGCGCGTGTGTTTTTCACCGCCCCCGCCAGCCCCGCCTGGCCGCCGCCCCTCCCTCCTCTCGCCGACGGCGTGTGCACACAGGGATCCCTCTCACCCATGGCCAGAGCGAGGATGAAGGCGCGGGAAAACATGGTTGGGAGTGGTGAAGGAGGTGGGGAGGGGTGGGAAGGGGGAGGTCGAGGCGAATGGAATTGTGATGGGGTGGAGTGATTTTTTGTTTAATTCAACGTTTATATTATGTTCACGTCTCACCTGCCAACACCCTGCATGCCTGTGCTTTGAGAGCGGCGTGAATCCATCAACTCAGGCCAAAATTTGCGCAGTTTTGACGAGCCCCCCCTCCTCTCGCCACCATGGCAAACGGGGAGAGCCGGGCCTCGTCACGCCTCGAGGGAGGTTGCAGCCGGCTCTCTCTCCTGCTCACTCTCAATTCGGCTCTCTCCGCGCGCGTTGTCTCTCCACCGTCCGCGCATCGCATCACCATGACCGCCCCACGCCTGGGCATCCAGACCACCCACCCATCCAGATTCACGCCAGCTCCAGCAGGAAGCAGTGAGAGTGGCAGGAGGAGGCGCGCCGGCTCGCCACGTTCTCAACCCGCCGCCGCCCTCCCTAGCCTGGCCAGCTTCTTGTGGCCGCCGGCCTCATCACCCCGCCGCCGCACCCTCGCTCCCGGCCTGACAATCGGGCCCATCGGCATCGGGACGTGGGCGTGGGGCAACCGCTTTTTGTACCAGGTAAATGGTTTTTTTTTGTCTCTCCCTTTTTCTTTTGTGTCTCCATTCCCGCCTCACATTTCCCATCCCACCTCAATTTTGTAGTACCGAGAAGAGGAGGACACGGCCCTGGCCGACGCCTACGCGGCCGCCCTCGCCGCCGGCCTCAACCTCTTTGACACAGGCGACTCGTACGGGACGGGCCGCCTGTCTGGGCGGTCCGAAAGCTTGTTAGGGCAGTTCCGGGCCCAGGGCCTGGGCGGCGCCCGCGCCCCGCTGCCCGTGGCGGTCGCCACGAAGATCGCGCCCTACCCCTGGCGCCTGACGTCTGGGCAGTGGCTGGCCGCGGCGGAAGCGTCGGCCGGGCGAACGGGCGGGCTGGCGCTGGCACAGCTGCACTGGTCGACCTCCACGTACGCGCCGTGGCAGGTTAGTGAGAGAGAGAATGGAGCGAGAGCGAGGGAGAGAGAATGGGAAGGGTGCGCCAAGCCCTCAAACCCCGCTCTCTTCCTGTAATTTCTCTCTCTCGCCGCATTTTCTCCTCCCAGGAACGCGCCACCTGGGACGGCCTGATCAAGGCGTACGACGCCGGGCTGTGCTCCGCCGTCGGCGTCTCCAACTTTGGCCCCGCCCAGCTCCAAAAGGTCGTGCGCTACCTGGGCAAAGCGGGGGTACCTGTTGCGACGACCCAGGTGCAGTGCTCCCTCCTCTCGGCCGGGCCCGGCACGCGGGCTGCCCTGAGTGCGGCGGCGGACCTGGGTGTCGCGGTGCTTGCCTACTCACCCCTGGCCCTGGGCATGCTGTCCGGCGCGTACGGGCCGGCCGGGCGGGATGGGGGCGGGAGGCAGGAAGAGGCCCCAACCCCTCGGCCGGGCCACTACCCGGCCGGCCCGCGCGGCGCGCTCTTCCGGTCGATCCTGCCCAAGGCCGGCCCGCTGCTGACCGTGGTTGCTGGCATCGCAGCGGCCAAGAGGTGCACCCCCTCCCAGGTGGCGCTTGCGTGGTGCCTGGACCTGGACACGGTGCCGATCCCGGGGGCGCGGTGTGCTGCGCACGTGCAGTCTCACACAGGGGCAATAAAGGTGCGGCTGTCGCCTGGAGACGTGGCAGCGCTGGATGGGGCGGCGAGCGTGTTGGGCAAGGCGACGATGCCGCAAAACGTGTTTGCGACGAGGTAGATGGAGAGGCATCATGTCAGGCGGGCGGAGGGCGGGAGTTCGTTGGATGACAAGAGTAGTCGTTGGATGACAAGAATAGCCAAACCCCAGCCGATGAGCCCGAGACAATTTTGCTGTCGGACGTCATTTCTTGCTCTCTCCCCTCCACTTCCCCTTCACCGGACCGGTACGTTTCCACGCCCCACCTTTCCCTTCCTCAAACACAATGACCGCAATACGTTCCCGCAATACACGTCACTAGCGTGAGATTCAGCGTATCGTGAGGGGGTTAATGACACGCCCTGGAGTGCGCCCGAAATAATTGGCGACGGGGATTGCGCCTCGCATCAGTCTCGAAAAATCAGAAGCCCCACCAACCTTGCAAACCCGGTGCCGACATGCCCCAGCGTTCAGCATGTTTCTTTTGCCTACCAGCTGCCAGACTAGCCCGGAAAAAGGGCGGGTTGAGGTGCACAGAGAGCGGGGCGCCGCCGTGAAAAAAAAAAGCAGCCGGCAAACCAGCTCCGCCAACCGCCCTTCCGCCCCCCCCCCCCCTGCTCCGACCCTGCTCTCGATACATCTCGCCACAAAAGGCCTCTTTTCCATTTCAACCCACTCACTCCCACCCGCGCACCCCACCTCCTCCCTCCCCCTCCCTCCATATCTCCTCCCCACAGACAAAGAAGCACAACCAATGGCCCGCCTCTCCCTCCCCGCCCCCTCCCTCACCACGGCCGGCATCCGCACTGCCACGCTGGCCGCCCTGGGCGTCGCCGCCTTTGGCTGGCTGGTCGCCATGGCGGGCACCTCCGCCGTCCAGGCCGCCTGCTACGGCGGGTCCGGCGGCTGCCGGTCCACGACCGGCCTCAACTGGTGGGCCATCTGGTGGCAGGCATTCACGCTGCTGGCGACGGGCGGGGCCGTCCTCGCCATGGGCCTGCGCTCCCTGCGGGGGCCGGTCACGATGTCCCTGGGCCTCCTGGCCCTGCTGTCCATGCTGCTGGCCGAGCGCGCCCTGACGCAGGGCGAGCAGGCCCGGCGGGCCCTGTACTCGGCGGACAAGGGCTCGCGCTGGTCGGCGACGGCGTGCGGGTTTGTGCTGACCGCGATGTGCAACCTGGCCCTGGTCACCCTGCTGCCCCTGGGCAAGGAGGCCGCCCTGGAGGAGATCCGGGCGGCCAAGATGCCGGAGATGCCGGCCATGCCCAAGGTCAGCCTGCCCAAGCTGCCGAAGAAGGGTGGGGGTGCGCCAGCGGCGGCGCCGGCGGCGACGGCGGTGTGAGAATGGAAAAAATTGAGGGATGGATGGGGAGAGGGGGGTGGGGGGGGGGGGGGTGTGAGGCTCCGCGCCCCCCGCCACTCCCGCGCATCGAACCACTTCCCGCCCACGCGCTCTCGTGTGAATGTGCGCACTGCATCCTACCCCCCCTTTTTGGGCGTGTCCGTTTTGAATTGATTGTAAAAAAAAAAAACTGTGCTAAAAACCCTCCCTACCCCTTCCCTCCCGCAGCCCCCCCGTCGCGGCGGCCGTCACGCGCGCCCCCAGCCGCCGCCGCTGCCCGTCCAGCCGGCCCGCCAGGTTCGCGGCAAAGGCGGCCGTGGTGGGCGGGGGCAGGGCGGGCGAGTCCGCCTGGACACCGACGGCGTCTCGCACTGTCTCGGCCGCCCCGCGGGCGGCGTCCGCCAGTGGGGTCAGCGCGGAGCGGAGGGCGCCCTTGTTGCCCGCTCCGCCTCCATCCCCTCCGCTAGTCACACCGGCCGCCCGGGCGGCGAGCACGGCCACCAGCGCCGCGCCCACCAACCCGACCGCCCCACCGTACGCCAGGGCGCGCGCGCCTACAGCCACCCCTCGCCGGGCCGCGTCCACCACGGCGGGGCCGACAACGGCAGGCGGCAGGGCGCTGCCCCCACCGCCGCCCCCACCGCCGCCGAGGCCGTCGGTGGCGGGTGCCCAGCTGGCCCGGGGCCGCCCGGGCAGGCGGGGCAGGCTCAGCAGGCCGGCCGCGCCATACCCGGCCGCCGCCCGGGCAGCCGCCCGGAGGGTCTCCTCATCGGTCGGCGGGGGCGGGGCCGGCCGGACCCGCACCGTGCGGGCCGAGAGGCGGGAGGCGATCGTACCCGGGCACATGTCGACCCGGGTCTGGGCGGCAAGGATCTCGGCGAGCGTTTCGAACGTTCTCTCGCTTTCGTCCAGCGTCTGCTCCCGCCGCGGGGCCAGCCATGCTTCGGACGCGTCTTCGAGGAGGCCCGCCCCGACAAGCGCTGCGCGGTGGCGTGCGATGGCCGTTTCCTACAAGATAGAGGTTCTCACAACGGTCGCTCAGGGTGGAAGGGGTGGTGGGGGCCGTGCCGGCCGGGGAGGCGGACGCGTACTTCTCTCATCCCGCCCCTGCTGAGGGAGGAGGTCGGGTGAGTGAGAGCGGGGGCATTTCTCTCCTCTCTCTCCTCTCCTCCGCACCTGCTCGATCTTGGCGTGCGCCGACTCGCGGGCGTAGGCGAAGGCACGAACGGGGTCTCGGCTGGACATGTTTGCGTCGAGTGGTCGCAGTTTGCGTCGAGTGGTCGCACGTGCGCCCACTCAACGCGCCCCCAACAATAAGAGCGCCGACGTGTTTGAGCGAGTGAGGCCGAGTGCCTACTGCGCGCTCACAATCATTTTTGGCAGGGGACGAACTTCACTCACCTCTCTTCTCTCTTCTCGCCCGGGCGCGCACATGGAACCCCCACCCGGCCTTGCAGCTGCCAATGTGAGAGAAGGAGAGAGGAGAGAGAGAGAGTGAGAGTGAGAGAGCGCGTCTCTGCTCCTGCACACAACCATGAAAAAATGCGCGCGACTCGACCACCCACCTCTCGCCTTCCCTCTCCCACTGCATGTAGGCCACCATCGCCGCCCTCGCCGCCCGCGTCCGCGGCCTGGAGGCCCAGCTCGACTCCGAACGCCTGGCCCGGGCGGCCGCGGAGGCGGCCATCGCTGCTAAAGTGCGAGCCGCCCCCGAGGACGAGGCCGAGTGGGCGGCCCTGGAGGGCGCGGCCTCGGCCTTGAAAGCCGCCAGGGACAAGGCAGTCGCTGCTTTGGCCTCCGCGCACGCCGACATCGACCGGGTGAGCGTGGAGGTGGGCGCGCTGACGGCCGCCCTGGCCGCGTCCAGGCAGGCCGCCCGGGATTTCGAGGGCGCGGCGGCCGAGGCGGCCGGCCGGGCCGACTGGCTGGCCGACCTGCTGGAGGAAAGCGCGCTGGCGACGTCAGCTCCTTCCTCGGAGGCCGCCCTGGCCACGGAGCGGGCCCGGTGCGGTCGATTAGAGGCAACCATCACGGCCCTTTGCCTGGAGGTGGGGCGGGCGGGCGCGCTGAGCGCGGGCGTGGCGTGCGCGGTCCTGCCGGCCCTTGCAGAGGTGGAGGAACGGTTGGGAGGGGTCGCGTTTCCGACGGCGGCGAGCGCGGAGGCGGTGCCTGTGTCGAGGTAATGGAATGTGTAGAAGCAGAGCCCGCGACAAAAACCTCAACTAGGACTAGAAAAAACGTTGAAAGACGCCACACCAACCCATCATCGTCTCATTTTTCTCATCCGGCCTGGAGCACGACCGCCCCCGCCTCCGCCATTTTCGCGTCCGCCATCCTCGCCCCCAGCTCTGCCACAAGTTCTGCTACGCCATCCCCTCCCAACCCCGCAAAGTGCAGCTTGGAGACGGACGGCGGTGGCTGGCCCCCGGGCGGCGGGAGGGAGCCCCCACCCGCCGCTGCGGCCGCGGCCGCCCCGGGCGGCAAGGGCGCCCACCGCCCGGCGACCGTCACGTCCGCGCTCAGCTGCCAGTCCCGGGCCGTGGAGGCGGGGCGGGCATCTGTCAGGGTAGCGTACCGGGCGTACAGGGGCGGGGACTCGTCGGACAGGAAGAGCGCGCCGTCGGGGCCCGCCAGGAGGGCTCCCCAGGCGCCCCCAGCCCCGCCCCACCCGCCGCCGCCGCCCACCAGTCGCACCTCCCACGCCCTGTCCGCCGGCGTGCCGGGCGCGGCGTCCGATGGCGGCAGCCCTCGCAGCGACCGGTCCAGCTCGCTCCCATCCCCCATCACGTGCAGGCGGAGGGCGGCCTCGGCGGCGTCCCGGGAGCCATCGCCGGCGGCGGACGCCGCTGCGTCGCCGCCGGCGGCCGTCGCCAGGGCTTCCAGGCCGGCCGCGTCGCCGCCGCCGCTCCCGTTGCCGCCGCCGCCGCCCCACCACCCACCGCCACCACCCTTGCTCCGGGCCTCAAAGCCCCAGAACAGGGCGGGCTCGGACTCGCCCGCCACGAAGAGGGCCAGGCCGCGCGAGCGGTGGCGCCGCGCGCGCACGCACCGCCGGATGGAGGCCAAGGGGATGAGGGTCAAAGGCATGCCCGCCTGGCCGGCCAGCCCGGCCTCAGGTGGGGGCGGGACGGCGGCGCTCCCGCTCCCACCACCGACCAGCCCCCCACCCGCGGCGCCATCCCGGGCAAAGGCGACATGGGCGTCGGACAGGTACAGCACGCCCCGCGCGCCGCCCGCGGTGGAGGCCCGGCAGGTGAAGGCGGCCAGGACGGCCTCGCCGCCCGGGACGCCAAAGACGGCGGCCAGGACCTGTGGTGAGAGAGGAGTGGAGAGCGCGTGTCAGAAGTGCACGTGTGTGTGTGCGTGCTTTGCGTGTGCTGTTTGTGCGTGCACGTCTCTCTCCTCTCTTACCTGGCTTGCCGCGTGCGCTGCCCTCAGCCTGGCCGCGGCGCCGGCCTCCTCATCCCCGCCCGCCGCCCGGGCACGCAGGATGCGGAGGGCGTCCAGGTAGGCTAGCCCCGGCGGCGCGCCCGCGCCCGGGCGGCGGTGGTTGTTGTGCGGTGAGGAAGGCCGCGGCGGGGCCGTCGCGTTCGTCGCCGTGCTCCCATCCTCACCCTCACCCTCGCCCCGCCCCAGCAGCAGCCCCGACCGGGCGCGGGCGTGGGCCGCCCGGGCAGCGGCCGCCGCCCACAGCTCGTCCGCCGCGTCCTCGACGGCGGGGGTCGGGGCCAGGGCGAGCGTGCCCAGCGCCCCCAGGCGGTCCAGGGACGCGGCCACGAGGCCGGGGTGGGGCGGGGGCACACCCGCGCGCGCGCACGCCGCGCCCAGCGCCGCGCTCCCGGCCTCGGCCGCGCGCACGAGGGCCGTCACCGCGCCCTCGCTCAGGGGCGCGAGCCCGGGCGGGCCGGGGGCCAGGAGGACCGCCTCTGCCGCCCCGGCCAGGACCCAGGCGGTCGCCCTGGCGGCCGCGACCAGGGCGGCCGGGGAGAGGAGGTCGGCCAGGCGGGCCACCTCTCTGCCCGCGAGCGCGGCGACCCGCCCGGCCGCGGCGGGCGGCGGCCCGCCGCCGCCTCCTCGCCTCGCTCCCTCATCCAGGGCCCGCGCGAACAGCCACTCCGCGGTGGGGGCCAGGCGGGCGGCCAGGGCGATGACAGCCCGGCCCGCGGCCCCGGACAGCGCGGCCTCGAGCTCCGCGTGCACGGCGAGGCGGGGCGGAGGCAGCAGCATGGGCGGCGGCAACGCCTCATCCCCAACCCCCTCCTCGGCCGTGCCTCCCCCTCCATCTGGCGACCCGCTGGCCACCAGGCGCCCCAGGCGGGCCTCGTGATCCACCGCCCGGGCGCACAGCTCAAACAGGGAGGACACTTTAACGCCCGTGGCGGGGGTGGGCGGCAAAGGAGGAGGCGGGCGGGGGCCGGCCCGGCGAGGGGTGGCGGCCGCGGGCAGCCGGCCACGCCCGCTGCCCCGCCCCAAGCGCTCAAACCAGTTGTTGGGGGCCGCCTGCGCTCGGCTCACCCCCTCCTCGCCCTCCTCCTCCTCCTCCTCCTCCTCCTCCTCCTCCTCCAGGGATGGCGCCCGCCCCAGCTTGCGGCGGCTGCCCTTACCCGCCAGGCCCGCCTGGGCCGCCAGGTCGGCCGCCACGGAGGCCTCGATGAGAGAGGCCATGCGCGCAGGCGCGGGCGCGAGCGCAGCCGCGAGCGCGCCCGCCGCCTCGGCCGCCGCGGCCCTGCCCCGGGGCGGGCCCACCGCCCGCACGCCCAGGCCGTCCACGGCGGACGCGATGAGGGCATACAAGTCCACGACCGCGGGCGCGTACATGGCCTGGGCGGGGCGGGAGAGCGGGGTCCATGTGGTGCGGGCGGCGGCGGCGGGGCGGTGGTGGTCGTGGCGGCGAGGCGCGCTCCCACCTCCACCGCTGCCCCGCCAAAACCACTGCCGTCGCCCACTGCCTCCGGCCTCTGCCTCATAGCCGTCGCCACCCCCGCCGCCCGCATCCAGCCTAAGCGTGCGGTCCACCCATTCCAGCCCCAACGGCCGCAACTGCCACAGGGCGTGGAGGAGGGCTGGCGCGAACAGGGCGTCCGTGTCCAGGAGGGCGATAGTGGCCCCTCCTTTGCCACCACCCCCACCTCCTGCGACGACGCCCGCCACGCGCAGGCGGGCATGCAATCCCCTCAGCTCGTCCTCCAGGCGCTGGACGGCCGGGCCGTACGGTGGTGGGGGGGTGGCCGCCATGGCCGCGCGCGCCAGGCGGGCGACCGCGGCATACCGGACCTTCCCCGCCACGGCCGCCACATCCAGGGCGGCGGCCGCAAAGGCGGGGCGCAGGGCGAGGTCGGCGGCCAGGCCCGCGGCCGCCATCTCCACCGCCGCCCCCGCGGCGGGCACGAGGCCTTCAAGGCTGCCACTCACAAAAACCGGCACCGCCGCTGCTGCCGCCGCTACCATCTGCGCCCGGGCCGCCCGGCGGATGTGGGAGGCCAGCGGGTCGGCCAGGCCGCCAGTGTCAGCTTCATCCCACCGAACGGCCAGGGCCAGCAGGCGGAGGGCGGCGGACGCGGTGCGGGGGCCGGCAGCCGCTCCTCCACCCTCCGCCGCTCCTCCACCCTCCGCACCGCCCGCGCCACCTCCATCCCACAGCTTCGGGTACGCTTCCACGACGGCCAGCGATGCCGCCACGCCCTTGGCGCCCGCGGCTTGCAGGGCATCCGCCTCGCGCAGGGTCAGGCCACCGCACCGGGCGGCGGCGGCCAGGGGCGACCACAGGTCGGCGGCGAGCTCCCCTAAGACCGCGGCAGCCCCTGCCGGCCGCCCCGCCACCGCTGCCGCCGACGCCGCCGCCCACCCGCCCAGCGCGCACCGCAACAGGGCCAGCTGTTGCCCGGCCGGGCGGATGCGCAGGAGGGCTGCCGCCCCACGGGCCGCCAGGAGCCAGGCATCCGCGGGCAGGGCGGCGGCCGCGCCGGCGGCCGCGGCGGCCGCACGCAGCGCGCCCGCCGCGGCGAGGCCGGGGACGCCCGGCAGCTCCGACTCGGTATTCTCATCATCCGGGGGTGGGACAGGGAGAGGCGGTGGAGGCAGAGCGCCTGGGGCCGGCTCGGGTGGCGGCGCGGACGCCGGGCGGGCCGCCAGCCCGGCCGCCAGCGGGCCAGGTTGCTCCTCCTCTTCCTCCTCCTGCTCTGCCAGCGCCTGCAACTGCCCCGCCACCGCCCGCCAGTCCTTCCACAGGGCGGCCGTCAGCTCGTCAAAGGCGGCGTGCGGGTCGGACAGCACAGCGGGCACGGTGGGCAGGGCGGGGGTGGAGGGCGGTGCGGACGTGTCGGCCGTTCTGTCCTCGCACACAAAGTCGATGCCGACCCGTACCACGCCCACCAGGTCGCCCCGGGCCGCCGCGACCCCCGGCAGCGGGTCTGGTCCACCTGGAGCGGGGAGGAGGGGCGTGCCGCCGACCAGGGGCGTGCCGACGGTCGTCGTTGCGTGAGGCGCCCCGTGCGTGGCGGCGGCGAAGGAAGGGGAGGCTGGGTGGCGGGGAGGACTGTACAGGGGCAGCGTCCACACGGTGCCGCCCCCGCCGCCGCGCCCCAGCGCCCGGGTCACGTCCGTCAAGGCCAGGTGCGCGCACCCGATGACCGGGTCGGGTGGGAGAGGGTGCGGGCCGGCCGCCCCCCCCCCGAGGCCCCGGCGCCGCCAGGCGGGCGAGGAGGAGGGCGATGGCCGCGAGGCCGCCCGTTTCTCCACCTCATCGCACACTCGCACCTCGAGGCCGCACCCGGGCCGAGGGACGGCCAGCAGCGGGCTGGTTACGCCCCAGGCCGCCCCCAGCCCCCGGCGGGCCGTCAGCGTCCGAAAGGCCAGGAGGGAGAGCGCGAGCGGCGGCGGCGGCGGCGCCTGTGGCACGGAGGAGGAGGAGGAGCGCCGGCCGGAGCGCGAACCCAGCCCGGCCGGGGCTGTGGGCGCTGCTACCGCGTCACCTCCTCTCGCCTCCGCCGGTGCGTGCAGCCAGGCCTGCGCGTACGCAGCGGGGCGACGCCGCGCGTGCGACGCGGAGGCAGCCCACCGGGACCGGCGGGCGGGGCGGTCGCTGTCGCCTTTCTCTTCCTCCTCGTCCAGGGCAGCAGGCGCCACACAGCAGGCAAACCATGCGCCGCCCTTCCTCTTCCTGGCGCTGCCACCGCCACCACCACCACGCCCGCTGCCCTCCTCGCCGGGGCTGCTGCCCGCGCTGAAGGGCGAGGCCAGGCGGGCAGAGGGGCGGTAGGACAGGAGGGTGAGGCGGAGGGCGCCGGCGAAGGGCGGGGACGCGGCCGCGGACGCGGCCGCGGTCCTCAGGCGGCCTACCTCGGCCGCGGCCCAGGCGCGCCGGGCGGCCAGCCCCGGCGCGTCGCCCGCCCAGGCTGACGACCCGTACACGCCAGCCAGCTCCTGACTGGCCGCCACCGCCTGACCGGCCGCCGCCAAATCCGCGGCCAGCTGGGCGTTCGACGCGAGGGCCGCGCCCAGGGCGGCGGGCGTGTCGACCGGACGCAGCCCCAGCCGCCCCGCCAGCCACCGCGCGTACGCGGCTCGGGTGGCCAAAGCAAGCGCAGGGTCACCCTGCGCTTCACCCCACCCCGCCATGGCGGCCCGGATGAGGACGGGGGTAAAGGGGTTAGTAGTGGGGTCGTCGTGGTCGGGTGAGGTGGTGGGCGACGCATCCTCTTCGTCTTCGTCGCCCGCTGCAAAGCCGATTAGGCCCGGCTCCTCCAACAATGGCGGCGGCTCCAGAGCTGGTGGTAGCCGGCCTATCGGAGGCACGGCGCTGCTCAGGTCGACGCCATGCCACGAAACGCCTGCCCAGCGAGGAGGCGCGGCGGACGCATTCGTTGTGTTTTGGGGGGCTGCCGCACTCGCTGCGTCCGCCACGGCGGTGGGGGTGTGGGACATGACGACAGGGCGTCACGCTACGGATAGAGAGAAGGAGGGAGTGCGACCCTCACACCACACACACACACACACAGCGCAGTGCGAGAGGTGTGAAGAAGGGCCAACGCAAGATGATGGAAAAACCAGACGGACAGATAACAACCTCTCTCCAGGCGGGCGAAAACGGGCGAAAGCGCACACGCACACGCACACCCCCACCACATACAAACTCAGTACAGTATAACCACGGCAGCAGTCGACAGCGTGCGACAGGCGCGACAGGCGAAGAAGAGGGCGCAGCCCTCCCCTTCCCTACGCCCGCAACACACGCCGACCTCGACTACCCCTCTTCATCCTTGAAATAATCAACTCTCAACTCATTCCCCATCAAACCGGTGGTTTATCACCGCCCTAAACGCGTTGGAGGGTACAATTCACGTGGATCTGCACCACTCACGCCCCGCACGTCCCAGCCGGCACGCTCGTCGTGACGGTGTCCCCCAGGAACCAGTTCATGGCGGCCTGGGCGACCTTGGGCGGGACCTCGTGCCCGCCGGGGAAAGGGACGTACGTGACGTCGTACTGGTTGGCCACAAGCTGGCAGACGACCGCGTCGCCGGCCTGGGACTTGGGGAAGAGGGCGTCCTTGGTGCCCTGTGAGATGAAGAGCGCGGGGTTGCCGGCCAGGGAGGGCGGGGCGAGGCCGCCCGGGGAAAAGGCCAGGACGTGCGTGAAGACCTTGCCGTTGGCCAGGCCCAGCGAGAGCGCGTAGGTGGCCCCATCCGAGAAGCCTTCCACGCCCAGGCGGGCGCGGTCGACGTTGTACACGTCCGCCACCTGGGCGATGGAGGCGTTGATGTAGGCGACGTCCGCGCCGTAGCCGCCCCCGCCAAACATGTCCCAGGTGGAGGCCTCCCGGGAGGAGGGGGCGACAAGGATCACGCCCGCCGCGGTCGCCTCATCAATCATAGTGGCCATGCCGTTGAACGCGGTCTTGTTGGCGCCGTGCAGGGTGACCAGCAGCGGGGTGGGCACGTCCGGGGAGTAGGTGGGCGGGATGAAGACGTAGCCGTCCCGGCCGGAACCCGTGGCGAGGCCCAGCTTGAGCAGGCCGGTCAGGGGGCGGCCGGTGGCCGGGTCTGTGGGCGGGAAGGAGGCCGTCGCGGGCAGCGCCCCGCCCGCGCCCGCGGGCAGCAGGCCCGACACCAGGCCCTTGGTGTTGGCCGCCGACGGCGTGCAGCAGCCGCCGTACCCGAACTTGGCGATGTTGGGCAGGGAGCCCTTGACCTGCTTGACCAGCATGCGGGCCTTGTCGGCATCGTTGACGGACGAGTCCTGGGCGTGGGCGGAGGCGAGGAGGAGGAGGAGGAGCGAGGCACAGAGGAGGACGGGGGGCGTCCGGCGAGAGGGAGCCATTTTGCGTCTGCGAGTAGGAAGTAGAGGCGTCAGTTGCTGCTGATTTGCACGTGGATGGGTGGCGCATCCTCGGCCGAGGGTGGCGGAAGAGGTGGGCGGGGGGCAGAGTCCAGAGGGTCGGCGGGGCGGGTCCAAGTAAGGGCAGCGCCCAATGCAAAGCAGGTGCGCACGGGTGCGCGAGGCCCGTTGTGCGATGATGGTGAGCCACGACCAGAAACACAGTTCCCATCTCGTTCCTGACCAGCCAAACCCCATCCAAGACGGACTAGGCCTTGGGCGGGTGGGCGTGGAGAGAGCGGTGGGAGTCGAGCAGGGCATATAATTGGCTCGTCCGTCGTTCTTTCCCCTGTCTCTTTTTCGCTCCTCTGCCCGTCTGTTGCATCTCTCTCGCACGCACTCACTTTTTTCAGAGAACCAGCAACCGGATGGAAGTGGTGAAGAGGACTGCACCTGTGCGAGATATAGCCAGCGGTGCTGGAGGTGCGGCTGCCTGTGTGTGCTGCAAAGCGACACTGTTCAGGGGGGGAATTCAGGTGTGGCAAGCCAAAATAGCTAGCCGCTGAAATGCTTTGCTGACCCAGCCCCTTCTCTGTCAGGCGCGTCCCCTCCTCACACGCGCCACCCCCGTGCCTTTCCAATACGCGGGAAGGAGGGACCACAGCCAGACACAATCTTCACGCACCAAACAATCACACTCGACCCCTACCATCAATCCCTCTCCACCCAATCCACACAGGCAACTTTCACAGTCAACACTCCACCCCCCTTCCCTTTCTTCCATCCCCATCCAGGCAAGCTATCACATCACCCCGCAGCACGCCCAGCAGCCCGCGTCCTTGATCGCCTGGAGCCGGGCCACGTCCCACTGCTCAAAGCAGCCCGCATCCCGGAGGTGAGCCTGCACGAGTGAAGAGAGCGATGCAAAGTGAGCGTGCAGAAATAAAAGGGGGTGAGAAGAGGAGAAAGAAGGCTCCCATTCCCCGCTCCATTTTTCTTTCTCTCTCTCCCTCCCCGTCTCCCTCCCCGCCAACTCACGATCATCCGCGCCACGTCGTCCATGCTGGGCCGGTCCTCCGGTTCCTGCGCCCAGCAGGACGCCACCAGCTCCCGCACCGGCTCCGGCCAGCGGGAGGGGATGGGCACCCGGTACCCGCGCGCCACTTTCTCGGCGTAGATCTCGCAGTCGACGGGGTCGCCCCGGGAGAGCAGCAGCAAGACGGCCGCAAAGGTCTGACGGGCAAAGAGCTGGTACAGGACGACCCCGAACGAGAAGACGTCCGCCTTTTCGGAGTAGGGCTTGGACCGCGTCACCTCGGGCGCCATGTACATGAAGGAGCCCGTCCGCCCGGTCAGGTCGGCAGCGGCTTTGCTGGTGACGGGCCGGGGGCGGGCGCCCCGGCCACCGCCGCCGCCGCCGCCCGCCGTGGCGGCCGTCGCCCCGCCGCCCGGCGACCCGCGCCGGCCCGTCCCGGCCGCGCCCCGGGACCCCGACCCGCCATCGCCCCGGGGTTCCGGCCAGGCTTGTAAGGCGGCGTCCAGGGCGGCGGACCGGCCCGCGACGGTGGAGTCGTCCATCAACTCGCCCCGCGACACGCGCGCAAACTGCTCGCGCACCGCAGACAGCCGGCGTTCCATGGGCGCGCCCGTCGTCGGGGGGGCGCCCGCGCGGCTATCGCTGCCGCTTTCCCCACCCGCCGCGGCGGCAGCGCGTTTCCGGTCGGCGAAGGACCCGTTGAGGACGACGCCCGGCGGCTCGCCCTCCGGGCCCAGGCTCCGGTTGAGCTGGGCGCGGCCCAGGCGGACAGACGGGTTGATGAAGGAGGATGACAACCCGAAATCGCACACCGCGCACGTCAGGGAGCCGCCCGCCTCCGGTACTTCCCTCAACAAAATGTTGGCCAGCTTCAGGTCCCGGTGGATGATGACCGGGTTGGCGTCGTGCAGGTAGGCGAGCGCCAGGGCGACCTGCTCCACCCAGGCAGCCGCCTCCACGTGCGTGAAGATGCATTTGTGCGGTTTCTGCATCTGGCGGGTCACCATCCGGTTCAGCGTCCCGCCGCCCACGTACTCCTCCACGAGAAAGCCCGCGCCCTTGCCGTCCACGCCGACCCCGATGAAGGCGGTGATGTAAGGGTGCGTGATGGAGCGCAGGAGGCGGGCTTCCACTGCCAGGTCGACTGCAGACAGCCTGTGCACGCCCGGGATGAGGCGCTTGACGGCGACCATGCTCTTCCCTTGCTTGCCGGGGGTGGACAGCTCGCAAATGTCGACCTTGGCAAAGGCGCCGGAGCCGACGCGGCGGACGAAGCGCAGGCGGGCCGGGTCGATGAGGTCGCCTTTCGAGGACGCGCCCGCCATGGCGCTGAACGAGGGCGCCAGCTCTGGGTGCAGGCGCACGGACTCCCGCAGTAGGCCTTTGTAGGTGCAGGCCGCCTGGTCATCCTGAATCTTGGTCGGGTCGGCGGCGGCGGCGGCGCGGGCCATGAGCTCGGCGGTGGAGGTCGGCGGGCAGCAGGCGGCTGGCGAGGAGGAGGTTGCAGGGGCGAGAGGTGCCGCGGCGGCGGAGGTGTTAGGACCCGCCATCTCTTTTCTTTTTGAGCCTCAAGGAGTGGGGCGGCCTGCGTTAGTTTGCAGCCGCGAGGAGGATGCGAAGTCCCCGGCACACGTCCAAGTGGGAGGAGAGTTGGGGGCGGGGGCGCGCGGCGGGGAAAACAGGCGGCGTAGGGCACAGCCTAATATATTCCTGAATTTGTTAGTGGGACGTGAAGGTGTCGGCCTGTCATCATTTCTCTAGTTTCGACGAGACGACGACACAACCCTCCCTTGCTGCTCATTTCAGTCCCTGGGCCACCCCACGCCATCTTGCATAGCACAGCCACACACTCACACACCATGCGTGCCGCCCTCGCCCCTTCCACCCGGCCGCCGGCCGGTCTAGCACTGGCGGCCGCCGCCACATGCGGGCCGGCCCCCCGGCTCACCCCGCGCGTGGCTGCCGGTACATTTTGAGCAGGGGCCGATGAGGGGAGAGGACGGCGCGTCCTGCGAGTCCACAGTTGGCAGGGGATGAAGGCGTGCACAGGGGCCGTGGGGGCGCGGCGCAACAACACCCTCTTCTCTCATCAACCCCTACCCCCTTCCACACACAGTCCGCCGCGGCCCCGCCCCCCCCTCCGCCACCCCCTCCACCACCCACACCACCCCGCGCACCTTCGTGGGCGCCCTGGACGCGGGCCCCGGCGCGGGCTCCCCGCGCTTTGCCATCGCGGTCGCCCGCTTCAACGACCTGGTCACCCGCCCCCTGCTCGCGGGCGCGCTGGATGGGTTCGCCCGCCACGGCGCGGGCGGGGAGGCGGTGGACGTGAGTTGCTGGGCTTGAGGGGAGGGAGAGGGGGGTAGAAGGGGGGGGGGGGGGTCCCTTGTCGCCGTGTGCGTGGTCCGTTTGGAGTGCACCAACCGACGCACACGCACAATAAAAACCCTTAAAAAAGGTGTCACCCAATCCAAGCACTTGCAATTATTTCACCCACCTTTCTCTTTTTTTCCTCTTCACACAGGTCGTCTGGGTGCCCGGCTCCTTTGAGCTCCCGCTCGTAGCCCAGTCCATGGCGGCCTCCGGCACCTACGCCGCCGTCGTCGCCATCGGCGCCGTCGTCCGGGGCGCCACCACGCACTACGAGGCCGTCTGCAACGCCGCGACGGGCGGCCTGCTGAGCGCGTCGGCCGCTACGGGGGTGCCCGTCGTCTTCGGCGTCCTGACGACCGACACAATGGAGCAGGCCCTGGACCGGGCGGGCGGCAAGGTGGGGAACAAGGGCTTCGAGGCGGCGGTGACGGCGGTGGAGATGGCGTCCCTGATGGGCCAGCTCAAGGCGGCCGGGTGCGCGAAATGACATGATGGATGGATGGATGGAGAAGGAGAGGAGGGGGGTGGGGTGTGAGAGTGTGAACTGAGAGAGTTGCGTGCGTTGTTGTGAACACGCAGCGTATTGCGAAACAGCAGCTGGGTGTGTGTGAGGTGGACGTGACGTGCGTGTGTGGGGCTGTGGTGGCAGGCGGGGCGGCACGCTCTCACCGTGTGTGGTTGAGAGAGAGCAGCGGGTCTGCATGCTTATTGCCACATTTCTCTCTGCCACTCCTCTCCACCCTCTCCCCCTCCCATACACCATGTCCGCCTGGCTTTCCGGCCAGGGCGTCCGCTCCTCAGGCGCCCCCCCTCCCCCCGAGGACGCCGGGCCCGAGGACGGCGGCGCCCGCACGCCGCCGTCGGTGCGCCGGTCGCGCCGGTCAGGGCTCGCCGCATCGGACATGCCCTCCCCGGACCGGTCTGTCAACGCCTTCCGCGCCGGCAATGAGCGCCTGTACGAGGCCTACAATGACCTGCACTCCCTGGCCCAGGACTTCCAGAAACCGTTCGACGCACCCGCCATCCTGGTGGTCGGCCACCAGACGGACGGCAAGAGCGGTGAGTGAGAACTGGCGCAGCGAGGAGAAACCTTGGCGACGGAGTGTTCCTGTCCCGGGCGGGGAGGGCATTCGTGTGGCACCAGGGGTTGGTGTGGCAGGCTGTTCACCCACTCAGAGCGTGACGCAACTACTCGCGTCCATGAAGGGGGGGTGGGAGGTGGGCGGGGTGGGGGTGGGGCGGCGGCAGGAGGCGCGCGGTGCGGGGCTTTGCCGCTTGCGCGCATTCTGCGTCGCGACGCGTCGCTCTCTCTTGTGAGAGCAGGGGCGCGCGCCCCTGCTTCGTCCGCCGCCCGCCCGGTCCCGTCGCCCGTCAGAGCAGATCCCTGCCAAACACTGTGCATACAGCGGCGTGGAACTTCGGGGAGGAACAAGGGGGAGAGGCGGTGGTTGAGGAGCGGGGCTTTCTCTCTCTTTCCTGCCCGCCGCACGCTCTCACTGCCCTCTTCCCTCCACTCTCTCCAAAGCGCTCGTCGAGGCACTCATGGGCTTCCAGTTCAACCACGTCGGCGGCGGTACCAAGACCCGGCGCCCCATCACCCTGCACATGAAGTACAATTCTGGCTGCGTGCAGCCCGTCTGCTTCCTGGTCACTGAGGACGCGGGCGAGGCGGAACTGTCGCTGGAGGAGCTGCAGGTGAGAGAGAGACAGGGGAGGAAAGAACGCACCAACAACTTCCGTATTTTATCTCTCTCTCGCTCACACACACACACACACACGCGCACACACACACACACACCTCTGTTCTCTCTTTCTTACCAGGAGTACATCGAACTGGAGAACGCGCGCTTGGAGCGGGACCAACAGTTCTGGGCGAAGGAGATCGTGGTGCGCGTGGAGTACAAGTACTGCCCCAACCTGACGATCATCGACACGCCGGGGCTCATCTCCGCCGCGCCCGGGCGGCGCAACCACGCGCTGCAAGCCTCCTCCCGGTCCGTTGAGGCCATGGTCCGCGCCAAGATGGAGCAGCGGGAGTACATCATCCTGTGCTTAGAGGACACGAATGACTGGTCCAACGCCACCACCCGGCGCCTGGTCATGCAGGTCGACCCCCACCTGGCCCGCACCGCCATAGTCTCCACCAAGCTCGACACCCGCCTGCCCCAGTTCGCGCGGGGCGAGGATGTGGAGCTCTTCCTGCGCCCGCCGGCCCGCCTGCTGGAGACGGGCATGCTGGGCGGGTGCCCCTTTTTCACGTGAGTGATGTTGAGTGATGGAGATGTGGGGGGAGAGAAAACAACCTGGCTGCGCACGCGCGCGCGCGCGAGTGGCCACCACCACCCTTCCCGCCCCACCTAGGGCCCCGCCGAGCCCCAGCACGGGGGCCTGCGCCCCTTCTCACTGTCTCGCTCTTTCTCTTTCTCCCAACCTTTCCCTCCATTCCTAGCTCTGTCCCCTCGGGCCGGGTCGGCAATGGCAAGGACGCGGTCTTCAGGTCCAACGAGCACTTCCGGGCGGCCGTCGCCGAGCGGGAGGCCGCCGACGTCGCCGAACTGGAGCGCCGCCTGGACCGCCGCCTGGACCGGGGCGAGCGCGCCCGGACGGGCGTCACCCAGCTGCGCCGCTTCCTGGAGCAGCTGCTCCAGCGCCGCTACCTCGAATCCGTCCCCTCCATCGTCCCCCTGCTGGAGCGGGAGTACCGCATCGCCGCCCGCCGCCTGGAGGCCACCCAGGACGAGCTGGCCGACCTGCACCCGGACAAGCTCAAGGAGAAGGGGCGGGCCCTGCGGGAGGGCTTCCTGGGCAAGCTGGCCCTGCTGCTCAAGGGCACGGTCGCCGCCCCGCCCGACCGGTTTGGCGAGACGCTTGCGGACGAGCACATGCGGGGCGGGGCCTTTGTGGGCGGTGACGGGCGCGCCCTGGCGGCCCCGCCCGGCCTGCCCAACGCCCACATGCGCCTGTACGGCGGGGCCCAGTACCACCGGGCCATGGCCGAATTCCGGGCGGCCGTCGGCGGCGTGCCCTGCCCGGACATTGCGCGCGAGGAGATTGTCAACGCGTGCGGCGTCGACGACTTCCACGACGGCGTCAACTACACGCGCACGGCCTGCGTGATCGCGGTGTCCAAGGCCCGGGACGCCCTGGAGCCGGTCATCCACCAGCTGGGCTTCCGGTTCGCGCACGTCCTGCGCCGCATGCTGCCGATCGCGATGCACCTGCTGGCTAAAGAGGACGGCGGGGCCGACCCCGCTGGGCACGACTTGTTTTTACAGCGCGTGGGCGCGGCCTACCACGCATTCATCGACGCCGCGGAAAAGGGGTGTCGGGCCCGGTGCCTGGAGGACCTGCTGTCCACCACCCGGTACGTGACCTGGTCCCTGCACACGGGCGGCGGGAGCGGGGGCAAGAAGGGAGGGGGGCTGCGCGGCGTGCTGGGCCGGCCGGTTGGTGGGGGCGGGCCGGGTGGTGCGGCCGGCACTTCCGGCCACCACAACAACGCCTCCTCCTCCACCGCCCTCGCCCGCCGCGGCGACGACGCCGCCTCCCTCGCCGGCGGCACGGTGGCCGACCTGCTGGAGTCCACGCTGTGGAACCGCCAGCTGGGCGCGGTGAGCGAGGAGATCGTGGCCGCCCTGGTCTGCCAGATCTTTGAGGGCATCCGGGACCACGTCGTCCAGGCGGTCGAGCTCAAGTTCAACTGCTTCTTCCTCATGCCCCTGCTGGACGCCTTCCCCGCCCGCCTGCGGGAGGAGCTGGAGGCGGCGTACGAGGACCTGGACACCGTGTTTGACGTGGGCGCGGTGCGGGCCGCGCTGGAGGGGCGCCTGCGCTCCCTGGAGTCGGAGCTCGCCCAGGTGGAGCGCCTGCAGCGCAAGTTTGCGTCCATCCACTCCACCCTGGCCCAGCAGGCCGCCCTGCAGCCAAAGGCGGCGGCCGCCCAGGGCGGCGGCGGCGGCGGCGCCGAAAATGCGGAGGCGGCCGCCGACGCGGCGCGCGCGGCGCGGCTGGCCGAGAAGATGCGGGGCGTCTCCGTGTCCGCGTCCGGCGAGGTGCGGACGTCCCGGGCGGCCCTGGCATCGCTGCGGTGAATGGGAAAGGAGAGGAGAGAGAAGGGAAGAGGCGTGTGGTCGGCGGGCCGCGCCTCGCGCGTTTAGCGTGGGGTTTCGAGGTTTTGGGGGTGGATGGAGAGATAAAAGTTGCGCGTTTTTTTGACGCGTGTTTCCCCGTGTGGTTTGGCTATCTTTGTGCGTGTGTAGGGGGGGGTGTGGGGGGCGTGTACGAGAGAGAAGAGAGGAGCATATCCAACATCTGCATGAGAGAGACCGGTGTGTGGGCGTGAAAATGAAGAGAGAGGCGATGAATGTGAATGACGAGGAGGTTGAATGTGAATGACGAGGAGGTTGAAAGAGAGCAAGAGCTGACGCCAAGCCCACTCTTCCAAGTGCCTGTGGCCCTTCCTTTACAGCGGGGGCGTGCCCCCTCGCGCACGCTTTCACACTCCTCTTGCCCATGGCCGCCGGCGACGACGCCGATCGCCCCGCCCGCACGGCCGGCGCGGCCGGCGCCCCCGCGCCCGCGCCGCCTGCACCGGCCGCCCCGCCTGCCGGCGCCCTCCAGCGCGCCTCCATCACCTCGCCCTTTGCGTCCACCGTCTACCAGGATGCCAAACCTGGTGGACAAGGAGAAGGAGGAGATGCTACTGCTGGTGCAAAGTCCGGCGCCCCTCTCCCTCCCCTTCCACCCCGGCGCCTCGGCAGCGGGCGCTCCAATTGCCACACGTCCGCGGCCGACGCGGAAGCCGCCTCCTCTCGCCGCCACCGCCGCTCGCCCTGGCTGTCCGCGCCCATGATTCTGGGCACAGAAATCAGCGCAAACATCACGTGAGTGGGCTGGGAGGGTGCGGAGAATGTGTGGGAGGGCGGAGAAGAGCAAAGAACATGCCGAAGAGCGGGACAGAAAAAAAAGAAAAAAACGCGCACCACTCATGGAGCACGTGCGCCCTCCCCCCCCGCTCGCACCCCTTTACATCATCAAATCCCTTCCCCTCGCACACCCGCAGCGTATTCTCTGTCCAGGCCAACCTGGTGAGTGGGTCGGATGGGTGGGGAGGGGATGGAAGGTGCCAGAATCGGACGGGAGAGAGAAAAACCAGCCCAACTCACCGCATGCGCCCTCGCGTCCAATCCAAATCCTCATCCCCATCTCCCATCTCTCATCTCTCCTTTTTATTAGGTCGTCTACCTCAACTCCGTCCTGGAGCGCCCCAAGAACCAGGCCGCCATGATCGCCTCCATGATCAACGGCACATCCTACCTGACGGTCCTCCTGGGCGGGCACCTGGCGGACGCGATCCTGGGCCGCGGCAAGACCGTCCTCTTTTCGGCCGGCCTCGCGTGCGCGGGCCTCATGCTTCTCACCATCTCCGCCGCCGTCGCCGCGACGGCCACCTCGCACGCGGTCGACGTCGCCCTGTTCCTGGCTGCAGAAGCGTGCATCGCGCTCGCCTTTGGCGGCATCAAGCCCAACGTCAGCCCGCTGGGCGCGGACCAGTTTGACGATTTCGACCCGGCCACGGGCAAGCCGGTCAATGACAAGGAGCGCTTCTTCGGGTGGTACTACTTTTTCATCAACGTGGGCGCCCTGCTGGCGGCCACGCTGCTGGTGTGGGTGCAGACGTCCGTGTCCTGGACGCTGGGCTTCGCCCTGCCGACCGCCATCGCGCTGGCGGCCCTGACCGCCTTTGTGGCCGGGTGGCGGGGATACCGCCTCATCCCGCCGGGCGAGGCGCCCCTCAAACGCATCGCCCGGGTGTGTTGGCTGGCCTTCAGGAAGCGGCGCCTGCCCCTCCCGGCCGACCCGCTGGACCTGTACGAGGAGAATTACTCGTCCAGCGATGGGGAGCAAGAGGGCGCTTTCATGCCGCCGCCCCTTGCGCACACGCCCACCCTGGCCCCGCTCGACCGGGCGGCGCTCGTCCCGCCGGGCGCCTCCTGGCCCCTGCCCCACGAACCCCGCCCCACGGCCTTTGTCTCCGTCACCCAGGTCGAGGAGACCAAACAGATCGCCCGCCTTCTGCCCGTCCTGCTGACCTGGCTGGTGTGGAACCTGTGCTACGCCCAGCTGGGGACGATCATTGTGCAGCAGGCGGAGCTGTGCGACCGGGCAATTTTTGGCCGCAGCGGGTTCGTGATGCCCGCCGCCTCGGTGACCATTTTCTCGACCATCACCATCCTGTTCCTGGTCCCGCTGTGGGACAGGGCGGTGCGGCCGGCGCTGGAGGTCCGGGGCTGGGCGCCCACCACCCTGCAACGGTGCGCGGCTTCCCAGGTCATTATGAGCGTGGCGATGGGGATTGCGTCCGCCATCGAGGCGTGGAGGCAAGGCACGAAAATCGCGCGGGAGCGGGATGGCGCGGCGTCCCACAGCATCAGCGTGCTGTGGCTCATCCCTCAGGTCGCGGCCTTGGGCGTGTCGGAGTTTTTCTTCATCGGCGCCATCGAGTTTTTCTACCAGCAGGCGCCCGAACGGATGCGGTCGCTCGCGTCCTCCCTGGAACTCGTCAACTATGGCGTCGCCTCCTACATAGCCGCCGGCCTGGTGGGCGCCGTCTCGGCCCACACCGACTGGATGCCCGGGTCCGGGCCGTCGGGTGAGGGCCGGCTGGACCGGTATTATGCCTTGCTCGCCGGCCTGGCGGCTGTCAACGCGGCCATCTTCATCTGGCCGGTCGCCTCGTATTACCAGTACCGCGAGTTTGTGCCGCCTGACCCCATGGGGAAGGGCGGGTACGCGCCCTCCATCTGCCACACCAAGTCCATGGTGTCCGTGCCGGCGTCCTACCAGAGCATGATGGTGACGCCCCGGCGGGAGGGAGATGGCGTGGGGGGGGGGCTGCCGGGCGGCCCCGTCCGGTCCTCCTGGTTGGGGGGCGCGTTCTCAGCCCGCCCGTCCCGCCCATCCTCCGCGGGCGCCGCCGCCGCTGCACCCACGCTCATGACCACGCCCGGCGGGGCTTCCATGCTGCGGCGGGCGGACACGCTGACCCGGACGATGACGACGATCAACCCGTACGCGCCGAGCGAGGAGCGCGCGGTCCGCCTGGTGCGGGCCGAGACGTGCATGTCCCGGCGGGCAAGCACGGCGGCGGGGGGGGGGTCGCCTTGGGGTGGGGTGGGTGGGCTGGACCTGACGCCCGGGCGGGGCCTGCCCTCTCCGACCTCCGGGGCGGGCCGGCCGGGCGGCGGGCGGCGGCGGAGCGGGACGCCCGGCAATTCCGGACACGTTGGGGGCGGGGCGCTGGCCGCGCTGGCGGAGGATGGAGGTGCGGCGGCGGCGCCTGCCCCACCACCACCTCCCACATAATCGGAAGAGGAAAAGGGAGGCATGGCAAGTTTCGTTTTTCGTTCAAAATCTTTTTGTTTCATCTACACGCCATCTCACGCCCCTCCACCACCACCACCCGCAAAGTACGCCGTCAGCCGCCTCGCCGCCTCATCCAGGGTCCCGTCCTTCTTCGCAAAGCAAAACCTGACGAGCGAGGAAGGCGGGCGGGGTTGGAGAGTGTCCACCCCGCGCGCCGCCCAGGCGGCCGCCTCGCGCTCGGACGCCGGGGCGGCGCTGTAAAATGGGGAGAGCGGGATGGCGGCCACGCCGGCCTCCCGCACCAGGCGCTCGCAGAAGGCCGTGTCCGCCTCGCCGGGCTGCATGAGGGCGGCCGCGTCCGCTGTAAGGAAATACGTCGCCTCTGAGGGAAGCACCCGAAACCCGGCGTGTCCCAGCGCGGGCGCCAGGCGCGCCCGCTTAGCCGCCAGCTCCGCGCCCAGGCCGGCGATGAAGTCCCGGCAGTGTGTCAGGCCGTATGCGACCCCTGCCTGCAGGCACCCGGGCACGCTGAAAGTCAAAAACTGATGGGCGCCCGCGACGGCGGCGATGAGGGGCGCAGGCCCAGTCACCCAGCCAACCTTCCACCCGGTCAGCGAAAAGGTTTTCCCTGCGCTGCCGATGCGCAGGCAGGCGTCGCTCATGGAGGGGAGGGATGCCAGCGACGTATGCGCGTACGGTGGGAGTGTCAGCGCCGCGTAGACCTCGTCGCAGACGGCCACGCACTGTGTGCCCGCCACGCCCGCCCTGCACCTCAGCACCTGCCCGGCCAGGGCGGCCAGCTCTGCCCGCCCGAACACGTGCCCCGTCGGGTTGTGGGGCGTGTTGAGGATGAGGAGTTTAGTGACGCCCGGCTTGAAGAGTGCGGAGAGGGTGGGGTGGGGGGGTAAGGACCAGGCGGCAGCGGCGGCGGCACCGCCATCACCGCCACCACCCCCCTGCGGCGGAACCACCAGGCGCAGCGGGATGGGCAGCCCGCCCGCCGCCCGCACCATCGGCGCATAGCTATCGTACGCCGGGTCCACCAGGACAACCTCGTCGCCCGGGCAGACAAGGGAGAGGATGCAGGCGGCCAGGGCTTCCGTGGCGCCCGCCGTGATGAGGACCTGCATGTCCGGGTCCAGGACCGCGGCGCCCTTGCCCAAAAAGCCCGCCTCGTGCGACGCGAGGGCGGCCCGCAACGCAGGCAGGCCCACCGGGTGTGCGTACTGCTGCGGGCTATTAAGCAGGGCGGACGCTGCCGCGGCTTTCACGGCGTCCGGGCCGTCATCCTCCGGGAAGCCCTGGCCTAAGTTAACTGCGCCGGCGGCGGCGGCGGCTGCAGAGGTGGAGGCAAAGATGGATGGCGTGGCAAACGGGAATGCGGGGTTGAGGGCGGTCGGCGGGAGCATTCTGCTTTTGACCTCTTGCAGGTCAGATGTGAAATGTCAAGGTACGTCAGAGCACGTCAACCTGGGCGCCTAGTCGGCCACTCCCCCAAGCGCCGTGCGTGAAGAAAAGAAAAAGAAAAAAATGAGCAGCGGCTAGCTCTAGCTAGCATATCCAGATTCGCTCGACTCCTTCTTTACTCCCGCGTACGCCGTGCATCTCAACACCCACCACGGCGACCACCAGGCTATTGCAGAGTCGGGTGCGTCCCCAGCGTGTGGTGCGCGGGCGAGCTCACACCGCGACGTCCGTCATGGCGTCCGCGTCCGCCCAAGCCGCGCAACCACCGCCCCCGGCCGGCCCGCGCCCCATCACCCACGTTTTGTTTGACATGGACGGCCTCTTATTGGATACGGAGACCTTGTACACGGTCGCCCAGTCGGCCGTGCTCGCGCAGTACGGCCACGAGTTCACGCGCGAGAAAAAGGCACAGATGATGGGCAAAACGTCGGTCGACGCGGCTGCCTGGCTGATCGCCTCGTTCGACCCGCCCCTGCCGCTCAGCCCAGCGGAGTTGTTGGCCCAAAGGGACGCGCTCTTGGCAGACCTCTTCCCCAAGGCGAAGATCATGCCGGGAGCTGTGAAGCTGGTTTCCCATCTGCGCGCGGTCGGGCTGCCAGCCGCGGTCGCGACGTCCTCCCACGCCCGCCACTTCCAGCTCAAGACATCACCACACGCATCCTTCTTCGCCGACTTCGACCACGTCGTAACGGGTTGCCAGGTCACGCACGGCAAGCCCCACCCGGAAATCTTCTTGACGGCGGCCGGGAGGTGGGCGGCCGGGGCGGCGGCAGCGGCAGTGGACCCGGCCCGGGTCCTCGTCTTCGAAGACGCGCCCGCGGGCGTGCTTGCGGCCCGGGCGGCCGGGATGGCGGTCGTATTTGTGCCCGACGCCCGCCACCTGCCGGAGATCGAGCGGGAGGCGGCGGCCAAAATGGCGGACCTCACGATTTCCTCGCTGGGGGAGTGGGTGCCGGAGGCGTGGGGGCTGCCGCCATACAATGCAAGCTCGTGATTTTTGTGTGTGTGTGTGGCTCTCTATTTTTTTTTCTAACATTTTTTAAAAGTCATTCAATCCTCGTCATCCTCGCTATACGCGTGCTCGTACCGGCGCTGGTTGGGGTTGGATTCCAAGGGAGGTAGGCCAGAATCAGAGGAGGAGGAGGCAGGGGTGGCGCGGCCGTCACCACCGCCACCACCAACATCCTCGACCTCAACCTCGGCCTCGGCCTCTCCTCCAGCCACGCCCTCCGCCTCTCCAAACTCCGCCGGCCACACGCCGGCCATGCCCTTCAACCGCCGCACGTCCGGGTCGTACAGGACCGTCACAATGACACCGGCCACCTTGCCCGGGCCTTTGGATGAGGGTGGAGGCGGCGGAGGCGGCGGAGCGGCGTCATCGTCGCCGCCATCCTCCCTGCCACCACCACCACCACCACCACCACGACCACCACCACCACCACCACCACCACCACCACCACCACCACCACCACCACCACCCGCCGCCTCGCCGTCCGGGGTGTCGATGATCAGGTAGCCGCCCCGCTTCACCCACAGCCGCTTGTGGAAGCGGGTAGGGAGGACCGCGAAGAAGGTGGAGCCGTCGGGGCGTTCGACCTGTGAGAGTACGTGATGATGAGAGAGACGGATGATGAATGGAATGATGCGAGTGCAGAGAGGCGGCGCACCCCTTCTTTAGGGGGAGGAGGTGCGCTCAATTCGCTTCTTCTCTCTCGTCTCACCTCTACCAGGTTGCCGCCCCGGCTACCCAGGGCACGCACGATGGCCTGACCGGGCCCAGGCGGGGCCACCTCTTCTTGGAGGGCCGTCGTCAGGACGTGCTTGCCCTTGGCGAAGCGCGACATGCTTTTGTGTGCAAAGAGAGAAGCGGGCCGCCGCCGAGGAAAAAAAAAACATGTGATCAGAAAACCACAGACCACCTTCCTGCCTCCCTCACCGGTCCTCCCCTAGCAGCTCCGCCAAATCAGACTCCCCCTTGGCCAGCGCCGCCAACGCCCCGCGCAGCCCCCCATGCGGGGCGGCCAAGGACAGGGGCGTCTCCCCGTCCACGTCCTCCGCCTCCAGGTCCGCACCCGCCGACGACGCCAGGACCAGGGCCGGCCCACGGGCGCCCGCGGCCGACGCGACGGCCAGGGGCGTCTGCTTGTGCGCGTCCTTGGCGCCCGGCTTGGCGCCCGCGCCCAGCAGCGCACGCACCGCGGCGAGGCGGTCGGCCGACGCGGCCCGGTGCAGGGGGGTCGCCCCAAGCTTGTCCTTCGCGTTCGGGTCGCACCCGCCCGCGATGAGGGCGGCGATGACTGCCGGGTCCGCCTTGGACGCGGCATAATGTAGGGCGGTCCGTCCCTGGGGCGTGGTGGCGGCAGGGTCCGCGCCCGACGCGAGCAGGATCTCGACCGCCCGCGCCCGCCCAGCGGCCGCCGCGACCAGGAGGGGCGTCCACCCGGCGTCGTCCGGCTTGTTGATCAGGTCGGCCGCGGCTTCACCGCCCCTGTCCAACAGCAGGGCGAGGGCGTCCGGGACGGGGGCGGCGGCGGCGTGGTGGAGGAGGGAACTGTGGAAGGGGGGAAGGGGGGGAGAATGGAATGGATGGGATGTTGGATGGAGGATGGAGGATGTTCGATGGAGGATGGGGAGAGCGCGCGAGCAAGAAAGAGGGGGGTGAGAAGAAAAAAGAGCGGGCATTTCCTCTCTCTCCCTTACCGTTCATCCTCATCCACAGCCACCAAGGCGCGAAGGAGGTCGGGGAGCGAGGCGGCCAGAGTGGCCGCGTCCCCTTTGCGGGCGGCCTCCGCTGCGGCGGCGTGTGTGAAGGTCGTCATTGGTTTTTTAGAAGAGAATGAAGCATGCTTCCTCCCCTTTATACTTCATTTCACTTCTCAAAATGTCCTGGGACTCCGCCTCCGACGCCAACGCACAAAAAGATTGCGTGCGAGAGGCGCTGTGGTGCGTGAATGTCTGATTGCGGCGCCCGGGGGCGGGTGCGCTGAGGGTTGTCCGGCCGCGCGAGGAATGCGGCGCGGGGGCGACTCGCCCGCTTTCAACTGCTCATCATTTTCGCGAGGGTTTGTGACCTTCATCGCCGCCTTCTCACCCTCGCCCACTCATCTCCTCACCCAGGGCCGGCACCTACGCGGGCGCGGCCGCCGGCCTCGTGGGCGGAATCCTCCTGAGCGCGGCGGACCGATTGTCCCCGACATTTCGGGCAGCACTAGGGCCGTCTGGCCGGGCGGCTTTTGTCACTCTGCCCGCCCTCGGCATCGTCTTTTTAGAAGTGGAGTGGAAGATCAACGAGTGCGCGCAGCGGCGGTCCAAGTCCAGTGGTGCGCCCCGCAGGGAAAGGGCGGCGGAGCCGGCCGACATACTGCCGCCCCGGAGTGGGTGAGACGTGTAGCTGTTTTTTCATCTCCTTGCATCCATTTCTCACAACCCCGTCCGACCCTGAACCCGCTCCTTCACCAAAAATGACGTCGCCGCCTCCCGCAACGCCTCCCGCAGCTTGCCGCCCGCCCGCTCAAAGTCCGCCGTGGGAGCTTGCGCGTTCAGCGTGACCAGCTCCAGGCGGGGCGTCGCATTCGGCGGGGCCGCCCGGGATGGCGGCCCCGGCGGCCGCACCACCGCCCGCGCCGCCAGGCACGACACGTTTGTCCGGTCAAAGCCCGGGCCGACGACCCGGTACTCCCAGGTGTAGTACGGCGTCCCGCTGGCGTCCACGCGCTCGGAGGCGGCCAGGGATAAGGCCTCCCGGGGCGAGCCTGGCGGGGCGATGACAGTCCTCAAATACTTCTCCAGCCCCTCCCTGGGCGGACCCAGGGAGGCCGCCAGCGTGAAGCCGGCCATGATGGGGGCGACGACGACGGACACGTTGGTCTCGCCGGCAGTGTCGGGGGGGCCGAATGCCGAGTCCGGGAGAGGAGGGGACGACGGCGACGACGACCCAACCCCCGCGCTCAGGCTGGGCGGGTCAAGCGACCGCGCGCGCTCGCCCGCGGCGGCCCGCCGCTCCGCCACCGTCCGGTCCGCCAGCCAGGCCGCGGGATATGTGAACTCGTATCCCGCGCCCAGCGGCGCGCACCGTTTGGACCCCCGCACGGGCAAGATGACGTCCAGCTGAGCCGCCCGGGCGGCCGCGGTTGCACGCTCTGAGGAGGAGAGCAGGGCAGAGGTTACGCCGCCCAGGTTCCCTCCGAGCGTAATGGCCGTCGCCGCGGCGGCGGAAGAGAGGACGCGGCGGCGGGAGGGGAGACGCCCGCCCCAGACGACGGTGGCGGCCGGGTCGGTGACCGGGTTTGGGACTGCGCCGTTCGCACCGGTGGCACCAGTGGGTCGAGGTGGAGGAGCGGACGAATTGCTGCTTTCACCGGGCGCCGGCGGGCCTGGTGCTGCCCGGGGCGGCCGGGCGATGCGACCAGGAGGCGCCGCCTGCCTGCTGCCGCCAGGTGCCCTGCGCAGGCGCGCACGCGTGGGTGGTGGGGCGGGCATTTGCGTGGAGGGGGATGGAAAAAATGTGTGGCTTTTGCACCCGGCCCCGACCCCACTCATTAGCTTTTTTTCTCTCACCACCAGGGGGGGCGCGCAAACACACGTGGCGGCGCGCCTCTGCCGTGCCCTAATGCTGAAGCGCAAAGCTCCTTCTCTCATTTCACCCCGACGCGACCGCCGCCTTGCCGCGACCGCCGCCGACCTCGGCCAGCCAGGCTTTGAATTTTGCGTCCGCCCCAACAAAGCCACCGTCTGTGGCGGAGTCCGCGATCAGTTCGTCCCCGTGCACCAGCTGGACCCGCATGCCCAGGTCGACGGGGGCGCCCGGCGCGACGCGCGGGCCCGCGGCCACGCCCGCCTCATAGTCCACCTTCTCCTCGGCTAGCACGGCTTCGAGCGGGCGGTTGAGCTCGGCTACCCAGGCGTCGGCGGACAGGCCGGCCCCTGTCACTTCCTTCACCAGGGCCGGGAAGGGGGTGGCGCAGCCGGCCGCCCAATACCTGAGGGATTTGCAAAAAGATGAGATTATAAACGCGTGGTGGGAGAGAGAGAGAAGAGGCCCGCCCGCCCGCACGCACGCCCCCCCACACACACCCCTCTCCATCAACAAACTAAAAAACTCACCCGTTGGCCAGGGCCGGCCCAACCCGCGCGTCGTCCACCAGCTGGCCGAACCGGGCCCGCAGCGCCGCCCGGGTCTGGTGGACCGCCATTTCGGCCAGCGTGTAGCCCTGGTAGTAGCCGGACGACTCGTCGGCCAGGATGTGGGGCACGGACAGGAGCGGGCGGGGGGAGGGCCCCCCCTCGATGGCGGCCTCCACCTCGTCCGCCAGGGACGCCACCCTGTCAGGCGTCACCTCCTCGTCCGGCAGCTCGTACAGCGCCTTCTCAAAAAAGGAGACCGCCAGCATGGCACGGAGGCCGAGCACCGCGTAGGGGCGGGTTGCCCGGGCGTGCGCCTCGACGACCGCCCAGGGGACGGGCTCGCCCGCGGCGTTGCGGGCGTAGCGAGCCAGCCAGGCCGCGTCATCGACCATGGCGTCCAGAAACTTTTGGAGGGGGGAGAGAGGGGGGGAGAGGTGAGCGGCTTGGAGGGGCATGTGGGGCCCGGGCCCGGGCACAGACTCCTTCTCCCATTTAATATCAACGCACCATGCTTTGCGTCTCCGCGTAAGCTACGCTCATGGGCGCCCGCTCCTGGGAGGCGAGCGGTGTGTAGGACACGACATTCGCGAAATGCGAGGCGTGGCCGCCCTCGTGCATCAACGTCGTGCAGGCGACCCGCCCGGACCCGATGGCGCTGGGCGACGGGTCCGCCAGGCTTGTGAAGTTGGTCTCGGCGGGCGTGTGCTCGCCCGTGAGGGGGTCATAGTAAGGCGCGACGGGCCAGTGGCTGGTGAGGTAAGAGAGATGACACGATGAGAGGTGAGAAGGTTTCGACCTTGCAGCCCCCACCGCCCCCCGTCCTCTATCCCTCCGCAAAATGAAATGCTCACCAGAAGCCGTTCGAGTACTTGCCCTTGCGGTCCAGCAGGTCCAGGCGCATGAGGGAGCGGGCATAACCGATGCCTAGCGCAGCAAAGGAGCGCGCCCAGGCGGAGACCGCGCCGGAAAAGGGGAAGTAGGGGTCGAGCGCCTTTTCGGAGTCGCCCGCCATCACAAAGCCCCGGTTCCAGGGCTTGACCGCGTCGGGGCCCTTGGCCGCGGCCAGCTCCGCCAGGGCCGCGTCCCGCGTGGGGCGGGTGCCGGCTTCCAGGGGGCCGAGCAGGCCGGAGAATAGCTCGCCCAGGCCCATCCCCTCCGACGCGCGCAGCTTCATCTCATAAAAGTTGCACCCGGCCCCGCCGACCTGGGCGGCCAGCGCGTTCCGCCTCTTGACGATCTCACAGAACTTGGGCAGGACGGCCGGCCCGATGGAGCGAAGGGCCACGTAGGCCGCGCGGCGCAGGCCCTCCTGCGGGCTGTTCCGCATCAGGTTGCGCAGCTGGACGCCCGACGCCTCCACAAAGGCGCCAGTCTCCGGGTGGGTGTACCCCAGCTTCAGCCCGTTGCGGTCATCCTGAAGCTCGGCCTCCAGCGTGTTCAGCTCCTGCCGCAGGGAGGCTGCCTCGGGCGTGGGTAGCTGGTTGACAGCAAACGCGCGGGCGAGCACGTCCAGGGCGGCGGCCTGGGCGGCCGACGGCGTGACGGCCGCCAGCTCCGATAGGGCCGGATTTGAGGGCGGGGTGTCAGACGCGGGTGCTGCCGCGGCTTGTACCGCTGCCAGGTGGGCTGGATCGGCCAGGAAGGCCTCCATCGCGGTCTTGGACGAGGCGAGCAGGGCGCTGTCCCCATCCGCTTTTCCCATTTTAGTTGCCCAGAACTGATCTTCAAAGGCTTTGTGGAGGGCGAGGTACGCCGTATTCAGGTCGGCGATGAGGGCGGTGATGGCGGGGGGGCCGTCCAGGGGCGGGGCCGACAGGGCGCCGGGCTTAGCGGGCGGGGTGAACAAGGCGGGCGGCGGTGGTGGGGCGGCGGCGGTGGTGGCTGAAGCGGGCGCGGCCGCGCCGGTCGCGGCCATCGTTCTGGTTTGGTGTTGGCTGTGGGCCGCCGAGCGGGCGCGTGCGACGCGCGTCCAAGGACAGGTGGTGGAGACACGGAGCACGACGGTGCGGGCGGCCCGGGCGTGCATGAAGGGGGCCGGGGGCGACGCGACGAGAAGCGAGAGCGAAAACAAAAACGCGCGTGTGTTTGGTTTTGATTGGACGGGGCGGGGCGCCTTTTGTTTTGGGGGGGCGCCTTCGCTCCGACACACGGCGCCGCCGCACGTGGACACACGAGAAGAGACGACACACCCCGCATGCTCTCTCATTTTATTACAAATCTGCAGACACACACCCGCCCTCTGCCCTCTCATGTGACCACCAACTCCACCGCTTTCCCTGACCCTTTCACGGCCGCGACAAGGTCCTCGGCGCTCGCGTCGCCGTCAACGTGGACGAGCTGCCCGTCCAGGTCGACGCGAACCTCTGTCACGCCCTGGGTCGCCAGGAGGACTTTCGTGACCGCGGCCGCGCAGCCGCCGCAGGCCATGGCAACTTTGAGGGTGGTCGTCATGGTTTTTGTTTTACGAAGGGCGCGGCGCGCAGTCGAAGCAGTGCACCGCGAGCCAGGAATGCACTCGGTGTTCGCATTCTAGCTTTCTAGCTGGCTTTCTAGCTGGCTGGACCGCTCAAAAGAGAGAGCGCAAGGCCCACCGCATCCCCATTTCGTATGCGCGCCGTCATCCAGCGCGTCACCAGCGCGGCCGTGGACGTGGGGGGCGCCCGCGTCGGTTCAATCGGGCCGGGTGTTCTCGTGCTCGTCGGCTGCGCAGACGGGGACACGGCGAAAGAGGTCGACTGGCTCTCGCGTAAGATCCTAAGCACGCGCGTGTGGCCGGACCCGGCCACCGGCAAGCCCTGGTCGGTCTCAGTGGCGAACGACGCCTCCAAATCGGTCCTCCTGGTCTCCCAGTTCACGCTGTTTGGGTCTGTCCGGAAAGGCACGCGCCCTGATTTCGGCGGGGCCATGCCGGGCCCCGCCGCGCAAGCCCTGTTTGACGGCCTGGTGGAGCGGGTGAAGGCAACGGTGGAGCCGGAGAGTCGGGTGGCGACGGGCGTATTTGGTGCGATGATGGAGGTAAGTGAAGAGGGGAGGTTGATGAGGTTGAGAGGCCGCCTGCGCGCGTGGGGGG
>Ga0315273_10000384_pt1 | contig 45831 bp, 46 predicted proteins | sample YL17G02_0_MG_FD_205753 | JGI IMG/M metagenome (GOLD analysis project Ga0315273, IMG submission 205753) | Sediment microbial communities from Yellowstone Lake, YNP, Wyoming, USA - YL17G02_0 | ecosystem: Environmental > Aquatic > Freshwater > Lake > Sediment | place: USA: Wyoming | collected...
GTATCACGAACGGTGAATGTCGGTTCGGCGATCTGACGGCCTGGCGGCTCCGTGCGCGTCGATTCCCGATGACCACTACATCCCACCACGAGACCGGCGAGGAGGGTCATCCCGATATAGGTATTCCACAGCATGGCTACTCCGTTCTCTGATTCGCCGCTCCCGGTCACCGCTTACTGCTCCCAGTCCACTAGTACCGAGAGATCCAGCCCCTGCGCCCGGCGCCGTTCCGCCGCCGCGACGAGCGTATCAAATCGGGCCGCCGAGAATCCGAGATCGGTGCCGGTCTCGACAGCCGCGGCGTCGAATAGCTCGCTGATCGTGGCCAGTCCACCTTCGTATTTCCGGGCCACGATGCGATGAGCCTCTTGTGCCTGTGATACTGCGCGTTCCGCGATATCGAGCCGGGCAAGCGCCACGGTCTGGGCCTCGCTGGCGCGGGCGTACTCGAGCGAGGCCTGGGCGTGGGCCGCATCGGCCATCGCCATTGCGCTCGCCTCCCGACCCCCTGCCGCGTGGATCTCGGCGCGCTCGGAGGCCCCCGCAAACGGCGACCAGACAAGCATCACACCCAGTGTCCAGGCGCTCTTCCCGCCGAAAGGCATATCCGGCGAGTTCCAGTCGACCCGTCCGAAGCCGTTGAGGCGGGGCAGGTACAGATAGTGGGCCCGCCGGACATCGGCCTGCGCAGCGTCCCGCGCAAGCGTCGCCGCCATGACATCCGCGCGACCCCCGAGTGGCGCCGTATCAATTGCCGCATGCACAGCAATGAGACGAACCTGGGCCGCGGCCGGCAGCGAATCCGGCAGCGTGAAGGCGGTGTCGGCAGGGTTCCCCATCAGCACCCCAAGGCCTCGCTTCGCGAGGCCCATGTCGCTTTGGGCCCGGAGCAGCATCGCCTCCGCTTCGCCCGCCTTTACCGTTGCAAGCAGGGCGTCGGACCGGGTCGCCATCCCCTGCCGCACCATCGATTCCGCCTGACGGACGTGCGCGCGGGCTGCTTCCACGGCCACCCGCAATGTGCTGACCTGCTCCGCGGCCAGAACCGCGCCCCAGTAGGCGCGATAGACGTCGAAGGAAGTCGTTGCCCTGGTCCACTGTTCCGATGCACGTGCCGCTTCGCGCGCGTTCACCGCGGCCTTTCGTCCCAGCCAGGCATCGGCGTTGAACAGCGGCTGCTCCAGCACGATGCCCGTCGTGAGATTGCCGGTCGCGTCCGGATAGTTGAGGCTCGCTGGAGCGAAGGCCGCGGGGGTTACCGCCCGCTGCCGCAGGGTGAAGCCGAAGGCGTTGAGCGGGTCGGTGGTCCGGAGGTAGCCGGACTCGAGGCGCACCGAGGGCAGAATGCCCCGGAGTGGTACCTCTGCCTGGCCGGCTTGGACGTCGGCACTACCCACGGCGATTCGGTTGGCGTAGCCAGACTGCTCGGCGCGCGCCAGCGCTTGCTCGAGCCGGAGCGGTTGCTGAGCGGTCGCCGGGCCGGCGAGGCCCGCCAGCAGCAACAGACCGAGAGATGGTTGAAAGGCAGGTCGCATGTCGGGTTCCTGGGCCCGCAGTCCCGGGCCGTGCTCTTGCGTTTGTCTATATAACCATATACTCATATATAGAGATCGTCAAGCCCACCAGGCGACCGGCTGTACCGCCGGTTGCCGGACAGGCCAGACCTAATCCATTGTTATATGGTCACTTGCTTCGGATGCAGTCCCGACCCCATGCCCCAGAAATCCCTGACCCCGGACCAGCTCCGGCTCATCGCCGAACGGTTCAAGGCCCTCGCCGAGCCGTCCCGGCTTGAGATCCTGAACGCCCTCAGGGGTGGCGAGCGCACCGTGACCGAGATCCTCGAGGTCACGGGTTTTGGACAGGCCAACGTTTCCAAGCACCTGCAGCTGCTCTATACCGCCGGCTTCGTGGAGCGCCGCAAGGATGGGGTCAGCATGTACTACAAGCTCGCCGACAACGAGGTCATCAGACTCTGCGAGCTGATGTGCGGGCGACTGGAGAAGGAAACCGCTGCGAAGCGAAAAATGTTCGGCTAACTCCCGGCTCTACCGCAGCGCTGCCATGGTGGCCCGAATCCGGGCATGCTGCCCCTCCGGCGACATCTCCAATGCCTTCTGGTAGTTGGCCAGGGCTTCCTTCTTCGCCCCCTTCAGCGCCAGAGCCTCACCCAGGCTGTCATACACGTTCCACGAACGCGGGTAGTCCTTGACGTTTTTGCGGAAGAGGGCGATGGCCTCGTCGGTCTTGCCCTGGCCAAGCAGCTGGTAGCCGAGGGCATTGATATCCGCCTCAGTGGCGACGGACATGGCTTGGGTGCGGAGCGCCTCGGCGCTGGCACGGTCTCCCTCACGCTCGAGCAGCGTCGCTTTGAGCCGGAGCGCTGCAAAGCTCGGCGCGATCCTGATCGCCCGATCGGTCCAGGCGCTCGCACGGTCGAGCCCGGTATTGTGCGCCAAGGCCCAGCGCGCCGCCTCCAGCCATCCTGTCGGCCAGAACTGCTGCAGCCCCGCGAGCTGATGCTCCAGACTGTCCATCACGATCTCGTTGGTGGAGACCGTCACCGGAAAGGCGACGGACAGCTTCTCCCAGTGCAGGGTAACGATCACCGTTGAGTCCGTCGGGTCATCCAGCGTATATCGCAGCCACTCGGTCTGCGGGGCGGCTTGAGGCGTCGCTCGGAAGCGCACCGCATCATCGGCTGGATCATAGCTGAAGCTGCCCCAGTTACTGGCCTCGCGACTCAGAATGATGGTCCAGGTGGTGGCGGTAGGGATGGTGTGGAGGCCATAGCGGCCGGCGGGGAGCCGCGTGCCACCGATGGTGAACGGACTGGTCACGGCGAGGACCGTATTCTCGTTCGCGCCAGCTCGCCACACGGAATCGAACGGGACCAGCGCTCCCCAGATCTTTCGCCCCTTGACTGCCGGGCGATGGTAACTGATCGAAATGTCGGAAAGGCCGACGGCCTGGCTCACGGTCGCGTGCTGGCTTTCGCGCGGAACGACCATGACCGGCGCGCCCTGCTGCCCGGCAGCGGGAACCGCAGACACGGCGACGCACAGCAACAACGCGGCGAACGGACGGTACACGGACATGGAACCTCCAGGAAGTACTGAGACGGAACCGGGGGGACTGGCCCCCTACGCAGGGTTGCCGTCCCGGGTTCCGACGTTCCAGGAGGCCCCTGTTCACGGCCCTTTCACCTTCCTCAACCTATCTTGGTGCCACCCCCATCCAGTGCCATGCATCGCTCGCTGCTGGTCCGCCAGGTCCTCCCTGCCATCCTCCTCTATCTGGGACTGATCGCGGCCACGATCATCCTCGACGCCGCCCTGCACCGGGCCGGATTGGTCTGGATCGGACTCTACCTCGGGCCGGTCGGGACCGCCTTCATCGCCCTGTCGTTCGTGTATTCCCTCCGCAAACGCAAGAAGATCAGCTTCGGCGCGCCAAAGAAGCTGCTCCAGCTGCACGAGACCCTGAGCTGGGTAGGTGCGCTGATGGTGCTGCTGCATTCCGGGGTGCACGTGAACGCGCTCATCCCCTGGTTCGCCGTGGTCGCGATGCTGGTGGTTGTCGCGAGCGGGCTGACCGGGAGCGTGCTGGTGAAACGGGCCACGGAAGTGGTGAAGGGCAAGCAGGCCGCCAGCAAGGCGGATGAGGACAACACGGTGTTGGATGCGGTGACGCTGGACATCATGAAGAAGTGGCGCCTGGTCCACATGCCCCTCAACGCGGTGTTCCTGGCGCTCTTCGCGCTTCACCTGATAAGCGTCACGATCTTCTGGCATTGGTGAGGCGACGCCGATCATGCAGAGCCGCACCGCCCTGTTCGGAACCACGCTCCTCGCGGCTGCGCTGATCATCGCCTCGCCCCGGTTGTCGCTCAGCCCCGGGCCGATGACCAGGGGGCACGAGGACATCGCCAATGACTGCCTGGGCTGCCACACCCCGCTCCGCGGCCTCCCGACCGCAAGGTGCGTGAGCTGCCATCCGCTCGACAGCATCGGCACCTCCAGACGCGGTGTGCTGCGGCCGACCGGAGCCGACACTGCACTGGCGGGGATGCACAACGCCTTCGCGCAGACCGACTGCCTGGAGTGCCATAGCGATCATGCGGGTCCCGACCCTGCCAATGCCACCAGAGAGTTCTCGCATGAAGCACTGAGTTCGGACTTCCGGCAACGGTGCACAACCTGCCATGACGGAAACCGGCCGGTGGATGACCTGCACCGGCAGATGGGCGACGACTGCGGCGGCTGCCATACCACAACCGAGTGGAAGCCGGCAACGTTCGACCACCAGAAGGTCGCCACACGCCGGACCTGCACCGCATGCCATGAGCAGAAGCGGCCGGCCGACGAGCTGCACCGCCAGGTGGGCGACGACTGCGGCGGCTGCCATACCACGACCGAGTGGAAGCCGGCCACGTTCGACCACCAGAAGGTCGCCACACGCCGGACCTGCACCGCATGCCATGAGCAGAAGCGGCCGGTGGATGACCTGCACCGGCAGATGGGCGACGACTGCGGCGCCTGCCATACCACGACCGAGTGGAAGCCCGCCACGTTCGAACACCAGAAGGTCGCCTCACGCCGGACCTGCACTGCATGCCATGAGCAGAAGCGGCCGGCCGACGAGCTGCACCGCCAGGTGGGCGATGACTGCGGCGCCTGCCATACCACGACCGAGTGGAAGCCCGCCACGTTCGACCACCAGAAGTTCGGCATGCGGCAGGGCTGCACCGGCTGCCACGAGCGGAAGCGGCCCACCGACGAGTTGCACCGGCAGGTGGGCGACGACTGCGGCGCCTGCCACACCACGACCGCGTGGAAGCCCGCCACATTCGAACACCAGAAGTTCGGCATGCGGCAGGGCTGCACCGGCTGCCACGAGCGGAAGCGGCCCACCGACGAGTTGCACCGCCCGGTGGGCGGCGACTGCGGCGCCTGCCACACGACCAGCGCCTGGAAGCCCGCGACTTTCGAACACAACCAGTATTTCGTGCTCGACCGGGACCACCGGACCACCTGCCGCACCTGCCACACCGAGACCGCCAGCTACAAGAGCTACACCTGCTACGGGTGCCACGAGCACACCGAGTCCCGCATGATCGCCAAGCACCGGGAGGAGGGGGTCAGCAACCTGCGTGACTGCGTCCGCTGCCACCGCTCGGCGGACGAACACGAGGGGGGCCGCGAGGGAGGTCGGGAACACCACGAGGACGATGACTAGCACTACGAGCCGACGCTGGACCCACAAAGACCGGCGCCGCCCCACGGGGAGCGGCGTCCATCAGCACGATGCCCGGGGAGGGAATCGAACGGTCATCACCTGTCAATCCGGCTGCCCCAGAGTGTCAGCTCCCCACTCTCGGTCTCGGTCCGCTGCTCCACCCGGGCGTGCCCGTCGGAACTAATGAAGAGAATCCCGTCTCCCGGAGTGCTCGAGGTGGCCACCGGGAGGCCGGACGCCTCGTCACACGGCGGCGGTTCATCCCGTTTCTTCGCGGCCCGATTCTCTCCCTTCGCGTTCGCTTCGCAGCGCCCGGCGAGCCTTTCCCGCTCCGCTTGCACCCTCAGCAGCAGCCGACTCAATCGACCCGCCGGCGTCGCGGCGTCGGTGTCGGCACCGGCGAGGATCGTCACCCACCATCGCCCATGACCGGAGGTTGTCGTATCCGCTGCCGATGCCGTGATCGATCCGGTGAGCTCCGCCGCTGGCACGGTGGAGGAATCCGCCGAGAGGGAAGCCGGAACGATCAAGGCACGGACAGGGACGGGTTCGGCGTTTCGATGCTTCCTGGGCGCAGGCGCGGCGATACTCCGCGCAGTCCCCTGCTCCCCAATGCGGAGGACGAAGTCGGCGGTGTCGGCGCCTAGTGCCAAGGTCAAGCGATAGGTTCCCCCAAATGGTACCCGGACACGTTCCCTGGTGGCGGCGGGGGATGGTCCATCGGAGACATCAGTCACGCGGGTGCCCGTATCGACCGCCGCCAGGATGGGAGAGCCGCCTGACTGTGCCATCGCGGTCACATGCGGCGCGAGCGCAGCAGCGGCGGTGAGGCGCATGATGAAAGAAACTCGAATCTTCACACCGGGCATCCAACTCCTCACAGATACACGACTTGCACCTTCGGGCTTGGCCAAGATCGGCCATTAGCGAGTCGGAACTCCACTGACGACCCGCGGCTGGAATGCCGCTCTCCAACCCTCCATGGGCATACGTCATACCCGGAGGCTGAGGCGGGCCGACCTCGATGCACGCGAAAAGCCGGGGTGTTTGTCCTGGTTCAATGCTCGCAATGACAGGGGCCGATTCCTGGCGCCGTACGCTCTACCTGCCTGACACGTGGCTGCACGGTCTTCCCGTCCCGGACGCTCGCGCGGCTCCGACCCGGCTCCGTGGGCGCGGATCGGGTCCGGCGGCCAGGTCGAGGTGCTCGAACGGCGTCCGCCTTCGCTCGGAATCCAGGTACCGCCCCGACGCGCGGATCTTCAAGCCGTTCCGGGATGTCCGCCTCGAGAACGCTCGCCGGCGCTGAATGCTGCTAACCAGCACTCCGGGACAACTCAGGGCGTGACATGGACTGTGCTCGACACTGTTTGACAGAACGTTCACCTGGGTCGAGTGGGTTCGTTGGCCTGGCGACCGACGAGGTCGGCAGAGTCATAGCCTCGGGAAACCTCTACACTCGCTCCCTTGTGGTACCCCAGCCTCAAGAGAGATATTGGCGCGATGCTGCCCCCCTCAGATACGCTGCACGACCCTTTCGGTGCGCTCGCCAACCGCTGGGCCCAGGACCCGGAGCTCGAGGCTCAGGCGCTGGGCACCAGGAACCGGCTGACGAGTCTCCGCACCGGTTTCAGCCGGGTCGTGGCTGGGCTGGCCCGCGACGTGAAGAAGTAGCAGTGCCGGAGACCGCCGACGCTCTGCTGGATCTGCCGGCCCGCCAGGTGGTGCGCCGGTTGGCGCTCCTGCGGCTTGAGGAGTGGGATCGCACCCGGGCCCGCCTCGATGATCCCGCAGATGCGGAAGCGCTCCACGACTTTCGAGTCGCGCTCCGGCGGCTGCGAAGCCTGATCCGCGCCTTCGGCCCCGCCTGCGACGATCTGGTGACGCGCCGTCTGCGCCGCCGACTGAGCCGGCTGGCGGATGCGACCAGTGAAAGCCGCGATCTTGAAGTTCAGCGGGCCTGGCTCCGGGGCCGGCTCACGAAGCTTACCCCTCGGCAGCGGCCCGAGGCCAAGTGGATGGCCTCCCGGGTGGAACAGCGGGAGGCCGCGGCGAACGAGCGGCTGCATCGCCGGGTGGAGAAGAGGTACGGCCCGCTGCATGAGCGGCTCTGGGCTGGCTTCGCCTCTGAGGGCCGAGCGGAAGCCGAGGATCCGGCCACGGCTTCGCTCTCCGCCGCCGCTGTCATGAACAAGGCACTGATGGAGTGGACCGCGGACCTGGAGTATCGTCTCGGGACGATTCACACCATCACCGACGAGGCGGAATCCCACGCAGCCCGGATACTCGTCAAGCGGCTCAGATACCTGCTCGAGCCGTTCCAGACGGAAATCCCCGGGGCCCCGGCCACGATCGGCCGCCTCAAGCAGCTTCAAGATGTGCTCGGCGATCTGCACGACCTGCATCGTATCGCCTCCGAGCTCAGGACGATGTTCCGTGATGCTGCGGTCCGCCACGCCGACCATACCTATCACGATCTGCTTCCGTGGGGCGAGGCTGAAAGTGAGCCCGGGCTCCCCAAGGTCCCGGGAGCGACTGTGGGGCTCGCGGCACTTGCCCGGGCTCTCAGGGCGGAAGGAGACACGCTCTTCTCTCAGCTCAGGAGCGAATGGCTCAACGGCGGGGCGGGGGGGGCAATTTGCGCCGAGCTCCGTACCCTCGGCGGAATCGTGGAAGGGCGGCGCCCTCCCGAAATCGAGATCGAGCGGAAGTTCCTCCTGTCGGAGCTGCCACCCCATGCTGTCACCTTTTCCAACGAGGAGATCGAGCAGGGCTGGCTGCCGGGCAAGGAACTGGTCGAGCGGCTGCGACATGTCCGCTCGGGTGAGGGGGACGCCTGGTACCGCACGGTGAAGTCAGGGCAGGGAATCCAGCGTATCGAGATCGAAGAGGCGACACCACGGGAGCTGTTCGAGGCACTGTGGCCGCTGACCCAAGGCTGCCGGGTGCAGAAGCGGCGCTATCTGGTCCCTGAGGGGACGGCGATCTGGGAGTTGGACCAGTTCCTGGATCGCGAGCTGGTGCTGGCAGAGATCGAGCTGCCGGCGGCGGAAACACGAGTGGAAGTTCCCGGCTGGCTCGCAGAATACGTGGTGCGAGAAGTAACCGAGGAGCCGGAGTACGTGAACCGGGCGCTGGCGCGCTGAGCGCAAAGAACTGTCCCTCGTTCGAACCGCCGAAACCACGCCACCAGCCGTAGACAGGAGCCCCGCCCACGGCGCCAGTAGACGCTTGAAGGAGAGCGCCGGCCGTCCGTCGGTGAGCGCTGGGCTCAGAGACTGGCGCAGGGGTCCTCACGGGTGGCGGGCGGCGTCACCACGAGCAGCTGGTACTTCTCGCCGGCGGGCTTGCCCGGCACTGCCTCGTCGGTGCCGCGCTCCACGAACCCGATCACCAGCAGCTTCTTCGGGGGCGCCACCTTTCGGAGGATCCGCGGCACCCCCATGTCCATGCGCACATGGCCGTCGCCGGCGATTAGCCAGGCGGAGCCGGACGCGCCGGCCTGGATGAGGGCCTCCGTCATGGACGCGTCCCGCACCTCCTGCGCCGCGCGCATCCCGGGCACGAGGTTTTCCGGCAGCTTGCCGCAGTGCCCCTCGAAGAGCTCCTTGTCGATCCCGGCGGTGGCAACACTGTCGAGCGGCACCTGCTCAATCAGCCGGGCGAGTTCGGCCGGCGCCGCGCCGGTCCCCTGCCGCACCACGGAGCGAAGCACCTCGCGGGAGAGTCCGCTTCCCCAAAGGCTCCGCCCGCTCGCGATGGCGGCATGCACGACCGGTGCATGCAGCGGCCACTTCCAGTTCTTCCGGTCGAAGCCATGCTGGTCGAGCCACGCTTCCTCATCGGCCCCGGCGGCCGGCGGCGGGATCGGGGCGCTGGTCCGCGCGAACTGCTCGAACACCACCGCGGGATGCCATGCCGCGGAGGCGGTCAGCAGGGCGCCCCGCACCTCATGGTGCACCGCGTTGTCGTGGATCTCGCCGAGCAGCACAATATCCGCCGCCCCGATTCGCCGGAGCAGCTCGGACGTGCCGATCGGCGCGCCGGTCGTGGCGTCAAGCACGACGGTGGAGTCGGGCAGCTGCAGCGCCGCGGGGGCAACGGGTGCGGCAGCATGACCACCGCAGGCGAACAGCAGCAGGACAGGAACCAAGGGGGCACAGCGTCGCATGCGCGAAGCACAATCGTGGAAGATCAGGCGAGAGCCCGAGAATCGCAGAGGAATATAGGTGTCCAGCGTCCTCGCGACCGCCCCGAGGGACCGGGTTGGCCCTGCTCGGAATCCGGGATGTCCAGGCATTCAAGGAAAACGCCCCGCCTGCTGGCGGGGCGTAACCGCTGCGATGGCAAGGATGGCTAGGGAGGGAATCGAACCCCCGACACGCGGATTTTCAGTCCGCTGCTCTACCAACTGAGCTACCTAGCCCGAATCTCCAGAAGGGGCGGGAATATAAGGACCGCTGCGGGCTCGGGCAAAGGCCGGGGCTGATCCTATTCTCCCCGGGCGGCGGCTCTGGCGAGCGCCTGAATGAGCGCGGTCGCCGCCCGGCCCCTAATCCGCAGGTGCTGCCCCCGCGACAGCATGAGCTCGATGAACGGCCAACCGAAACTCGTCCCCTTCTCATAGGCCCGGACCTCCCGCCAGGGCACCGCGATGCCCGGATGCTGGAACTGGAACAGCGGCTTCGTCCGGAGCTCGAACCCATGCGGGGCCACGATGAGTGTCACGGCGTATCGATAATTGCCGAGGCTCACCCATGCGCGCCCGAACAGCAGTAATGAGACGGTGACTCGCTCCCCGGCCGTGGGTAGTTCGGGCGCAGGGTAGTCGCGCGCCACGGCGCCCCATCCGCCGAAGGTCCCGATCAGGGCCACGACACCGAGCCACAGCGTGGTGAACAGCGCCACGAAAACCAGCACTCCCGTCGCGGTGGTCAGCGAAGTCGGCATGCTCCCGATCACACTCATCGTCACCTCGCTAAGATCTTGTACCGATCCCCCGTACCGCCGCTACCGCCGCTACCGCCCTACCGCCTAGCCCTCTCGCCGCCGAGCCGCCATTTTCTCCCCATGCCACATCCCTCACTGCCGAACCTCACGGTCCTCGACCATCCGCTGATCCAGCACAAGCTGACGCTGCTCCGCGACCAGACCACGAGCACCCGCGACTTCAAGCTGCTGGTCGGTGAAATTGCGATGCTCATGGCCTACGAGGCCACCAAGGACCTCCCCACGGAGCCGGTCCAGGTCGACACCCCGCTCGAGCGCATGACCGGCCGCATGGTCTCGGATAAGAAGCTGACCCTGGTGCCCATCCTCCGGGCCGGGCTCGGCATGGTGGACGGCGTCGCGCAGCTTCTGCCGACGGCGCGGGTCGGCCACATCGGCGTCTCCCGGGACGAAAGCTCGCTCGAGGCAACCCGCTACTACGCCAAGCTACCGAGCGACAGAAGCGACCGGGACTACTTCGTACTGGATCCCATGCTCGCGACGGGCGGGTCCGGCACCGCGGCAGTGACTACCCTCAAGGCCGCGGGGGCCCGCCGGATCAAATTCCTGTGCATCGTGGCCGCGCCGGAGGGCGTGCGCCGCATGCTCGAGGGCCACCCCGACGTCCCCGTCTTCGCGGCCGCGCTCGACCGCGAACTGAATCAGCAAGGCTTCATCGTCCCCGGCCTCGGCGATGCTGGCGACCGGCTCTTCGGCACCCGATGACCTCGCTCGTCGCCGTCACCGTCGCCGTCCTGCTCGCTGCGCTGCAAGCCCCGGTCCGGCGCGAGGTGGCGGTGACATTCGACGATCTGCCGCTGGTCTCGTCCGAACCGTTGAGCCTAGCCGGCAGCGACTCGCTGACGGTCCGGCTGCTCGGCGCCCTCACCCGCCATCGGGTGCCGGCGATCGGCTTCGTGAACGAGAACAGGCTAATGGATGCCTCGGGTCATCTGGATTCCGCGATGGTCCGCCTGCTCGAACGTTGGCTGGACGGAGGATTCGAGCTCGGCAACCATACCTACGGCCATCCGAATCTGCATCAAACGTCGCTCGTCGCCTACGAGGAAGACATCATCCGCGGTGAAACCGTCACCCGCCGTCTCCTCGGGGCGCGGGGCAAGGCGCCACGGTACTTCCGCCACCCGTTTCTGCACACCGGCCGGAGTCTCGAAGTCCGCGATTCGCTGGTGACGTTCCTCACTGCCCACGGTTACCTGGTCGCCCCCGTCACCATCGACAACTCGGACTATGTCTTCGCCCGTGCCTTCGATCGGGCGCACGCCCGTGGCGACGCTGTCGCTACGACCCGCCTGGCGGCAAGCTATCTGGAGTATATGGACGCGGTGGTCTCTTTCTATGAGCGACAGTCGGTCGCCATTCTGGGTCGGGAAATCCCCCAGGTACTGCTGTTGCACGCCAGCCCTCTTAACGCCGAGGCGTTCGACCGGCTCGCCACCCGGCTCGAGGAGCGAGGCTACACCATGGTGTCACTCGACCGGGCGCTCGCCGATTCGGCCTACCAGTCTGCCGATCGGTACACCGGGCCGGCGGGGATCACCTGGCTGCATCGCTGGGCCATCACCCGCGGCATGCCCGGCTCGGTCTTCCGGGGCGAGCCGGACGTGCCCGCCTGGGTGATCAAGGCGGCACAGTGACCCCGTTCACCGCTCACGGCTCCCCCCTCACCATTCGACCATGACCCTCCGCCTCACCTTCCACGGCGCCGCCGGGCAGGTCACCGGCTCGATGTACCTGCTCGAGGCGGCCGGCGCCCGCATCCTGCTGGACGCGGGGCTGTTTCAGGGCCGCCGGGCCGAGGCCCACGCGCTGAATGCGAGCCTGCCGATCGATCCCCGCCGGATCGATGCCGTCATCCTGAGCCACGCGCACATCGACCATTCGGGACGCCTGCCGCTCCTGGTAAACCGCGGTTTCCACGGCCCCATCTTCGCCACGGCGGCCAGCCGCGACTTGTGTGCCGTCATGCTCGCCGATGCCGCCCACATCCAGGAGAAGGACGCGGAGTTCCTGGCGCGCCGAGGCAAGGCCGGCCCGGAGAGCGAGCCGCTCTACACCATGGCCGATGCAGTCGCCGTCCAGGACCTGATGGTCGGTCTCCCCTACCGGCGGGTCCACCACCTGCGCAAGCACCTGGCCTTTGAGTTCACCGACGCCGGCCACATTCTCGGCTCTGCATCCGTGGATCTCCGACTGACCGAGCCCACCGGGCACCGGCTGGTCTTTTCCGGCGACATCGGCCGCGCCGGGCTGCCGATCATCCGCGACCCCGATCCGCCGGCGGGCCCGGTTGACACCCTCATCATCGAGTCCACCTACGGCAACCGCGAGCATGAGTCGGTGGGGGACGCAGAGGGACGGCTGGGCGAGCTGGTGCGGCGGGTGGCGGGCCGAGGCGGCAAGGTGCTCATCCCGGCGTTCGCCGTCGGTCGCACCCAGGAACTGATCTACAGTCTGCACCGCCTGTTCCGCGCGGGCAAGATCCCGGGCCTGCCGATCTTCGTGGACAGCCCGCTTGCGGTGGACGCGACACAGGTCTTCCGACTGCACCCCGATCTCTTCGATCGGGGCGAACAGATGATCGAGAAGACCACCGCGCTGTTCGACTTCCCGCTGGTGCAGTACGTGCGGGATGTCCAGGATTCCAAGAAGCTGAACACCCTGAACGGGCCGGCGGTCATCATCGCCGCGAGCGGAATGGCCGAGTCGGGACGCATCCTGCACCACCTCGCCAACCGCATCGGTGATCACAAGACGATGGTGCTGTTTGTCGGCTTCCAGGGCGAGAACACCCTCGGCCGACGCATCCAGGATGGTCAGAGGACGGTGAAGATCCTCGGGGAGCAATACCAGGTCCGCGCTCAGGTCGAGACCATCGGCGGCTATTCCGCGCACGGGGATCGCAACGAACTCCGCGGCTGGATCCGCAAACTCGGCGGGCCAATCCGGCGGGCCTTCGTGGTCCATGGAGAAGCGGAGCCGGCACTGGCGATGGCCCAGATTCTCCGCGAGGAAGGCGTGCGGCAGGTCCAGATTCCGAAACAAGGAGAGAGCTTTGAACTCTAGGCGGACGCCACGCCGGCATGACCGCGGATGCCCAACATGGCGGCGCCAGTTTCGGACCTTCGGTACTAATCGCCTCATCGTCCTACCGTCCTACCGTCCTACCGCCCTGCCGCCCTGCCGCTGTACTTTCCCCTGCGTGCCACCCTCCCTGCGCCGCATTCTCGTCGCCGTCATCGTTGCACCGCTCCTCGTTTACTCCCTGGCCTTTCTCGCCGTGGTTTTCGCCAGCCGGCAGGATCAGCGCCGCCTCGTGAACGCCATCGTTGTTCTCGGTGCGGCCCAGTACAACGGCAAACCCTCTCCCGTCCTGCGGGCGCGGCTCGACCATGCGCTGGAGCTCTACCAGGAAGGGCTCGCCGGGACCATGGTTGTCACGGGAGGCATCGGGGAGGGCGATCGGGTGAGCGAAGCGACCGTGGGCCGACAGTACTTGGTGGGACACGGCGTCCCTGACAGCGCGGTGGTGGTTTGCCCCGATGGACGATCCACGCAGGCCTCGATCCGTTCGGTGGCAGAGTGGGCGGGTGAACATGGCGTCCGCAGCGTGCTGCTGGTCAGCGACCCCTTCCATATGCTTCGGCTCCATCTTGAAGCCCGCCGCGCCTCCCTCGAGGCCTACACCTCGCCCACTCGTACCAGCCCGATCTCCGCCAACTGGCGCCTGGAGTTGTTCTTCTTCAGTACCGAGGCCTGGAAGATTCCGATCGTGCTGCTGGGGTTGTCGCAGTAGAGACCCCTCCATCCATGACGCGCGGTCAGCGACGCCGAGCTCCCGCGGGCTCGGAGCTACATCGGCATCAGCCTGCCAGGTGAGTTCGAGACCACCGCGCAGATGGCCGACCAGATCGGGGACCTTCTCACCCACGGCCTCCCCCCAACCTACCCGAATGGCTGCGTGCGAAAAGTCATGGCGGTCACGGCCGGCGACGTTCAGCGGGTGGCTCGCACCTACTTCGACCCGGACATAGTGGATATCGTGGTTGTCGGGGACGTGGCGAGGCTCCGCGCCGGTACTCAAGCCCTCGGCTTCGGCCCTGTCACGCTCCGGAATCTTGAAGGTAAGCAGTTGACTCCGTAGGGCTTACAGGCCCACCCACCGCTCCAGGCCCCGAACCGGAGAGAGGAATAGCCGCCAGGCACGCCGCCATACCCTGTTCCTCCTCTTGTCACCCCGGTGCGCCGCCCCCATGTTCACGCGATGACGCTGATCTCCACGGAGCGCCGTTACCAGGGCCGGATCATACATCTGGACCTGGACACCGTGGGGTTCCCGGATGGCTCGACCGGGCAACTGGAAATGATCCGTCATCCCGGCGCCTCGGCGATCGTCCCCTTCGTCGATGACCTGACGGCTCGGAATCCGCGGGTGCTGCTCCTCAGGCAGTTCCGGCACGCCGCTGAAGGCTTCATCTGGGAGATCCCGGCGGGACGACTCGACCCGGGGGAGACCCCCGAACAGTGCGCCCATCGGGAACTGACGGAAGAGACGGGTATGCGGGCGGCGCGCATGACTCCGCTCATCACCATATACACCACTCCCGGATTCACCGACGAACGAATCCATCTGTTTCTGGCGAGCGGACTGGAAGAAGGCAATCACCGGCGGGAGCAGGATGAATTCATGGAAGTCCATGCCCTGCCCTGGTCAGACGTCATGAGGATAGTGGAGCGGGGTGAGCTGCAGGATGCGAAGACACTGGTCGCCCTGATGTACGTGGGCCTGTTTCGCGCCGGACGGCGCGGGTAGTAGGGAGAGGCGTATGGCGCTGATCCGCTTACTGAAGTCGGCGTTCGGGCCAGCTCGACGGGAGGAGCCGCCGGCTGACCGTCCGCAAGCCGAAATCAATGTGCTCATCGAGGCGCACCTGCGTGGGGACCCGCGGGCGTTCGGCGAGATCGTAGCCCGCTACCAGGTACGGCTGCTCAATTTCGTATACCGGATGATCGGTGACCGGGAGCGGGCCGAGGATCTGGTGCAGGAAGCGTTTCTGCGGATCTACCGCCATCTTGATCGGTTCGACCGGAGCCGGAAGTTCTCGACTTGGATCTATACCATCGCCTCCAACCTCGCCAAGAACGAGCTCCGCAACCGGAGCCGCTCGCCGCTGATCGCCTTCGAGCAGGCCAGCCCGCATGACGGGGAGAACACCCGCACGGTCGACTTCGAGGACACAGGCAACCGCCCCGACGACCTCTACGAACGGCGGACCCTGAAGGCCCTGGTGGACGAGACGGTGGCGCGGCTCGCTTCCCATCACCGGGAGGTGTTCGTCCTCCGGGAGCTGGAAGGGAAGAGCTACGAGGAGATCGCCGAGATCATGCACTGCAATCTGGGCACTGTGAAAAGCCGGCTGAACCGGGCCCGCCAGAGCTTCGCCGAGCTGATTCAGCCGCATTTGGAATAGCGCCCCTGAGGCCATCCGCCTTCGGCGACCACTGCCGCACGGCTGACAGCGGTCCGGCCCCCGGGAACCTCAAGCACTTCGAGTTGTATAACCTCATAGCAGTGCGCGGCCTCTCCGACCGGCTGGGCCGTCTGGTTCACGATCATGACTCGATATTACCACATGGATTGTCGGGAATTCCGCCGCCGGTACTCCGCCTATCGTGATGGCCACGATCCGGAACTGGCCGCCGACATGGACGATCACATCGAGATCTGCCCCTCATGTTCCGCCTTGGATCGCGCGGTCCGGGAGGGGGTTGAGATATTGCGGGGTGAGCAGATCCTTCCCTCCGCGGGGTTCGCGGAGCGACTCAACCGCCGGCTGGCCCACGCGGAGGCAGTGCCGGACCCTCTGCCCCCGCGGGTCCCGCCTTGGGCGGCCACTGTGGCGGCCGGGCTGTTCATCACCCTCATCGGCTTGTCGCTCAAGACGATGATGGTCCTCCCACCGCCGGTCGCTGCGGAAATGCAGCCGATGGTGATCGTTCAGCCGAAGCTGGTGCCCGGTATTCCCTTCGTGGTCTTCGAGCGGATTCCCCCCAAGCCCTAGCGCCGCGGGCCTGGTCTCGAGCCTGGCTTGTTCCGGGGCGACCCACTGGGTCGCCCCGGGTCGTTCACGGCTGACGGTGGGCGGCTCAGGGCCTTAGTTTTCCCCCAATGGCGCGCTCCACCTACGACGACCTCCTCCGCGCACTGGGGCGGGGCGAACTGGCTCCCGTCTACTACCTCTTCGGCTCCGAGGACGTCCTCAAGGACGAGGCTTCGCGCTCCATCGTGGACCGGGCGCTGGAGCCGCACGAGCGCGACTTCAATCTCGATCAGCGGAGCGCGCAGGGGCTCGAGCCGGAGGAGCTGCACGCGCTGGTCAATACTCTCCCGATGATGGCCAGCCGCCGGGTCGTGATCATCCGCGATATCGAGACCTGGAGGAAGAAGACGGGCCCGCGCGAGGTCCTGCAGAAATACCTCGCCAATCCCTCCAACGACACCGTTCTGGTACTGATCGAGGGGGCGCCGAACGAGGAGAAGCAGAAGGACTGGTCGCCGGACGAGGCGATCGTGGCGCGATCCTGCGCAGTCGACTTCGCACCGCTCCCGCCCGATCGGGTGGTGCGTTGGCTCGGCTACCATACCAAACGGCTGGAGATCAGCTTTGCCGAAGGCGCCGTCGAGCACCTGGCCGCCGCGACCGGCTATGACCTGGGCGCACTTCGGGCCGAAATCGAGAAGTTCGCCAGCCTGACGGACCAGGGCCCGATCACTCGCGATCAGGTGGGCGACATCGTCGGCATCCGCCACGGCGAGACCCTCGAGGACTGGGTCGAGGGTGTACTCGGTGATGACGTTTCCCGGGCCCTGGCCCTCGGCCGCCGGGTGATCGAGCAGACGGGAATGTCCGGTGTGAAGATGGTCACCGCGCTCGGTACGGCTCTGGCCGGACTCCGCCTCGCCAGGGCGCACCACGACAGGGGCAGCCGCGGTGCGGCGCTGGAGCGGGTGCTCTTCGATCGACTGCGGCAGGTGCGGCCTTTTGGCCTGGGGGACTGGAAGACCACGACCCGGAACTGGAGCCGCTGGGCGGAGGCGTGGCCCACCGCGCGGCTCCGCGCCGCCATCCGCGCTACCTTGGACGCGGACATGGCCTTGAAGGGAACCCGGGTAACAGACGAGGTGGGGTTGCTGACGGACCTGGTGCTCCGACTGGGCGCCAGAGGGACGGACCGGCGCATAGGTGGAAAGGCGGGCGGCGGCGCCACGCGCTTGCGTCGTTCAGTTGCCGCTACAGTCGTTTCAGACAATAGGGAGTAACCCGAGCATGCGACTGTCCGCCCGTCCGACTCTCCGCCTGTGCGTGGTGGTCGCGGTCCTCGCGCTGACTGCCCGCACCGCTGCCGCACAAAATGATCCCCGCCTGGTCGAGGCGCTGCGCATCGCGCAGGAGGGAGGCAGCGACTCGGCGCGGGCGCTGGTCAACAACCTGCTCAAGCTCACGCCCCCCACCGATACGACGTATCCCCAGATGCTCTACACCATGGGGCTGGTGTCGCGAAGCGTGGAAGAGATGCGGCGGAACTACTCACGAGTGGCCGTCGAATATGCCACCTCCACCTGGGCCGATGACGCGCTCTTCCGGATGGCGCTCCTGGACTACGCGGCGGGCAATTTCGCCGGAGTATCCCGGCAGCTGGACCGCCTCCGCAATGACTACCCCGATTCGCCGGTGATCGCCGCCGCCGCAGAGTGGGCTGCCCGGGCGCTCTTTGACCAGAAGAACCCGCAGGACGCCTGCGCCTGGCTGACGCTCGGGATCCAGCGCGCCGGAGAAGATGTCGAGCTCAAGAACCGGCTGGAATACCTCAACGGCCGCTGCGCAGCGCTGCCAGTGGGAGGACCAGAGCGCGCTGATTCGGGCCCGGTGCAGCCGCCCGGGCGAACCGGATTTGGGGTACAGGTCGGCGCGGTCAACACCCAGGCCGGAGCCGACAAGCTTTCCAGCCAGCTCAAGACCGCCGGCTTCCCGAGCTACGTGGTGAAGGAGGGCACGCTCTTCAAGGTGCGTGCCGGCCCCTATCCCGACCGTACCAAGGCCACAACAGTCGCGGAGCAGATCCGGAAGAAGTTGGGTCACTCGCCATTCGTGGTGAAGGAACCGTGACCGGACGCGCCGCCGATCCCGCCGGCACCCCGCTCATGCAGCAGTACCGGGAGATCAAGTCCCGCCACCGGGACGCGATTCTCTTCTTTCGCATGGGCGACTTCTACGAGATGTTCTTCGACGACGCTCAGCTCGCGGCGCGGATCCTCAATATCACTCTCACCTCGCGCGGTGACGGAATCCCCCTCGCGGGCGTCCCGGTCAAGGCCGCGGCCGACTATCTCCGCCAGCTCATCGCGGCCGGTCATCGCGTCGCGATCTGCGAGCAGGTCGAAGACCCCAAGCTCGCCAAGGGAATTGTTCGTCGCGAAGTCATCGAGACGATCACCCCGGGCGCGGTGCTGGAGGAAAACTGCCTGCCAGGGGTGCGCAACAACTTCCTCGTGGCCATTGATACGGCGCCTAGGCGACTCGGCGATTCGGCCCGCGATCCTCAGAACGAGCCGCCGAGCCGCCGAGCCGCCGAGCCGGCAGCTGCCGGCCTCGCCGCCATCGACCTCTCCACCGGCGAGTTCCTGCTCGAGACCATCGCCGCCAGTGAGCTGTCCGAGGCGGTCGGGCGACTTGCCCCGGCCGAAGTGGTGACTCCTGTCGAACTCGAAATCCCCCTAGAGGACGGCGTCCTTCGGACGCCGCGAGAAAAGTGGGAATTCGACCCCGAACTGGCACGGACCGAATTGGCGCGACGCTTCAGCCTGGCAAGCCTCGACGGCCTGGGCCTCGGGCCCGAGGACCAGATGGCCGTCGGCGCCGCCGGGGCCCTGCTCCGCTACATCGGCGAGCTCCAACCCGCGGGCATTCCCCACCTCCGCCGTCCAACGCTGCGCCGGTCCGCCCGGCATCTGTGGATCGACGAGATGACCCGCCGCAATCTGGAGCTGGTCGAGCCGCTTCGACTGGGCGCCCGCGGGACGACACTGCTCGAGGTGCTCGACTCCACCATGACCCCCATGGGGGCGCGGCTGCTGCGCCACTGGCTACTCTCTCCGCTCCGCGAGCCCGAGTCGATCAACGAGCGGCTCGACGCCGTCCAGGTGCTGGTGGCGGACGCACGCGGCCGCGCCCGGATCCGCGAAGCGTTGGAAGGCGTGCGCGACTTGGAGCGGCTGGGAGGCCGTGCCGCGGCCGGCCGCGCCACCCCGCGCGAACTAGGCGCGCTTCGCGACTCGTTTCAGCGCCTCCCTGACGCCCTCGAGGCGCTGACGGGGCTCGCTGACCGGGACCGGAGCCGGGCGCTGGCGGGGGTGGTGGACGAGTTCGACCTGCTCGCCGATCTGGGCGGCGAGCTGGCAGCGGCCCTCACCGATCGGCCTCCCGCCGGGCTGTCCGACGGTGACGTTATCCGGCCCGGCTTCGATGTTGCGCTCGATGAGCTCCGCGACCTGCGCGACGGCGGCAAGCAGTACATCGCCAGCCTGCAGCAGCGGGAGCGGGAACGCACCGGCATCCTGTCGCTGAAAGTCGGATACAACAAGGTCTTCGGGTACTATCTCGAGATCAGCAACGCCCACGCCAACAAGGTCCCGGCCGACTACGAGCGGCGCCAGACCCTGACCGGCGCGGAACGCTACGTCACCCCCGAGCTCAAGGACTACGAGGCCCGAGTGCTCGGCGCGGAGGAACAGATCGCCCAACGCGAGGCGATGCTCTTCGGCGGGTTGCGAGAGCGCATCGGTGGAGCCACCGCGCGGGTGCAGCGGACCGCTTCGGCGCTGGCTCGGCTCGACGTCTGGGCCTCGCTCGGTGAGACGGCAGTGCTCCACCGCTATGTCCGGCCCGTGGTGCATGACGGCCTCACCCTCACCTTCCGCCAATGCCGCCACCCGGTGATCGAGCGACTCATGGCCCGTGAGGCGTTCATCCCCAACGACGCCCGCTTCGACCCGGCGGAGCGAGTGCTGCTGGTCACCGGACCGAACATGGCCGGCAAGAGCACCATCCTCCGGCAGATCGGCCTGTGCGTGATCCTGGCGCAGATGGGGAGCTTCGTGCCCGCCGAGGCGGCGGAGATCGGGGTGGTCGACCGGCTGTTCACCCGGGTGGGCGCCAGCGACAACCTGACTCGGGGGCAGTCCACCTTCATGGTGGAAATGAGCGAAACCAGCGCGATCCTGCACAACGCCACCAAGCGGAGCCTGGTCCTGCTCGATGAAATCGGCCGTGGCACTTCGACCTACGATGGCGTGGCGATCGCCTGGGCGGTCACCGAGCACCTGCACGACATCATCGGCTGCCGCACCATGTTCGCCACCCATTACCATGAACTCATGCAGCTCCCCGAGGAGCTCGCGCATGCCCGGAACCTGAACGTCGCGGTCCGGGAAACGGGCGACCAGGTAGTCTTTCTGCATCGCCTGGAGGCCGGCGGCACCGACCGGAGCTACGGCATCCATGTCGCCCAGCTGGCCGGCCTGCCCGACGACGTAGTGCGCCGCGCCCGAGCCGTACTGCAGACCCTGGAAGGTGATCATCGGGTAGTGCCGGGACCGGCAGCGGCGGCGGATCCGTCCCAGCTCGGCCTCTTCGGTTCGGCGCTGCCGCATCCCGTGGTGGAGGAACTCAAGGGACTGGACGTGAACCGGATGACGCCCATCGAGGCCCTCAATCGACTCGTCGAACTCAAGCGCCGCAGCGAGATCACGTAGATGGACCCGGCCCAGGAGGCGTCACCGCCGCCCGTGCGTGTCGCGCGGCCTCGTCAGCGCTTGCTGCGAGGCAGCCTGTGCCTGATCGCCGTCCTCACGGCATCGAGGCTCTGGGCCCAGGAGATCCCCGATTCGATCCGACTCCCCCGGCTTGCCGCGGTCGGGCGCCTCTATAACGCGGTCCGATTCTTCCATCCCGCACTTGGCCAAGTCGGGATTGACTGGGATGGGGCCGTCGCCGAAGTCCTTCCCGCGATCCGCACGGCGGAGACCGTGGCCGAATATCGCGGAGCGCTGGAACGGTTGCTCACGGTCCTCGACGATCCCGCCACCCGCGTGGTCGACGCGGGTGAGCCGCTCGACACCGTCGGACATGAGCCGCCCATCACCACCCGGAGCATTGGCGACAGCGTTCTTGTCATCCGGCTCCTGCTCGGAAAGGCTGCGGACTTCGTCGGAGTGACTGGCGCCCTCAGCGCGCTCGACTCGACGGTTGCGGCAGTGCACGCCGTCATCCTGGACCTCCGGGCGCCGGTGGGCTGGATCCACCCCGAGGAAACCACTGGCTACGTGCTGCGGGAGAGCGGGCTCGCACAGCGCCTGCTGCCGGGCCTCGTTGCCGCACCCGGCTATCGGACCCGGTTGCACGAGGGCTATCAGGCCGACGATGCCACCACCGCTTCGAACCTGTACCATCAAGGCTGGCAGATCACACCGGGCGATGTGCTCAACGGCCAGGATTCCTCGCGCACCCGCCGTACTGCCGTTCTGGTGAACGAGCGCTCCGAGCTCCCCTCCCTCGCCCTGGCAGTGGCGGCGAGCGGCGCCGGATTCCTGATCGGGGAGGGGGCGGGGAGCCGCGCCATCGGCGCCGAGACGGCCCGATTATCACTGGGTGAGGGCCTGGATGTCCAACTCCGGTTGAGCGAGCTGATCAGTGCCGAAGGAACTACTGTCAACGTGATCGATACCGTGGTTCCCGCCGCCACGGGTGACACGGATTTCGCGCTGGCCACGGCACTCACCCTGCTGCAGCGCCCGCACGAGGCGCGCCGCTCGCGCGAGGCACTGCCGATCACGCCATCACCGGCGAAGGACGAGGCGGCGTCCACCAGCTTTCCACCGACCAGCCTTCGACTGATCGCCCTGTATCGTCTGTGGGGGGCGATCCAGTACTTCCATGCCTATTCCGATCTCTACGATGCGCCGTGGGAGGATCAGCTCGAGCGCTACATTCCGCGCTTCGAGGCGGCCCGAGACTCGATCGAATACGGGGTGGCGGTCGCAGAACTGATGACGCACGTCCACGACTCTCATGGTTTCGTACGAGCGCCTGGCCTCAGGGCGCTCTGGGGTCGGGCACCGCTGCCGCTCCATGTTCGTTTCATCGAGGGACGCGCGATCGTCACTCATATCCCCTCGGATTCCCTGGCCCGAGGGGTCCGGGTCGGGGACGAGATTCTCTCGGTCGATGGCGAGCCGCTCCGCCATCGGATCACGCGGATTTCGCGCCTCATCCCGTCCTCGAACAAGGCCGGCCTCCGCCGCGACGCGCTCGACCTCGCGTTGCGCGGATCCGACAGCTCGTACGCCAATCTCCGGCTTCGCGGTGCGAATGGGCAACCCCGTGCCGCTCGCGTCGAGCGACGTCTGGGTTACTGGGACCTGATCCGCCCGCAACGCACCGGGCCGGTGCTGAAGCTCCTCCCAGGTCGGATCGGCTACGCCGACCTGGACCGGATGCCGGGAGCCATGGTGGACAGCATGTTCACTATCTTCCACGATGCCAAGGGGATCATCCTGGACATGCGAGGCTATCCCCTTGGGACCGCGTGGGCCATCGCGCCGAGGCTCACCGAGCGACGCAACGTCGTCGCCGCCCAGATACATACCCGCCTGGCCCGCCGGCCGGAGGGGGCCCTGGGCGAGGTCGGCGGTCGCGAGCGGCTCGAATCGACTACCACCCAGCAACTCCCGGAGCGCGCCGGCGGAGTCTACCGCGGCTGGACGGTGATGTTGATCGATGAACGGACCCAGAGCCAAGCGGAGCATAGCGGACTCTTCTTCGAGGCCGCCAACCACACCGAGTTTATCGGCAGCCAGACCGCCGGCGCCAACGGGGACGTGACCAACGTCTCATTGCCGGGGAACATTACCGTCTGGTTCACCGGGCTCGGCGTGCGACACGCCGATGGACGCCAGTTGCAGCGGATCGGACTCCGGCCTGATATCGTGGTGGCCCCCACCATCCGCGGCATCCGCGCGGGGCGGGACGAAGTGCTGGAGCGTGCAGTGACGTATCTGCGGGCCTTGCCGGCCCGGAAGGGAGCACGGTGAGCCGCCGTTCGGCATTCGGTATTCAGCGCTCGGGGAGCGTCATCCGCGCCTGGCCGCTGCTCGCTGCCGCCCCGGCCCTGCTCGCTCTCGCCTGCTCCCGCTCCGACACGACCACCGTCCGGCTGCCGGACCAGACCGCGCGCCGCGGTGACGACCCCCCGGTCGTGATCAACCCCGAGTCACCGGTCGACTACCCGCCGGCGCTGTTCAGCCGCGGGATCGAAGGCAAGGTCCTGCTCCGGCTGCACGTGGACGAGTTCGGACGGCTGGTGCCGGAGTCGACCAAGATCGCCGAATCGTCGGGTTACCCCGCGCTCGATTCGGCAGCACTTGGCGCTTCCAGTCGTTTTCGCTTCGCCCCGGCGCTCCGCAGCGGAACCCCGGTGGCCGCCACCTTCCTGCAACCCATCCATTTCCGGCATCCCGAAGCCGGAGGAACGACGCCGTGACGCCCCCCCACGCCAAGGCCTACGATTCCGTCCTCCCCACCATCGGCTGGACACCACTTATCCGGCTCTCGCGGATCGGCGCCGGCATCCGAACCCCGATCTATGGCAAGGCCGAGTACGCCAACCCCGGCGGATCGGTCAAGGACCGGATCGGCCTCAAGATCATCGAGGATGCCGAGCGCCGGGGCGAGCTCAAGCCCGGCGGGGTGATCGTGGAAGGCACCAGCGGCAACACCGGCGTCGGCCTCGCCCTGGCGGCCGCGCTCAAGGGGTATCGCTGCATCTTCACGATGCCTGACAAGATGTCCCAGGAAAAGGTGCGGCTGCTCAAGGCGTATGGGGCGGAGGTCGTCATCACCCCGACCGCCGTGCCTCCCGATCATCCCGATAACTACGTGAACAAGGCGAAGCAGATCGTCAAGGAGACGCCGGGCGCCATCCTCGCGAACCAGTTCTACAATCAGGTCAACCCTGAAGCCCACTACGAAACCACCGGCCCCGAGATCTGGACCCAGACCGAGGGCCGGGTGACGCACTTCGTGGCGGGCGCAGGCACCGGCGGCACCGTGAGCGGCACCGGCAAGTATCTCAAGGAGAAGAATGCCAAGATCCGGGTCATCGCCGGCGACCCTCAGGGATCACTGTACACCCACTATGCCAGGACCCGGAGCCTGGGCGAGGGCTATCCGTACAAAGTGGAGGGGATCGGCGGCGACAAGATCCCGTCGACGATCTGGTTTGATTACATCGATGAGTTCCGGCAGGTGCCTGATCGCGACGCGTTCGCGATGGCTCGCCGGTTGGCGCGCGAGGAAGGCATCCTGGTGGGCGGGTCCGCCGGCTTGAACGTCGCCCTGGCGATCGAGGTTGCCCGGGACCTGGACGACCCGACCGCCTGCGTCGTCACCATCCTCTGCGACACCGGCGAGCGCTACCTCTCCAAGCTTTTCAACGACGAGTGGATGCAGGAGAATCAGCTCCTGGACGCCCCGCGCGTCACCGTGGAGCAGCTGCTGCAGCATCGGGCGGCCAACGCGCCGGCGCTGGTGAGCGTTGCTCCCGCGGCAGCGGTGCGCCAAGCCCTGAATCTCATGAGCACCTGGGGAGTGAGTCAGATTCCAGTACTGGAGGCGGGCCAATGCGTCGGCAGCCTCATCGAGAATACCCTGATGACCCGCGCCCTGGCGCAGCCAACCCTCCTCGACCGCCCGGTGCGGGAGCTGATGGACGCCCCCTTCCCGGTAGTCGACGCGCTAACCCAGACCGACCGCCTGGCACCGATTCTCACTCGCGAGAGTCCCGCCGCCCTGGTGCAGAAAGACGGCGCCTTGATCGGCATCGTGAGTCGGTACGACGTGCTGCAACAGCTGATCGGGACGAGATAGTACCGCGGACCAGATAGACCCCCGCACCGGTCAGCACCCGGCTCTCGGTCCGCCTCCGGCGGCTTGCCGCTTACGCTGCCGCCGCCGGGCGTGATGCAAGCCGTAGCGCAGCCCCATGGGGGCACGCTACGATTCCACATCTTCCGCAGGAGTCCGGCATCCGCGTCACCGTCCTCACCGGCGGAGCCTCCGCTGAGCGCGACGTCGCCCTTGCGTCGGCCCGTCAGGTGGTGCCAGCGCTCCGCTCCCTTGGCCATGGGGTCGTCGTGGTCGATACCGTGACCGGGTTTGTACCGGAGTCGCGGGAGGGCGATCATCTCCTCGGCAAGGTGGGCACCACCTGGCCATCGGTGGCGGAACTGGCCGATCGCGAGCGCACCTTCCTGCTCACGGCGCTGGGCGCCCTCCCCGAGGTCCGGGAGGCGGACGTGGTCTTCCTGGTCCTACATGGCGGACGCGGCGAGGACGGCACCATCCAGACGATTCTCGAGACGATCGGGGTCCCCTACACCGGCAGCGGCCCCATCGCGAGTGGCATCGCAATGGACAAGGACGTTTCCAAACGGCTCTTCCGGCAGGCCGGCGTTCCGACCGCCAGCTGGGCCATGGCACCAGTCTCGGCCGATCTGGCGGGCAAGGAACTAGGCTGGCCCGTGGTGGTCAAGCCGTCGAAACAGGGGTCGACGGTGGGCCTGACCGTGGTGAAGCGGCGGGAGGACTTCGATCCGGCGATCTGCTACGCGGGCGAGTTCGATGACGAGGTCATGATCGAAGCGTTCATTCCGGGACGCGAGCTGACCGTCGGCATCCTGGAGGATCGGGCCCTTGCCGTCGGCGAGATCATCCCCCAGCATGAAATCTTCGACTACGAGTGCAAGTACACCCCGGGCATGTCCGAGGAGATCTTCCCCGCCGGCCTGAAACCGGCCGTGACTGCCGAATGCCAGAGGCTGGGCCTGCTTGCACACCGGGTGCTCAAGCTCGGGGGCTATTCCCGGGTCGACTTTCGCTTGACACCGGAAGGGCAGTTGTTCTGTTTAGAGGCGAACACGCTTCCAGGAATGACGGCGACCAGCTTGCTGCCCCAGGCCGCCAGGGCTGTGGGCATCGAGTTTGCGGAGCTTTGTGATCGGATTTGCCGCACCGCAAGAGCGGCGGGACGGCGGGAACAACGAAGGAACCCTCAGGGTTTCAACTAAGAGCGCCCCATGTCCTTCAGCGGCTCCACTTTTCCGCGCCTGACCCCCTGGGTGGCCCGCCTGATTGCGGTCACGGCGGTAGCGCAGCTGCTGCTGGAGACCGTCCTCACCTCCCCCGAAATCCGTGCTGTTCTGGCGATGAACCCGGCCGGGTTTGGCCCTCGTCCGTGGGGAGCGGTCACCTACCTGTTCGTGCATGGCGGCATCCTCCACCTCGCCGGCAACATGCTGGGCCTCTACCTGTTCGGGACGGCCGTCGAGACCCGAATGGGGTCCCGATCGTTCCTCCTTTACTACAGCTGCTGTGGCGTCGGGGCCGCGCTGTTCTGCCTGCTCCTCAGTTTGTTCTCGCACCAGGCCCCCATCGTAGGCGCATCAGGAGCCGTGCTGGGCGTAGCCGTCGCCTTCGCCATGTACTGGCCCGATGCCGAGATCCTGATCCTTCCGATCCCCATCCCGATCAGGGCACGCACGCTGGTACTCGGGCTCGCGGCGCTCAACCTGGTCTTTGCACTCTGGATCCCCGACGGCGTCGCCCGCGAGGCCCACCTCGGCGGGATGCTGGCTGGCTGGCTCTTCTTCAAGGCTCAGGCGATCTCCCGGCGGCGGCCTGCTCCGATGCTCCGACAGCAACCGGAACGCGTGGTCATGGTCCAGCAGACCGCGGCCAGCCGCGATTCTGATCCGCGCGCCGCCCAGCCTGGCCGGCCCCTGGCACCCCGTCCCGGCTCTGACCCAGTGGCTGCGGAAGTCGACCGGGTGCTCGACAAGATCAGCGCCAAGGGAATCGAGAGTTTGACGCCGGAAGAGCGGCACTTCCTGGCTGAAGTGAGCAAACGCAAGCAGCGGGACATCAACTAGCAATCAACGATCTGGCGTCAGACGTCAGGGGAGATGGTATGATACGACCCTCCGGTGTAAGAAACCGGAGGGTCGCATGTCTTCGGGGAATCGATGGCGCGCAAGTCAGGGGCGGACCAGGTACTGTCGCGGCTGAGGTGAGCCCCCACCTAGCGGCTGAAGGGTATCCTGCGCCACCGATGCGCGAATGGTGCCCGGCCCGGCGGCCGGGGTGGTGGCGGTGCAGCCCTCCGGCAGTGCACCGGTCACCCACACGGCCTCTCCCCCGTCCTCCAACTGCCAGTCGCTCCGCGTGCGAGGTGGCGACCCTTTCGCAATCGTCGGAGTGGAATAGCCCAGACAGCGTCCCGTCACCTGCACGGCCCGGCCTGTGAGGCTTGGTTGGGTCAGCACCTCGCGCACTGTCACGACGGGAATACCGTCGCCAGCGGGCGCGGGGGTGCTGCTGCCACTGGGGTGGCACCCGGCCGCCGCGGCGACGAGCATGAGGGTGCAAAGCGGTATGCGCATCACTTGCCTCTGCGCGTGATAAAGGGCATCGGCTGGCCGAAGCCTCTGATTGCCCTGCCGCTGGCCGCCCGCGAGGCCATCAGGCGGTGGATAGTAGCGAGCTGGGCCGGAGTGAACTCGTGGCGCTCGCTTCGGGCGCCTGCAACCATGGCCCCCGGTCGGCGAAGAAGCGGGACGGGCGGCGCCGGGAACGTGGCAAATGCCACGGACTTCAGGTCGGTGTAGGCCCCCGCCTCCACCTCACCCAGGGTGGGCGTGGGGTCATTGAGCCAGGAAACGGCCAGCGACAGAGTGCCCGGCGGTTGCCCGTTGCCCTGAAGCAGGTAGGCGAACGCCGCACTCTGGTCGAACCGGTAGGCCAGATCGTAGATCGGCTGGTGATCGTTTGGATCCCGCCACAAGTTCGCGTAGATCTTGTAGGTCCCCTCCAGAATCACCCGGTTGGTAAGGTAGCCCTCGAAGTTCACCCCATCGGCGTACGAGTCATTGGAGAGCGTACCGTTTGGAGAAACGCTGCCGAAGGCCGGGATGTAGATGTTGCCGTCTGGCTCGAGCACCCAGAAATCAACATCCGCGTCCGCGGCGATCGCCTGCTGGTCCCAGACGAGGTAGGCTTCGAAGCGAGTGGCGTCACCTTGGTCCACCACGGCGTTCGGTACCTGTCCCTGACCTGTCGTGAAGGCCGTCAGGAACTGAGTCCATGGCTTACCCGGGTAAAGCGCCTGATACGCCGCGAGGCTCTGCGGTCCGCTCGCGTTGAAGTTGTCGGGACCGACCCCGCTTGGCAGGACGAGGTGGAGCCCCGTCGCCCGGGACACATCCGAGGCGGCTTCCTGCCCTGAGCCCGTGCCGTTCCGCGCCCTGCTAGTGAGCCGGAAGCCGGCATCCGTGGCCTGGGTGCGCAGCGCGGCGATCTTCTGCTGTAGCACCACCTGTCCAGAGACCCGGACGTTGAGGGAGTCGAGAAAGCTCACCACGTCGGTCAATTCGGAATAGCTGAACTTCTGGCTCACGGCAGCGGCCTGGCTGATTAATGGCCCGAGTCCACCGCCAAGCCCCGACTGCAGGTCCGCGGCCAGACCCCCCAGCGCGGCATCAAAGGCGCTGAACCCAGCCATATCGTACGCGGATTTTGTCGTCGAGGCCTTGGATCCGCTGAACGAGGCATGAAACCGGTCAACCAGGGTGTTGGCCAAGGTCCGAGCATCCATGGTCGGACTTGATTGCATCGCATCGATGATGCTGGTATAGGGATTGCCCTCGCCGGGTACGACCTCCTCTGACAGGACCGCGTAGTTGCTCAGACCGACGAGTTCCAAGAGGGTCTCGTAGCCGGCCATGAGGCACATGTCGAAGTCGATCACGTCTATCGGTCCCACTCCGGCGAGCCCATTCTTGAGGTCCTCGAGCGACATCAGTCCGCTTCCCGCGGTCGTCGCGTCCTGGAGCAGTCCGGAGTAGCCGCCGCCGTGGTTCCAGAGCACCAAGAGGTAACGATTGGCTGGGTGGTTCTGCTTGGCCCAGGTGATGAACGCTTTGAGCTGGTTCGGATCGGTCATGTCGACATTTCCGATGTCCTGAACCGATCCCCGGTCGGGCCCATTCTTGACGCTGCCTCCATTCTGGGTGATCGCGTAACGGATGGTGTTGAAGTTCGGCCGGTTGAAGCAGGAGGCGTCACACTGATACTGCGACAACACGTCTGGGCTGAACTCGGCCTGAACGACAACGTTCACCCGCGAATCCACCCCGGCGTCTTCCATTTCGTCCAGATCCAGAATCCCCTGCACCGCCAGGCTGTTGTCCGCCGCCATGTAGACCATCACGGTCCACTCTGCGGGGCCGCCGCCATCGCTCCCGGGACTGGTCCCACCACCGCAGGCGGAGCCGGCCAAGATCGCCGCCAGCAGACCGAATCGATGGCTCCCTTTCATAAGCATCTCCGGGTTCGAGGATGAGGATGTCTACTGGTGATGTGCCGTGGGGATACGGCCCTCGGGGCGCTTTCTGTCGTGCTCCAGGATGACCGATAAACGCACCTGATGGGCGGACCCTCGCACCGCGCTGCTGCCGGGTTAGAAGCTGCTGCCGATCGGCGCGCGAAGCTAGCCCCGCTGGAGCCCGACGCGGTCTCAACGCCGTCATGCCACCTCCCTCCACCCTCCGATAGTGGCGACCGGGGCGCTTGCTCGCCCGGGGAACGGGGCGTACAATAGCCCTCCTGTTCGCCTGCCATGGATTGCCGATCGCTCGACGATCACCCCACCATCACCTCGCCCAACACGTTGGCCTCGAACCCCTTCACCCGCGCGTCCCAGGCGACATGACGCTCATCGACCGCTGGTACGGTGATTGGGCGGACCTGGGTACCCGACCCCCGGAAGCGCGAACCCTGGCCGAACTGCTCGACCGGTACGCCGAGCCTCAACGGGCCTACCATACCTTGCAACACCTGGGGGAGTGTTTCGCGGCCTTGGACAGCTCCCGGGGACTGGCCGAGCGGCCGGGGGAGGTCGCGATCGCAATCTGGTTTCATGACGGCATCTATGACAGCCACGCATCGGATAACGAGGCCCGGAGCGCGGCCTGGGCCGAAGGGGTGGTCCTGGCCGCGGGTGGAGGGAGAGAGGCGAGAGGCCGAGTGCGAGACCTAATCCTCGCGACACGTCATCTCGAAACGCCGGGACCGGGGGACCAGGCCTTGCTGGTGGACATCGATCTCGCCATCCTCGGTGCGGACGCTGACCGATTCGAGGAGTACGAGGCCCAGATCCGCCGCGAATACGATTGGGTGCCCGAAACGACCTACCGGAAAGACCGCGCCCGGCTCCTCGCGGGCTTCCTGGCAAGGCCCCGCATCTACACGACCTCGTATTTTTCCGAGCGCCTCGAGGGCAGGGCGCGCACCAACCTACGCCGCTCGATTACCCGCCTCGGCGGCTGACGTGCGCGCGCCCTTCCCTCCGGGATCTGACGAACGTGCCGCAGCCCGAGGCGTTCGGTAGCCTTGTGCTTCGGGGATCCTGCGGTGGTCGCCACCGCGCCGGATGCGCTGCCGAGTGGGGGAGCTTCCCCGGGCGCCTCCCCCAGTCTGAACCCACCTTCACTCCGGCCCGGAAAGTCCACTCCCGCGCGCGTGGCGTGCCACACGGCGTATCCCTCCTGGTCCCGTATGGGCTGGCTACACTCGGGCCAATCTCAAACTTGGCCAGGTGCTGCTCCGGTTCGGCCGACCGACGGGAGTAGCCGCGTGCGCGGAATTCGGTCCCCGAGGTGGTCTCGACACCACGAACAGCTATGCCACCGAAACCGGGCGCGCAAAGCTCGCCGCTCTCGGGTGGAACGGCCGGGGTCCGCGAGAGCGCGGCGGCGAGTCCGACCAACAGTCCTTGGGCCGCCGGCTGGAGCATGCCCGGCCGCGGGTTGCCCGGCTCATGGGCCCGATGACGCTCTGCGGACACTTGCGAAGGCCGTCTCACCAGCTGCTGATTGCTGCGCTTCCACTGTCACGTCAGCAGCCGCTCGAGAATTGGTTTTTCTGGCGCGCAAGAGGACTTGCGCCGCGTGACGAACCTCCGATATTCCGGCACGTGCTGATCAATCTCGTTCCCGAATTCCTCGCTGTCCTGAAGGCCACCGATCGCGAGGCGGCGTTCGAGCAATACCTCACCGCCCATCGTGCGGTCCTCTCCGCGTACTGGCACAACTTCGTGCTGGACCTCGAGAGCCCGCAGGCTCAGGCGGTGATCGCACACGCCCTTGCCGCCGATCGGTCCGACCTTCACGAGCTCCTCGCATCCACCGACGTTGAGGGGATCGTCGAGGACGCGATCGCCCAGGCCGTCGACCTGCTCCAGGTCGACCGGCCAACGGACGTCTATCTGATGGTAGGGATGGGCGGAGCGAACGCCGGCGAGCTGGTGGTCGGCGGGCGCGGCGTGGCATTCATTTGCCTGGAACACTTCACCGGCCGCGCCAATCCCGAAACTTACGGGATCGGTCTGCCCCCCGAGTTGATCCCGCTCTGGGTCGGACACGAGCTGGCGCACTGCGTCCGGTATACCTCCCCGACCAGCGAAAGCGAGCTCAAGCGCCTCGTGGCCGATCAGGGCGGCTCTTATGACTACTGGGTCACCGGCAGCCGCGCGACGCTGCGCGAGCTGCTGGTCAACGAAGGCCTCGCGGTCCACGCAGCTCAAGCGGTGGCGCCGGGGCTCGACCCCGCGAACTACTTCGGCTATCCCCGTCGCCAATACCGTCGGCTTCGCGAACTCGAGGCGTTCCTGCGCCGGGTGGTCGAACCCGAACTCGAGGGCCGCGGGATTGGCCTCCGGCTTCGCTATCTCTCCGGAGGTATGAGCCCTTCCGCCCGGCTGGTGGGTGGCCGAGTCCTCCCGGAACGCGCCGGATACTACCTGGGCCACCGCATGACGGAAGCGTTGGTGCAGGATCGAGGTATCGCCGCCGCCCTCCGTGCCACCGCCCAGGAATTCCAGAGCGCGGAAGACCTCGCCCGGGGCATTCAGTCCGCCTAGCCCCGCCGGCGCACCGTCGGGAGGGCCCACTCCAATCGAAGGCGGACCATGTCCCTCTTCTCCCGCCTCTTCGGTCCACCCCCGCCCCCACCACCCATCAAGATCGTCTACCGCAAGCGAGGCACGCTCCTTGTGGAGGGTGGGGTGACCATCGTGGACGAAGACGGCCACGTGATCCCGCTGCGGCCCGGCATTCAGCCGGGCACGGTGAAACTCTGCGGTTGCGGCAAGTCGAAGGGAAAACCCTACTGCGACGGGAGCCATAAGCTCTAAGGGCGCGCCATCGGCGCGCACCCCGGGAAGTACGACCTCACCCCGATCGGCCTTACTCCATTCGCCCCACGATTTCCTTCACCAGCTTCGCCGATACCCGCGCGGTGAGATCCCGCAGATCGTTCACCGGATTCAGCTCGACGACGTCGGCGCCGACCAGACGCCCTCGCGGAATCGCCTGGACGATCCCGATCAGCTCGCGGGTCGAGAGCCCGCCGGGCTCGGGATGACTAGTCCCGGGCGCGAAGGCGGGGTCGAGGGCGTCGAGATCCACGGAGAGATACACCGCGCCCTCGAGGCGCCGGGCCGCCGTGGTCAACGCCTCGATTCCCGCCCGCATCTGGATGATCTCCACCCCGAACCGCCGCGCCTGCTCAGCTTGGTGGGCATTGAGCGTCCGAATTCCGCATTGCACCAGATGGTTGGCAAGCCCCTCCTCCATGATCCGGGCAAACGGGCAGGCGTGAGACGACCGGTTACCCTCGAAGCTATCGTACAGATCGGGATGGGCGTCGATGTGAAGGATCGTCAACCGGTCGCGGCCACAGTGCCGGCGCACCGCCCTGAGGATCGGCCAGGTGATCGAGTGATCGCCACCTAACAATATCGGAAGCGAGCCTCGACCGAGGAGTGCCGCGGCGCCCGTTTCGATCGTGGTGGCTGGGTCTTCGCCTGACACGAAGCTCAGGTCGCCCGCGTCATCCAGCCGCGCAACGGCCTCCACGACATCCTCGTTCCAGCCGTTGGTCGAGGCGGAATGCAGGGCGGCACGGATGGCCGCGGGCGCCTGCGCGGCACCGCGCTGGCACGACGAGTGCCCGTCGAAGGGGACACCGAGAAGGATGCGTGCCATCTACCCCACCCTGGGGATGGGGTCCCCGGTTTCGACCTCATCCCCCACCCGGAGTCGCCCGGTTGCATAGTGTACGACGTTCTGCCCGAACATCACTTTGTTGTCGTGCCGCCGGAATGTGGAGAGAGTGCGTAGCGGCTCGTCCCCGTCGCGCCGGCCGGTGGCTTGGTCAGTTGTAGTCACCACGCATCGGGCGCAGGGCTTCACCACTTGCATCGGAATGCCGCCGATCGTGATCCGCCGCCACCCGTCTTCGGCGAATGGCACGCTTCCCGATACCACCAGATTGGGCCGGAAGCGGTTCATCGGCAGCGGCGTCGCCAGTCGCGCATTGAGGTCGGCCAGCGATGCCTCACCCGCGAGCAGGAAGGGAAATCCGTCGGCGAAGCCCGTCCGTCCGCCATCGGGCGCGTAGTCACGGTCGACCTCCCGCACCACCCGCTCAGGGAAGTAGGCCAGCATGACCTCATGGCCCAGGAAGTTCGAGAACCACTCGTCCGCCTTGTGGTCCGGGGCCAAGACCTGCAAGGGATCACCCCACACCACGGTGGCAACCGGCCTGCCGCCCTGCGGCGACAGTGGCGTCACCAGCTCGGGGATCCCCGGCGCGGTCACTCGAAGATGCGGCGGAGCGATGGTCACGCGGACGAGGGCCAGCGCCGGCAGCTCCCGCTGCGTCAGGAAGCGACCCCGCGGTGTCACCAGCATCCAGCGACGGTCGAAAGAGAGGCCAAATGCATCGACCTCCCATTCGGTGACGCTGATGCCACCGCAGGACTTGATGGGGTAGACGTGGAGGGCAGAAAGGATCGGCATCCGCAGAAGATAAATCCCGGCCCGGGGTTGTCATCCCGAGCCGGAGACGCGCGCGCGGGATGACCGTCCCTCAGCGCCGGTCATTTCCCCACGCAGAAACTCGCAAACACCCGATCCAGCACCTCTTCGACGTCTACCGCTCCCATCAAAGCGTCCAGCGCCCGCACCGCTTCCTGAACATGATGTGCCGCCAGCACCGCATCGCCTCCGGGGACGAGGTGTGGTGCCGCCTCCGACAGCCCCCGGCTCGCACCCGCAAGCGCGACGCGGTGCCGTTCCCGGGTCAGCGCGGGCTCGAGATCCGCGAGCGCGGCGCCATCTTGGAAGAGCCGCTCCGCCACCGCCTGCCGGAGCTGACCCAGACCCTCTCCGGTCACCGCGGAAACCGGCAGGCCCTCACCGGGCCCATCGCCGAGATCGGCCTTGGTGCGCACGAGCAGGACCCGGCTGGCCGGCAAGTCAGGCGGCCTAGCCGAACCGCCGAGCCGCCGAGCCACAGCGCCGCCCTGACACACCAGCACCAAGTCGGCCGCCTCAAGATAGCGGCGGCTCATCGCCTGGCCCAGGGCGTCGATCCGATCCTGTGCCTCTCCCAGACCCGCAGTGTCGACCAGTCGCACCGGCCAGCCGAGAAAATCGGCGTGGGCCTCGATCGCGTCTCTCGTCGTTCCCGGCAACTCAGTCACGAGAGCCCGGTCCCGACCTAACAGCGCATTGAATAGGGACGACTTGCCCGCATTGGGCGCCCCCGCCAGCACCACCAGGGCCCCGGCGCGGACACGCTCTGCCAGCGGCGCCGAGTCCAGCAGCCGAGCGACGTCCTGCGCGACCTCCGCCCGCTTCGCCTCCAGTCGCTCACGCGGCACCGGACCATCGTCTTCGTCCGGGAAGTCCACCTCATAGGCAAGCAACGCAAGCAGGTCCACCATGCCAGCCCGGAGCGTCGCAATCCGGCGCGACAGGCCGCCCTCGAACTGGCTGATCGCGGCCCGCGCCTGTGCCGGCGCTTCGGCATCGATGAGGTCACCCAGCCCTTCCGCCTGCAGCAGATCGAGCTTCCCGTTCAGGACTGCCCGGCGCGTGAACTCGCCTGGGCGGGCGGGACGCGCGCCCGCGGCCTCGATCGCGGCGAGGAGTCGCGCCGGCACGATCAGTCCGCCATGACAGTGGAATTCCACAACGTCCTCGCCGGTCTCGCTCCCCGGTCCCCGAAACACCAGATACAGCCCGCGGTCGATCAGCCTGCCCTCGTCATCACGAAACCCAGCCAGCCGCGCCTCCCGCACGGGCTCAGTCCGGAACGAGGGAATCACCCGAGCGGCCACCTCACACGCCCCCCGTCCACTCAGCCGGATCACGGCTAGAGCGGACCGTCCCGGTGGGGTGGCAAGCGCGACGATGGGATCGGTGAGCATGGTGGGTCGGGTACGGCGTTCAGCGTACGGCATACAACGTACAGGCCGAACACCCTGAATCCTGTACGCTGTCCCGTGAACAGCTGGCTACTTCTTCTTCCCCACGACCGGCGGTGGCAGCGCCGCCCTCGCCTTCATCCGCTCCTTCGCGAGGTACCACTGTTGCGGGACGCTCACCACGTTCTGGACGAAGTAGTAGAGATTCAAGCCCGAGGCGAAATTCAGGAACAGCACCGTCATCATGACCGGCAGGAAGTACAGCATCATCTTCGACTGCGGGTTGGGCGGCACACCCAGCATGCCGACCTTGTTCACTGCGAACATCGACGCGCCCATCAGCACCGGAATGATATAGACCGGGTCCTTGAGCGACAGATCGGGTAGCCACAGGAATGACTGGCCCCGAAGCTCGATCGTGTTCGACAGCACGAAGAACAGCGCCAGAAGCACCGGCCATGGCAGCAGCATTGGCCAACAGCCGCTGAAGGGGTTGACCCCTTCCCTCTTGTAGAGGCCCATCATCTCCTGCTGCAGGCGCTGCGGATCCTCCTTGTACCGCTCCTGAAGACGCTGCATCTCCGGCTGGATCGCCTGCATCCGGATGCTCGCCCGCATGCCCTTCTGATTGAGCGGCCAGAGGATCAGTCGAATCAGAATACCGAACAGGATGAGCACCGCCCCATACGCCAGCGAGAAACGCTCATGCATCCACACCAGGAGCCACCGCGCCCCGACCGCGATCGGGCGGATCATGGTCCGGAACCCAGGCCAGCCGTACGGATTGATGTCGTAGAAATCGTGGCCGATCGCATGGAGCCGAGGGTATTCCATCGGCCCCACATACACCCGGTAAGAAAACTCGCCGGCGGCTGGCACGGGCATCCCCGCGGTCACCCTCGCGTGGGTGACGCGCGAAGTCCCCGCCAGCGCCTCGGCCGTGACGCCGCTCAGCTGTACCGCACCGGAATCCCCAGCCAGGATCGCGGCCACGAAGTACTTGGATTTCACCGCCGCCCACTCGAACGGCCCCTCGAGTGTGGTCGGAGGCTCGCCGACCTTGAGCTTGGAGAATGGCGTGGACTTTGACTGATCGGTCTTCGTCACCACGCCATACGTATAGTAGTTCGCGGCGGAATCGGATTCCGTCTGCCTCAGGCCGTCGCCCATGCTAATGAGCAGGTGGCCGCCAACCGGCCCAAGACCGCGCACCCGGCCGCGAATGTCGATCTGGTAATCGCCGGGCCGGAAGTTGTACGCCAGCTCGACGCTGACCTCACCCCGGGACGCCGTCAAGGTCAGCCCCTGCCCAGCCGAGACATCAAGCCGCCGGGTCGATGGAATGAAGTCCCAGTCAGCCAGGCTCAGCGTGTCCTTTCCTACCGTGAAGGCGAGCCGGTTGATAGCGCTGCCCGCCGGGATGAGTTGGACGGGTTGCCCCTTCTCCTGCGGGTCCAGCGCCTTGTACCGCTCCAGCGTTGCCTCGACCAGCGCACCACCCCGAGTCGAGATGCCGTAGCGGTACAGGGGACTGGAGACGGTGATGGTCTCAGGGGGAAGACGGCTCGAACGCTCGGCCGCCCGGGCTTCCGGACCGATTCCGGCCAGCGGGGTCGGGGCAGCCTGAGAGGGGGGAGTGGCGAGTGTGGCGCTATCCGCCTTCCCGCTCCTCCGCTGAGCCACCTTCGGCGGCTTCAAAAGAAAGGAAGGCGCGATAGCGATGACCATCATCAGCGCAATCGCCCACAGGACGCGACGATCCATGATCAGTCTGGGAGCCGGGGTCAGGGAACCGGGTCAAAACCGCCCGGGTGCCAGGGATGGCACCGGACGAGGCGCCGCACGCCAAGCCACACGCCCTTGACAGCACCGTATCGCTGCACGGCCTCAAGCGCGTACTGCGAGCAGCTGGGTGCGAACCGGCAGCTCGGCGGGAGGCCCGGCGAAATCAAGCGCTGGTAGCAGCGGATCAGGGCGATCAGAAGCCAGGTGATCGGGGCCAATGCCCACCCGATGATCGAGCGCGGTCTCGGAAACAATGCCGAGTTACGCGCACTGTCGTCAGCGTCAGCGGGCTCCGCGGGATGGCGCACCGGGCACTGGCTGGTGGGCGCCTGGCTCATGGGGTCGCGACCCAGGCCAGCAGATCGTCGCGCAAACCTGAGAAGGTCGCGGCGTACGCTTCCTTCCGAGCTCGGATCAGCAAGTCACGCGGCCCTTGGCGTTGCTGCAGCTCGCGCCGCCAGATCTCTCCAAGCCGCCGTCGCAAACGATTACGGGCCACCGCAGTGGACTGGAACCTCGGTACGATCAGTCCCATCCGTGGGTGGCCCGCCGTATTGTCCATCCAGATGAACTCCAGAAACCGCGACCTCCGACGCCGACCCGCCTCGAGGACCCGGGTGCGGTCAGCCCGAGATGCCAGGCGGCTCGACTCCGGCCGCCGCTCGCTCGTTGTCAGCGGCTCCCGTGCTTGGACCCGGTACTGACCGTCAGTTGCTTGCGGCCCTTCTTGCGCCGACGGGACAGGGTCTCGCGGCCCCAACGGGTGGCCATGCGGGTACGGAACCCATGCTTGGCAATGCGGCGTTTGTTCCGCGGACGATACGACGGATTCATCGAAAGATCCCCTCAAATGAGCCCGCAAAGGTACCCGGCCGCCCCGGCCGAGGTCAAGGTTGACTTTTCCACATCCCACCCGTACAATCGGCTGCCCTTGCGAACGCCCTACCTGTCCTGACGCAGAATGCAGCAGTCCGCCAAAGAGGTCTGGAAGCGCATCCTCGACGAGGCTAGTCGCCAGCTTCCTGACAAGGTGGTTCGTGCCTGGCTCGAACCGACCGAAGCCGTCACCCTTGAGGATGACCGGCTAGTCGTTGCCGCGCCCGACGAGTTCGCCGCCAAGTGGAACGAGACCAATCATGGCGCCCTGCTCTCCAAGCTCGCCGAGACCGTTGCCGGCAAGGCTCTCACGGTGACCTTCCGGGTCCAGGAGGATCGCCAGCGGCGGCCCCAGATGGACTTCTTCGTCAGCCCACCGGTCCACGGTCCGGGCGCTCCCGCGCAGGCCAATCCCAGCAACCAGCCGCTCAACGAACGTTACACCTTCGAGAGCTTCGTCATCGGCAAGTCGAACCAGCTCGCCGCCGCCGCTGCGCACGCGGCCGTCGAGGCACCTGGCAAGACCTACAACCCGCTCTTCATCTACGGCGCCACCGGGCTGGGCAAGACCCACCTCATGCAGGCCATTGCCCATGCGATGCTCCGCCGCGGACCCGGAACCCGGGTTCTCTACGTCAGCGCCGAACAATTCATCAACGAAGTGATCGAAGGCATTTCCCGGCGGACGATGCCTGAACTGCGCAAGCGCTATCGTCACGATATTGACCTCTTCCTCGTGGACGACGTGCACTTCCTGGAAGGCAAGGAAGCCACGCAGGAAGAGTTCTTTCATACGTTCAACGCCCTGTACGAGGCCGGCAAGCAGATTGTCCTCACCTCGGACCGGCCTCCCAAGGAGATTCCTGGTCTGGAGGCCCGGCTGGTGAGCCGGTTCGAATGGGGCATGGTCGCGGACATCGGCCAGCCCGACTTGGAGCACCGAATCGCAATCCTGCGGAAGAAACAGGAGCAGGATCACCTGGAGATGACGATTCCCGACGACGTGCTCCGGTTCATCGCCGAGCACGTCCGGTCGAACGTCCGCGAACTCGAGGGATGCATCATCAAGTTGCTCCTCTACGCGTCCCTCAAGCACCGCGAAGTGTCAATCGAGCTGGCCCGTGAGGCACTCGCCGATAAGATCCGCCCCGGCGAGGACGGCCCCATGGCGCCCAAGACCCTGCCGACCATCGATCGGATCCAGGATGTGGTGGCCCGGCGGTGGGGCGTGACGTCGGAGCAGCTGCGCTCCAAGGCGCGGATCAAGACCCTCGTGGTCCCGCGCCAGATTGCCATGTACCTCGCCCGCGATATCCTCCAGATGCAGCTCATCGAGATCGGGCAGGCATTCGGCGGGCGGGACCACTCCACCGTGATCCATAGCGTCGACAAGGTTCAACGACAGATGTCGCGCGATCGGAGTTTCCGGGAGCGGATCGAGGGTGCGCGCTCCGAATTGATTGCACAGTAGTTACCCACGCAGGATGTGGGAGATGTCGAAAGCTCGGAGATCCGACCGATTCACCCCCAGTGAATCCCCGGCCTCCACACGACGTCCACAGGGGAAAATCCCGGAACACGTGCACGGAACGGCGGTTACCCTTTCCGTCCACATATCCAGAGCCCCTACTGCTACGACTAGGTTAGTTATACAGAGAACTAGTAGGCTTTTCTTGCACCGCCGAGGGACGGGATGAAGTTCACCATCACGCGGGAGCAGTTCCAGGAGGGATTGCAGGCGGTCAGCGCCTCCATCCCCACCAAGACGACCCTCCCGGTGCTCTCGAACGTACTGCTCGAGGCGACCGGCGACGGACTCAGGCTCTCGGGGACGGACCTGGATATCGCCGTGAGCACGACGGTACCTGCCTCCGTGGATCAGGAGGGTGCCATCACGCTGCCGGCGAAGAAACTCTCGGATATCGTCCGCGAGCTGCCTAGTGCCGCCATTCGACTGACGAGCAGTGGTGAGCAGCGTGCCACCATCGAATGCGGTCGCGCCAGGTTTCGCCTCTTGGGATTACCCCGCGAGGAGTTCCCCGCCTTCCCGGCGGTGAAGTTCGACTCCCCCTGGCGTTCCAAGGCGGGAGAAGTGCAGAAGCTGGTGTCCCATGTGGCGTTCGCGGCCAGCACCGAGGAAAGCCGGCCGATCCTGAATGGCGTGCTCTGGGAGCTCCGCCCCGAACGCATGCGAATGGTCGCAACCAACGGTCATCGCCTGGCCCGGATGGACGTCCCGGTGACTGCGGGGATCGGGAAGGGCCAGGCGGACCTGATCATCCCGCCTAAGGCCTTGGACCAGATCCGGAGACTGTTCGCCGATCAGGATGAACTCGAGATCGCCCGAAGTGAGAACCACCTCGGCTTTCGCTCGGCGACCACTCAGGTCTATACCCGGCTGATCGAGGGGCCCTACCCGAACTACGAGCAGGTGATCCCTCGGGAGAACGACAAGGTCATGACAGCCGACAAGGCTGCGCTGGCGGCGGCCCTGCGCCGCATGAGCATCGTGGCGAGCGACCAGACCCATCGAATCCGGATGGGACTCGCCAACGGGTCCTGCAAGCTCTCGGTCCAGACGCCCGACCTCGGCGAAGCCCAAGAGGAGATGTCGGTCGGCTATGAAGGGGAGAATCTCGAGATTGGCTTCAACGCCGCATACCTGCTGGAGATCATGAAGTACATGCCGACGGACGAAGTCCGCTTGACGTTCAAGGGTCCCGAGCGCGCCGCGACCTGTGAGCCGGTCGGCTGGAACGATCCGGCGGCCTATCTCACGCTGGTCATGCCGCTGCGGCTGGTCGACTGATACCAGTGAGCAGTGAGCGGTGAAGGATGAGCGGCCTGTCCGCGCCTCTCAGCGGCCTCCGCTGACCGGCCACCGCGGACCCATGAAGAAGACACCCCGCAAGACCGTGCATGTCATCGGCGTTCCCATGGACCTCGGCTCCGGACGCCGGGGCGTGGACATGGGCCCATCCGCGATTCGCATCGCGGGACTGAGCAAGGAGCTTCGCGATCTCGGTCACCAAGTGGTTGACGAGGGTGACCTCGACATCGGGAACATGGAACAACTCGAGGTCGGCAATACCCGCGCCCGGTTTCTGCCCGAGATCACCAAGGCCAATCGTCAACTTGCCGACAGAATCCGCCGGGTCATGCGGCGGGGGCACTTCCCGCTGGTGCTCGGGGGAGATCACTCCATCGCCGTGGGCACGGTCTCCGGCGTGGCAAGCTGGGCGCGGCCCCGCGGGCGGAAGGTCGGCCTCCTCTGGGTCGATGCGCATAGCGACATCAATACGCCGCGAACCTCCCCGTCAGGAAACGTGCACGGCATGCCGCTGGCCGCGCTCCTCGGTCTTGGCCCGGAGCCACTCAGCAACATCGGCGGCCGCTTCCGCAAGGTCGACCCCGATAACGTGGCCTTGGTCGGCATTCGTAGCGTTGACGAAGGCGAGCGCGATCATCTCCGTCGCCTCGGCGTGCACGTCTACACCATGGCCGACATCGATCGACACGGCATCCACATCGTGATGGAGAAGTCCCTCGCGAATGTCACCAAGGACACCGACTACGTTCACGTGAGCTTCGACCTCGACGCGGTGGATCCGAGCCTTGCACCGGGGGTCGGGACTCCGGTCAAGGGTGGTCTCGATTATCGTGAGGCGCAGCTGGTCATGGAGTCCCTCTGGGCCGCCGGCGTGATGACCTCGCTGGAGATCGTGGAAGTGAATCCCATCCTCGATGACCGGAACAGCTCGGCGAAATTCGCGGTCGAACTGGTGCAGTCCGCCTTCGGCAAGAAGATCCTCTAGACTACCGTCCGAGCATTCTCATCGTCGCTTCGTGATAGCGATCACCCGCGGCTGCACCTGGCGGCACAACGTCCGCGATTGCCGCCACCTCCGCCTGAGATAGCGTGACGCGCAGTGCCTCGACATTCTCCTCCAGATAGCGACGTCGCTTGGTGCCTGGAATCGGCACGATGTTCGGACCCTGGGCGAGCACCCAGGCCAGCGCGAGCTGCGAAGTCGTGCACCCCTTGGCCGCCGCGAGGCGTTCGATGCGGTGCAGCAGGTCGAGGTTCTTCTGGAAGTTCTCGCCCTGGAACCGGGGTGAATGTCGGCGGTAGTCGTCGGCAGGGAGATCTTCGGGGCGCGTGAAGCGCCCGGTGAGGAAGCCGCGCCCCAAGGGGCTGTACGCGACGAATCCAATACCGAGCTCCCGGCACACCGGTAACACCTCATCCTCGGGATCCCGACTCCACAATGAGTACTCGCTCTGCAGCGCCGAAATGGGGTGCACTGCGGCCGCGCGCCTGAGCGTTGCCGCCCCGGCCTCTGACAGGCCGAGATAGCGGACCTTGCCCTCGCGGACGAGCTCGGCCATTGCGCCGACCGTCTCCTCTATCGGGATCTCTGGATCCACACGGTGCTGGTAGAAGAGGTCGATGGTCTCGATTCCAAGGCGTCGGAGGGAGTGGTCGCAGGAGCGGCGCACATAGTCCGGGTGGCCACTGACGCCGCGGCGCTCGGGGTGGGCAGGGTCCCGGAGGATTCCGAACTTGGTGGCAAGAATCACCTTGTCGCGCCGGCCGCGGAGGAAGCGCCCCAGGAGTTCCTCGTTCGTAAATGGTCCGTACACATCGGCGGTGTCCAGAAAGGTGACGCCGAGCTCAAGCGCGCGCCCCAGGGTGGCGACCGATTCCGTGTCATCCCTTCCGGCGTAGAACTCAGACATCCCCATGCACCCGAGCCCCTGAGCGGGCACGATCAGGCCCTCCCGGCCGAGGGTGCGCTGAATCACGGCGCGATCCCCTCCGCGAGGAACGCCGCCACTTGGCGAGCGACGGACTCATCGCGCATGATCGCATGATGGCCCAGCCCGTGGGTGACCACGAATTTCGCACCGGGCCAAGCCCGGGCAATTGCCTCACCATCCGCGAACGGGATGTCTTCGTCGTGGCGGTCGTGGACGACGAGAGCGGGGATTGCCACTCGGCCCACCAGTCGCGGCACATACAAGTCCCCGATCTTGAGTTGGAGACGTCGTTCCAGGTTCTGCTGCATCCGTCGGGTCACCGTGGCTGGCAAGGCCACGATACGGGCGTATTGCTCGAGAATCTCTGGCGGCGCGGCGTAGGGGGCAATGAGTACTGCGCGCTGGAGCGCCAGTCGGCGCGAGAGCGCCACGGCGATGGCAGCGCCCCCGAAGGAGTGTCCCACCGCGCCGAACAGTGGACCAAGATGACGCGCCACCTCCAGCAGCACCCCCGTCGATTCGGGGAGGCTGGTTCGCTTCCCGGGGGAGCGCCCGTGCGCAGGATGGTCGTAGGCCACGACCCGGAACCCCGACTCGACGAGCGACGGGCCCAGCACTCGGAAACGTGCGGCCCGGCTGCCCCAGCCGTGCACCAGCAGCACCGTGGGGCCCGCCCCCCACTCCCAGGCAGCGAGCGTTCCCTCGGAGGATGGTATTCCGAAGGCGCGGCCGGAGGCGAGAAAGTCCTCTTCGTGAGAGCGGACAGGAGCGCGCGGCGGACGACAGAACAGCCGCTCGGCCCATCGGGCAGCCGAGCCCGGCGCGACGCGCCCCACGGTGCGGAAGGCGGTGCGAACGCCCAGCAGCGCGAGGCGCCGATTCATGGGGCGGAATCTGGAGTGACCGAATCCGTAGGCTGGCCAAGCAGTGGCCCGAAGGTATCAGCGACGGGCGGGATCGAGTCAGCCGTGATGGGTACAGCTGTGCTGTCCAGGGCGGGCTCGGGGATCGCTGGCTCGACGACCGACTCCTCCTCCTCCGGCTTGGGAACTTCCACCTGCTCGCCCCGCATCCGGCGCAGAATGAGGTTTTGCCGCCAGCGCATCCGTCCCGGGCGGTAACCGGGATTCGAGCGGAGCGGGAAGGGCAGTGCGCCTGCGAGCGCGGCCGCCTCTTCCTGCGAAATGCCGCGCGCGTTCTTCTTGAAGTAGAGTTGGCTGGCCGCCTCTGCGCCCCAGACATCCTCCCCCAGCTCCACGATGTTGAGGTACAACTCCATGATTCGTCGCTTCCCTAGCACCGATTCAAGGCGCCACGTGATGACGGCCTCCTTCAGCTTGCGCAGTGGGTTTCGAGAGGGAGAGAGGTAGAGGTTCTTCGCCAACTGCTGGGAGATGGTACTGGCGCCCCGCAGCCGCTCGCGCTTGCTCCATGCGCTCGGCAGGACCGCTAGCAGCTCACGGCGGTGGCGCGGGTCACGCCAGCTGAACGTCTCGCGCTGATAGCCCAAGGCGTGCGCCAGCGCGAGGTAGTCGATTCCGCCATGGGTGAGGAAGTTGTTGTCTTCTCCGATCATAACCGCACCCTGCAAATCTGCGGTGATCGAGTCGAGGGGGACCGGGTGGTAGAGCCGGCCCCGTGCGCTGGCCTTCGCCGCCGCCGGCGCGGCGTGAGGACGCGTCATGAACGCTGTCTCTCGCGGCCAGTGGGTGCGGTACCACAAGGGCGGTGGCCAGACGGCGAACAGCCAGAGGAAGCAGATGCCGGCGACGATGCCCAGGCCGGTCAGCGCGCGGCGCATGGAGCGGTCAGCGGAGCAGGATCATCCTGAGAGCGGACCGTTCCCGGGCGGGGACCGACTGGCCGCTCGAGGGGAGGTCGACCACGAGGTCGGTAAGGCGAACGCCTTCCACGACGAGCACCCGGCCATCTGGCGCGATGTGGTAGGTGAGCGTATCACTGCCCGTTGCTCGCAGCGTCATCGGCTGACCGAACTGCGTGCCTTGAGCCGTCGCGCTGCGGGTTCGCACCACCAGGAGCGGCAGTGCCCCGGAGGCGGTGAGCATCGATTCCGCGCGGGTCGCGCCAAGTGCCGTTTCGGTGGCTTCAAAGGCACTGACCCGTGCTGTCGCCGTGCTTGAGTCGCCCCAGGTCGCACCAGGCTGGGCGCCGTCCGGAGGGAGCAGCGGAAACAGGAGCTGTAGCTGGTCGCGGACTTGATCGGCGATGAGCGAGCGCGGCCCACCGGTCAGGTCGGTCAGCCGTCCCCCCGGCCGGCGAACGGCGGTCCAGCGGGAGCCCCGGGCGCTGTCGAGCATCGGGGCCAGGCCGGTGAGGCCGCTATCGGCCACCGCGGAATCAACGGTCGCGGTCAGCCGGGTGCCGGTATCGGCCGCAACCCAGGTCAGAGTGACGAACGCGGTTCGTCCAAGGATTTGAACCTGCGCGTCCCCGCTGGGCATCGTGGCGATGACGGAATCGCGCCGCGAGAAGGCATAACGGGAAATTCCCGCGCCAGCCTTCGGATATCGGATCGCCAGGTCTCGCGCGGGCTCGACTCGGACCGGATCGATGCTCGGCTTAGGCGGCGGCGGAGTGGGTGACGGTTGGGCGGGGGGCGGGTTGCTCCCGGAAGAGCAGCTCGCGCCGAGTAGTAGGACGGCAACCCGCCAACGAAAAGCCATCAAGGCTACTTGATCACGGTGGCGGTGCCTTCGA
>Ga0315273_10000385_pt1 | contig 45808 bp, 39 predicted proteins | sample YL17G02_0_MG_FD_205753 | JGI IMG/M metagenome (GOLD analysis project Ga0315273, IMG submission 205753) | Sediment microbial communities from Yellowstone Lake, YNP, Wyoming, USA - YL17G02_0 | ecosystem: Environmental > Aquatic > Freshwater > Lake > Sediment | place: USA: Wyoming | collected...
AACCGGGCACGTTCTCGGTGGTGGTCGTCTATGCGGCGCCGAGCCAATGCGACGGGAACGGGTACGTCGTCGCCGTCGGCGACCAGCAACTGGCCGGCAAGGTCAAGGCCACCGGCGACTGGGGCCGGTTCAACTCCGAGGTCCTCGGCACGATCAGCATCGCCCAGGCCGGCAAGCTCACGCTGTCGGTGAAACCCAAGGGCAGACCGCGCGAGGCCCTGATGAACCTCCAGGCGATCACCCTGAAGCGGGCCCGGGACTGAATGACGGGTGGCACGGTCACGCGGTCGCCGCGGCCACCCGTGCGGGTCCAAGGCCGCGCACGGCCACCCAAGAGCGGGTGGCCGCGCCACCCCTGCCAGGGGGCCGTTGTGCCATTTTCGGCTGCCCCGCTTTTTGATTGACTCTTCTTCCCGTTGCCGCGATAGTTGCACGGACGGAAGTTTTCCGAAAACCCGATCATGGCGCCCTTATGGCCGTATCACCAGATCACGAACAGCGGCTCGAACAGTACGTCGTCGGCCGAGGGCTGGCGACCCAGGAAGAGCTTCAGGAAGCCCGCCGCCTTCTCAACCAGGCCGAGAAGGAAGGCGGGACCATGTCGCTCACCCAGGCCCTCGTGAAAGCCGGCGGCCTGACGGAGAGCCAGGCCCAGCGGATCCTCGGTCTCCTGGCCAAGGACCCCGCCGCGCCGGCGTCCGGCCCCGCCAAGGAAGATGGCGCACCGCTGAAGATCACCATCCCCGGCATCCAGATCCTGGAGAAGGTCGGCCGCGGCAGCCAGGCGATCGTCTTCAGGGGCCGCCAGGTTTCCGTCGACCGCATCGTGGCTGTCAAAGTGATGCTGACCAAGGGCGCTCGCGATCCGCAGGCGCGGCAGCGGTTCGTCCAGGAAGCTCGCGCGGCTGCCAAGCTCTCCCACAACAACATCGTCCAGGCCATCGACGCCGGCGAAACCCCCGAGGGCTACCCCTATTTCATCCAGGAGTTTGTCGATGGCACGACTGTCTACGACCTTCTGAAGGAGCGCGGCGGGCCGCTGGACGAAGAGCGGGCCCTCGAGATCATCATCCACATGGCCGGGGCCCTTGCCCACGCCCACTCGCGCGGCTTCATCCATCGCGACGTGAAGCCCAAGAACATCATGCTCACCCAGGAGGGCGTCGCGAAACTGGCCGACATGGGCCTGGCGCGCCAGGTGGCCGACGTGGACGTGGAGGAACTCGGCAAGGCCTTCGGCACCCCGTACTACATTGCTCCCGAGCAGGTCATCGGCAGCGCGAAGATCGATTTCCGGGCCGACATCTACTCCCTCGGCGCCACGTTCTACGAGATGTTGACCGGCCGGCCCCCCTTCACGGCCCAGACGCCCCAGCAGGTGATGCAGAAGCACGTGACGGCCCCGCTCACCCCGCCGGACCACATCAACAAGAAGCTCTCGGCGGGCGTCAGCGAGGTCGTCGAGGTGATGATGGCCAAGCGCCCCGCCGACCGCTACAAGTCCACCGAGGACCTGCTGGTGGACCTGCGGGCCATCGCCGGCGGCGAGCCGCCGCGCATCGCCCGCGAACGCGTCGACCGGCACGACAAGTTGATGGAGGGCCTGGCCGCGGGAAAGGGCGTGCGCGAGGAAGACGAGAAGAAGGCGCCCCCGCCCCCGCTGCCGAGCCCCTTTGCGGTCAACCAACTCACGATCATTCTGATCGCCCTCCTGGCCGTCGCCCTCCTGCTGCACATCCTGCGATGGGTGATCTGAGGTGCGTAGGCCGGGGAGCGCCGCACCGGCTTTCGAGACCGCCGTCTTTGCAGGATGTCATGTAGGCCCGCCCGAGAGGCTATTTTTCCAGCGCAAGTATCAAGTACGCTATTGACTTTTGCGGAAAAAGTCGATAATAGAGTGTGGCCATGAAGGACTTCTTCGACAAGAGCGAGGTGTTGGGGGTGTTGCAGGGTTTCAACACCTGGTGGTCCGGGACCGCCGCCGAACTGCCCTTCAAGCGTCTCGCCTATCACGAGTGCAGGCGATACTTGGCTGACAGAGCCCTGAAGCGCGCGGTGCTGCTCTCGGGTCCCCGGCGCGTCGGCAAGACCACGATCCTGACGCAGATTGCGCACGATCTCGTCAGCGAAGGCACTGATCCTCTCAGCGTCTTCTACGTGAGTCTGGACCACCCCATCCTCAAACTCCTGAGGCTCCATCGGATTCTTGAAATCTACCACGAGCACATCCATGCCGGGGGCAAGCCGACGATTCTGCTCCTCGACGAGGTCCAGTACTCTGAGGATTGGGATCTCGAACTGAAACAGTTGATTGACCACAGGCCGGAATACCGGATTCTCGCAACCGGCTCGGCCAGCGTGGTGCAGCATCATGGGCTTGTTGATAGCGGCGTCGGGCGATGGATTGAGGTCCCGATCCCGACACTTTCCTTCTTCGAGTTCTGCGAGATTTCGGGAGCCCAAGCACCCAGTGTGTCCCCCAATCTCCAGCCAATAGACTTCTTCTCAAAGCCCAACGCGATGGACCTGTCATCCATCCGCTTGGCCTTCAAGCAGGCCGATCTGCTGGCAACGTTCAACCGCTACCTCCTTGTTGGCGGCTTCCCTGAGACGGCCTGCAACTCGGGTCAAGTGGCCCTTTGCCAACGACTTCTGCGCGAGGACGTGGTGGAACGCGTCCTGAAGCGCGACATGACCTCGCTCTTCGGGATCCGCAATGTTGGCGACCTGGAACGGCTCTTTCTTTACTTGTGCAAGTACACCGGCGGGATTCTGGCCGTGCACACCTGCGCCACGCAACTTGGGGTGTCCGTCCCTACCGTTTCCAACCACCTGGAAGCTTTGCAGCAGGCCCACCTCATCTACCGGCTGCCTCCCTACGAACTCGGCGGCAAGAGAATCCTCAAAGCGAAGCACAAGGTCTACCTGGTGGACGCCGCTCTGAGAAACGCTGTTCTGCTTCGCGGCGAGCAGATACTCTCGGACCCCGAAGAGCTCGGCATCATCGTTGAGACCGCTGTCTTGCGGCATCTGTACGCCTACTACTACCGTGAGAAACCGCAGATCTCCTATTGGCGCGACGCACGCACCCACCACGAGGTCGACATCATCGTCAAGGGTCCTTCCTTCGTGATTCCCGTGGAGGTGAAGTATCGAGAACGCGCCCCCTTGACCGAGAAGGAGGGACTTGTGATGTTCTGTCGGCGGGAGGCTGTGCAGCGGGCTTACTGGATCACACAGAAAGACGAGGACCTGGGGGTGACGCAGTTCCCAGGCATCGAAACCCGCTTCCTGAGAATCCCAGCCTACATATTCCTCTACCTGTTGGGGCGCGCGGAGCGCCTCATGTGGGAAAAGTAGCCGAGGCCCTCATGCCGCAGTTCGAGTACCTGACCGGCGACCGCATCTATGCCCGGGTCCTGGCGGAGCTCATTCCGTCAGCGAAGGACAGCCTCCTCGTGGCCACCGCCACCCTCAAGGCCACGCGGATCCTCCGGCCCGGCGGCCAGGCGGAGAGCGTCGTCCGGCTCTTCGAACGCCTGGGCGATCGCGGCGTGGAGGTGCGGGTTCTCCACAGCGGCGTGCCGTCGGGGCCGTTCCTCGAAGAGATCAAGTCGGTCCGCCCCGGCGCGTTCCACATGCGGCGCTGCGCGCGGACGCACTTCAAGGCGGCCGTGGTCGACGGCCAGCGGCTTTACCTCGGCAGCGCGAACCTGACCGGCGCGGGCCTCGGCGCCAAGAGCGCCGGCCGCCGCAACTTCGAGGTCGGCCTCGTGTCCGACGACCCCGTCCTCGTCGACAGCGTGGCCGACCTGTTCGAGGGCATCTGGTCCGGCTCGATGTGCCAGGCCTGCCGCCAGCGGCTCCACTGTCCCGTGCCCCTCGAGTCGCCGTGGTGATTGCGGATTGCGGATTGCGAATTGCGGATTAGAAGAAGCGGCGGAGCCGTCCGACGGGCCGGAAATCGCGTCTTCCGGCTCCGCCGCCGTTTCAAATCCGCAATCCGCAATTCGCAATCCGCAATGGCTTCACCACCTCCTCTCCCTCACCGCCTCACGTTTGAGGAAGAGTCCTGTGACGAGATATCGCAGTGCGTCAATCGGATGGTCCGCCCCGTCCTTGGCCGGGCGCTCGTTGCGGCGGCCGTCGCCGGACTCGTCCCAGTGATATTCCTGGAACGCCCGCGCCAGCCACGTGCACGACGGGTCGACCACGAGGCCCGCGCGGCCGCCGTCGCGCGGCTTCAGGAGCCGCCGCACAAGCTCGACCCCTTCCAGGATGCCCGCCCTCGGCGTGCGGGCTCGGATGCCGAGCCGGGCGAGTTCCTGGCACGGGCCGGTGCCTGTCACGTCCGACCGCTGCCAGCCGGCCGGGTCGGCGAACGTGGCGAGGACCGGTCCCGGGTCGCGGGCGGCCATCTCGCGGGCGTGCTCGGCCACGGGCCGCTCCCGGGCCACGTACTCGTGCACCACGCGGAGGCTGACGGCGGACAGGTCGATGTCTCCTTCCTCGTGCTTGGCCCCGGGCGGCACGCGTGCGGCGCTGCCATGGGAGGCATCGCCTTCCACTTGCACCCACAGGCACACAAACGGATTCGCGTACCCGAAATCGATGGCGCGGTACAGCGGAAGGCCGGGGTCATACGCCAGCGGCGCCACGTGCCTCGCGGGATCGAACTCCGCAAAGACCAGCCGGTCGGCGCGCGGCCGCAGGCACAGCATCTCGGCGTCCCACGCCTCGCGGCTGGCCCGGGCCTTCTGCGCGAGGGCGTCGTCGATCGGGAAGTAGCCGTCGGCCCGCCGGGCCTTGCCTTCGCAGTCGGTCCAGAGCGGGCACCGGCTGCACGACCGCTCGGCCGGGCAGGGCTCGATGACCTCCCACAAACACCACTTCAGCAAGTGCGGAAGGCCCGCCGCGGCGGGCGTTCCGCACTGGAGCAACTTGTCGACCAGTGCCGCCATCGGCCCGAACGGCCGGTGGAGCGTCGAGAAGACCTCCATCTGGGCGGGGATCCACCGGCCGTCACGCCCCGGGCTCGACTGGGTGACGAACTGCGCGGCCTGCCAGACGTCGGGCGAGAACTCGTCGACCTCGTCGCACTTCAGCCGGTGCACCCGCTGGCCGCGCACCGACCGCGGCGACTGCGCGAGCACCTCGATCGCCGACCCGTTGACGAGCGCCGTCCGCCGGGCCGTCGGGTTGCGCGCCAGCAGGGCCGCGAACGGGCCGCTCCACTTGCGCATAAGGTACTCATACATTTTCTCAGACTGGTCCAGGCTCCCGCCGAGGATGCGCGTCTGGCAGCCCGGCCGCAGGATGGAGTCGAGATGGGCGGCCACGCTGCCGAGCTCCGTCTTCGCGCCGCCGCGCGAGGCCCAGACCACGAGGTCCCGCCCGGGCGCCAGGACGGCCTGCGCCAGGTAATCCATCGGCGCCGCATGGCCGGGGCACACCGCCCGCCGGGGCACGGCCAGGCCGTAGGCGCTCCGGACGAACTCCCAGAGCGACGCGGGCGACTCCGGGCGGGCCGACGCGAGCGCCTGCGCCAAACGCAGCCGGATCTCCTCCGGCGGGACGGTGCGAAGAGTCATGCGCGGCGTTCTCCGGATGCAGGGCACGTGCCGGCAACTGCACGGTGGGTCAGATGTAGGGTGGGTGCTCCGCACCCTTACGTGTTTGGCTTGTCGACGTCCATATGCAGGGTGGCATGCCCACGCCGCTGTTCGCGTGGGCATGCTGCTCGGGGCACGGTCAAGTCATGCCCACGGAAAGACGCCGTGGGCATGCCACCCGGCTTCCGGAGCAGCACGCTAACCATGTACCCGCACCCACCTTCGCTCTGGGCCGCAAACGCCGCCCCTCAGCGCAGGTTTCGGGCCTCGAGGTACCAGAGGGCGAGCCGCTCGAGCGCCTCGGCCCGGGAGCACTTCGGCGCGGCGGGCGCCGCCGCTTCGCGCAGGGCCTGGCCCACCACCTCGTGCTGCTCGTCGGTGAGGAAGAACGTCATCGGCCGCGCGGGCACTTGCGCCGCCTCGGTCGCGAGGGGCGCCGGCGGCGGCTTCGCGAGCGCGAGCAGCCGCTCGACGGCGTCGGCCGGCTCGGGCAGCAGCCGGGCGAGCGCCTCGGCCGGCCTTCCCTCGGCCAGCCGGGCCACGAGCTGCGCCCGCGCCGCCGGATCGTCGCGGCCCTCCAGCCGGTTGAGCGTCGCCAGGAGCACCCGCGCCTCGGCGTCGTCGACCTCCCACACGTCGCACCGGGCATGCGTGTGGCCGAGCTGGCGCAGGACGGCGGCGCGGTGATGACCGTTCAAAATCTGGTACTGCACGTGCGGAGTGAGGAGTGCGGAATGCGGAGTGGGAGAGGCAGGCTCCGCCGCACTCGGCTCCGCCGCTCCGTTGTTGCCGTTTTTGTTTGCTCCGCGTTCCGCACTCCGCGTTCCGCACTCCAGGGGTCGTACCACCAGCGGCTCGTAGAGGCCGGTGCGCTGGATGTGGGCCTTGAGTTTCTCCAGGAGCCGCGGCGGCATGCGGTTCGAGTTCTCGGGGTGCGGCTCCAGGTGGTCCAGCGGAATCCATTGGAGGGTCATGGGCGGTCTCCTCTCGTCTCGTTCAGGATGGCGAGCACTCTGGCCAGTTGTTCGTCGGTCAGGCCGGCCACGCGGCGCGTGAGCGGATCGTCTGCCTCGGCCTGGGCGGCGGCATCGGGCGGCGTTTCGGGCGGGCGGGCCAGCTCGCGCTGCGTGTCGAGGGCGAGCTTGAGGATCTCGCGGGCGGCCTGGCGCGCGTCGGCGGCCGACTCGCCCTCGAGGTCCTGGATCAGCCGCGCCACCGCCACGGGCGCCCAGCGGAGCATGGCGCTGGTGGCCTGGAGGATCGGCTCCAGGGCGTCCTCGCCGAGCAGGGCCCGGAAGTCCCCGTCGGCGAGCCACCGGCGCAGCGTGTCCGGGCGGACGCCTTCGCGCTGGGCGGCCTCCTCCAGCCGGCCCCCGCATTCCCAGATCGTGCGGGCGATCTTACGGTGCCGCGCCGTGAGTTTCATAGACATGGATTCCTCCATAAGTAGTAGGCGGGGGCGCTGTCGAGGTGCCGGGCCGCCAGGTCGAGCACCCGCGGGCGGTCGAGCCGGCAGGCCCGGTGATTCTTGGCCCCCAGGTAGGAGCGTGCCCATCGCTCCACTTCCTGCCCCACGAGGCGGCGCGGGCCGGCGGGCAGCGCGTCGATGGCCCGCCCGAAATCGGCGCCCCGGCGTCGGGCCGCGCGGTCGATGCCGGCGGCCTCCAGCGCCGCCCGGAGCCGCTCGCCCTGGGGCGCGGGTCGCTGCGGGTAGGCCGTCATGCCGGCTCGCTGGAACATCGGGTGCATCTCGCCCATGGCGGCCAGCGCCTCGACGTACGGAGTGCCCGCCAGGGGAAGCGTCTCGGCCACCAGCCGGCTCGCGAGGCCCAGCCCCCGCCAGTTCGGCGCGAGCACGACGCGGCTGATGATGCGAAGCTCGCGGTTGATCAGGTACCCCGCCGCCGTGCGGCCCATGCCGGCCGTCCGGTACCGGCCGCCTGTGGCGCGGTCTCGGGCCCCCAGTGACAGCGGCGACCGGCTGAAAACAATCACGCCGACAAGGACAGTGCGGAGTGTGGAATGCGGAGTGCGGAGTGAAAAGTCAGGCATCGTTGCCGTCTTACTCTTTGACTTCTCATTTCGCATTCCGCACTCCGCATTCCGCACTCCGCCCGTGTCATACACCATGCGAAAGACGCCCGTCACCGCCCCGGCTTCGTGACTGCGGTAGTGAAAGGGGGCCAGTGCCAGCCAGTCCTCGCGTGTCCCCCGCTCGATGCGGACGCCCGCCAGGAGCGTGCACGGCTTGGCGGGCTTCGCCTCAATGGTCATGGCTGCACCTCGGCGCGGGTGGGATCAGCGTAGGCGACCTCGATGCCGCTCGCCTCATGCTTGACGACGAGGACATCCGGCGCGAGGTCCTCCACAAGATCGTCGTGGGCGCTGGCGGCGAGGACCGTGATGCCGTGGGTTGTCGCCAGGCGCCGCACGCGATAGGCCACCGCCCGGGCGCAGAGGCGGTCGAGCGTGGAGCAAAACTCGTCGGCAACAAGCACACGTAGCCCGCCGTCCTGAGTATTTAGCCCGCCCGCCGCGGCGGGCAGGCCGTTGTCCGGCGCCCCATCCTCCGCCGCGTCCCCCAGCAGCGCATCGAGCGCCAGGGCCAGGCGCAGGCGATACCGCTGCCCGTCGGAGAGCTCCTGCGGGGTCCGCAGAAGGAGGAACGCGTCGGCGAGTCCGGCGGCGCTCAGCAGTCGAAGCGCCTGTTCCAGCGGTCCGCCCATGAGGTCGATCACGGGGCGCCGGGCGGTGGCGTTCGTGGCGGCGTTTGCCTCGCGGATCGCGGCGAGGTCCACGATACGGGTCCCTTGGATGGCTTGGGCCAGGTTGCGCAGGAGGACGCTCTTGCCGCTGCCCGAGGGACCGGTGACGAAGACGACGTCGCCCGGGTGGACGTCGATGCGCAGGTCGCGGTAGAGCGTGACTTCGTAGGACTCGTCGAGGCCGATGCCGAACATCTCCGCCACCTTCAGCATGCGCTCGCCGCAGGGCTCGGCCACCCGGCCGGCCGGCGCGGCCTGGAACTTTTGGTTGATCGTGTAGAGGGTCATGCGTAAGCTCCTTTCGCGAGGGTGGCACGGCCACAGCCTGCCCGCCGCGGCGGGCGACGGCTGCACGTGCATCGTTTGGCCGCGGCCGGTACGGCCGCGATTGTCGTTCGTCGCCGTACCGGCGATGGCTAAACGATGGCGACGGCTAAACCACCGCGACGGCACCCCGGCAGGCGACGGATGCTCCTCTTCAAGAAGAAGTTCCTGGAACTGATTGCGTCGGGGGCCAAGCGGCAGACGGTCCGCATCTGGCCGAAGCGGCGGCTGCGCGCCGGCCAGGTGGAGTTCGTGCCCGGCCTCGGCCGGGTTCGCGTGACGGCGTTCGAGCCCGTCCGGCCCGAGACGTTGACCGAAGAGGACGCCCGCCTCGACGGCTTCTCCTCGCGCGAGGCCCTCCTGACCGAACTTCGAGCCCTGTACGGGGACAGGCTCGAGACGTTGCCATGCTTTCGCATACGATTCATCTTTCCCGCGGGTCCGGGCCAGACGTAGGGTGCGTGCTCCGCACGCACCGGACGTTGCCGGGGCGCTCGGAAAAGGGCGGTGGGTGCAGAGCACCCACCCTACGTGTCTGCGGCGGATTCCAGTAGCCGCCGCTCGTTTCTTCGGGCCTTGCGCTGAGTGGCTCGCATCATGCTCCGCAGTTCCCGGTGAGAGGCCGGGGCGCCGGGGCGGCCGTCGTGGGTGGCCATGGCGATGAGGCCGTCGCGGGCGATCTGCCGGAAGGGCATTCCCCAGAAGCGGTTGAGGCGAACCAGGCGCTGTTCCTGGTCGGTCAGTCGCCGCCAGCACCGCACGAACGCCAGGTTCTCGGGGTCTGTAATCCGGCGGCGCGCCCGGCGAAGCATGCGGTCCAGGGTGCTGCGGCTGACTCCAAGAGCGCCCGCCAGTTCGCCCCGCGTTGCGCCGCGGTAGTAGGCGAGCCGAATGAGATTCCGATCCCTTGGCGGAAGAAGGCAGAGATCGCGTTCTTGGATGGGCTGTGTCATGAGGCCCGCAGGTGATTTGTCATTCTCCGAACTGGCAGAATGATCGTAATCGACGGTATTTTGGTCGTAACGCCGCATATTTGTTGTCCACCAAGGTTTGCTAGACAGTATACCGCGGATTTGGTGGATGTCAAATCTTTTTTTGTTCCTCAGCCCAGCCGGCGGCAGCCAGGTTCTGAGAATATAGAACTTCGCGCTTGACTAAGTTTTGGAATATGCTAAACTTACAGTGGCCCGCAAGACGATGTCAGTTCGGGTTCCTGGGCGAGAAAAAAAGCTGGAATATTCCGGTTTGCGGGTTCGACCGATATATGCCGTATCCGCAACAGCGAGGAAGGGGTTCAATCATCATGCGGTTCTCGGGAGCACGTCGCGGAGGTACGCCGTGGGACTAAAGGAAAACCTGAGGGAACTGGATGCCCTGCGCCAGTTGTTCGGCGTGGGCCAGGAGAGTGCGGCCTTCGGCCAGGAAGTGCGCCTGGCGAGAACCAAGCGCGGCATGACCCTGGATATGCTGTCGACGGCCACCGGAATGGCCAAGTCGTATCTGTCGCAGATTGAGACGGGGTATGCGCCCCCGCCTCGCGACGACAAGGTCCGCAAGATCGCCCAGGCCCTGGGGCTTGAAGGCGGCGCCCTTGTGGCCCGCGCCCATTTCTCGCAACTGCCCGATGAGGTGAAGGCCCGCATTGCCCGCCTCCGGCAGGTCTTTGACTCGGCGGAGGAAGTGATGCGAGCCCTTTTGGCGGCAAGGCAGGCTGCGCAACCCGCCGCGGCGGGCGAGACCACCGACATGGGCCAAGAGGAACGCGCCTTGGCGGCGGACCTCAAAGCCCTCCACCAGAGCGGTCTGCTGCACCACCTGGTCAAGTGGGGCGAAGATCGGGTCGAGGACCATCGGGCCGCGCTGCGGCCCATTCCGATCATCAACAGGGTGGCTGCCGGCTATCCGCAGGAGTTCACGGACCTGAGTTATCCAGCCGGGGTCGCCGATGAGTACGTGGCGGCGCCGGCCGAGCTATCGGACCTGAACGCCTTCGCCGTCCACGTCGTCGGCGACTCGATGGAGCCGAGATACCACCAGGGAGACGTGGTCATCTTCAGCCCGGCGGCGTCGGTCAAGTCCGGCGATGACTGCTTTGTGCGTTTCGCCATGGCGGGTGGCCCCTCGGACGGCGAGGCGACCTTCAAACGCATCTTTTTCGATGCGGAGGACCGGGTTCGCCTTCAGCCGCTCAACGAGCGGTACGCCCCCACGTTCGTCAAACCCAACGAGATTGCGGGCATTTTCCGCGCCGTGGCCCGCCACGAGAAGCTGTAGACTGGGGGCCGCCAACCATTTCGGATTTCGGATTTCGCATTTCGGATTGAACGGCGAAGGCAGCCGTTTCCGGTCGCCTGCCAATCCGAAATGCGAAATCCGAAATCCGAAATGGTTGCCAGCCGGGCCATCGCCGTGCTGGGGATCGGCCTGTTCGCCCTGCCGGCGGGCATCCTGGGGTCCGGCTTCGTCGAGAAGTACTACGAGAATCGCCGCAGCCGCCGGTGCCCGCACTGCGGCAAGGAACTCGAGGCGTCCGAAAAGTCCTGACCGCCGACGCCGCCCGTCAGGTAATATAGAGGCTGGGTCACCCACTCACCAACTACGCGGAGAGACCATGGCAGACGACGTGATTCTCCTGGCCGACGGCGGCGGGGGCGAGCGCACGATGAGCCTCGTGCGGCGCGAGATCCTGTCGCGGTTCGCCCCGGCCGATGCCAGCGGCGAACTTGTGCGCCTTGCCGATGCCGCCCGGGTCGACGCCGACGGCACGGCCCTGGCCTTCACGACGGATTCTTACGTGGTGCGGCCGTTGGAGTTCCCCGGCGGCGACATCGGGCGCCTGGCCATCTCGGGCACCGTCAACGACCTGTCATGCCTGGGGGCGCGGCCGCTGGCCCTCTCGCTGGCGATGATCCTCGAGGAGGGGCTCTCGCTGGCGGTGCTGGCCCGGGTGCTCGACTCGGCGGCCGCCACAGCCCGGTCGGTGGGCGTCCCGGTGGTCTGCGGCGACACAAAGGTGGTCGAGCGCGGCAGCGCCGACCAGATGTTCCTCAACACGGCGGGCATCGGCCTCATTCCGAAAGGACGGCGCCTCGGGGCGGAGGGGATTCGGCCGGGCGACAAGGTCCTTGTGTCCGGCACGCTGGCCGACCACGGCGTGGCGGTGATGAGCAAACGCGAGGGCCTGAAATTCGAGGCGGCGGTCGTGAGCGACGTGGCGCCGCTCTGGCCGCTGGCCGAGGCGCTTCTGGCGGCATGCCCGCACCTGCGGGCCCTCAAAGACCCGACCCGCGGCGGCCTGGCGGCGGCGGTAAACGAGTTGGCCGAGGCCGCCAACGTCCGCATCCGCATCGACGAGCCGTCGGTGCCCGTGCGACCGGCGGTGGCAGGGGCGTGCGACGCCCTGGGCCTGGACGTGCTGAACGTGGCGAACGAGGGGAAGTTCGTCGTCGTGGCGCCGCCGGACGAGTGCGAGGCGGCGCTGGCCGCCATGCGGGCTAACCCGCTGGGGCGCGAGGCGGCGGTGATCGGCGAGTGCCTTCCTCCTGCGACCGTCGGTCCGCGCGTGACGCTTCGCACCATCATCGGGGGCGAGCGCGTTCTGGAGATGCCCTACGGCGAGGACCTGCCGCGGATTTGCTGAACGGCGACGTGACGGAAGTGACGGAAGCGACGGAAGCGACGGAAGCGACGGAAGCGACGGAAGCGACGGAAGTGACGAAGTGACGAAGTGACGGAGTGATGTGGGATGTAGGCCGGGGCGCGCCCCGGCCTTTTCGTGACCGCGCGGATTTCGGTTGAACGCTGGACAACTCCATTGAGGTCGCAGATTGCGACCTCAGACACGGGTAAGTCTCGCGTCGCCGTTGTATCTTCGGTTGTCCGGTTCTTTCAGGGGGAACAGCCATGATGGGCGAAGGCGCTATCGTGCCGGTCGGGCATATCGAGCAGCGGATTCTGGTGATCCGGGGCGAGCGGGTGATGCTCGATGCCGACTTGGCGGCGCTGTATGGCGTCGAGACCAAACTCTTGGTGCGCACCGTCAAGCGCAACATCGAACGCTTCCCGCGCGATTTTATGTTCCAGTTGACCAGCAAGGAGTTCGAGAACTTGAGGTGCCAAATTGGCACCTCAAGTCGGTGGGGCGGCAGGCGGTACCGGCCGTACGCCTTCACCGAGCACGGTGCCATCATGGCGGCCAGTGTGCTGAACTCGGAGCGGGCGGTAAAGGTGAGCGTGTACGTCGTGCGGGCCTTTGTGAAGCTGCGGGAGATCCTTGGCGCGCACAAGCAGTTGTCCCAGAAACTGGCGGAGCTGGAGAAGCGCCTCGAAGGCCATGACGAGCAGATTGCGGCCTTGATCGAGGCCATCCGGGAGCTGATGACCCCGCCGCCCGCAGCGGAGCGGAAGCGGATCGGGTTCACGCGGTGACCGCGGGCGGCCGCGACCGGCTCGGGCTCGGGTGGCTTGCGCGGTCAGTCGGGCGGATACCCAGACGACGGGAACCCCAGCCCAAGGCCGCAAAGATTCCGGGTTTTCCTGTTTGACACAATTGGGGGATTTGCTATTATAAGGTAGCCCTGCGGGGCGATTTATTTTGCGCAGTATCGTGAAAGTTTTCACAGGCAAGGCTTGGGCTTGTCGGCCTGTCAGCAGAATGATTGACGCTCAGCGGCCGCGCGGTACTATGGGCGACAGCGGCCGAGGGTAAATCGGGCGCAGCTCGGACGAGACGAACTCACGGGAGATTACGGCCATGGCGAAGCAGAAAACCGTCATCATCATTGACGATGATCCGGATGTCGTCGAAGCCACGAAGGTGATCCTGGAAGGCGCCGGGTACGGCGTGGCCGCCGCCTTCAGCGGCAAGGAAGGCGTCGCGCGCATCCGGCAGGGCGGCGTCGACTGCATTCTGCTCGACGTGATGATGGCCAAGGACACCGAGGGGTTCCACATCGCCCAGGACCTCAAGGGCGACCCCAAGACGTCGGGCATCCCCATCATCATGCTCACGAGCATTTCGCAGAAGACGGGCTTTGAGTTCTCGCCCGACACCGACAAGGACTTCATGCCGGTCGAGGTGTTCCTCGAGAAGCCGGTGGACCCGAAGCGGCTCGTCAAGGCGATCGGCGACGTGCTGAAAGAGTAAACGACGCGCGCCCCGGCGCCGGTTCCGCCGGCGGCCGGAAGGGCGGCCACAGCGCCCGGGATGAGAAGGAAGGAAATATACGCATGTTGCCATTAGTCCTCAACAAGAGCGACCTGGGTGCGTGGATCGAGGCGCTGGCGGCCGAGCGCCGGGTGGCGGCCCCGGTGCTCAAGGAGACGTCGCCGGCCGACCGGACCGACCTGAAGTTCGGGTGGGAATACGTGGCCGACCCGGCCGAGGTCCGCCTGGATTACACGGTGACGGTCCTCGGGCCGAAGAAGTTCCTGTGGCCCGCCCGGCAGACCCTGGTGTCCTACCAGATGGGCGCCGACCCCAAGCCGGCCGCCGTCATGGAGCACGAGCCGCACGTGCTGTTCGGCGTGCACCCGTGCGACGTGACCGCCATTGCGACGCTCGACGCGGCGTTCGGAAAGGACATCCCCGACCCGCACTACCTCTCGCGGCGGGCGAACACGGCGATCGTGTGCATCGATTGCGCGGCCCCGTGCGACGAGACGTGCTTCTGCCTCGACATGGGGTCGCTGTATCCCGAGTCGGGCTACGACGTGATGCTGACGCCCGCGGGCGACCGGTTCTTCGTCGAGGTCAAGACGCCCCTCGGCGAGTCCCTTGTGGAGAAGGCCAAGGCCCGGCCGGCCACGAAGCAGGACATGGAGGCCCGGCAGAAGTTCTCGGAGGAGAAGCGGGGCACCTTCCACTACCAGTTGCCGTTCGAGGTCAAGTACCTGCCCGAGATTCTCGACGCGTCGTACGACAGCCTGGTGTGGGAGGCGATCGCGCGGCGGTGCTTCTCGTGCGGCTCCTGCAACACCACCTGCCCCACCTGCTACTGCTGGGACGTGTACGACGACGTGGCGATGGACCTGTCGAAGGGCTGCCGCATACGCCGCTACGATTCGTGCCAGCTCGACCCGTTCGCCGAGGTGGCGGGCGGCGAGAGCTTCCGCAAGGACCGCTGGAGCCGCCTGAGGCACCGGATGTTCCGCAAGGGCAAGCACATCCTCGAGCAGACCGGCCGGTCCGGATGCGTCGGCTGCGGCCGGTGCGAGCGCGCGTGCGTGGCGGACATCAGCATCAAGGAAACCTTCATTCAGATCGCCGGCAGCCGATAACGGCATTGCGGATTGAGAATTGCGGATTGCGGATTGAACGGAAAAAGGCAAGGCGAGAGCAGGGGGTAAGGCCGTTTGGTGAGCCCCCCGCTGGCGGGGCGCGTTTGACGAGGCCGATCAACGGAGTCATTTGCCCTCGTGGAACCGGGGGCGGGAGTCGAAACCTGTGAGCCAAGCAGCCGTCGATATCGCGAAGGGCGCGGCCGCGCCGAGCCCGTACGTTCCGAGGATGGCCCGCATCCTTGAGGCCGAGCAGATGACGGAGACCGAGCGGTTCTTCCGCGTCGCCCTCGAGGGCGAGCCGCTGCGCTACGAGCCGGGCCAGTTCGTCAGTTGCATGCTCTTTGGCATCGGCGAGGCGCCCATCAGCATCTGCTCCAGCCCCACCCAGGGAGACGCGTTCGAGCTGACCGTGCGCAGCGTCGGCACGGTCACCAACGCCCTGAAGAAGCTCGGGAAGGGCGACCGGCTGGGCGTCCGCGGCCCGTTCGGCAACCACTTCGACTACAGCGCCATGAAAGGGCAGGACGTCCTGTTCGTGGCGGGCGGCCTGGGCCTGGCGCCCACGCGCAGCCTCATCCGCTACGTCCTCGACAACCGCAAGGACTACGGCAAGGTGACGATCTTGTTCGGCGCGCGCGAGCCGAAGTGGCTCCTCTTCCGCAAGGAGGTCGAGGAGTGGCTGGAGCGCAAGGACGTCGATACGCGCGTTACGGTCGACCGGGGCGACGCGTCGTGGAAGGGCAACGTGGGCGTCATCACGCGGCTGTTCCGGCAGGTCGAGGTCGACCCGACGCAGACGTACGCCGTCATCGTGGGCCCGCCGGTCATGTTCAAGTTCACGGTCCTGGAGGCGTTGGCGGAGGGCATTCCGGAACACCGGATCATCTGCTCGCTCGAGCGGCACATGAAGTGCGGCGTGGGCAAGTGCGGGCACTGCCAGATCCGCGGCATCTACGTCTGCCGCGAGGGGCCGGTCTTCACGTACGAGCAGGTGAAGAAGCTGAGGGAAGGCATCTGACAATTGAGGATTGCGGATTGCGGATTGAGCGGCGAGAAGCAACGCCCTCGCGCGTTTAGCGGGGAGCCGAAGGCGACCGCGTGTTCATTGCGGAGATCTGAGAAAAGAAGGAACCGCGAATGGCAAGACCGATTCTGATGTTCGACAGCCTCTCGTGCTGCGAGGGGTGCGGCCTCCAGGTCATCAACTGCGAGACCGACCTGCTGCCGATCCTGGCGGTGGCCGACATCGGCCGCTTCCGCGAGGCCTCCGACGGCGACGTGCCGCACTACAACGTCGCCTTCGTCGAGGGCTCGATCGTCACGTCGCACGACATCCAGAAGATCCAGGAGATCCGGGCCAAGACGGACGTCCTGGTGGCGCTCGGGGCGTGTGCGACCCACGGCGGCGTCAACATGATCAAGAACTTCCAGGACCCCGACGACGTGGGCCGCTACGTCTACGGCGAGCGGCGGACGTGGTTCCCGCACATCCCGGCGCGGCCGCTGAAGGCCGAGGTCAAGATCGACGCCGAGATCCCCGGGTGCCCGCTCAACCCGGCGGAGTTCCTCGAGGCGGCCAAGTGCATCCTCATGGGCAAGCCTTTCAAGCTGCCCAACTACCCCGTCTGCGTCGACTGCAAGCTGGCCGACAACGTCTGCCTCTGGCACAAGGGCGTGCCGTGCCTGGGCGTCGTAACGCGGGCCGGCTGCAAGCCTTACCTGTGCCCCAGCGCCGGCCACAAGTGCATCGGTTGTCGGGGCTTGGTGGACAAGCCGAACACGCAGGCGGCCAAGGACGTGATGGCCGAGTTCGGCCTGTCGGTGCAAGACGTGCTTCGCGAATTCCGGTTGTTCCAGGGCGTTTACGACGAGGTATCGAAGGAAGCGTAGGGGCGACCGATAACAGGGAGCACCACTCGCATGGCGAAGGCATCCAAGACGTTGGACGTTCGGGTCGACTACGTGACGCGTGTTGAGGGTCATGGCAACATCGTCGCGAAGGTCCGGGACGGCGAACTCGTCGAGTGCAAGATGGAGATCACCGAGTCGCCGCGATTCTTCGAGGCGATGCTCCGCGGGCGCTCGTGGGCAGACGCCATGTTCCTCACGACGCGCATCTGCGGCATCTGCGCCTGCGGCCACGGCACCGCCAGCCTCAAGGCCACCGAGGACGCCATGGGCGTTACGCTCTCGGAGCAGACGCTGAAGCTCCGGAAGATCGTCCTGCACGCCGAGCAGCTCCAGAGCCACTGGCTCCACATCTACTTCCTGGTGGCGCCGGACTTCTTCGGCGCGCCGAGCGTTATTCCGCTCGCCAAGACCCACACCGACGTCGTGCTGCGCGCGATGCGCCTCAAGCGGCTCGCCAACTACACCTGCGAGGTGCTCGTCGGCCGCCACGTCCATCCCATCAGCATGGTCCCCGGCGGCTACATGAAGCTGCCCGGCGTCCGGACGCTCAAGGACCTGCGCCAGCACATCGCCTCGCACGAGGCCGACGTGTGGGCCACGGTGGACCTGTACGCCTCGCTCAAGGTCCCCGAGTTCAATCGCCAGACCGAGTACGAGTCGCTCTCCGACCCCACCGAGTACGCGTTCTACGGCGGCAACCTGATGACGAGCGACGGCACCCGCGCCGACAGCCACGATTACAAGAAGATCATCCACGAGTCCATCGTCCAGCACTCCAGCGCCAAGCACGTCAAGAACAAGCGCAGCAGTCTGATGGTCGGGTCCCTGGCGCGCTTCAACAACAACTCCAAGCAGCTCCACCCGAAGGCCAAGGAGGCGGCCCGGAAGGTCGGCCTCACGGCCCCCAGCTACAACACCTTCCACAACAACACTGCCCAGGTCATCGAGAGCGTCCACTGCTACTACGAGGTCCTGCGGCTGCTCGACGAGCTCATCGCTACGGGCATCCAGGACGAAAAGCCCCCGATGAAGTGGCCCAAGGGCCGCCAGGGCGTCGGCATTGGCCTGACGGAAGTGCCGCGCGGCACGCTCGTGCACGAGTACGAGTACGACGAAGACGGCATCGTGACGGGCGCGAACCTCGTCATCCCCACGAACCAGAACCTGGCGAACATCGAGGACGACTTCCGGGCGTACATCCCGCAGCTCATGGCCGACGGCCGGAGCGAGGCCGAGGTGGCCCACGCCCTCGAGATGCTCGTCCGGGCGTACGACCCGTGCATCTCGTGCTCGGTGCACCTGGTGACGGTCGACCTCAAGTAAGCCGGGCCATCCCGACCCGAAGAGGCGACGAGGCGAGGCGGCGCTGTGCCGGAACCGGGCACGCCGGCGATCCTGGCGCTGGGCGTCCTGCTTGGACGGAGGATGGGGGCCGGATATCACGAAACCACTTCGCGCGGCGGGTCTCCTGACCCGCCGCGCAGACGCTGCCTGACCCGTGCCCGCCTATTCCGGCGCGGTTGGCCAGGAAATCCACCGCGCAGCGGTTCTTGATGGAAGGCGGGTGCTGAGCACCAATCGTACATATCCGCTTAATACGTCAGGAAGTTGCTGACGGCCGCGGCGGCGGCGGGGGCCTCGGCGGGGGCGACCTTCGCCCTGAAGTTGTCCGTCACATCCTTCGTCGCCTTCTCGGCCGTGAGGCCGCGGGCGGTGATCTGCGGGATGAGTCGGCGCAGCGTGGCCCCCCAGCGGAACAGGTAATCGGCGGCACGCTGGGCCTCGAACCCCGGCGTCGCCAGGCTGGCCGCCTGGATGCGCCAGGCGCCGTCCTCGCGCAGCATGTGCATCGGCACGCGTCCGCGCGGCAGGTACGCGAACGCCATCGGCCCCATGGGAACGACCGTGACGCGGGCGAGCCAGCTTGTCTCGCGCGGGAAGAGGTCGATCCGGGCGCTCTCCGCGGCCTGGAACGCCTTCCACCCGTCCGGGCCGTACGTGGCGACGACCGCCTGGTGGAAGGCGTAGTTCGCCTGGACCGCATCGAAGATCGCCAGGGCCAGCACCAAGTCGTCCTTCGACCCCGCGAAGCAGGAGAGGTACTGGTCCTTGTCGCCGCCGGCGAGCGAGCGGTGCCACTTCGCCAGCAGCGCCTTCGGCCCCGCGGCATCGTCGCGGACCGGGGCCCGCCCCTGGGGCGACTCCGGACCGGCGGCGCAGCCGGCAAGCAGGACGAGGCCGAGGGCGACAAGCAACGCGGCAAGGCAGGTACGCATGGGCATGCCTCCTTCAGCAGAAGACGCACGCGCGCGGCGGGTCGGGAGACCCGCCGCGCCCGGCGCGGGCCGGCGGCGCTGCCTGGGCGAAGACGGCCCTACCCCTTCGGCGTCGGCGGGGGCAGGGGCGCGGCCGGCGGCGCCTTGGGCGGCTCCTTGGCGAGAGCCGCCTGCTGCTCGGGGGTGAGGATTTCCTTCTTCGCCCTGTCGAGGATCCCCTGGAGGATGAGGTCGCGGGCGCGGAGGCTCTCTTTGCCTTCCCCGCTGATTGCGGCGAGTTCCGGGGCGGCCTCGCGGCACATCGCCCGGCACTTGGCGGACTGGAGGGGCGTCAGGTTGGCCGCCTCGAAAATCAGCAAGACCTGCCGATGCAACTGGAACGCGCGCCACGCCAGTTGCTGCTCCGGGGTGAGGATGGCGAGGACGGCCTTCTGGCCATTCTGGACCAGTTCCTTCCGCTGCTCGACGAGGGTCTGGAACTCGGCCAGCGCGCGCTTGTAGTCCGCTTCGTTCCGCGCCGCGCTGGCGGCCGTCATGGCCGTCTCGAGGGCCACGAGCTTCGGCGTGTTGGCCTGGTTCCACTCGGTGATCGCCTTGAGGGACGCGTTGGACACCTCGAAGAGCCTGGTTTTCTGCTCCGCGGCGAGCTTGCACTCGGCGATCATGAGGGCGGCATCGCCGCTCATCGCCTTGGCGGGTTCGGGCTTCTTCGGCGCGGGGGGCGCTTCGGCGGCGAGGGAAAGCGAGGCGGCGACCGTAAGCACGACGAGCGCCGATGCGATGCATCTTTTCATCGTCCAGCCCTGCCCCTATAACACGCGGTCGCCTTCGGCTCCCCGCTAAGAAGCTGTTTCAGAACCGGCGATAGCGCGGTGGGCAGTCTTGCCCACCGCGCCTACGCGCCCGCATTCTCGCGGCGGGCAAGACTGCCCGCCGCGCCATGCAGCGCTGATGGGCGCTTGTGAAACAGCTTCTAAACGCAAGGCGCGGCGGCTACTTGTTTTCGTCGGCCTTCTTCACGGCGGCCGGCTTCGGCGGGCCGGACTTGTTGAGGACCTCCCGCTGTTCGGCCGTCAGGATCGTCTCTTCGATGGTCTTGCGGAGTTTGGCCTGGACCTCGCTCTTGGCCCCCGCCGCCGCCTTATCGTCGTCCTTGACCGCGGCGAGTTCCTTGGCGGCGGCCGCCGCGGCGTCCTTGATCTTCTGGACCTGCCCATCAACCAGGTTGAGCTTCTTGTAGCGGGCCATCATGGGGCGATACAGCTTGAACGCCTCCCAGTCTTGGCGCTGCTCGGGGGTCATCATGGCTCGGAGGTCGGCCTCGAAGGTGGTCTGGATCTTGAGGTGGTTGGCCTCGAGGGTCTTGAGTTCCTCGGCATCGCGCTGGATGGCTTCCTTGTTGTTGGGGTCCTTGGGCTGCTTGACGGCCTCCTGAAGGGACTCGAACTTCGAGCCGTAGGCCTTCATCCAGGCTTCCAGGGCCTCGCGGCGGGCGGCGATCTTGGCCTTGAGGGTTTCCTGCTGTTCGGGGGTGAGTTTGCACTCGGCCGCCATGATGGCGTACTCGCCGCGCAGCGCGTCCTGTGGGCCCTTCGCCTTCGGCGGCGCCTTCTCGCCGGCGGCCGGGGTCTTCTCCTTGGCCGCCTCTTCGGCGGTCAGGGCGGGCGCGGCCACCAGCATCGCCAAGAGGGCCATCCACACGAACCTCTTGAGATTGCTCATGGAAGCTGCTCTCCAAGCGGCCATCCCATGACACCTGTCTTCTTCGCCCTTGGGCCGCACGATGCGAAGAAGGCCCGGCAGCACCGCCCCTCGTGCACGGCGCCGCCGCACGTGCTGCTCGATCCGCGTTTAGCCGTCGCCGGTACGGCGACGAACGATAATCGCGGCCGTACCGGCCGCGGCTAAACGATGCGCAGGCCGGCCGCGGGGGCCACGCTGCCGCCCGCTGCTACTTCTTCTCGGCAGCCGGCTTCTTCTCGGCCTCAGCCTTCTTCGGATCGGCGGCGGGCGTCTCGGTCTTCTTCGGATCGACCGCGGGCGTCTCTTCGGGCGGGGGGGCCAGAAGCTTCTTCTGCTCGGCCGTCAGAACGTTGTCGCGGATGCCCAGCTCCAGCTTGCCGAGGATGGTGCGCTGGGCGGTCGAGGCCTCTTCGCCGTCGCCCTTGATGTCCGCGATTTCCTTGGCCGCCTGGCTGCACAGGGTGCGGACCGTGGCCGATTGCGCTTCGGTCAGGTTGAAACCCTTCAGCCGTGCAATCATCTCCATTGAGAGCGCGAAGCCTTGGAGGGCCAGTTTCTGCTCCGGCGTCAGGAGGGTCATGATGGCGTGCTGGTACTTCACCTGGAGTGCCCGGTTCTCTTCGATCTGGGGCCGAACGTCCTCCATGGCTTTGCGGAAGGCGGCCTCGTCCTTGGCTTCGATGGCGGCGGCGCGGGCTTTCTTGAACGCCTCGATCTTGTCGGCGTTCTTCTTCTCCCAGGCTTCCATCGCAGCCTTGCCCTCGGCGGCGACGGTGGCCAGCTTGGTCTGCTGCTCCTCGGAGAGTTTGCATTCCTTGGCCATCAAGGCCAGGTCGCCTTCGAGCACCGGCTTCTTGGCCTCCGCGGGCTTCTTGGTCTCCGGGGGGGCGTCCGCCGCCAGCGCCACCGTGGCCGTGAACATCAGCACGGCGGCGGCAGAGAAGAGCCACGTACACCATTTCATTACAGGATCTCCACAAGTGGGCCGCTGTTTCGGCTTCGCCCGAGGCCCGTCGCGCGAAGGACACGTCATGCGGACGGACCCTACGCGGATCCCCGCCATGCGCGGTCCGGCATGACAAGAAAGTACATTATGGTCGATATGCGGCCTTTCCGCAACCAAAAACCAGCCCATGGCCGTTCCTGGGCCTGAAGAGGCCCCCTTGGGCGGGTGGCGTCTCGCCGCCCTGCGGCGGAAACGCCCCTCACCTTGCGGGCCGCAAAGTGCCGATACAGATCTGGTTAGCCGCCGCATATCAAGGGGGTTTGGCCATGGCTAAGCGTCGAATGCGCCGCATCGGCCTTCTGACGGGCGGGGGCGATTGCCCCGGCCTCAACGCCGTCATCCGGGCCGTCGCCAAGTCGCTCATGCACGAGCAGGGGGCCGAGATCGTCGGGTTCCTCGATGGTTTCGAGGGCCTCGTCACTGATCGCACGATGACGCTTCGTTGGAAGAACGTCTCGAACATCCTGACCCTCGGCGGCACGATCCTCGGCACGAGCAACACCGCCAACCCGTTCCAGTGGGCCGAGAAGCGGCGGGGCAAGGTTATCATCACCGACCGCAGCCAGCGGGCCCTGGCGGTCTTCCGGAAGTACCGACTCGACGGCCTTGTCATCATCGGCGGCGACGGGTCGCTCACGATTGCCGGGGGGCTGGCGAAACTGGGCGTGCCGGTGGTCGGCGTGCCGAAGACCATCGACAACGACGTGCTCGGCACGGAACTGACGTTCGGCTTCCAGACGGCCGTGAACGTGGCCACCGACGCCCTGGACCGCCTGCACACGACGGCCAGTTCGCATCACCGCGCGATGGTGGCCGAAGTCATGGGCCGCTACGCCGGGTGGATCGCCCTGCACGCGGGCATCGGGGGCGGGGCCGACGTCATTCTCATCCCCGAGATCCCGTTCCGCTGGGAGAGCGTCTTCGAGACCTGCCGCGAGCGGGCCGGCAAGGGCAAGCGCTTCAGCATCATCTGCGTGGCCGAAGGGGCGGCGCCCGACGGCGGCCAGATGCAGGTGGCTCGCCAGGTCGAGGGCAGCCCCGACCCGATCCGCCTCGGCGGCATCGGCCGCCTGGTGGCCGCCCGCATCGAGGAAAGCACCGGCATCGAGGCCCGGGCCACGACGCTCGGCTACGTCCAGCGCGGCGGCACGCCGTGTCCGTTCGATCGCGTCCTGGCGACGAGCCTGGGGTGCCGGGCGGCTGAACTGGCGGCCTCGGGACGGTGGGGCCGCATGGCCGCGTGGCATGGCGGGAAGCTGACCGACGTGCCGCTCAGCGAGGTGGCCGGCGGCTGCCGGAAGGTTTCGCGCGACGATCCCTTCATCGCCGTGGCCCGGTCAGTCGGGACGAGCTTCGGCGAGTAACACACATGCCCCGCCCGCCCAAGGCGGAACTTCGATACTACAGCGTCACGTGGCCTCATGCGCGGTGGGTCTCCTGACCCACCGCGCAGAAAATGCGTCTTGCCGGCTGATTGAGGCACGTTCGCGGCGGGTCAGGAGACCCGCCGCGCAAAGTGGCGTGGTGGTGTCGACAAGCGGGGCGCGTTTTCGGCAAGCGGTACGCTCTACTTGGCCGGCGTCGGCCCGGCCGCGCCGGTGCGGAAGAAGAAGTCGGCCGTCACCGCCTGGTTCTCGCCCAGGGCCCGGATCCTCCAGCGGTACCACGTCTGGGGCTTGAGGCGCCTGTCGGCTTCCTTCATGTCCCGCAACTCGCCCGTCAGGACCACCCCCGCCCGCGGATGCAGCGGGTCCAGGGCCGTGGGGCTGACGTCGTGCAGGCCGCTCGCGAAGGCGATCTCCTTGTCCTTGTCGCCCGGCTTCGGCGGTTCGGCGCCTTGGCCGAGCTCGAAGAGCGTAAAGGACACGAGCCGCGGCGTGCCCACCGCCGCCGGCAGCTTCCACTTGAACGTCGGCGTGAGCAGCGCTTCGTGCGCCCCGTCGCGGGGTTCGAGGGCCACGACGTTCTTTTCCGCCGGGGGCTCCGCCGGCGTCGGCGCGGGCGGGGCGGGCGGGGACTTGCACCCGGCCGCCAGGGCCGCCGCGCCTAGGAGGACGACGGCAACGAATCGCCACATGTAGAACTCCTTTTCCATTCGGCCGGGCGCGGCCCCCGCACGATCGCCCGGTACAAGGTATCGCGTTCCGCCGGCTCGCCGCCGGCCCCCCGGATGAGGCTCACGAGGTCGGCCGTCGTCAGGGCCTGCGGCGTCTGCGCCCCCGCCGCGTGCGTGATCTCCTCGCGGATGACGGTGCCGTCGATATCATCGGCGCCGAAGCACAGGGCCACTTGAGCCAGATCCGGCGTCAGCATGATCCAGAACGCCTTGACGTGCGGCACATTGTCCAGCAGGAGCCGGCTGGCGGCCATCGTCGCGAGGTCGTCGACCGCCGTCGGGCCGGGCAGGTCCGCCAGGTGCGTCCCCTCGGGGTGGAAGGGCAGCGGGATGAACGCGGCGAAGCCGCCGGTCTCGTCCTGGAGCCGGCGCAGCGCCAGCAGGTGGTCGACCCGATGGGCCGGCGACTCCACGTGCCCGTAGAGCATCGTGGCGTTCGTGGGGATGCCGAGCCGGTGGGCCTCGCGATGGATGGCGAGCCACTCCGCGCCGCCGATCTTGCGCGGCGCGACGCGACGGCGGACCTCGGGGTCGAAGATCTCGGCCCCGCCGCCGGGCAGGCCCGCCAGCCCCGCCGCCTTCAGCCGCGCGAGGACCTCGGCCGCCGAGAGGCCCGCCTTCTTCGCCGCATAGTGCACCTCGACGGCGGTGAAGGCCTGCAGGCAGACCCGCGGAAACGCCTCGTGCAGCCGGCCGAGCAGGTCCGCGTAATAGTCGAGGCCGATGTCGGGGTGCAGGCCGCCCACGAGGTGGATCTCGGTGACCCCGGCGACCACGTCGGGCCGGGCGCGCTCGACGACTTCATCGGCGCCGAGCAAGTAGCCGCGCGCGTCCCCGGCCGCGGCCCAGAACGCGCAGAGGTCGCACCGGTTCTCGCACCGATTCGTGAAATTGACATGCGTGTTGGCGACGTACCACGTCCGCAGGCCGTGCTTCCGGCGGCGGACCCGGTCCGCCATCGCCCCGGCGGCCAGCAGGCGGCGCGGCTCGAAGAGCGCCAGGCCGTCCTCGCGCGACAGCCGCTCGCCGGCCGCCACCTTCGCCTCGATGGTCTGGAGGATATCGTCCATGGCTGATTTCCGCGTCACCCCTTCGCGAAAGGAATTGCGGATTGCGGATTGTGAATTGCGGATTGAAAGAAACGGCCGCGGCGGGGCCAATTCGCAATCCTCAATTCGCAATCCTCAATGGGTCTTCGGGGGCGGGGCCGACGTCATTCTCATCCCCGAAATCCCGTTCCGCGCAAAAGCTCGATCGCCGGCGCCGCGTCACCCCACCACGTTGAACTCGCGGAGCTCGAACGCGACGCCGAGGTCCTGCTCGGCCAGCCGGCGGACCGCTTCCAGGTCGAGGCCGGGCACGGCCACCGCCGTGGCGCGGACGGCCGCGAAGCGCCCCTTCGCTTGCCGCAGGAAATCGCACACGGCCGCGAAGGCGTTCGGGAGCGTCGGGCGGCACAGGCGCTCGTACGTCTCGGCATCGGGCGCATCGAGGCTGACGCTGACGGCATCGATCAGGCCCCGCAACTCGGCCGTGATGTCGCGCCCCGCCAGGGCCGAGCCTTGGCCGTTGGTGTTCAGGCGGGTCCGCAGGCCCCACCGCTCCTTGACGGCGCGGGCCACGTCTTTGACGACCTCGAGCCGCAGCGTCGGCTCGCCGAAGCCGCAGAAAACGATCTCCTTGTATTGCGAGGCGCCGGCTTGTGCAAGGGCGCCGAGGATTTCGTGGGAGGTCGGCTCGGCCGCCAGGCGCAGGTCGTGCCCTTTCACCACCAGGTCGCCGCTGGACCTCGGGCAGAAGACGCAGCGGTTCGAGCACGCGTTCGTCACGTTGACGTACAGGCTTTGGCGGATCGGGTACACCAGGCACGGGCCGCCCGACTTCAGGGGCAGGCCGAAGAGGTGGGCGGCGTTGTGCCGCGTGATCCGCCGCACGTCGTCCTCCGACAGGCTGTACAGCCTCGCGAGGAACCGGATCACGTGCACCACGTAGGCCGGCTCGTTCGTCTTGCCGCGCAGGGGCACGGGGGCGCAGTACGGCGAGTCGGTCTCCACCAGGAGCCGCTCCAGGGGGACTACGCGGGCCGCCTGGCGGACGGTCTCGGAGTTCGGGAACGTGACGATCCCCGAGAAAGACACGTAGAAGCCGCGGGCCAGGGCCTCCCGCGCGTACTCCGGCGCGCCGGCGAAGCAGTGGAACACGCCGCGCGGCATCGCGCCGGCGGCATCGAGGGCCGCCAGCGTGTCGGCCTCCGCCTCGCGCGAATGGATGACGAGCGGCAACTTGACATCGAGGGCCAGCCGGATGCCCTGCGCGAAGACGTCGCGCTGGGCCGGCCGCGGCGAATGATCGTAGTGATAGTCCAGGCCGAACTCGCCGACGGCCACCACCTTCGGCTGCTTCGCCAAGTCCGCCAGCATGGGCCAGTCTACGGCCTTGACCTGGGCCGCGATGTGCGGATGGAAACCGACAGCCGCGTACAGCAACTTCTCGCGCTGCACGAGCTCAACGACCTGGCGGTTCTCGGTCGGCTCGGTCCCGACCGTGATGACGGCCTCCAGGCCCGCCTGCCGCGCGCGGTCCAGGACGCCCGGCAGGTCGTCGGCCAGCCGGCCGTCACTCACGTGCGCGTGCGAATCGACAGCAGGTTCCAAGTTCAAGGTTCCAGGTTCAAAGTTCAAGAGCAAACGGCCCCAACGTACCACAACGCCACTTAACCTCGTGCGCGGTGGGTCTCCTGACCCACCGCGTGACAGACGCGGTTTCGCGTGCGGGGCAACGCACTCACGCGGCGGCTCAGGAGAGCCGCCGCGCTAAGTGGCGTTGCAGTACAACGGCACGTGCCGCGCGGCGTCCAGGAAAGGCCGCCACGCGAGCATCCCTACAACAACCGTCCGGTGGCGTCGAACGCCCCGGGGTAGTGGCGAACGTCGGGCCGCCGGCGATCCTCGCCCGCGAACCGGACGGCGATCACGTCGAAGCGGACCGGGCGGTCCATCGCGCGGCGGTCCGCGAGGAACTTCTTGGCCGCCCAGATCACCCGGCGGCGCTTGGCCGGCGTCACGGTCTCCTCCGGCGAGATTTCCGGCTCCCGGCCGTCCTCGGTGGCGCGGCTGCGGACCTCGACAAAGCAGAGGGCGCCGGACCGTTTCTCCTGCGCCACCAGGTCCACCTCGCCCCGGCGGTACGCGACGTTGCGGGCGATGATGCGGTAGCCGTGCTTCTTCAGGAACTTCTCAGCCGCCTTCTCGGCGGCCTGCCCCGTCTCCTGTCGCGCCGTGTGCTGGCGGGCCTTCTTCCGGAGGAAATCGAAGATGCCGAGCATGCGTGTCTCGCGCCCGCGGCCGCCGGGGCCGGCATGTAGGGTGCGTGCTCCGCACGCACCTTCCTTACCTCTCGGTTGTGCACCAGGGCCGGCGTCTCTGAAGATTCTAGCGCGGGGCGGGCGGCTTGTCCACAGCATACGCCGAGCTGTAGGCCGCGGCAACGGAGCGGCATCATCCGCGCCCGCCGCGGCTGCGGCGGGGGATCCTCCCGTTCGGCATCTCCCGCCGCTGCCGCGGGGGGCTCGCAGCGGCAGGCTCGGCGGTTGTGCGGGGGGCAAAATTAGGGTTGCATCGACCTCCGGTTGCCGATATAGTTGGGTGCCTGAGGTTGCTCGGTGGGCCCGAAAAGGGTGGTCCCGACGATCCTTTCAAGGCAGCGAGCGGGCGTAGCTCAGTGGTAGAGCGTCACGTTGCCAACGTGAATGTCGTGGGTTCAAGTCCCATCGCCCGCTCCAATTGCTTTGCGGCGTAAGCGGCTCGACGAGGACCGAAGTCCGGGGTCTTTCGAGGCCGCTTTTTTTTGTCGGCACGATGCGGCGTGAGCCGGGGGTAGAATGTCAGTTAGCCGCCCCGCGTGCGGAGCGCCCGCTTTTCACAGCCCAGCGAAGGAGTAACGACGATGGAAGTGACGGTAGAGGCCCTGGCGACATGCAGGAAGAAGCTCACGATCAGCATTCCGCGGGAAGAGATCACGGCGAAGTTCGAGGAGCGGCTCACGGAGCTCGAGCGCGAGGCCCAGGTGCCCGGCTTCCGCCCGGGGCGGGCGCCCCGGCGCCTGGTCGAGAAGCGGTTCCACAAGGCGGTGGCCGACGAGGTCCGCGTCAAGCTCGTCGCGGAGGCCTTCGAGAAGGCGGTCAAGGAGCAGAACCTTGACGTCATCGGCGAGCCCGACCTCGACCCCGACGCCATCAAGATGCCCGACGACGGGCCGCTCACCTTCTCGATCGAGCTCGAGGTCCGGCCGGCGTTCGAGCTCCCCGACTATGCGGGCATCCCGGTCAGCGCCGAGCGCCCGGCCGTCACCGACGCGGGCGTGGAGCAGGCCCTGGAGCGTCTTCGCGAGTCGCGTGGCCGCCTCGATCCGCTTGCGGCCGAAGAAGAGATCAAGGCGAACGACCTCCTCGTCGGCGACCTCACCATCCAGGCCGGCGAGACGATGGTGGTCGACCGCCAGAACGTCCGCCTGCCGGTGGCGGCGATCGCCGTCGAGGGGATCCGCCTGGAGAACCTGCCGGAGGTCCTCAAGGGCGCGAAGGCCGGCGACACCCGCTCCACGAAGATCACGATCAGCCAGGACGCCGAGCGCGAGGACGTGCGCGGCAAGGAGGCCGAGATCCGCCTCAAGATCAACTCGGCCGCCCGCGTGGCGCTGCCCGACAACCTCGCCCTCCTCAAGGAGATGGACTACGAGGACATGGAGTCGCTGAGGGCGGGCCTCCGACGCCAGCTCGAGAGCCAGAGCGAGGCCGCCTACACCCGCGCCCAGGAGCAGGCCATCGAGAAGTGGCTCCTCGAGAAGATTCCGTTCGATCTCCCGACCGGCCTGGCCGCGCGGCACGCCAACCAACTGCTTCAGCGGCGCCTCATGAACCTCCAGTCCCGCGGCATCCCGGTCGACGAGATCGAGAAGCGCCTCGGCGAGATCCGGAACGCCACCACCGAGGAAGCCGACCGCGACCTCAAGCTCCACTTCATCCTCGATGCCATCGCCAAGAAGGAGAAGATGGAGGTCACCGACGCCGAGGTCGATGCTCGCGTGCAGATGATCGCCATGCAGTACGGCCGCAAGACCGACCGTGTGCACGAGGAGATGGAACAGCAGGGCACGCTCGACAGCCTGCGCCAGCAGATCCTGGAGGACAAGGTCGTGCGGGCGCTCCTCGAGAAGGCCGAGGTCTCTGCCCCGGTCGTTGAGGTCTCCGCCCCGGCGGGCGAGGCGAAGGTGGAGGAGAAGCCCGCGGAAGGCGCCCCGCCGGCCCCTGAGGCGCAAGCGGACGAGAAGCCCGCGGAAGGCGCCCCGCCGGCCCCTCAGGCGCAAGCGGCGGAAAAGCCGGCCGCAGGCGCCGCCCCGGAGGGCGAGGCAAAGGCCGAGGAGAAATCGCCCGAGGGCGCCGCCCCGGCCCCCGACGCGAAAGCGGAGGAGAAGCCCGCCGAAGGCGCCGCTCCCGGCGAGGTTGAGTCAACCTGATCTGCCGCCGTACAATCCTGAATCTGAGTTCCGGGTCAATCGGCGCAGAGGGAAGGAAACGGTGAGCGATGGCCAATCATCCGAACAGCTTCGACCCGGCGGGCCGCCTGGTGCGCCCCTATAGCGCGATGGGGAATTACCAGCAGCAGCGGTTCCTCACGCTGGCGGACCTGCTGCTCGAGAACCGCATCATCTTCCTGGAGGGCGTCATCGACGACGTGACCTCCAACAACATCGTCATGAAGCTCCTGTACCTCCAGAGCGAGAAGCGGAGCCAGGAGATCAGCCTGTACATCAACTCGCCCGGCGGCTACGTCTCGAGCACGCTGGCCATCTACGACACGATGCAGTTCCTCGACTCGCCGGTCGCCACGTACGCCATCGGCCTGGTGGCGAGCGGGGCGGCCCTGCTCCTGGCGGGCGGGCGCAAAGGCAAGCGGTTCTCGCTGCCGCACGCCAAGATGATGCTCCATCAGCCGGCGGGCGAAGTGGGCGGGCAGGCGGCCGACATCGCCATCGCGGCCAAGGAAGTGCTGAGGGACAAGGAGACGCTCATCCGGATCTTCGCCCATCACACCGGGCAGGACCCCGAGAAGATCCGCCGCGAGACCGAGCGCGACCGGTACTTCACGGCCCAGGAGGCCAAGGAGTGGGGCCTCGTCGACGAGGTTCTCGAGCACCCGGTGGAGCCGAAGCAGGCGTAAGGGCCCGGGCCGGCAGTGTTTAGCCGCGGCCGGTACGGCCGCGGGGCCGTCAAGCGGACGCGGAAGGAGCGGGCACATGAACGAGCGCGATCAACTTATCCCGATGGTCATCGAGAGCACCGGCCGCGGCGAGCGGGCGTACGACATCTACAGCCGCCTGCTGAAGGACCGCATCGTTTTCATCGGCGGCCCGATCGAGGACGACACGGCCAACCTCGTGATCGCGCAGCTCTTGTTCCTTCAGAACGAGAATGCAGATGCCGATATCTCGATCTATATCAACTCGCCCGGCGGCGTCATCACCTCCGGCATGGCCATCTACGACACCATGCAGTTCGTCGGGTGCCCCGTCGCCACGTACTGCCTCGGCCAGGCGGCCAGCATGGCGGCGGTGCTGCTCGCGGCCGGCACCAAGGGCAGGCGCTGCGTCCTGCCGAACAGCCGCATCATGATCCACCAGCCGCACGGCGGGGCGCGCGGCACGGCGACCGACATCAGCATCCAGGCCGACGAAATCCTGCGGATGCGCCAGCGCCTCAACGAAATCCTGGCCCATCACACCGGCCAGACCGTCCAGAGGATCGAGGAGGATGTGGACCGCGACCGCTTCATGTCCGCCGCCGAAGCCGTCGCCTACGGCCTCGCCGACCAGATCATCGAGAGCCTGCCCAAGAAAAAAGAAGCGACGGAGTGACGGAGTGACGGAGTGACGGAGTGACGGAGTAGAGAAGTGACGGGGAAAAGGGGTGCCACCGCCGGTCTTGCCCGGCTGTGAAGAGGGGGTAGGTTATCGTTTAGCCGCGGCCGGTACGGCCGCGAGCCTCGCCGTCAGAAGCCCAGCTCCGCGCCGTCGTGGGTCGCCAGGCCGATCTGCTCCACGTTTCCGTGCCGCCCGTTGTACCACAGCAGCCACCGCCCGCCGTCGAGGATCGCGAAGGGCTTGTAGCACGCGTCGCCGTCCCACGTGTCCTTGCCGGGCCGGATGATCGGGTTGGCCGGGTGGCGCTGCCAGCCGCCGATGCCGTCCTTCGACCGGGCGATGCCGATCCGGGCGTGGTTCTCGTCGCGGAAACCTATGTAGAACATAAGGTGCCACTCGCCCTGCCGCACGACCTGGCAGGCGGTCACCTTGTGTTTCTCCCACGCGCTGGCCGGGTCGGCGGCGAAGATCGGGTTGGCCTCGTGCCGGGCCCACACCAGGCCGTCGGGACTGGTGGCGTAGCCGATGGCGTTGGGCTCGTAATGCTCGCCGCCGGAGTACCACAGGCGGAACTGCTTCGCCGCCTCATCCCAGATCACGTGCGGGCACATCAGGGCCACCTTCTCCCACGGCTTCTCAGGAGAGAGGACAGGCTTGTCGCTCATCCGCTTCCACGTCCTGCCGTCGGGGCTCGTGGCGTAGCCTATCCACGAGCGGCCGCGCGCCTGCCCGGTGTACCACAGGTGATAGCCGCCGTCGCGCTTCAGGACCGCGGGCCGGTTGATGTCGGCCTCCCAGTCGGTGGCCTTGTTCGGCCCCAGGACGATCTCGGGGTCGCTCCAGCGGACGCCGTCGGCGCTTTCGGCCAGGGCGATGCTCGCCCGCGGCCGCCACGAGAACCACATCCGGAACTTGTCGCCATCCTTCAGGAGCGCCACGTCGAAGCACGTGCCGAGCTTGCCGCCGAGGACGGGACTCGCGGGCGACTTGACCCACCCGGCGCTCGTCTCGGCGGACCGGGCCGGCGCCGGCGGCGCCGGCAGCTTGCCGGTCACGCGCCCGAGCTTGTCGGACATCGCGATCTCCTTGCCGTCGGCCAGGACCCGCAGGCCCGCGCCCTTCCCGTACCGCGTGCCCGTCTTGTCGAAAAGGACCGTGAGCACGCGCCCGCGGTAGAGAACGTTGTCGAGGCAGAACCAGTCCCAGGCCCCTTCGGGCGCCAGCGGGTTGACCTCCACCACGTCGTCCGGCCGCGGCCGCAGGCCCACCAGGCCGGTGATAATGAGATCGCAATACGTTGAGTGATTGTAGTCTTTGCCGCGCTCCTCGCCGCCCTTGCCGGGGTCCCACGTGCCGTTCTTCCACGCCTTGAGGCGGGTCCGCGAGATCCAGTCGCCCGTCTGCGGGTTGAGGTTCTCGTCGATCCAGGGCGCCACGCGGCCGTCTTCGAGCTTGAGGTGGTGCGACTTCGCGTAGATCCGCAGGAGGTCGAGGTAGTCCTTCGCGGTCACGGCCGTCTGCGGCGGGCCGGCGAGCAGGTTCGCCATCGCGGTCAGCGTGACCGCGGTGGCAAAGGGCCAGCTCGGCCCGTTCCACTGGCACTCGTGGCCCTGGTAGGAGATCGTGAACTTCGGGTGGCGCTGCTCGGCGGTCGTGGGGCCGAAGGGGGCGTAGAAGCCTTGCGGGTCCATCACCTCGCGCCACGCGACGGCCTGCTCCGGCCCCGGCAGGTTGAAGTACCACGGCGTGTAGCCGTGCTCCTCGCGGACGTCGGCCAGCCTGGCGCCGGCCCCGCGCGGCAGGACCTTGAAGAACTTCGCCTCGTCGTCCCACAGCCGGGCCAGCACGAGTTGCCGGGTGCGGGCGGCCTTCTCGCGGTACCGGCGCGCCAGGTCGCCGCTAGCGGCCAGGTCGGCGATCTTCGCGATGGCCGCCGCGTCGCCGTACATGTAGCTGTTGAGGGTGGCGCGGCAGCCGCTGCCGCCGATGGAGACCTCCATGCCGTCGCGGTCGTCGATTTGCCAGAAGAGGCCGCTGGGGTCGAGGTTCGACTTCTCCCACGCCTCGTAGTTCTTCACGAGGTCCGGCAGGAGGTCGAGGACGAGGGCCTTGTCGCCCGTCACGAGGTACCGCGCCCACATCGCGTCGGCCGCCCAGAAACTGTACCGCCGCGGCTCGCCGCCCTTGCGGAACCAGAAGAGCGAGTAGTCATCGAGGTACTTCGGATCGTGGAGCCAGCGGCCCTCGTAAAGGTGGTGCCCGGCGGCGCAGTTGATGGAGTTCTGCTTGCCCGCCCAGCCGACCTTCGGCAGGAACTCGGTGACGACGAAGCCGTCGGGCGTCTCCTTGAGGTGCTTGCGATACGTCCACCAGCGGAAGTAGTAGATCTCTTCGAGATCTTTGTCGGGGCACTCGAAGAGCGGGACGTTGGCCTTGAGGAACTCCCACGCCGCCGCGTTCGGGACGTGCTGGGCGTAGAGTTCGCGGTCGCCGGCGTTGAAGGCATCGACGCGGGGCTTGAAGCGCTCGGCCTTGAGGACGGCCGGCCCGGATCGCTCGGCCGCTGCGCACGCGCCGGCTATCGCCAGGGCCGCCAGGGCCGCCATCGCCACGGTCTTCATCCGCCGCCTCCTCGGAGGAGAACGAGAACGTTGCTTCGCTGGTTACGGCGCGGCGGGTCAGGTCGAAGACTCGCCGTGGCGAGAGACCCGCACGTGTCTAGCGTGGGTGGCACGGTCACGCGCCGTTGCGTGACCGTGCTTGCTCCCCCACGTGACCATGCACGGCCACGCAACGGCGCGTGGCCGTGCCACCCGGCTGTCCGGAATGACACGCTAAACATGTACGGAGACCCGCCGCGCATCAAGTCGTGCACGTGCCCTGCTATTTCATGGCCAGGTTCGCACTCAGAACGATGGTGCCGCCGGCCGCGGTCTTGAGGTCGACGGTCTTGGCGCCATAGCGGACCTTGCACGGCCCGCCTACGCCTGAGCGTATGGTTGCCTCGGCGAGCGCCCCGTCCTTCCACGCCGCATCGACCTCGAAGCCGCCGCGGGCCCGCAGGCCCTTGAACGAGCCGGTCGGCCACGCCTTCGGCAGGGCGGGCAAGAGGTGCACGTCGCCCATGTGGCTCTGGAGGAGCATCTCGGCGACGCCCGACGTGCCGCCGAAGTTGCCGTCGATCTGGAACGGCGGGTGGGCGTCGAAGAGGTTCGGGAAGGTGTTGCCCGCGAGCGCCTCGACGAGCATCTTGTGGGCGTGGTCGCCGTCGAGGAACCGGGCCCAGAGGTTGATCTTCCAGGCCTTGCTCCAGCCGGTGCCGCCGTCGCCGCGGAAGATCAGCGACTGCTGCGCCGCCTTGAAAAGCTCGGGCGTCTGGGGCGTGATGTCCCAGCCGGGGTACACGCCCCACAGGTGCGAGACGTGGCGGTGCTCGTCCTTCGGGTTGTCCTTGTCTTCCATCCATTCCTGGAGCTGCCCGTGCTTGCCGATCTGGTTGGGGGCGATCTGCTTTCGCATCTCGGCCAGCTTGGCCGCGAAGTCCTTGTCCGTGCCCAGGATGGCGGCGGCGGCGATGGTGTTGGCGAACAAGTCGCGGATGATCTGGTGGTCCATCGTGGGGCCCATGACCAGGCCGCCCTGCTCGGGCGAGTTCGACGGGCCGCTGATGAGCCACCCCGTCTTCGGGTCCTTCACGAGGAAGTCGGTGAAGAAGGTCGCGGCCTCTTTCATGATTGGGTAGGCCCGCCTGGCCAGGAACTCCTTGTCGCCGGTGAACTGGTAGCGCTCCCACAGGTGGTGGCAGAGCCAGGCCCCGCCGACGACCCAGATGCCGTGGTTCGACGCGTTGATCGGCGCCGTGCCGCGCCACAGGTCGGTGTTGTGATGGAGGACCCATCCGCGGCAGGCGTAGTGCTCCGCGGCGACCTTGCGGCCGGTGACGGCGCAGTCGGCGATGAGGTCGAAGAGCGGCTCGTGGCACTCCGAGAGGTTCGCGACCTCGGCGGGCCAAAAATTCATCTCCGTATTGATATTCGTTGTCCACTTGCTGTCCCACGGCGGCCGGAGCTGGTCGTTCCAGATGCCCTGGAGGTTCGCCGGCTGGGTGCCGGGGCGGCTGCTCGCGATCAAGAGGTACCGGCCGAACTGGAAGTAGAGCGTGGCCAGTTGCGGGTCGTCCTCGCGGCCGGCGGCCTTGAGGCGCTCGTTGGTCGGCAGGGCCGCGGCGTCGGTCTTGCCGACGTCGAGGGCCACCCGGCGGAACAGCTTCTGGTGGTCCGCCACGTGGGCCTTCAGGAGCGCGTCGAAGGTCTTCCCCGCCACGGCCTTCATCGTCGCCTCGCAGCGGGCCGCCGGGTCGGCGCTCGTGTCGTGGTAGTTCTTGAAGTTCGTGGCGGCGGCCAGGAGCAGCGTGGCGGCATCGGCGCCTTCCACGGTGATGCCGTCGGCGCCGACCGTCGCCTTGCCCCTTTCGGCCACGACGCGCAGGCGGGCCTCGAACTTCATGCCGCCGGCCGCCACCGTGCCCACGAGGGCGACCTGGTCGTTTCCGACCGCCCGCATCTCGGCCGACTTGTGCGGCGAGTCCATCCTGGCCGTGAAGCTCACGCGGCCGGGCTTCTCGGCCGTAAGGCGCACGACGATCACCTGGTCGGGGTGGCTCGAGAAGGCCCGGCGCTCGTAGGTCACGTCGCCGACGCGGTAGCGGACCGCGGCCACGGCCGTGTCGAGATCCAGGTCGCGCCGGTAATCGGCCGCCGCATCGTGGCCGGGGAAATGCAGGCGGATGTCGCCGAACGGCTGGTACGCCATCTGGTGCAGCGGCTCGCTCATGAACTCCTTGCCGGCGAGGTTCTCGGCGTCGCGCTGCTTGCCGGCGGCAAGGAGTTCGCGGATCTGGGGCAGAAACTTGGCGGCCCCGGGGTGCTGGTACTCGTGCGGGCCGCCGGTCCAGAGCGTGTCGTCGTTGAACTGGATGCGTTCCTCGTCGACGCCGCCGAAGACCATGGCGCCGAGGCGGCCGTTGCCGATCGGCAGGGCCTCGACCCACTGGCGGGCAGGCTCGCGGTACCACGCCGCCAGCGGCCAGGCGGGCGGGTCGGCCTTGCCGGTGAGCGTCGCGCGGGAGGCCGGCGCGGCGGCAGACTTCGCGGGTTCCTTGGCCACTTTCTTTCCCTCCGGGGCGGCGCCGGCGGCGAACGAGGCGCAGACGAGCGACGCGGCGACCAGCGAAACGAGAAGCACTCTCATGGGGACCTCCCGATTCTCGTCGATGTGATGCAGGCCGCGGCAAGGCCGCGCCTGCATCCCTCCGAGCCCGCCACTCTTGCGGCGGGAGACGCCGGATGCCGGGATCTCCCGCCGCTCCGTACGTGTTTAGCGTGTTCCCTTCATGCTGTCACCCCGAGCGAGCGCAGCGAGTCGAGGGGTCTCGCCGTGCGAATGTCCGAACGGCAACGACCACAGCGAGATTCCTCGGCTCGCTGCGCCCGCTCGGAATGACAACGCCAAACGCATACGTCGCTCCCGCGGCGGGCTCGACGCAACCGTCTACGGCACAGAGGCGCGGGGGGGGAGGAGTCCCCCCGCGCGAGTGTCACCGGCACGGCTCTACTTTTTCGGCGCCGCCCACAGAACGGCGTTGTGCAGGACGAGCTGGGTGTTCGGGTCCTGGTACACCGGATACGTCTCGTGGCCGGGCTGGAAATAGAAGACCTTGCCCTTGCCGATGGTCCAGCAGAGGCCCTGGCGCGATTTCTCCTTCGACCCATCGGGCAGCGTGTATTCGCCGTCGAGCGGCACGGCCTCGGGCTCCGGCACCTCGAACGGCTCGCTGTAGCGCTCGGTGTGCGGCTGCTGGAAGTCCTTGACGCCCTTCGAGATGGGGTGCGAGGGTTCTTTCACGATCACCTTCAGGGCGCTGCCGTCGGCCACGTAGGCCTTGAAGCCGCAGTTCGTGCCGAGGATGCGCTTGAGGGGCTTGGAGAAGTGCGAGGAGTGCAGGGCGATGAACCCCATGCCGTCCTCCTTGACCCGCCGGACGATCTCGGCCACGTTCTCGTCCTTGACCTGGCCGTGCTTCTGGTGACCCCACCACAGGAGGACGTCGGTCTTCTTGATCGACTCCGGCGCGCAGCCCTGGTCGGGGTCGCCCAGGTTGCCGATGGCAATCTCCCAGCCCTTGAGCGACGCCATCAGGCCGTCGGCCACCACGGTGTTGATGTCTTTGGGGTACACGTTCTTCGGGGCCGTGCCTTCGGACCAGACCAGGACGCGCCGCTTGGGGGCGGCCGCCGACAGTTTCCCGCCCAGGACCAGTTGTCCCGCGACCACCGCCCCGAGGGCCAGGACCTTGCGCCTCGAAATCGTCTCGCTCATCTTCAACTCCTCTTGCCGGTCAGGGTTATCTCTCCGCGGGGGGGACATAGTAACCGCGCGGCGGTGGGGTTGCCAAGAGGAATCAGCGCCTCGCAGTAGCCCATGGGTGAAGGGTGGCAGGGCCACAGCCTGCCCGCCGCAGCGGGCTCGAACTCCTGCGGCCTACATATCATAGACGAACCATGCGGCGGCCTTGCAGTCGGTGTCGGTCTTGACCCTGACCCAGTGGGCCGCGAAGCCCGCCGGGAACGCGTGGGTCACGGTCTTGCCAGCGGGGACCGTGACGGTCTCGTATGCGTGCCACGTGCCGTCGGCCAGGAAGTCCACCTCGATCGTGAACCGCACGTCGGCCGGCCGATCGTGCGAGAGCCGGACGGTCTTGCGGTCGTAGCCGGTCATCAGGTACGGATCGGACGGCGCGCCGGCCCGGACGGCTGCGTCGCGCCAGGGTCCGCCCTCGCCGCGCGGCACGCCCAGTTTCCAGAGGTCCTCGAGGTTGCCGACCCAGAGGCCGACCTTGCCGTCGTCGGAGGGCACGTAGTGGCCGTCGGGCGCGGCGCCGGCGAGGTTGCCCGCCATCACCAGCAGGCCGCGCCACGAGGCGAAGTCGAAGATACGCCGGTTGTGCGTGCAGACGGGGCGGATCTTCGCCAGGCCGCCGGAGTCGTCGCGCGGCAGCTCGTAGAACGTGCCGGCGACGTTCATCAGGTTCCGCTCGGTCACGATCTCGCGGATGCCGCGCGGCCAGCCCGAGGCCGACGGGCGGCTGAGGGCGTCCGGCCCCTTCGGCAGGCGATAGCGCTTGCCCTTCTTGTCGGTCATGAGGACCGAGGCGTCGTCGGCCTGGAAATCCTGCTTCGTGGCCGCCTTCTCGCGCACGGCCTTCTCGGCGGCCGCATCGCTCGTCCGACGCAGCTTCATGTCGGCCCCGACGACGTAGCAGCCGGTCTCGGCGGCCTTGCCCGATTCGTCGACGACGGTGGCGGCAAAGGCAAGCGTCATGTCCTGCCCGCCCTGCACATAGAGGAGGCCCTCGGAGTACCGGCCCCGCTGCTCGGCCGGGGCGAGGCTGAGGAACATCGCCGGGTCGGCCGCCTGCCCCGCCGACGTGTAGTGGAAGTACGCCGTGGCCGACTTGAGGTCGCGGTCCGCCCGGACGCGGATCCACTCGCCGGCCGTCCCGGGCGGGATGACGTGATACGCGTAGCCGGCGGCCGGCACGGCCACGGCGGCATACTTCGTCCAGCGGCCGTCGCCCGCGACGTCGGTTTCGAGGGTGAACGTGACCGGTTCGGCGGCATCGTGCGCCAGGTGGACCACGCGCTTCTCGAAGCCTGCGAGGAGGAACGGCTCCGACAGTTCGTTCGCCTTCACGGGCGTCCCGACCCACGGCCCGCCCCAGCCGGCGGGCGTGCCGTAGCCGCGCAGGTCCTCCCACTGGCCGAACCAGAGGTTCGACTGCGGGCACCCGAGGAGCGGGTTGCCCTGGCGCGAGGCGTCGTTGTGGACCGTCACGAGGTGCCCGCCCCAGGCCGTGTAGTCGACCACCCTCTTGAGGAACGTCGAGACGGGGCGCAGGCCGCCGGTCCTGGCGGCGCTGAAGCGCTTCGGGAAATCATAGAACATATCATGCATATTCATGAGAAGATGGCCGTCCGAGACCTCGCGGATCCGCGGCCACTCGGTGTACCAGCCGTGGTCGGCGTCCTGGGTGTAACTGGCCTTGGGAAGGCGGAAGCGGGTCCACCGGCCGCCGTCGCGGACGTTGAGCAGCGCCGAGCGGGCGTCCCACCCGATCGCCCAGAGGGGGGCCTCGGCGTCGGGCGCCCCGTAGATGCCGCCGGGGCCGGTGACGTCGGTGTACTTGTTCCTGTCGACGATCGTCCAGGATTTCGGATCGCCGAGGTCGCCCTTGCCGTCCCACTCGGCCAGGACGCCGCCCTCGCCGTTGTTGGCGTAGACGAGGCGGCCCTGCCCGGTGTAGGCGCCCTTGCCGTGCGTTCCGGGCAGCAGGTCGCTCCCGCCGACGTTGCGGTCCGGGTGGAGCGTCTTGACGTCGAGCGTGCGCACGTCGGCTTCGTAGAACCCCTCCTCCATGGTCACGAAGTACACCTTGCCCGCGGGGTCCGCGAGGTGCCGCGCGGCGGCGGTCATGCGGCCGGGCGTCACGCCGGGCGAGATGGCGCGGACGCCGCCTTTCGCGTCGACGAGGTAGGGCCCGATGATGAGCTGGTTGGACTCGCGGTGGATCAGGCGGTTGGCGTGCGTGCCGCCGACGCTCTCTGGCCGGGCGGCCAGGTTCAAGTCGGCGTCGAGGGTGTAGAGCTTGTCGTTTCCGCCCTTGAAGACGTGGGCCGGGTACGTGAGGAACCACAGCCGGTCGGCCCAGAGCACGACGGCGCCGATGCCGGTCTCGTTCGCGCCGCCGTTCGTCACGGCCAGGTGGGGAAAGACGCCGCTGAACGACGGGTACTCGGCCGGCGCGGCGGTGGCGCAGAGGCACGACAGCGAGAACGCGGAGGTCAGAAGGCACGCCAAGAGCTTTCGCATCGCACGGTCTTCCATGTAGGCCGCGGCAACGCCGCGATGGTATACCGCCCGGAGGCGGCCCTTTCGCCGTCCGCCCCGTCAGGGGCAATTGTTCTCTAGCCACGGGCTTCAGCCCGTGGACGCGATGGACGACGGTCCCCGTTTTCCGTTTCCGTTCAGCCCCGGAGGGGCGCTTGAGCGGTACCTCAGTCGCCCCTACGGGGCTCCAAAACAAAAAGGATGACATCTCCATGCGTCGTGGACCACGGGCTAAAGCCCGTGGCCAGAGAACAATCGTGCCTACGGCACTGACCCACCGCGCGGCAGTCTCCCCCCCAGCGGCGAGATAACGCAGGTGCGCGGCGGGTCAGGAGACCCGCCGCGCGGCACCGGCCACATGTCGCCCACACCGCTGCCCCCTCTCGCGCAAGGGGAGAGGGGACTTTGGCGCGGCCTACTTTCCCGCGCGGCCGGCCCACTTCTTCCAGGCGTCCTTGTCGTACAGCATCTTGATAAACACGCCGCCGACTACCGAGCGGGCCTGGAACCCCTGGTGCCGCGCATCGGTGGTCCAGTACCAGTCGGTCATCGGCACGCGCTGGGGCGTGGCGCTCAGGAATCGGTAGGCGGGGTCGAGCAGGGCCTCGAAGTCGGCCGGCGACGCGGCCAGCGACGCCGTCCACACCTCCCAGTCCAGCTTCGTGTAGTCCTTGCGGTTGTCGAGCGGCAGGCCGTAGGGCTTGAGCATCTTGCTGTAGAACGCGATCTCCTTGCGCGTCACCTCGGCGGGGAAGAGGTTCAGGCCGAGGATGCGGTCCCACACCAGGTTGTACTTCTGGCTCCAGGTGCCGGGCTTGTCGAAGGCGAGGCGGAAGTGGTCGCCGTCGTCGGCCATCCGGACCCACGTGGCGGCGAACTCCTCCGCCAGCTTGCGATAGGCCGCCGCCTCTTCCTTGTGCCCCGCCATCTCGCCCAGCTTGGCGTAGGCGCCGAGGGCAACGATGGCCTTGGCCGAGAGGTTGACGTTGTGCGCCAGGTGCCCGGCAAAGTCGTCGGTGCAGAGCTGGTTCTCCGGGTCGAGGCCCTTGCTCTTGAGGTACTCGGCCCACCGCTCCAGCACCGGCCAGTACGTGGCGGCGAAGTCGGCGCTGCCTTCCGCCTGGGCGAGCGCCGCCACCAGGAGGATCATGTTGCCCGATTCCTCGACGGGCATCTGGTTCTTCTCGGTTTTCTCGCCGCCGCCGTAGACCTGGCCGTTGGCGTGCGGGTACTGGCCCAGGTCGTGCGGGGCGAAGGGGAACTTCCATCGCGGCGAGCTCGCGTAGTCCATGATGGGCCGGAGCATCGCCCGCGTCAGGGCGGGGCTCGCCAGGAGGAAGAGCGGCCCCTGCGGGTAGAGGACGTCGACCGTCGCGATGCAGCCGTTCGAGAAGTTCTCTTTCGGGAAGAGCAGGGGCTGGCCGTCGGCGCCGGCCGCCAGCTTGTTGGCCGCGAGGCACTGGCGGTAGGCGAGGGCGCAGAGGCGGGCGTACTTCTCGCCGCCGGCCTTCGCCAGGTCGGCCATCAGCTCTTCGTCGAACGCCTTGCACTTCGCGACAAGCGCCGGGTAGTCCCTGGCGGCGGCCGCGAGAAGGTCCGGGGCCTCGGCGCCGCTTCGGCGCCAGTAGGGACGCAGGTTCGTGCCGAGATATTGGATAGAGTAGATGTCATCGTAGGCGAGCATGAGCCAGCGCGAGGCGCCCCCGGCGCCGACCTTGCCGAGGTCGAACTCGACGGCCGCCAGCGGCCAGTCTTCCCCGGCGGGGCGGGGCATCCGCTCGTCGTCGCGGTCGGGCAGTGCCCGGCCGGCGGCAAAGCCTTCCCGGATCGCCTTGTCCGAGCCGACCGCCGAGCGCGGGGCCGCGTCCTGCGGCACGGCCACGTACAGGCAGCCCCAGTCGATCCGCAGGTCGTCGCCACGCTTGGCCAGGATGGGCTGGTCCTTCGATCCCATCCGAAGGACGCTCAGGCCCTCGACCTTCTCGCGCGACCAGACGACCGGCTGGTCGGGCGTGTTGACGACCAGTTCGGCGCTATTCTCGTAGTGCAGAGTGACGGCGTGCGATTGGCCGTCGGTGGCCCGCACGTCCCACACGAGGTACGTCACCGGCCGCGCGAAAACGTCGAGGTCCTGCGGCAGCGACGCCGTCATGAACGTGAGCGCGACGTGGATGCCGCCGCCCTCGAACTGGTAGATCGTGCGCGTGGGGAGCACTTCCAGGCCGACCTGCGGCAGCGGGGGGACCTCCGCCGGCAACGGCCCCAGAATCCGGTACGCCTTGCCGTCGATCCGGATCATGCTCTGGAGGGCGTGCACCTTGCCGGTCCAGTGGACCGACCACGCATCGGTCAGCCGGTCGGCCGGGCACCAGATGCTGAAGTATGGGTCGCACGCGACGAGGGGCACCGACGGTGGGCGCAGGGGGCTCGCCGCGCCGCCCACGTCGGCGGCCAGGACGCAGGTTGTGGCCAGCACAAGGAACGCGGCGGCGAGAACTCCGATGGACGGTGACATCGATGGCTCCTTCACGATCCCGGGCGGCAGGGCCAAGCAGAATCCCCCCGTAGCATCGTTTAGCCGTCGCCGACACGGCGACGGACATTATTAACGCGGCCGTACCGGCCGCGGCTAAACGATAACGACGGCGGCCACGCAAAATCCCCCCGTAGCATCGTTTAGCCGTCGCCGGCACGGCGACGAACATTATTAACGCGGCCGTACCGGCCGCGGCCAAACGGTCGCGGCACATCGTCTTTGTTCCGCCACGCCACCCGTGTGGTCCAACGGAGTTTGCTCCGGCGGAGGTTGCACTTTATGCGAGAGCCGGCCGGAATTCAAGGACAACGCGGGCGCGGGCGGAAGCCCTGGGGGGGATCGAAGCAACGCTACGCCGGGGCGACCAGCCGCTTCGGCAGGTGGATGACGAAGGCGGCGCCCTGGCCGGGGGTGGAGTTCATCGTCACCATGCCGCCGTGCTCCTGGATGATCTTCTGCGCGGCGGCCAGGCCCAGCCCCGTTCCCTTCTGGCCCTTGGTGGAGTGGAAAGCCTGGAAGAGCTTGGGCTGCTCCTCCGCGGGGATGCCCGGCCCGTTGTCGGCCACGGTGATCCAGACCTCGCTGCCGTGGGGCGACAGGCGCGTGGCAATCTCGACCCGGCCGGAGACCGGCGAGACGGCCTCGATCGCGTTGTTCACGAGGTTGAGGCAGGCGTGGTGGAGGCCGTCGCCGTCGACGGCGATCTCCGGCAGCGTGGTGTCGAGCTTCGTGACCAGGGCGACCCGCTTTTCCGCGGCGGCGCTGTTGGCCAGTTCGGCGACCTCGCGGACGATGGCGTTGACCGAGGTCCGGACCAGGTTCGGCGCCGACTGCCGGCTGTAAGAGAGCATGTCGAGCACCAGGTTGTTGATGCGGCTGAGGTTGCGGCCGACGACCTCCCAGCCCTTGCCGACCGTGTCCATCTCCTGGCGCTTGATGCCGCTCTCGACGACGTGCGAACCGCCTTGGATGCCCTGGAGCAGGTTCTTGATGTAGTGCGACAGGCTGGCGATGGCCTGGCCGACGGCCGCCAGGCGTTCCTGCTGGACCTGGCTGGCCATCAGGTTGGCGTTCTCGACGGCCAGGCCGGTCTGGCACCCGATGGCCGCCATCAGCTTCAGGTCCTCCGACGAGAACTGGCCCTGGCTCACGTGTGTATCGACGTGGATGATGCCGAGGATTTCGTTGCGGCTCTTGATGGGGACGGCGATGGCGCTGCGGATGCCGAAATCCTGGACGCTCTCGCCCTGCTCGAACCGCCGGTCCTGCATGGCGTTGGTCGTGAGGACGCCCTCGCCGCGCTTCATCACGTAGTTGATGATGGTGCGGGAAACGCAGATGGGGGCGGGCCGTTCGCCGGCGGATACCGGGGGCGCCGGGGGCGCCGGCGCGGGCGGACCGTTTGACGGCACCGACGTGTCTCCCGGCGACTCGCTCGACGGCGTGTCTTCCGGCGACTCGCTCGACTGCTCGCGGCGGATCTGTTCCAGCAACTCCTCGCGATACCGGACGGCCTTGGCGACCATGTTGCCCGTCCGGCTGTCCTTGAGGAGGATGAAGCCCCGGTCGGCGTCGACCACGTCGAAGATCATGTCGAGGACGCCCGACAGCAGCCGGTCGATGTCGTAGGCGTGGGCCAGCATCTCGGCGATGCGGTAAAGGGCCCGCAGGCCGACGATGCTGGCGCGCATCTCGGCCAGGTCCTCGCCGCCGGCGAACGCCAGGTGGGGTTCGCCGCTCGCGCTGGCCGTGGCCATGATCGAACTGTCGACGCGGCCTTCGGTGTCGACCTGGATCGGCAGGCCGCGGTGCTCCACCAGGGCGCCGTCGGCCAGCGGCCGGCCCATCGTCAACAGCGTGTTGCCGACGCGAATCTGGTCGCCCGGCTGGATGCTTGCCTCGGCCACCCGCACGCCGTTGACGAACGTGCCGTTCGCGGAACCGACGTCCCTCAGAAGGATGCGATGGTCTTCCTGCATCTCAAGACGGGCATGATGCCGGCTGACGCCCGGGTCGCGCAGCGAGACCTCGCACGCGGGGTCCCGGCCAATGACCGACATGGCCCCGTCGAGATCGAACGTGCGGCCGTGATCCGGCCCCTGGATGACTGTCAGCGTTGGCATGCTATGGTTGCCGACCGTTTCGCGACGTGCGCGCAAACCTGCCGAATGGAATTATCCCCCTCAACCCGCACGCCGAACGACCCGCCGAACTCATGGGAAAATCTGCCCTTTTTCGGCGCTCCCGTGCCGGGCCTCGGCACGGGAGTTGCCCATCGGAGATGCCCGCAGCACTCTATCCGAAGCGGCCCTGTAAGTCAAGCGTCGCGCGTCGCGCGTCAGCGGTCCTGGCCCTGGGCGCTCGTGCGGCCGTCGGAAAGGCCGTCGGCCAGGCCCTGGCCGAGGTTGAGGCTCGCCACGATCGAGGCGATGAACCCGCCGACCCACTTCACCAACTCCGGGTCTTTGCCCGCCAGCGCCAGCGCCGCCACGGCCACGATGCCGGCCAGACTCAGGATCATCTTCTTGCTCTTGAGGAGTTCCAGCATGGCTCGACCTGCCTTTCTGTTCAAAGCTCACTTGTCGACGTTATGGGTGTGCCGCGGCCGGCCTGTCCGGCCGTGGGCGCGAGTTGGCACGCGCGCGGCGGGTCAGGTCGAAGACTCGCTGTGGCGAGAGACCCGCCGCGCGGGATGCCGCTGCCTGCTACGCCTTCATCAGCATGGCCGCCACCTGCCTGGCCAGGGCCACGAGCTCGATGATGGTTTCCGGCACGAGGGCTTCCTGGCCGAGGCGCTGCTTCAGCGCCTCGAACTCCTCGGGGCCGATCGCCGGCTTGAGGTCCCCCAGATCGAGGACGTCCGTGGGGATGTTGTCGAGGGGGTCCGGGCTCGACTGGGCCGCCTTGGCGGTCACGGCCTGGGCCGCCCCGAGGAACTCAAGGGCTGCTTGCTTCAGGTTCGCCTGGGCTTCCTGCATTGCTCACGCTCCTTTCGGTCTCGTACGTGTTGACGACGTCCTGGGCTTCGGTTTCGCGGACGAAGAGGCTTCGGACCAGCGAGGCGAGGCGCCCGTACTGGGTCAGAAGGTCAAGGGTTCCCCGCGCCAGGCCGATGGCACGGCCGATGTCGGCCTGTCGCTGGGCGAACTGGCCGTCGAGCCGGGCCAGGTTCCGCCGGAACTCGTCCTCCAGGCCGAGGCGCTTGGCCACCTTCTCGGTGGCGGCGGCCAGGGGCACGCGCCCCTCGGCATCGGCCGCCTGGGCGAGCGACGCCGCCAGGGCGCCGTCCAGCTCGCGACGTTTCTCGTCGGCCAGTTGCGCCTTGACCTTCTCGTGGTAGGCCGCCATCTCGTCGCGGTACTGGACCATGGCG
>Ga0315273_10000386_pt1 | contig 45749 bp, 33 predicted proteins | sample YL17G02_0_MG_FD_205753 | JGI IMG/M metagenome (GOLD analysis project Ga0315273, IMG submission 205753) | Sediment microbial communities from Yellowstone Lake, YNP, Wyoming, USA - YL17G02_0 | ecosystem: Environmental > Aquatic > Freshwater > Lake > Sediment | place: USA: Wyoming | collected...
CGGCGCGCGTGTGCGAGCTGCCGGCGGCCGACGGCGGCGGCGCCGGCGGGGCGCCGCGCGCGCTCGCGCCGACCGCGCTTCTTCACTCGCCCTCCCGCCGCGCGTGGGCCGTCTTTTTCGATGCGCCTCCCGCGAGCCCCAAAGAGGCGCGCGGGGGGGCGTTCACTCTCTTGGTCGCGCCCGCGGCCGCCGCGGCCGCGGGCACGCCCTTGGCCCCTCCCCCACCCGCCTGGACCGCGCCCGCCGCCGGCGGCGCTTTCGCCGGTGACGATGACCGCCACTTGCTCGTGCTGGAGCCGGGCGGGAGGCGGGTGCAGGTGTTTTCCGTGGCGCACTCGGACGGCGCGCCTGCGCCGGCGCGCACGCTCGACCTTCCCGGCGGCGGCCCCCGCGCCGCCATCTTCCCAGGGCCCCGCTGGGGCTCGCTCCCGACCTCCACCGGCGCCCCCGCTGGCGGCGGGTCCGGCACGGTGGCGTGGCAGGCGGGCCCCGGCGCGCCGCTCTGCCTGGGCGACGTCGCCGGACGGTCCCTCACCCCCGCCCGCGCGCTGGCCACGGCCCCCGGCGAAATGTTGACCTCTGTCGTGTGGCAGCCGCTCGTGCAGGCGGGAGGCGAGCGCGGCGGCGGCGGCGCGAGCGTCGTCGCCGGCGTGCTCACGACCGACCGCCTGATTCTCGCGACCGCCGCCCTCGCCCCCCTCGCCGTGTTCCCGTCCCGCGGTCACAACCGCCCTCCTCTCACCTCCATCCTGTGGGCGGGCCCCGCCCTGCTGGTCGCCGACGCGGGCGGCGGCGTGTGGCTTGCTGGCTGGGACGGCGCCCTCCACCCCCTCGCCTCCCTGGGCGCCTCCTGCCCCGCGTCCCTGGCCGCCGCCGCCCCCGACCGCTTGCTCGTCGCGCGCGGCGGCGGCTGCCCTCGCGCGGCGGGGGCGCCGGCGGGCGGCGCGAGCGTGGCGCACAGGGCGCTGCCGCTGCTCATCCCCCTGGCCCTCGCCTGGGCGGGCGCCGCCGCGGCAGGCGTCCTACCCGGGGGCGTGTGGCGTGCGCGCAAAGCGTTGGCGGGGCTGATGGCGGCGCACGGGGCGGAAGGAGGGGCGCGCGCGTCGGTCTTGACCGCGCTCGCGGCGGCCGGCTTTCCCCGGGAAGCCGCCGCGCTCGCCGGCCTGCGCGCCGGCGCCGCTGCCGGCGCGGCGACCGACGCGGAGCGCGACGCGGCGGCGGCGCTGGCGGGCGACTGGCGCGGGGCTGTGGCGGCGGCCGTGCGGTCGGCGGCGCGCGGCGGCGCCGCCGACCGCGCCCGCGCGGTCGACCTCGCGCGCGCCGCTCTCGGCGTTGGGGCGATTGCGGAAGCAAGGGCGCTATTCGAGGCTGCCGGAGCGGTCGAAGAGGCGGCGTGCGTGGCGGCGGCGGTGGGCGACGTCGGCGCGCTCGAAGGCTCCGACCCCGTCCCTTCCGCCCTTGCGGACGTCTTGGGCCCTGCCTGGCAGCGGCGTGCGACTCTTGGCGCGGTGGCGATGCCCGGGTCTTGGTCAGTCTCGTTCGGCGCGGCGGCCGACGCCGACGCAGGCGCGGGCGACGACGAACCTTTGCCGCCGCTCGCGCAACCCGGCGCGCACCCGCCCTCCGCCGTCCCGCCCGCCGCCGGCGGCACGGACGCGGGCGGGGGGTTGCCGGCGTTGACCGGCGCGGCCGCGTTCGTCGCGCTGCTGCCGCCGGGGGCAAAGGCTGCCGACTGCGGCGGCGACTCGGACGGCGGCGGCGGGTCGCCGCCGACGCGCTCGGCCGACGCCGACGCCCAGGCCGCCGCCCGCGCCGCGTGGGCCGACGGTTTTGGTGCGGCGCCCGCGGCGGCCGGATCCGACAGCGACGACGCGAGCGACGGTCGCTCCGTCGCGTCGTCGGCCGCGCACGCCGCGCCGCCCAGGTTCCGGGTCGTCATCCGCGCCGGATCCGGCGGCGTGGGCGCGGCCGACGCGGACGCGCTGCGCGCGGCGGCGGCGTCGCTGCGGCTGGCGCCGCCGGCGGCGGCGCCGTCGGGCGGCGGCGCGTTTGGCCGCGGCGGCGGCGGCGACAGCGACGACGGCGAGTCCACCGCGCCCTCACTGGCACTGGCGCCCTCGTTTGCGCGCGCGCCTGGGGCGCCGCCGGTCAGGGCGGCGCTGCCGGTCGATTTCGCGGACGGCGGCGACAGCGGCGGCGCGGCGCGCGCGGCGTCCCCCCCTGCCGCAGCGTCGCCCGCGTCGCCCGACGCGCCCGCGCCCGGCACCGGCGAGGCCATGCTCGAGGCTGGCGACTGGGATGCGGCCGCGACGGCGTTCGAGGCCGCGCTGGAGGCGGCGCGTGCGGTCGGCGACGGGGGGGGCGCCGCGAGAGCGGCGCGCTATATGGCCGCCGCCCTCCTCCTCGCCGCCGCCGCGGCCGTCCCCCCGGTTGCCGCCGCCCGCCTCGCCCGGCATGCGGCCGGCCTCCCCCTGGCGGCCCGCCACGCCGACGCGCTGGGCCGGTCGGCCGCCGCGCGCGGCGCGCGCGTCGGCGCGCGGCCGGCGCTGGGCGAGGACGTGCCGGGCTTTGCGGTCGCCGTCGCGGGCGCGGGCGACGGTGGTGAGGTGCGGTCGCTCGTCGTCGCGCTCGAGTTGAGCGGGGAGGAGGACTAGAGAGGGGAGCGAGGGGGGGTGTCGCGAGGATCCTGTGGCCGCGTCTCACTCTGCGCGCGCAATGGCGGCCGCCCCGGCGAGCCCGCCTCGCCCGGGGACCGGCCCACCGCGCCGCCGAGCGGCCGGTCCCCGCGTCCAGCCGGCGCGTTGCCATCGGTCGCGCGCCCGACCCGAGACCCTTTCGCGCGCCCTGCCCGAGGTCGCCGCGCTCGTCGCTTTCTCCGCGCTCCCGTTCTTTGGCATTCAAGCGTTGGCCGACGGCCCCGCGGGCAAGCGGCTGGCGGAAGGGCTCGCGCGGCGCAAGCCTGCGCTTGAGAGAGAGGCCGCCGCTGCTGAAGCCGCGCGCCGGCAGGCCGCCGCCCGGTCGCCCCTGTACGGCGATCGCCGCAACATGGCGTGGCTGGGGCCGTTTGGCGTGCCCGACTCCCTGGCGGCCTCGCACTTGACCGGCGCCGCGCCGGCCGACGCCGGGTTCGACCCCCTCGGCTTTGCCGCGTCCTCCTCCGCCGCCTTCGACCGCTACCTCGAGCTCGAACTCCTGCACGGCCGCTGGGCCATGATTGGCGCGCTGGGAGCGGTCGTCCCCGAAGCGCTGACGTTGTGGGGCGGGGCGGCCTTCTCCGAAGACCGCTGGTTCCTAGTCGGGGCTGCCAAGTTGCGGGGAGACGATCTAGATTATGGCGGGGTGCCTGGGCTGAGGATTGCGGGTGGGCAAGGGGTCGCGGTGATTGCGTTGACGCAGGCCCTCTTGATGTCTGGCCCCGAGCTCGCGCGCTCCACCGGCCCCGCCGCCCTCGAACCGCTCGGCATCTTCTTGCCGGGCGACCAAAATTGGCCGGGCGGGCGCGTTTTCGACCTGGCGGGGTTGGCGGCCAACCCGGACGCCGCGGTGCGGCTGCGCGTGTCGGAAGCCAAGCACGGCAGGCTGGCCATGGTGGCCTGGCTGGGGTTTGCTGCGCAAGCGGCGGTGGGTGGAGATGGGCCGCTGAGGGATGCGCTGGCCGCTCTGGGCGGCGGCGGGTGATCGAAGCGACCCACTCTGAAACTCTTCTGTGTAACATCACGCCGCCCCTCTCCCCGCCTCCCACGCGGCCTGCAGCCTCACCTCCTCAACCGCCACCCCAAACACCAACCCCCGCCCTTCGGCCGCGCCGAGCGCGCGCCGGCTGTCGGCGGCGGCCGGCGCGCGCGACGCGACGAGCGCGCGCCACAGCGGCGCGCACCAGGGAGCGGCCGCCACGGCACGCGTGAGCACGTCGGATCGCGCGGCGTCGTTGGGGGCGGCGTCGGCGGCCAGGAGGAAGAGGGCCGGGGAATCCGGGTGCCGCGCGAGCGCCGCGTCGGCGGGCGGCGGCAGGGCGAGCAGGGCGCCCGGGGGGGTGCCCGGCCAGATGCGCAGGGCAACCGCGACGCAGCGCGGGTCGGGGCGGGCGACCAGCTCGGCGGCGAGCGCGGCGCCGGTCGGGTCGGCGCGCGCGAGCGCGGCGGCCGCGGGGGCGCCGCCGCCGGCGGCGGCCCAGTCTGACGCTGCTGCCAGCAGGCGGTCACTGCTGTCGCAGCGGGCGGCGGCGCGGGCGCGGCAGGCGAGCAGGGCGAGGCCGGTGGCACAAGAGGCCCGAGCCGACGGCGGCAACCAAGCGACCGCAGCGTCAAGCACGTCGCACGCGGCCTCCGGCGACCCGCCCACCCCCCACTCGGCAATAACCGCGCGCGCCGCCACGGCGGCCAGGCCGGACGGCGGCCAGCGGCCGACGGCGGCCGCCGACGCGGCGGCGGTCGCGACCGCGGCGTCCAGCAGGGACGTGGCGGCCTGGATGGCGGGCAGCGGAATGTCGGCCGGCGCGGGCGGGAGCGGGGGCGCGCCGGGCGTGGCGGCAGCTACGATGACCGCGAGCGCGGCGCGCGCGTCCCCCGCGCGCGCCTCGAGGTCCGCCAAGTCGACCGCCGCCGCCAAATCGCCCGCCGCCCCTGCCGCGGCTGCCAGTGCAACGCGGGCGGACGCGGCGTCGCCGGTGGCGGCCTGCAGCGCGGCGAGCGCGCGCGCGGCGCCGACCGAACCGCGCCGCACGGCCAGGAGAGAGCGCGCCGCCTTGCGCGCGCGCGCCCAGTGTGGGGTGGGGTCTGCATCGTCGACGCTGCGTGCCGCGGCCAGCGCGAGGTGCGCGCCGGCAAAGCGCGCGTCGTCGCCGAGCGGCGACCCGGCGAGCAGGGTGGCCATCAAGCCCCGCACCGCGCCGTGCCGCGCCGCCGATGCCAGGCACCAGGGGGCGCGGTCGGGGTCGGTGGGCCGGGGCGGCACGGCCACCAGGCTCTCGCGCGCGGCGTCGGCGTCGGCCGGTGCGGCCGCGCGCGCGGCGTCGCGCCGCGCCGCACCGCCGGGGGCGGCGGCCGCCACTGGCACGCCCAGCACGCCCAGCAGGCGTGCAGCCAAGTGCGCGCGCGCGGTCGGGCACGTCAGGGGCGGGCAAGCGGGGGCGACGTCGTCGAACGCGTCGAGCCGGCCGCCCGCGCGCGCGTCGGCCACCGCGCTCGCGGCCGCCCAGCGCGCACCGATGGACGCCGACAGGCCGGAAGCGTCCAGAAGAGCAAGGCCCGCATCCAGCCTGGCCTCGACCGCGCGGACCAGGGGGTCGGCCGCGTCCAACGCGGGTGGCAGCGGCGGAGGCCTCGACGCTCCCCCTGCGGGCTCGCCCGCCGCCACCCAGGCCGCCCACCCGGGGCCACCCTCGATGGCGAGCGGGGTGCCGCTCTCCCAGTAGCGCCGCAGTGAGTCGAGCGAGGGATCGCCGGGCATCAGCCACGCGCTCTCGAGTGCGGCGCCCGCGCGCGCGGCCGCGCGCGCGTGCCGCCCGGCGGCCGCGTCGGCGGCCACCATGGACACGATGGCGTCGATAGTGCCTTCTTGGTCGCCGCACGCGTGCAGGGAGGCGGCGTCGGCGCGCAGGGCGGCGGCGGCGGCGGCGGTGTGGAAAGTGGGGCTGCGCCGGGCGGCGGCCCGCGCGGCCGTCCGCAGGTCGGCGTCGCACGGAAACGCGGCAATGGCGGCCTCCCAATCTGCCTCGGTCGCGGTGGGCGACGCTGCCAGGCCGGCGGCCGCAAGCCGCGCGTCGCCGGGGTTGTCGCGCGCGGCCGCCGCCAGAATCGCCGCCCGCCGGCTGCCGGCCGGAAAGTGGGCGGCGTACGAGAGCCATTGGCGGGCATCGTCGGTGCGAGTGGGTTCGGAGGCGGGCGGCGGGGTGAAGGTGAGGGCGGGAGGGGGTGGAGCGGGCGCCGGAGGAGGCGACCGCGTCCGCGATCGCGACCGCCTGCTACGCTTCTTGCGCTTGCCGCGCTCGCGCTTGTCGCGTTTGGGGAGCTTGGCGCGCGCGGCGCGGGGCGCCTTTTGCTTCGGCGGGTCGTCGCCGCCTGTCCTAACCTCGCCCTCCTCTTCCCCTCCCGACGACGACGACGTTTCCGCAGCATTCAGCAGCCGCTGGCGACGCTCAGCGGCCGCGCGGGCGGCGGCGGCGGCCGCGGCGGGGGCGTCGAACGAGGCAAAGCCGCCGGTTGATGGTTGTGGCGCCAGTGGATGTGGCGGGAAGTCACTGGGAGGATGCATGGCCGCGAGGCGGCGCCCCGGGCGCCGCCTGCCCGCGGGCGGGGTGTGCAGAGCGATGCGGGCCGACGCCGGCGCTCTGCGCTGCTCTGCCACACTCGCGCCTTTCGCCGTCCGCCACCATGGTACGCTTGATGAATGCCCTCTCAGCTGTTCGTGGGCGGCCGGGGCCAGCAGCCTCTGCTGCGGCCCCGATTGGCGCCGCCGCCCGCGCTCGCCGCCCGCGGCGAAGCGCTGCCGCACCGCCGCCGCCCGCGCGGCCTCGTCGCGTCGCGCGTGTCGCGCGACCGTCTCTAGTGGGCGGCGGCGACGCGGCGCGAGCCGCGAGGCGGCGCCGATCGGCCGCCGGCCCACGGCCGCCGCCCGCGCGCCGTCGAGGCAGCCCGCCGCCCCCGCGCGAGCGGCTCGCGGCCGCGGGCGCAGCGTATCGCGTGCGAGAGGCGGTCGTGCCGCGGCGTCGGCTGCCGCTGCGGCGCGCGCGCGGCGGCGGCGGCCCGATCCCCGCCCGCCGCCGCGCGGGCTGGTGCGGGCGCAGCCGCCCGGCTTCGCCGCCTGGAGACACGTGCGCATCGGCATGCCCTGCGCTGGGGAAGCAGGCGGCTCGTGGTGGCCTCCATAGGCGGCGCGCGCGCGCGCGCCCCAGCCCCAGCCCCCACTTCCACCTTCTCACCTCCTCACCTCCCAATCCCTCCCCTCCACCCCCAGGGCCGCGTCCGCACCAAGACCGTCAAAAAGGCGTCCCGCTCCATCATCGAAAAGTACTACGGCCGCCTCACGCTCGACTTTGCGACCAACCAGCGCGTGTGCGACGAGGTGGCCGTCATTCAATCCAAGCGCCTGCGCAACAAGATTGCCGGCTTCACGACGCACCTCATGAAGCGCATCCAGCGCGGGCCGGTGCGGGGGATTTCCCTGAAGCTCCAGGAGGAGGAGCGCGAGCGGCGGCTCGACTACGTGCCCGACGTGTCCGCCGTCGACGTGACCTCCATCGAGCTCGACGCCGACTCCATGGACATGCTCAAGCAGCTCGGGCTCGCGTCGCTGCCGGGCGTCAAGGCCGCGCCGACGGGCGGCGGCGGCGGCGCGGTGCCGGGCTACGCGGGCGCGGGCGGCGCGCGCGGCGGCGAGCGCCGCGCGCCCCGCGCGGCGTGAGGAGGGGTGGGTGGGGGTGTCTGCAACCCGGTCACGGGGCACCGGGTCACACGCCCTCACGGCAAAAGCAGGGGGCGCACAACCTTCTCCCAGCTCTCCTCCCACCCTTCGCCCGCCGACGCCGCGACGCCCCGGCGCAGCGCGGCCAGGGCGGGCGGCTCGTCCCCATACCCGCCCGCGCCGCCGGGCGCGGGAGCTGCGAGGGAAGTCTCTGCGCGGCGGCGGTCGCCGCCGGGCCGCCCACCGAGCCCGCGCAGCACGCCCGCCAGCTGCGCCGCCAACTGACCCGCCCCTCTAAACGCCATGCCGTTGACGCCGTGCGCGACGAGTTCCGGGAGCGCGGCAAAGGACGCCGCGAGGACGGGGACGCCCGCGCCAAACATGTCCACGGCTTTCATCGGGAGGTCGAGGCCCGACGACGACGTGTGGAGCGACACGCCGACATCCGCCGCGCCCAAGAGCAAAGGGTAGTCGGCCGACTCGAGCCAGAGGGTGCGGAAGGCGACGCGGGTGAGGGGCGTGGTCGCGAAGCGCGCTTCGTACATGGCGCGTAGCGGGCCGCGCCCTGTGACCACGATGAGAAGCTCCGGCAGCCCCGCGTCGGTCGCCGCGGCGGCGTCGTAGGAAATGGCGGCGTCGAGGAGGACGCCAAAGTCTTCGTCGGGCGTCCACGAGGTGGATGAAACGACGAGCGCCGGGCGCGCGCGCCGCGGGCGCACTGTCGCCAGGGCTCCCCGCCCCGTTTTGAGGGTCAGGTGCGTGACCTCTGCGTCCGCGGGCTCCCCGCCGCGCGGCTTGGGCGGCGGCCCCGCCGCGTGGTCGCGCGCGTGGCACCCGGCGCCGAGGCCGCCCGCGAGCCGGGCGAGCAGCGCGTGCCGCGCGAGGCCGCCGGGCGGCGCGAAATGCTTGGGCGGCCTGTCGTGGAACACGCGCACGTTGCGCAGGCGCCACGCGGGGCCGGCGAGCTCCCTGGCCATCGCGCGCGTGACGCACAGGTGCGCCGCGGCCGCGCCGCCCCACCGCTGCTCCGCCCGTTGCGCGAGTTGGACGAGCGGGTGGCCGCCCCCCATGGTGAGGGCCATGATGGTGAACCCAAAGTTGTGCCAGTCGAGGACGAGGCGGAACCGGCGGAGGAGCGCGGCGAGCGCGAGCGCCGGCAGCACCGGCAGCGCGGGCGGCACCTGCACGATGGCGGACGCCGGACGGGGCATGACAAAGAGCGTCGCCCACAGCAACGCCGCGAGCTGGAGCAGGGCCTTGATGGGGAGGCCGAGCGCGCGCGGAAGGCGCGCCGTCCACGCCGGCGCCGGGGCGAGCGCGTGCATGTGCAACCGCTTGGACGCCTCCAGGGACGCGAGGGGGGGGGTGTCGCCGTACGCGAGGACGTGGACGTCGCAGCCGGCCTGGGGAGAGAGAGGGGAGGGAGGGAACGGGTTTGGATGGCGTCTGCGCGGCGCGCCCGCCCACGCCCCCGTCGCCCCTTCATCCAATCCCAGGCCACCATACTCTCTCTCATTCACCTGCTCCGCCAGGGACAGCGCGTGGAACTGCATGCGCGGCGAGCGGCCGAAATCGCCGAGCACGACGACCCACACGATGGGCCCGGCGGCCGGCGGTTGGCGGCCCGCGGCGGCGCGCCGGGGCGGGCGCGCCATGGCGTGGCGGGACGAAGGGAGGAGTGGCGAGAGACCGCGCCCAACGCCCATCGGCACACTCTCGCCCCCCCACCATGGACGCCCCCTCCGCGTCGGGCGGCCTGGCGCGCGCCGTCCTGCTCGCCGCCCGCCCGCCGGGCGCGCGGCTGGACCGGGCGGGCGCGTGTGTGCTGTACGGGGTCGCCGCCTTGGCGGCGGGCCGGCTCGCAGCCGCCGGCTGGGAGGCCGACCAGGCGGCGGGCGATGGGTGAGAGCTGGATGGAGGGGTGGGAGGTCGGAAAGGAGCAGGGCGCGGCGCGCGATCGCCGACGCGCCCCCCGTCCCCCAGCCCGGCCCCGTTTCGGCTGCCGCCTGCGCTCCCAGTGATCCTCGCCGCCGCCACGCACGCCCTGCTCTGGCTGGCGCGGCACTGGTCGGTCGCGGTGGACGCAGCGGTGGGGTACCGGCGGGTGGTCGACGTCGACGACGCGACGCACGTTCAGGCGAGCGACGGGAAGGGGCGGGGTCGGCGCGCGGGCGGTGCGCGCCGCCGCCGTTCAGCCGCCCAACGACCCCCACACCCCCACACCTGTAGGCCACAACCACCGGCGTGCACGGCGCGACCGAGATCGCGCCTCTATCCTCCGCGACGACCGAGGCCGGCGAGCGCGCGGCGGGGTTTGAAGCCGGCCGCGCGCGCTTTGTTTTCGATGCCGCCACCTTGTCCTTCCGCCCGCTGCGCTACCCCGACACCCACCCGTTCGGCGCCTACCGGTCCTCCCGCGGCCTGGCGCCGGGCGACGCGGCGGCCGCGCTGGCGGCCTACGGCCCAAACGCGACGCCCGTCCCTGTCCCCGCGTTTGGCCAACTGCTCAAGCAGCAGCTCGTCGCCCCCTTTTTCGTGTTCCAAGTGTTTTGCGTCGGCCTCTGGTGCCTGGACGAGTACTGGTGGGAGGGGGTGGGTGGGGGTGGAGGGTGGCGGGGCGCCTCTCGGGGTGGACGGGCGGCCGACCCCGTGCCACCGTCCCCCTCCCCCCAGGTACTACTCCGCCTTCACCCTGCTCATGCTCGTCGGCTTTGAATCCACCGTCGTCGGCCAGCGCCTGCGCAACCTGACCGACCTGCGCGGCCTCCAGGCCCCCAAACCTGCGGTCGCCGTCCACCGCGGCGGCGCCTGGCGCCGCGTGCCCGGCGAAGCGCTCGTTCCGGGCGACCTCATCTCGGTGGGCTCCCGCGCGGGGTCGGGCGGCGGCGCGGCGGCCGCGGCCGACGCGGCGGCCGTGCCCGCCGACTGCCTCCTGCTCGCCGGCTCGGCCGTCGTCGAAGAGGCCGTGCTCACCGGCGAGTCAGCGCCCCAGTGGAAGGCGCCCCTGTACGAGTCGGCGGCCGCGGTCGCGGCCGAGGCGGCGGCCGGCGGGGGCGCGAACGATTCCACGGCGGCCGCGTGTGCCGACGTGGACAACGTCGACCTGGCCACCCCCCTCGACGCCCCCCGCCACCGGGCCCACGTCCTGTTTGGCGGCACGACCGTGCTCCAGCACGCGGCCGACCCCGGCGCCCACGTCAAGGCGCCCGACGGCGGCTGCCTCGCGGTTGTGCTGCGGACGGGGTTTGAATCGGCGCAGGGGCGCCTCATGCGCACGATTCTGGCGTCGTCGGGGCGCGTCACGGCCGCGTCTTGGGAGGCGGGCGCGTTCATTTGCTTGCTCCTGGTTTTCGCCGTCGCCGCCGCGGCGCACGTCCTGCGCCACGGCCTCGCCGACCCCGACCGCGACCGCTTCAAGCTCTACCTCAACTGTGTCATGATCGTCACGTCCGTCGTGCCGCCCGAGCTGCCGATGGAGCTCACGATCGCGGTCAACGCGTCCCTGCTCGCGCTCGCGCGGCGCGCCATCTTCTGCACGGAGCCCTTTCTCATCCCCGTCGCGGGCGCCGTGACGACCGCCTGCTTTGACAAGACGGGCACGTTGACGAGCGACGAGATGGTGTTGGAGGGGGTGGCGGTGCTGGGGGGGGAGGAGGGCGCGACGCTCGTGCCCGCGCGCGACGCCCCCCCTGCCGCCCGCCTCGCCCTCGGCGCCTGCCACTCGCTCGCGCCCGCCGGCGGCGGCCGACTCGCCGGCGACCCGCTGGAGCGGGCCGCGTTTGCGGCCGTCGGCTGGACCCTCTCCGAAGGCCGCGCGGCCGCCCCCCCCGACCGCGGTGCGCGGCTCGCAGCCACCATCCTGCGCCGCCACCACTTTTCCGCCGCCCTGCGCCGCATGTCGGTCGTTTTGGCCGTGGACGAAGGCAAGGGTGGGAAGCCTCGCCTCGTCGTGGCGGCCAAGGGCGCGCCAGAAGCCGTCGGTCCGCTGCTCGCGCGCGTGCCGCGCGGCTACGCTGCCGCCGCCGCCGCTTATGCCGCGCGCGGCGGCCGCGTGCTGGCGCTGGCCACGCGGGAGCTGCCGTCCGACGCCACACTCGGCTCCGCGCGGTCGCTGCCGCGCGCAGAGGCCGAGGCCGGCCTGGAATTCGCCGGCTTTGCCGTGCTCGGCTGCCCCCTGCGCCCCGAGTCGCGCCCCGCCGTGTCCGCCCTCGCCGCCGCAGGGCACGACGTCGTCATGATCACGGGAGACGCGCCGCTGACCGCGTGCCACGTGGCGAGGGAGCTGGGCATCACGGCGCGGCGGGCTCTCGTGCTCGGCCGCGCGGCCGGTGCGCCGCCGCCGCCGGCGGGCGGTGGGGCGGAGCCCGATTCCCGCTTCGAGTGGACGCCCGCGGAAGCAGGCGCCAGCGACGCGCCCCGGCCGTACGCGCGGGCGGGCCAGGCGGGCGACGCAGCGGCGCTCGCGCGCGAGTTCGACCTGTGCGTCACCGGCGACGGCCTCGCCCACGCGACGTCCGCCGGCGACGCCCCCGCCCTCGTCCCGATCGTCGCCGTCTTTGCGCGCACGTCGCCCGACCAGAAAGAGGCCGTGCTCGCGGCCCTGCGCGCCGCGGGCGCGGTCGCGCTCATGTGCGGCGACGGGACCAACGACGTCGGCGCCCTGAAAGCGGCGCACGTGGGCGTGGCCCTGCTGCCGCCGCGGCCGCTGGCTGACGGGCATCCCCCGGCGGCGGGCGGCGGGCGCGGCGGCGGGCGCGGTGTGGCCGCGCGCGGCGGCCGCGGTGGCCGCGGCAGCCGCGGCGGCGCCACCCCCCCGCCCCCAACCCAACTCGCCGGCGCCAAGATGCTGGCCGACCTGCGCGCCGCCGGCAAGCCGGTGGACGCGCGCGCGGAGCGCATGGCGGCCTGGCTCGACTCGCTCGACGCCGCGTCCGCGGGCGGCGGCGAGGGGGCAGACGGCGGGCCGCCCCTGGTGAAGCCCGGCGACGCGTCGGCCGCCGCGCCGTTTACGGCCAAAGCGGGCGGGGCGGCGGCGTGCGTCGACGTCATTCGCCAGGTAAGGACAGGGGGTGAGGAGGGGCGGAGCGGAGCCAGCGCGCGCGCGCGCGCGCGCCCACCCCCTTTCTCCTCTCTCCTCCAGGGCCGCGCCGCCCTCGTGACCACGGTGCAGATGTTTAAAATACTGGGCCTCCTCTCCCTCACCTCCGCGTACGCGCTGAGCGTCATGTACCTGGCGGGGGTGAAGCTTTCCGACGGCCAGGCGACGGCAACGGGCGCGCTCTCGGCCGCGCTCTTCTTCATGATCTCCCAAGCCAAGCCCCTGGACGCCCTGGCCCGCGCCCGGCCGCACGCGTCCGTGTTCACCGCCTACGCCATGCTGTCCCTGGCCGGGCAGGCGGCGGCCCACCTGAGCCTGCTCCACTGGGCCCACTCGGTCGCCGACGCGGCGATGCGCGACGCGCCGCCCGACGCGCGCGCGCCCGACGCCGACTTTGCGCCCAACCTGGTCAACACGACGGCGTACCTGGTCAACTGCGCGTTGATGCTGTCGACGTTTGCCGCGAATTACGTCGGCGCGCCGTTCTGCACGCCCCTCTCCGAAGCCAAGCCGCTCGCCAAAACGCTCACGTACGGGTCGGCCGCGGTGGCGGCGTTGATGCTGGGCGCGGTGCCGGGCGCGGAGAGGGCGCTGAGCCTGGTGAGAGAGAGGAAGGTTGGGAGGGTGGCGGCCCGCTCGCCCTCTCTTCCTCGCGCCCACCGCTCCCTCCACCACTCCTCCACCAGGTGCGCATCCCCATGCCGTTTGCCGCCCGCCTCGTGCTCGCCTGCCTGGCGGACGCCGCCTTTTGCGCGGCCTGGGAGCGCGGCCTGCGCGCGGCGCTGCCCGCCGCGACGCCACGCCTGCTCCCGCGCGGGCCGGCGCGGGCCAAGGACGATTGAGGGGGGATGGTGGGCGTGTAGTGGGTCGATGGTGGGCGTGTAGGGTTGAAATCGGTTACAAACGGCGACGGGGAGATGGGGACACTCGGGTGCGGGGGTCGGCGCGCGGCGTCGGCGCGCCGAGCCCCGCGCGCCGGTGCGCGCGTGTGTGCTGTCACGGGTGGGAGGCGCAGCCCTCGACGCGAGGGCGGGGCCACCGCGCGCCGCACACTGGGGGGCGGAAGACGCCGCGCCGGCCCATCACCCCGTCGCGAGCGGCGCAGGCGGCGGCAGCCGCCCGCCGCCCGCCGGCGGCGGCGGCGGCATCATCACGGACCCGGTCGACCACACGGGCGCCGGCGCGGGGGCGGAGCCGGCGGCGGCCGCAGCCTCTGCCTCGGCGTCGGCGTCGGCGCGCGCGCCGCGCGCGTAGGCGAGCAACCGCGCCGCCCTCGCGGTCGCTTCCTCCGCCTCGCGCACCGCGGCCGCGGCTTCCAGCGCGCGGTCGCGCACCGCGGCCGGGTCGTCCGCCGCCGGCCGCGCGGGCGGCGGCGACGCGCGCCGCCGCGCGCCGAGCGGCGGCGGCGCGGCCGCGAGGCGGCGCACCATGGCGTTGATCCGGAACGCGTCCCCGCGCATCCGGTCCAGGCGCCCTTCGGACGCCATGCGCGCCATGGCGGCGCGCAGGTCGGGGGGGGGGGAGGCGGCGGCGCCGAAGTGCGACGCGGTCCACGCGCACACGGCCGCGGCGGTCGACCCCCCGGCATCCGCCAGGCTGGCCAGCGCTGCCATCACCTGGTCGCCGGGCGTGGGGCCGGCGGCCCAGGATGCAGAGGCGCGGGCGCCGCCGGAGGCGCGCGGACGGGGCGGGGCGGCCACCGCGCGCAGCGCGAGCCGCGCGTCGGGGTCGGGGCCGAGCGCCGCCTCTTGCAAGGCCACCAGCGCGTCCAGAGGCGCGGCGTCCGCGGTGTCGGGCGCTCGCCGTGGCGGCCGCTTGCGCGCGCGCGGGGGGTGGGGGGGCGCGTTGGGCGGCGCCGCGGCCGCCGCGGCCGCCGCCTGCGCGCGCCGCTGGGCCGCGCCCCGACGGCCCCGGGAACCGCGGGACGAGTCCATGGTCAGGTTGCGCCATTTGTCCTGGGGGAAGAGGGGGGGTGGGGGCGGCGCGTCGGCGACGCGCGGTTGACCCTCTCGCCCACCGCCCTCGCCGCGGCCCTCGCCGCCGCCCCGTGCCTTCAAATCCACGTTGCTCCGGGTCGCCAGCACGGCGCCAAAAATGGCGTCCTTCTGGATGATGCGCCACTTGCCCGCGCCGTACCTAGAGGAGAAGGGAGGTGGTGGTGGGTTAGGGCGACAGACGGCGACGCCTTTTCGGCCCCACCCTTGCCTCCACCCTCGCCCTCCCACCCCCTCCCTCTCACTTCTCGACACCGTCGCGCAACGCTTGCTCCTCTTCAGGGCTCCACTTGTTCTTGGGCGGGATTCTGAGAGGGGGCGAGGGGTGGTGGCGTCGCGAGGGCGGATGCGGGGCGGGCACGGGCGGGCCTCTGCACGCCGCCCCGCCCAAGCGGGCGAAAGCGCGGCATGACGACCCTCGTTCCCACTCGACTCACCCGCCGGCCGGGTCCGCGTCGGCCATTACGCCGCCGCGGCGGGCTAGGGCGGCGGCGGGTGCCGATTGGGGCGCCGGCCGCGCCCCGCGCGCCGGAGCAACGTGGGGCGGCGCGCGGCCCGATGCGGGCCGCGCGGCCGGGCGCGGCGGGGGTGGCTGAGAGTGGCGCAGGAGGGGGCGCCCGGGTGGCGTTCACTCCCGCCGCAGACAGCGCCACGCCATGGGCGCCGCCGCCCCCACCACGACCGCGCCCCCGCACGCGGTGGCACCGGAGCTGGCGACCGACGCCGCTCTCGACGCCGCCCTCGACCTCGGCCTGCGCCGCCTCGTATACGGCACCCTCGGGGGGCTGGTTGCCGGCGCCCTCCTGTTCCGTGCGTGGAGATGGCGGAGGGTGGAAGGCGGCGGGGCGGAATGCGCCAGCGCGGTGCGCGGCGCGCGATCGCCCAGCCGACCCCTCCCCCACTCCTAGGCTCGCCCTGCACGCGCGGCGCCGCGGTGGCAGCCGGCGCTGGCTTTGGCGTCGGGTCGGCCTACGCCGACAGCCGCCGCACGCTGCGCGCAGCGTTCCCGACCGGGCCGCCGCAGCCGCACGCGCCGCCGCCCGCCACCGACGCGTGAGGAGTGGAGAGGGAGAGGGACCGCCATCACTTGCGGGGGCGTTTTGCAATCAGGCGAGGCCGGCGCGCTTGAGAAACGCGGCGACCGGCTCGAGGTCTGGCGGGTCGATCTCCTCGTCCGCCTTGAGCAGGGCCTCCAGGTCGAGCCCTTCCACCGCGGCCTTGGCGTCGCCGCCCGCGGCGACAGTCGCTTTGGCGACGATCTCCACGAGGTCCCGCCGCGCCTCGCCGCCCTCGGCGCCTTCCACCATCTCCCCAAACTGCGTGCCGTCCACCTTGCCCGCCGCGATGGCGCCGCCCAGCAGCCCCGAGATGAGGGCCGGCGCCTTGGGCGCGTCCAGGGCGATGTCGGCCAGCGCGGCCGCGCGCGGGCCGAGCGCGTCGGCGAACGCGGCGCCGTCGACCGCGCCCGCGGCGAGCAGGGTGAGGAGGAGGGCGGAGACGGCGTTGGAGTCGGCCTCCGTCGCGGCGTCGAGCATGCGGTCGAGGCCGACGTCGACGAGGGCAGACGCCGACCCCGGCGGCCCGGCCACCAGCTCCAGCGCCGTCTCCACCGCTTCCCCGTCGTCCTTGGTCGCCAGGTAGTCGGAGAAGAGCGACTTGGTGAGCGACTCGCGGTCGGCCTCCTTGATCGGGCCGCGCGCGGGTTTGCCCGGGGCGGGGGCGGCGGCGACCGGGGGCGGCTCGGCCACCACCGCCGTCGGCACGTGCGTGTACTCGCCCAGGAAGGAGGACGCGACCTTGGTGCCGCCGACGGCGGCCTCGCCGCGGGACGCCGCCACGCGCTCGAAGCCCGCGTCGTCGCCGCGGAACGCGGGGAAGAGGTCGACGTCGTCCCCGGGCGCGGCCAGGGTGCCCCGCGGGAGGGCGGGGAGGGAGGCCAGCGCGGGCAGGAGCGTTGGCGGCAGCAGTCCCAGCTCGGCCGCGGCGTCCGCGTGCACGTCGGCGAGCTTCTTGGCCTGCAGCCCCTCGCGGCGCGGCACCCACGCCGCGGCGCGCAGGTCGAGCGCGTCGCGCAGCATGAAGCGAATGCGCGAGGGGAGGGTGGGGGAGGCGGCGATGCGGGCGAGGGTGGCGCAATAGCCGTCGACCGCCGCGCGCGCGCGCGCGTCGCCCTCGTCGAGGCGCTTGCCGCACACGGTGAGCACCTCGCACACGGCTTCTAAAGCATCGTGCGAGGCGGACACGCCGTCGCCGAGGAGGTCCGACACGCACGCGTGCACGACGCGCTCGGCGACGACGCCCGCCTTGAAGAGTTCGGCGATGAGCCGCACCGCCCCCAGGGTCCTCGCCTTGCCGCCGGCGCGGGAGGTGCCGTCGGCCGCGGTCGCGGCCTCGAACTCTTCCTGGCACGTGTTGAGCAGCACGCGGCGGAACGACGCGGGCTTGCCGCCGGGCGCGTCCGCGGGGAACTCGGGCACGCGCGCCGCCATGAACGCGCACAGGTCGGCGTAGGTCGCGGCGAACGTGGGCTGCGCGATCGCGTTTTCGAACAGGAGGGAGATGGCGCCGCGAAGGACGGCAGCCGAGGTGACGAGCGCTGCCGCCTGCTCCGCCAGCCGGTCAAACTTCTCCGGCGTCAGCTTGTTGAGCACGCCGGTGAGCGCTTTCAGGGCGGCGCCGTCGCCGGCGGACGCGGCGGCGGGCGCCCACGCGACGCGGCCCTGGTCGGCCGCGCGGAGGATGGCGGGGGCGGCGCCGACCCCGCCCCCAGCGCCGCTGTGCGCCGCCGCAGGCGGGCCGGTTTTGCCGGCGTCCCAGGCGGCGCCGCCGCCGCCCGCGGGCGCGGCCGCGTCCGGGCGCGCTCGCCAGTCGCGCGCGTCGTCGCCGCCGGCCGCAGCGGCCGCGTCGGCCGCCGCAGCGGCGGCGCGCGCGCCGGGGGCTTCCGCGCCGGCGTCGAGCGCGATGTCGGGGATGGACGCGAGGGCGGCGGGGGCGGGGGCGGTGTTGGCCTGGAGGGAGGGAGGACGTCGGCGCGCGCCGCGCCACGGCCCCGCCTGAGGCCGCCACCGCTTGCGGGGCCCCGATCGCGCGCGCCACCGGTCGCTCCTGGCGCCGCGGTGCCGCGGCCGGCCGGCCGGCGCCGCCAGCGGCCGCGCCGCTCCGCGGCGGCCGCGCGCGGCCGATTGGCGCCCCGCCGCCCGCCCGCGCGCCAGCAACCCTCCCCCGCGCCCTCCCACCTTGGCCATGCTCATCAACACGTCCCGGTCGTAGCGCACGATCTCGGAGGGCGCCTTCTTCTTCCGCTCTTCGCGCGACGCGGGGTCGGCCTGGGAAGGAGGGGGGGGGAATCGGGCGTGGGCGCCCGCGGATAGCGTCGATGTGCGTCCTGGCACGCGCCCGCGGCGGCCATCTCTCACCTTGGCCGCGGTCCCGCGCAGGCCCGCCCCCGCGCCGGCGCCAAACGCGGCAAACGGGTTGGCGGCGCCGGCACCGCCGCCGGGGCCCAGGGTCAGGGGCCGGAGGCTAATCTGGGCCATGGTGGGCGAGGCGAGGCTCGGGGTCGACGCCGAGAGTGGAGAGCGGTCGCGTCGACGCTGCTGCCACTCCCCAACGCGACCCCGACGCCGCCCGCCAGACGGCAGGGCGCCTCCTCAAGGCCGCGGCCACACCCCACCCACCGGGCGTGGCTCCACAACCCCGCATTCGATGCGCGCTCGACGCAAGTCGGCCGCAGGCTCCACCGACGCCGCGTCCACCACGCCACGCGCCGCGCCGTCCAACACGCCATGCGCCACGCTTGCGGGCACGCCCGCGAGCGTGCTGGACGCCGCATGGGCGTCCCCGTTCGGCGGCGCGCCCACGCCGCGCGAGACGCGGTCGTCCCGCCTCTCGGTCCTGGCGCCGCCGCCTCCTGCGTTGGGCGAGGGGCCGCTGGCGCGCGGGGCGCCGGCGCTGGTGGCGGGCGGCAGGGCGGCGGCAATGGCGCCGCCGCCGGCCCCGTCCCGCCCGTTCAACCGGGCGTCCTCGCTCGCCGAGAACAAGGTGTGGGCGTGTGTGGTGTGGGCGGGTTAGGGTAGTGGGCATTGGCCGCGCACGGGGGCTCGCGCGCCATCGCGCGGCCTAGCCGGCCCTTCCTCCTCTCCCTACAGGTCCTGTCCACCGCCCTGAAGCGCACGCCCTCCCAGCTCGCGCCCGCGACCTTTGCCTTTGCCGCCGGCTTTGATTTTGAGGCCCTCGTCGGCGCCTCCCCCCGCGCCCAGGTCTGGCGCGCCCGCCACCGCGGGTCCGGCGACCTGTTTGCCATCAAAAGGACCGCCTCCGCTCTGGGCTCGCGCGCGGTGCGCGACCGGTGGTCGCGCGAGGTCGGCGCGGTGGCCTCCCTCCCGCCGCACCCGCACCTCGTGGGCCAGATGCGCGCGTGGCAGGAAGGCTCCCACGCGTTTATTCAAATGGAGTTTGTGCCGGGCGGCAGCCTGGGCGACCTGGTGCGCGCTGGGGGGGCGCTGCCGGCGGCCGCCGTCTGGCGCGTCGCGGCGCACGCCGCGTCGGGCCTCGCCGCGCTGCACGCCGCGGGCGTCGTGCACCTGGACGTCAAGCCGGACAACATCTACATCGACACGGCGCAAGGTCGGGGGGTGGGGAGGGGGGGGGGGGGGGGCGAGCGCGCGGCGGGCCACGCGCGCCCGGCAAAACAACAACCTTCCTAACCCTAACTTCCTAACCCTAACCCTCCCCACCCACCCACCCCCCCCCGCCAGCCCACCCCACCCTGCGCCTGGGCGACTTTGGCCTGGCCGTCCCCCTGGCCCCCGGCGGCGTCGGCGCCGCGCCGGGCGTCGCGTTTGAAGAGGGCGACGGACGCTTCGTGGACCCCGCCCTGTTGAACGGGTGCCCGTTGACCGCCGCCGCCGACGTCTACTCGCTGGGCGCCACCCTGTGGCACCTGGCGACCGGGATCGAGGCGGGCGGGGCGGCGGGGGCGGCGGGCGCGGCGCGCGCGGCGCGCGCGCGCGCGCTGCCGCGCGCGCTCGCGGCGCTCATCGGGGCGTGCATGGAGGGAGGGGGGCGGCGGCCGACCGCGGCCGACGTGGCGGCGCGCGCTGCGGCGGGAGAAGCGGCTCTCTCCCCCGCCGACGTCGCCGACGCCGACGCGCGCCTGCGCGCGGGCGACGCCGCCGCCGCCACCCTCCCCGCCGAGCCGCCCGCCCTCCACGCGCCCCACTTCAAACGGCGCACGCCTGCGTCCGCGCCGCCGTCGCCGGTGGCCGAGGAGGCGTGGGTGGCGGGGACCTTGGACCGGGCCGAGAGCGCGATGTCCCTGGACGCCCCCCCGCCCCGCCCGCGCTCCCGCCCGACGTCGGCCGCGCGCCGGTCGGTGCCGTCGCTGTGCGCTACGCCCGTCTCCGCCCCCGCGGCGCGCGGCCGGCCGGCGCTCGCGCCGCGGCCGGCGCCGCGCGCGGCGACCGGCCTCTCGTCGTCCGCGTCCGACCTGGAGGCCGACCTGCAGGCGACCGTGCGGCACCTGTCGATGTCCATGTCGGCCATGCTCGGCAGCGACAGCGAGGGGTCGCTGCTGAGCCCGTGAGTCGAGAGGCGGGCGGCACACGTTTCCCTCGCCGCCGCGGCCCGCGTGGTTGCATGCGACGCGCGGGCGACACGGCACCGATTTCGTTGGGCGACCGCGACGGTCGGGGCGGCCCCGCCCCGACCGTCCGCGCCCTGCAAACAACACGGGCGCTCTCCGCCGCGCGCGCGCTCCTCCCTCACTCCCCGGCGGCGGAGCTCGCCCCGCCATGCGCCGCAAGCTGGACTACAGCCTCCCTTCCTCCACGCGCGCCCCCACGTCGCGCGCGGTGCGCGCGGCGCGGCGCGCGCGGCTCGCGCGGCTCGCCGCGCTCGCGGCGGGGCTGCTGGTCGCGCTCACGCTCGTCCGCTCCCTGTCTCGCGGACGCGCGATCAAGCCGGACGCCGCCAAAACGCAGGCCGCCGCGATCGTCAGGTGAGGGAAGGGAAGAGGGCGGGCCGCGCCGCGATGGGCGCGGGATCCCCGAACCCACCTCCCCTCCCCCACCAGCGAGCACGCGTCCCGCACCCCGCACGCGAACGACGCCGACGGCGCGGTGTGGGTGGAGCACCTGTCCTGGTCGCCGCGCGCGAAACTGGTTCACAATTTCCTCACCCCCGCCGAGTGCGACCACCTGATATCTCTGGCCAAGCCCTTCATGGCGCGTTCAACGGTCGTCGACAACGTGAGCGGGGAGCGGCAGCCGTCCAAGGTGAGGACGAGCTCGGGCATGTTTCTTGCGCGCGGGCAGGAGCCGACCGTCGCCGCGATCGAGGACCGCATCGCGCGCTTCACCGCGCTGCCCGTGGATAATGGGGAGGGGTTGCAAGTGCTCAACTACCAGGCGGGGGAGCTGTACGGTGCGTGGGGGCGGGTGGAGGTGGGGGCCGGGGTCGCGCGCGCGCGCTTCCCGGCTTCCCGGCCCACCCGTCCCCCCGGTCGCCAGAGCCCCACTTTGACTATTTCCACGAGGAGCACAACCAGTCCAACGGCGGGCAGCGGTGCGAGGGCGAGGGGTGGGGGCGGAGGGAGGCGCGCGCGCCGCGGCGCGCGCCGCCGCGGCCCACCCACTTCCTCCGCCCGCTCCCCTCCTCAGCATCGCCACCATGCTCATGTACCTGTCCGACGTGGAGGAAGGCGGGGAGACCGTGTTCCCGGGCGCCGACGCCGCGGCGGCCGCGTCGGCGGCGGCGCGCGCGGCCGCGGCGGCGGGCGCGCCGCCGCCGTCGGCCTGCGCCGCCAAAGGCCTCGCCGTGCGCCCGCGCAAGGGGGACGCCCTCATCTTCTACTCGCTCAAGCCGGACGGCGCGCTCGACAAGGCGTCGCTGCACGGCGGGTGTCCTGTTGTGAAAGGGGCCAAGGTGCGGCGGGAGGGAAGAGGGGGGGTGAGGTGTGCGCGCTCCCTCCTCCTCCCACCCTCACGCCCACCCCGCCACGCCTCCCCGCAGTGGTCGGCGACCAAGTGGCTGCGCGTGGGGACGTACAAGGTGTGAGAAGGCGCGGCGAGCGCGCGCGAGAGCGCGAGGGAGCGCGTGTGGAGAGTTCCGCCTCGTGCCGCCGTCGTCGCGCCTGCGCGCACCGGGTGGCGTGGGTTTGCTCTGCAGGGTCCGGGCTCGGAGCACTGTGTGAAGATTCGGTCGAGGAAGGAGGGCCGAGAGGGAGGGCGCCGCCGACGACGACCGCCCTCCCTTCGCCACACCCCTCCCGCGCCGCGCACGCCCGCGGCGCCCCTCTCCACGCGCCACAAGCGCCCGCCGCCCGTCGACATGGCGCGCCTAGTGGCCCGCCTGGGCTTTGCGATTCGGGAGACTGGCCAGGCGCTCGACCGGCTGGGATGCCGGCTGCAGGGGGCGCAGCCGTACGCGGAAGAGTGTGCGTGCGGAGGAGGGAGAGGGCGATCGTGCGCTGAGGGCGCGGAGGCCGCGCGCGCCGGATCGGCCGCCGCGCGCGGCCGCCCCCGGGCCCGCCTGCGGCCATCACACCCCCGCCGTCCCACCACATCTTCAGTCTTCCGCCACCGCGCCCTGCAACCGGTCGCCGGCGCGATGCCGACCCTGGGCGCGGGCGTGTTTGTCGCGCCGAGCGCGACGGTCGCGGGCGACGTCGCCCTGGGCGACCGCGCGTCTGTCTGGTTTGGCGCCGTCATCCGGGGTGAGGCTGAGAGGGGGAGAGGGGGTGGTGGAGCCGCCCGACGCCCCTGGCCGTGTCGACCTCCACCTTTCCTTTCTGACCCGCCCACCCCTCCTCCCCATCCACCATCAGGCGACGACGCGCGCGTGACCATCGGCGATGCGACCAACGTGCAGGACGGCGCCGTCCTGCGCACGACGCCGTCGCCCTCCGTCGGCGGCCCGCCGCGGCCGCTCGCGCTCGGGCGGGGTGTGACCGTCGGCCACGGCGCATCCATCGGCGCGGGCGCCGTCGTGGGCGACGCCGCGCTCATTGGCATGGGCGCGTCGGTCGGGGAGGACGCGATCGTGGAAGGAGGGGCCATGGTCGCCGCCGGCGCGGTCGTGCCGCCGGGCGCCACCATCCCCGCGGGCGAGCTCTGGGGCGGGTCCCCGGCGGCGCGCATGCGCGGACTCAAGCCGGAGGAGGCCGCGTTCCTGCCCGCGAGCGCGGAGCGGTACGCAGAGCTCGCCGCCGCGTATATTAAAGAGGGCGCGTCCGCCGGCCCGGGGCGGTGAGTGGCGCCCCGCCGGCGGCGGCGCTCTTTCCGACGTGTTTTGGTGGTGGCGCGTGCAACCCAGGGGTCAAAGGCGCGCGGCGGAGACCGCGGGCGGGCGTGTCTCTGCGCGTGCCCTTTGCCCCGCGCACAACCCCCACGCCACCCCGCGCCGGGGCGCGCCCGCCGCCCGCGCGCCCAGCCCCGCCATGGACGCGGGCGTCCTGGCGCTCGTCGTCCTCCTGCTCGCCGTGCTCGCCGCGGCCGCGGTCGCCCTGCGGGCGCTGGCCGCGGGCGATGGCGACGCCCGTCGCGAGCCGCCCGCGGGCGCGGCCGCGGACGAGCCGGTGCTGGTGCGAGAGGCGCGGGGAGGGACGTGCGAACCGCATCGCGGCATCGGCCACCTCCTTCACCGCTCATCGACCGATCCCTCCTCCCCCCCAGAACAACCGGGCCGCCCGCCGGCGAGCCGACCGCCTAGGCGACGGCGTGCGCCGCCGCGCAGCGGCCGCGGCGGCCGCGGGCGGGGTCGCGGAAGCGGCCCCCGACGACGGCGACGAGGTGGGGAGGCGAGGAGAGGGTGCGGATTGATGGTGGGGCGCGACGGGCGGCGGTCGAGGCGGCGTCGCCCGACCCGCAACTAACCCTCAGGTCGACCCCGACGCGCCCGTCCGCGCGCGCGACGCGCGCCGCGCGGCCAACGCGGCCGAGCGCGCGGCGGCCGACGCCAAGCACTCCAAAAAGGAGGTGGGAGGAAGGGAGGGAGGGGGGCGCGCGGCGAGGGGGCGGCGGCGCCCGCGCGTGCACCCACCCCGACCACCCCACCCCCCCCACGCGCCAGGCACAAGACGAGAAGCGGCGCGCGCGCGATGCCGAGCGCGAGGCCAGGGAGGAGGCCGAGGCGGAGGCGGCGCAGAAAAAGGCGGACGACGAGGCGGCCGCGTGGATGGCACAGATCCAGACCGAGGAAACGGGCGAGACCGCGGTCGCCACGGAGGAAGAGTCGCAGGGGCTGCTCCAGGAATTCATCGACTACATCGTGACGCGCAAGACGGTCGGCCTCGAGGACCTGGCGTCCGCGTTTGGGTTGAGGGTGGTGGACGCCATTCAACGCGTGCAAGCCCTGGAGGCCGAGGGGCGCCTCACGGGCGTCATGGACGACCGGGGCAAGTTCATCCACGTGTCCATGGACGAGATGAAGGTGGGGAGGGGAGGAGGGGGTGGCGGCGGGGTGGACGCCGCGGAGGCCGTGGCCGGCCACCCTCGCCCCTCCTCCCCAGGCCGTCGCCGACTACATCACGTCCCGCGGCCGGGTCGCCATCGCGGAGCTGGCGGCCAAGTCGGCCGATTTCATCGACCTGGCCCCGAAAGAGGGCGCCGCGCTCGGGACGCGCGCGGTCGCCGCCGCGGCGCTCTCCCTGGACGCGCTCGCGGGGGATGATGAAGGCGGCGCGGCGTGAGCGCAGCATTCGCAGCATTGTGTGACAGGTAGAGGGGGCGGGAAAGAAGAGAGAGTAACAAAGTCAGACCTACGCGACCGCGCGCGCCGCCGCAGCCGCGTCGGCTTCCGCCAGCGCCGTCGCCTCCCGCTCCGCCTCTTCAATCGCGGCCGCCACCGCCTCCTGCTTCTCTTTGCGCGCGCGCGCCTTGTCCGAGAGCGCGGGCCGCGGCTCGGTGCGCCCCGCGGCGACGACGGCGTCGATCCTCTTCTCCGCTTCAGCCGCCACCGCCGCCACCTTGGCCGGCGTGAGCCCTTGCGCATTGAGCTCGTCCCGCAGGTCGATAAACTCCGAGAGCCAGGGGGCGAGCATGCGAAACGCGTGGCCCCTGACCATGCGCGCGGGGGTCGCGTGCGTTTCGGCAAACCGCGCATACTCCCTCGCGCGCCGCGCGCGCGCCGCGGGGTCGGTCTCCCTGTCCTCGCTGAACAGCGCGGGGTCTTCGAGCAGGGGGATGGCGGAGAGGACGCCGTCGCACCCCGTGACAGCGAGGCACTTGCCGACGTCTGCCAAACTGCGCACATCCCCGTTGGCGAGCACGGGCACGCGCAGCGCGCGCTTGACGGCCGCCACCGTGTCCCAGTCGGCGCGCACGGACGCGGCGTCCTTGGCGGCGCGCGTGCGGCCGTGGACCGCGACGAGGGACGCGCCCGACGCTTCGAGCATGCGCGCAAACGCGATCGTTCTGTCCACGTCGTCAAAGATGCGCATCTTGGCTGTCACGGGGACCGGGAGGCGGGCGGCAAGCGTGCGGATGACGGCGGACACCGTGGCCGGGTCGTCCATGAGAAATGCGCCGTACTTGCCGCGGCGCGCGATGCGCTGCGGGCACCCCAGGTTGAGGTCGATGGCGTCAACGTCGTCAACTATGTGCATGGCGGCCGCGAGCACGGTCTCGGGGTCGTTGCCGCAGAACTGGGCGAGGAGCGGGCGGTCGCCGGCCGCCGTCGAAAACTGTTCCGCCCGATAACTCGGCACGTCGCGAAACAGGCGGGCATGCATCATGGGCGTGTACGCGCACGTGGCGCCGTGGGAGCGGGCGAGCATGCGGAACGCGAGCTCGGACTAGGAGAGATGAGGGGGGACGTCTGTCGGCCGCCGCGCGCACGCCTTCCGCGTGCACGAGCCTGCGCCGCCGCGCTGCAGGCTAGGCAGACGCTCGCGCATGCCTGCCACGCCACTGCGCCCCGCCCACCCCCCCCAACCGCCCCGCATTCGCGGCCGCCGCGCACCCACCCCCCCACCTGGTCGACCATCGGCGCCACGTGCAGCTTGGGCGCGCCCAGACCGCGCCACCACGTCCAGGCCGCCTCCACGTGGGCGTCCAGGTCGGCGGGCGGCGGCGGCACGACAAATGGAGCCCCAGCCGCGGCGTCGGTCGCCGCGGGGCGGGCGCTCGCGCCGGCCCGCATCGCGCGACCGACGAGGCGGGACCGCGTGGTGGCGGGGCGGGGCGAGAGAGGGCGGCGCGGGAGCATGGGCCGCCCCACGGGTGTGAAGGGCGCGGGTCGGTTCGCCGCCTTTCTGCCTGTTTACACTCCCTCCCTCTCCCTCACTCGTCCACCAGGGTCTCGGCCGCGACTTCGATGACGGCGGCCTCGGCCAGGATCTCTGCGACCGCGGCTTCGCGAGATTCTTCCGACGCAGGCTCCCGGGTCATGACGAACACCGACCCCCCGTCCCCCCGCGCCACCCGCGTGTCGGCGTCCAGGTACGTGTTGATGAGCCACGTGGACGCTTTGTCGTTGGCGGGGATGGGGAAGGTCAGGTCGGCGGGCAGCGCGGCCGCGAGCCGCTCGGCCGCCGCGCGCGCGGCGGCCGCCGCCGGCGCAAGCGCGGCCTTGACCGGGCCGAGGTCGATCGCCGTGCCGAGCACGGTCACTGTGTCGGGCAGGCCGTCGCCGTCGACGAGGACGGGGGTGGCGACGCCGCCGCGCTCAAAGCGGACGGCGAGGCGGGCGGGGGACCGGACCTCGACCGCCGCGCGCGCCGAGAGCGTCGTCGCCGCCAGCGGCCCCGCGAGCGCCACCGTGTTGGTCGCCGTGCCGCCTGCGATCGTCTGCACGACGTCGCCCACGGTGACGCCGGGCAGGCGGCCGAGGGCGAGCAGGGGGAGGAGTTCCGACGCAGAGGTGTACGCCAGGCGCCACGCGCCGTCGAGCGCCGCGGGGTCGTCCTCCAGGGAGGGAGCGGAGTTGCGGGCCTCGAGCTGGGTGATGAGCTCGTTGATCTCGGCCCGGACCTGAGGACGGGAGGAAAGGGAGAGCGTGGGCGCGGGCGCGGCGCCACGGCGGCGCGCGCTGTCCCGCGCCGGGGTGCGCGTTGTGCGAGCCTCGACCGCGCCAGCGGGGCACGTTCAGCATCTGGCTCGCCACTGGGGACGCGTAATGGAGCGCTGGCGGGCGGCAACCGCCGGCGCGGCACGGCATCCGGGCTCGAAACCGGGCGCCGCCCTCAGGACCGCCCTGCCCCCCACGCCCACCCTCCCACAACCCCATCCCATCTCCCACCTCGCTGCTGGCGCTCAGGCCGCGCTCGGTGCCGTACAGGGAGTCGAGGAGCTGGGCCTTGACGTCCGCCGCGCTCGGCTCGGCGAACGCGCGCGCCCGGGCGGGCGCCCGGCGGGGCGCGCGCCGCGGCGCGGCCAGCGGCGCGGGGCGGGGAGGGTGGCGGAGGAGAGGAGGCATGGACGGCGAGGGACTGACGAGCGGCTGGCGCGGTCTGGCACACCCACTCGCCCGCCATGGCGTTCTCCATGCGCTCCGCCGCCGCCGCGCGCCCCCTGGTCAACCGCCGGGTGCGTCACCGGGACAAGGGCGCGATCGGGGCCGCGCGCGGCTAGCACCGCCGCGCCTCACCCGCCCCCTCCCTCCCCAGCCCCTCGCCCGCCCCGCGCCCCGCGGCAGCGTGGCGGCCAAGTCGTCGCCCGTCAACGCGCTGGACTACGATGAGCTGACGGAAGTGCTGCGGTGAGAGCGAGCGGATGCGGCGGCGCGGGTCGGGCGCGCGGGGGCGGGCGCGCGGGGGCCGCATTGCGGCCCCGATCTCGCCGCCAGCGGGCGGCACGCGTCGGCGCGCCCAAGGCGACGGCCGCGGGTGGAAGAGGGCGGCCGCGGGGCGCCGCGCGCGCGCCGAGCGCGAGGGCGCGGCCGCCACCCGTCGGCCGGCCTGCCACCCGCGCCGCGCCTCCCTCGCCCACGCCCCACCCCGCCGCGCCTTCCCCTTAGCACCATCAACGAGTCGGACGTCGTCGAGTTTGAGCTGCGGTCCAAGCGGTTTTCGCTCGCCGTGCGCAAGAAGGAGGCGCTCGTCTCGGCGGCCCCCGAGCCGACGGTCGTGTACGCCGCGCCGCCCCAGGGCGCGCCCATGTATGCGCCGGCGCCGCTGGCGGCCGCGCCGGCGGCGGCCGCGCCCGTCGCCGCGCCCGCGGCGCCCGCCGCCCCGCCGCCCCCGGCCGCCGTCGACGGCGTCGAGCAGGCGTCCCCCATGGCCGGCACCTTTTACCGGTCCCCCGCGCCCGGCGAGCCCGCGTTCTCGAAAGAGGGGGACGTCGTGGTCAAGGGGCAGACGATTTGCATCATCGAGGCGATGAAGCTGATGAACGAGATCGAGGCCGAGTCATCGGGCACGCTCGTCAAGTTTTGCGTGGACAACGCGACGCCGGTCACGCCGGGGCAGGTGTGTGGGGGGTGGGGGTGGGGGTGGGGAGGGAGGAGGCGTGCGCGGTCGATGCGCCGCTTGCCCACCACGCCGCACACCCCCTCTCTTCACACAGCCGCTCGTCATCATCAAGCCGTGATCGGCGGCGTGAGGCGCGGGCGCGGCCGGGCGCGGCCCAGCGCGCCGACGCGCGCGCGGGCACGCGCCGCGACCGCCGCCGCGCGTGAACGAGCGAGAGAGAGACCACGGCCGCGGCGGGGAGTTGGAGGGCGCACCGGGCGCCGCATGTGACCGGGCGACGCGGGCGGGAATAGGGAAGAGGGAGAGAGGCGAGGCAGCCAGAGACGGCGACGACGGCGGCGGCCGGCAGCGGTGGCCACACCCGCGGCGCCGCCCGCGCTCCCCGGCGCGACACCGCGCCCCCCCCGCGCACGCCCCCCCGACACCGCCGCGGCCGCGAGCGGCCTGGCGCCAGGCGCAGCCGCCATGCGGCCAATGCCGGCCCCGGCAGGCCCGGGCGCCCGCGGCCGCGCGCTCCCTTGCGCGGCCTATGACGCAGGCGGGCGCGGCGGCCCCCAGCGCCGCCCGCCGGCCGACGACCGTCGCGGCGGCGGCCGCTGGGCCGGCCCGTCCGGGCGCGACGACGGCGGCTGGACCGAGCGCCAGCGCACGCCCGACACGCTGGCGTGGGATGAAGGCGGGCGCGGGGGCGGGGTGGCCGACGACCGCGCCCGGGCCTGGGACCCCGCCGCCGAGCGCCGGTCGCGCCGCCACCCGCTCGACACCGACGAGGTCGACCGCGTGCGCCGCCCGCCCCGGGAGCGCACCCCGAGCGGCCCCTGGCGCGGCGGCGCGCGCGGCTCGGAGCGGCGCAACCGCGTCGCCGAGGCGGCCGTGGCGACGCCGGCGCAGGAAGCGGCGGCCGCGGCCACACCGGGCTTCTGGGTCGATCACCTGCGCGCCGTCGGGGCGTTGCCCGAGAATGGGAGCGAGCCGCTCTCGTGGCGCGACGCCGACCCCAACCCGCCGCCCTTTCTCGATGGTGAAGACCACTGGCAAGGCCGCCTCGCCGTCAACCGCATCCTGGCCGCGGCCACCGATTGGCGCACCCCGCTGACGGTGGCCCGCGACTGCGCGCGCCTGCTCGACTACGTCGGCGCCGCGTGCGCCGCGCACCGCCTCGCACGCCTCTCCACCGCCGCCGGCGTCCCCTTGGACGCCGTCAAAGCGTCCCCCGGCCACGGCGCGCTCATTGCGGCCGCCATCGGGCGCGGGCCCAAGTACACGCCCCGGCAGATGGCAAACATCTTGTGGGCGCTAGGCAAACTGGGCGACCGCGCCTCCCCCCTCCTCCCCGCCATCGTCGCCCGCCTCAACGGGCCCCCCTGGTCCGCCTGGCGCGAGCAGGAGCTGGCCAACGGGTTTTGGGCCGCGGCCTCGCTGGGCCTCGCCGACTGGCCCGAAGCGTGGGCGCCGCTCGTCGCGGAGATCACCCGCCGGGGCCTCGACGCGTTCGAAACGCAGGCCGTCTCCAACATCGTGTGGGCGTGCGCGCACCTGAAGCACCGCAACGAGGAACTGCTGCAGGCGGTCGCCGACTTTACGGTCGCCAACAGGCACCGCATGACGCCCCAGTCGATGTCCAACACCGTGTGGGCGCTCAACGACCTCCAATTCTACCACTCGTCCGTCTTCGACCTCGCGTCCGCCGACGTTCGCACCCGCATGCACGCGTACAAGGCGCAGGAGATGTGCAACGTGCTCTACGCGATGGCCAAGTCGGACCACGTGGACGAAGCCGCGCTGGCCGCGTTTGACGCGGAAGTGGCGAGCTCGCGGCGGCGCGCCGAGTGCACCGGGCAAGCGATCGCCAACATTCTCTGGGCCTTTGCCAACGCCAGGTTCTACCCCGTCAAATCGCTGGGCGCGCTCATCGGCGAGGTCGAGCGCCGGGTCGACCAGTTTGGGGAGCAGGAGCTGGCCAACTGCGTCTGGTCGCTCGCGCGGCTCGGCGCGGCGGTCCCTCCCTCCACGCTCGCCGCCGTCGACGCGCGCGTCACCCGCATCGCGGGAGCGTTCCAGGCGCAGGCGTGCTCCAACACGCTGTGGGCGCTGACCGTGCTGGGCGGGTCGCGGTTGCCGAGTTACGCCGCGCTCGCCGCGCGGCTCACCGCGGATTCGGGCGCCGCCTCGGTCGACCCCATCCAGGTCAACCAACTCTTCCAATCCCTGTTCATGATGCGCCTGGAGCGGGAAGCCGCGGAAGCGGCGGGGGAGGCCGTCGCCGCCATCCCCTCGGTCCCGGACGACGTCGCGCGCCGCGTGACCGACCTCTGGCGCGATTCTGCGAGCAACACCGTCGTCTCCGTCTTCCAAGAAGACGTCTCCCTCGTGCTGCGCGGCCTGGGCGTCGACCACACGGTCGAGTTTGGCGTCGCCGACGGCCTCTTCTCCGTCGACATCGCGGTCGACCGCTCCCCCGCCGGCCCGCGCGTCGCCATCGAGGTGGACGGGCCCTACCATTTCATGGTGAACGCAAACCACCCGACGGGGGCGACCATTTTGCGGCGGCGGCTGCTCACCATGCTCGGCTGGACCGTCGTCTCGGTCCCCTACCACGAGTTCGCCACGCTGGCCACCCCCCGCGACCGCGCCCTGGCCATGGCACGCAAGCTGGCGGACGCCGGGGTGGCGGTCGACCCGGCGCGGCTGCCGGCGCCCGACGCGGCGGGGCCCGGGGTCGCGGTGGGGGGGCTGGCGGGGGGTCTGGGCGCGGGGGCGCCCCTGGGGGCGCGCCCTGGCTCGGGCGCGGTCCGGGAATCGCCCCTGGCGGGCGCGAGCGCGGCGGGCGCCGCCCCGTCGTTCGGCCTGCCCGCCCCCCCCCCCCGCCTCGACGTCCCGATCACCCCCGCCCTCGCCGCCGCCGCGCGCCTCATCGCGCTCGCGTCCCAGAGAGGCAAGGGGCCGAGGCCGCGGGAGGAGGTCGACTCGCTCGGCGCGGTGCGGCGGCGCGACGCGGCGACGAGCGCGCCGCGCGCGTTTGCGCGCGAGGCGGCGGTCGGGGCGAGGCCGGGGGGAGGGCCGGGGTGGGCGACGGCGAACGCGTCCGCCATGAACGCGGTGGGGCGGGGCGGGGCGGCGGTGGGGGCGGTGGCGGCGCCGGCGGCCGCGCGCGCGCCGCCTTCGGCCCCCGCGCCGCCCTCCCCCGACCGCTGGGCCCAGCTCATGACCATGACGCTCAAGGAGCTCGCCCCACTGTGCGACGCCGCGGGCGTGGCCAAGGCGGGGCGCAAGGCGGACGTCGTGGCGCGGCTGGTGGACGCGGGCGCGTGAAGCGTGGGCGCCGTGCAACACACACCCGGGGCGACCGACGCCCTCGCGCGCGCGCCGCGGCCTCCGCCGCCGTCCCGCCCGCCCCGCGCCGCTCGCCCGCCGCCGCGATGGCGCCCGCGGCCGCGCGCGACCGCCCCAAGTTCCGCGCCGGCGCCCGCGTCGCGGTCGCGCACGGCGGAGTGTATTATGACGCCAAGGTAGGTGGGGCGGGAGGGGAGGCGCGGCCGGCGGCGCGAGGCGGGCCAACGACGCGACCGACCCGCCCCCTCCCCCCCTTTCCTCACCCTTCAGATCGTCAAGGTCGAGCAGCGCGACGCCGGCTTCCACTACCTCGTCCACTACGCCGGCTGGTCCAAGGCGCACGACGAGTGGGCGGGCGAGGAGGAGGTCAAGAAGTTTTCCGACGCGCTCGTCGGCGCGAAGCGCGCGGGCGGCCACGCACCCCCGTCGGCCCTCCTCCCCCTCCCCCCCATCTCTAAGCGCCGCCTGGAGATTGTGACGGCCGCGCACGAGGCCGAACTCGACGCGGTGGCCAAGCGGCGCAAGAAGAAGCGCGCGCCATACCCGCCGGGCGTCGTCGCGCACCCGGTGCGGGTGCCGCTGCCGGCCGATTTGGCGGGCGTGCTCATCGAGGACGCGGAAGCGGCGGCCCGGGCGGAGGGCGACGGGGGTGGGCCGCCGCCGGGCGCGGCGGCGCTGCCCGCGTCGCCGACGGTCGACGCCCTGCTCGCCCGTTACGTCGCCGACTCTGAAGCCGCGCGCGCGTCGGGCGCGCCGGCGCGGGGGCGGCCGGCGGACGAGTTTGAGAATTCGGTGAGAGAGAGAGAGGGAGAGAGAGAGAGAGAAAGAAAGAAAAGGAGGGGGCGCGACAACCGCTGCGCGGCCCCCCGCCCCGCCGCCCACGCCCCCTCCCCCGCCACCAGCTCGCCGACTCGCTGCGCGACTATTTCGACAAGGCTCTCCCCCGCATGCTCCTCCACCCGTGGGAGGCCGCGCCCGCGGCCGCGTCGGCCGCGACCGGCCTCGCGCCCGGCGCCGTCTTTGGCGGCCGCCACCTCCTCCGCCTCCTCTACACCCTGCCCTGCCTGCTGCCCCCGCGGCGCGCGGCCGACGGCGGGCCGCCGACCGAGGCCCAGCTGCAGCATTTCGTGCGGTGGCTCCACGCGCGGCGCGCCTGGGCCCTGGACGGCGGGCCCGACCCCAAGGCCGAGGTCGACGCGGACGCGGATGCCGACGGCGACCGTGGCGCGACGCCGTCGGCGTCGGGCGGGCGCGGCGCGTCCGAGACGCCCGCCGCGAGCGACGGCGGCGGTGGAGGCGTCAAGGCCGAGCCGGCGCCGCCTCCCCCCCCAGGCGGCCTTGCGGCGGCCGCGGTCGCGGCCGCGATGGCGGCGGGAGGCGAGGGCGGGTGAAGGGAGAGAGAGGCGGCAGTGTAGCCAGACGCGCGGCGGTGCCGCCGCCACTCCCATGGCCGCCCGCTTGGGCCGGGCCCTCACCTGGGTGCCTGTCGCCATTGCCGCGGATGCCGTGCTCGGGGGCCCCGCAATCGTGCCCGGCGTGGCGATGGCGCCGTCGCTCGCGGCGGCCGACGTCGTGCTCGTCGACCGCCTCGCCGTGCGCCTGTTTACGTACGGCCGCGGCGACGTGGTGGTGCTGCGGTGAGGGGTGGGGTCGGGGGCGCTGCGGGTGGTGGGCGCGCTGGGGGCGCCGCGCCGACCGGCCTGCCCCCGCCTCCCCTCCCCAGGTCGCCCGACGACCCCGGCGCCGTCCTCGTGCGCCGCCTCGTGGGCGTAGAGGGCGACTGGGTCGCGCCCGGGCCCGGCCGCGGCCCCGCCGAGGCCGTGCCGCGCGGGCACGTCTGGCTCGAGGCCGACGGCGACGCCGGCGCGGCGCCCGCCGCGCACGCCGGCGCCGTGCCCGCCGCCCTGCTCACGGGGCGCGTGGCGGCGGTGCTGTGGCCGCCGGGGCGGGCGGGGCGGCTGCAGCCGCGGCCGCCCGCGGCGGGCCGCGTCGTGCAGTTTGCGTTCCACAAAGGGGGAGGGTCGTGAGCGCCCGCCGCACGCACTGTCACACTGCACCACGGTTTCGCGTCCCTTCCGCCATCACTTGTACTTGTCCATGATGCGGCGCGCCTCGGCGAGCGCGTCGCCGGCGTCGCCGCCGCCGTCGTCGCCGCCGTCCGGCGGCGACCCATCGCCGCCGCCCCCGCCGCCGCCGCCACCGCTGCCGCCCCCAGATTTCAAGAGCAAGTACCCCCCACCAGCCACCGCGCCCCAGAAGAGCAGGGTGGAGACGACCTTGCCCAAAAAGAGGACAGCGAGCAACCCGCCGGCGGCGAGCGCGCCGCTGCGCGCCACCGGGCGGGGCACGCTGGCCGGCACCAGGCCGGCCACAGTGTCGGCGGCGGCCAGGGCGGCCTTGGCGGCGGCATCGAGGGGGCCGGGGAGCGCGGCGACGGCGGCGCGCCGTGGCGGTCGGGGGCGCCGGAGGGGGGGCGCCCGGCAGGGCGCAGGCCTGGGGCCGTCGCCGGTCGCGGCGCGTCGCCGGGGGGCGCGCAAGGGCGCCCGCATCGGGGACGGAAGAGTGTCGTCGTTCAGCGCGGATGCCCACACTTCGGCCGCCCGCGCCACCATGGCCGATGGGGCAGCCGCCCTGTGGTGGCCCCCGTTCGGCCGCACGCACGCCATGCTCGCGGCTGTCGCGGCGGGCGGCGACGCGGCCTCCCTCGCGCCCGCGCTCGACACGCACGCCCGCTGGCTGGGCGCCGGTCTGTCCGTGTTTGCGCTGCCGGCGCCCGACGGCGGCGCGCCCCTGGCCGACGGCGCGAGCCTCGCGCTCGACGGCGGGCGCTCGATTCGGGTCGACGGCCGCCTCGTGCCGGCGGCCCTGGATTTGAGCGCGATCGTGGTAAGGAGGTGGAGGGTTGGGCGTGGGACGGGCGGTCGCTGCGGCGACCGCGGCCGGCGTCGCGCGGCATCAAAGCGCGCGGCCCCGCCGATTCGCCCTCGCCCCTCCCCCTCCAGCACCTGCACCAAATCCAGTGCTACATCCTGGTCGCGCGCGTGGATGCCGCGGCGCAGAGCGCGCCCGGCGCCCCCCCCCCTTCTTCTCTGCCGCCCCCGCCGCGTGCCGCGCTCGTCGACGCGTACATCACCGAGCGCGCCCTGGCCCTCAAATGCCAGGAGCTGGTGCTGGCCTGGGGCGGCGGACAAGGTGGCGGAGACGGCGAGCCGGGCGACGCCGCGGTCGAGGCGGCCGCCGCGCGGCTCGCCGTGGGCGGCCTCTTGTCGTCGCTCGCCGACGCGCTCGTCGCGGCGTCCACCGCGGGCCCCGGCGAGCTCGTCCCGCCGGCGGGGCGGGGCGGCGGCCTCGCGCTGGCGGGCGCGGCGCCGCCGCCAGACTCGCTGGTGTCTGCCGCGGCGGCCGAGCGGGCGGCCATGGTCGACGTCGCCCTCCTGCTGGCCGCCCGACCCGACGCCGCGTGCACAGTCGCCGCCTGGACCGGGCTCGCTGGCGCGCTGCTGGGCGCGGGCGGTCCGCGCGCCGCGCGCGGCGCGCTCTTGCTCGCCGCCCTGCTCGGCCTGGGGCCGCTGCTCACCCGTCTCGCGACCGGGGAGGGGGATGTGCCGCCGCTGGCCGCGCCCGACGCGCGCCGCGCCATCGCAGCCGCGCTGGCGGGCGCGCCGGCCAGCGCCCCCGCGCGCTTTGCCCGCTTTGCTTTCGCCGCGTTCGACGCCCTCGCCGGCGCTGCGACCGGCAGCCCCCCCGCCGGAGGCTCCAGTAACGTCTCCTCCGCCGGCCTTGCGGCGGCGGCCGACGTCGCTGCCTCGGGCGGGGCCGGCGCGGGCCCCGCGGCGGCCGCCGCACGGCGCGCGGCGGCCGCGGCCCTCCTTGCCGCCCTCGCCGCCTTTGACCTCGCGCCCGCGACGCTCCCGCCCGCCGACACCGACGCGTTCCTCTCCGCCCTGCGCGCGTCCATGGGCGGCGACGAAGCGGCGGCGGCGCGCGCGTGGCGCGGCGCCGACGGCGAGCCGTTGAGGCGGTACGCGTCCGCGGCGCGCGCCGCCTACCCCGCCCTCCCCACCCCCCTTCCCGCCGCCCTCGCCTCCCTGGCCGGCGGCGTGACGGGCGCCGACGCCGCGCTGGCGGCGCTAGGCGATCTGGCGGGCGCGGCGACGCTGCACCCCGCGGGCGACGCGGCGCTCGGCGGCGCGCGCGCGGCCGGGCCTGTCCTCGCCCTCGCCCGCATCCCCCTTCCCGGCGCGCGCTGGTTGGCGGTGCCCGCGGGGGCCGAGGGCGACGCGGTGCCCGCGCCGGAGGGGTGGGGGCTCGACGGGTGGCCGGTCGCGGCGGCCGGCGCGCGGCTGCCGCGGCTCCTCCTCGTCTCCTGGCGACTGCCCCGCCCCTTCCCCCCCGGCACCGGCTCCTACATCTTCCTGTCGCGCGCGTGGCACGCGCTGGCCGCGGTGACGGCCGCGGCCGACGCGGGCGCCGCGCCGCCGACCGGCGCGGTCGCCGAGCTGGCCGCCGCCGCGCGCGCCCTCGCCGCCGTCGGCGCGGGCGGCGGCGGCGGCGCCGCGCTCGCGCTGGCCGCGGCGGCGCCGCCGGGCGCGCCGGGCGGCGGCCTCGACCTCGCCTCTGCCGCCGCCGCCGCGCTCGCGCGCGCCGGCGGCGCCGACGCGGCCGCCGCCCCCCTGGACGCCGTCGCCGACTGCGTGCGCTACATGGCGTCCCTCGCGGCGGCCGCGCCCGCGCGCGCGGCAGCCGCCGCGGCCGCGTCGCCGCTGCTGAGGGCGGCAGGGCGCGCTGGCGGCTCGTCCCCGCTGGACGCCGTACGCCGGGCGGGCGAAGCCGCGCACGGGCGCTACCCCGTGACGCGCGCCGCTTTGGACCTGGGGACGCGCCTGGCGGCTGCGGCGTCGTCGGCCGAGGCGGCCGAGCCAGCCGCCGCGCTCCTGGAGCACGCACTGACCGCCGTCCTGCCCAGCGTGGCGTCCTGGCCCGCGGAGACGTTGAACGACCGGTGGGCCGTCGCGGCCGCCGCGCTCGACCTGGTGGCTGCCTGTGCGGCCGCCTCCCCTCTTTCCGGCCTCCCCGCGGCCCTCAACGCCGCCCTGCGCGCACCGGGCGCGGTCGAGGCCGGCCTGCTCGCTGCCCTCCCCCCATTTGACGGCGACGGCGGCGCCGGCGTCGCCGGCGCGTGGCTGCGGCTGCTGCCCGCGGTCGCGCCCGCCGGCGCGCCCGCGCCCGCCGCGCTCGCGGCCGCCCTCTTCCGCCCCGGGCCCCGCGGTGGGTCGCCGCCGGCGGCGGCCCTGGCCGCCCTGGCCCTCTCTCCCGCGCCCGCCGCGCCACGGGCGGCGGCCCTCGCCGCGGTCGCCGCGCTCGCGCGCGCGGCGGCGACGCTGCCCGGCACGTCCTTTGCCTCGTCCCTCCCCCAGGCGCCCGGCGGCGGCGGCCTGCACCCCGACGCGCGCGCCGCGCTGTTGGCTCCGCTGGCGCCGGCGGCGGCGGCGGCCGACCCGGCGGCCGCGGCCGCGGCGGTCGCCGTGCTCGAGGCCGCGCTGGAGCACCACCCCTCGCTCGCGGCCGAGCTCTGCCTGCCGTCTCTGGCGCCGGCTACGATCGTGGACCTGGCTGATGGGGCGGGGCAGCTGGCGCTTCCAGGGCCGCAGGCGGCGCTCGCGCTGTCGGCGCCGGGCGGAGGAGAAGGCGGGGGCGGCGACGCCACCCCCACGCCTCCCCCCGCCGTCGCCACCGACGCGCTTGCCGACGGCCTCGCCGCGGCCGCCACCCTGCGCGCGGACGCGCCCGACGCCCTCGCCGCGCTCGCGCGCGGCGCGCGCGCGTTTGCCGCCGCGGGCGGCGGCGCGGCCGCCGCGCTGGCGGGCGTGCCCGGCTTCTGGTACTCGGTGGGGGCGGCGCTGGATGCTGCGGCGGCCGATCAAGCGCCTCCACCCTCCTCCCACAAGCCGGCGGCGGCGGCGGCCGCCGCCGCGCGCGCCGCCGCCGCGCGGCGTTCCGCCGACGCGGCGCTCGTCGAAACCCTCGTCGCAGGCCTGCTCACGTCCGCCCCGCCCTCGCCCGACGAGCCGCCGGCCGGCCCGTGGGCGGTGGCGGCGGCGGCTGCAGGGGCGGCGGGCGGGGACAGGGACGTGAGGCTGCTGTCCGCGGTCGCGGCCGCGCCGCCTCCCCCCCCCCGCGACGTCATCGCTGCGGCCGACGGCGCCGCCGCCGAGCTACTGGCGTTGGCGGCGGTTGAGGGCCCGCTGGCGGCGTGCCTGCTGGCCGCGGGCGGGCCGGCGGCGGCCGCGGCAGCCGCGGCAGGCGCGGCCGCCGCACGCGCGCGCGCGGCCGACCTCGAGACTGCGGCCACCGAGCTCGCGACAGGTGCGCCCGATGCGCACTTGGCGCGGTCGTTGAAAGAGGCGGGCGTGGGCGACGCGTTGCTCGACGCGGCGGCGGGGGTGGGCGCTGCTCGATGGCGCCCCGACGCCCTCGCGGCAGCTGTCGGGCCCGCTCTGGTCGACCGCCTGCCCCGTCTTTCCGCGCTGGCCGACGCGCTCGAGTGGGACGACGCCGCGGCCGCAGCGGCGGCGGCCTCTGCCGCAGCCGCAGCCGCAGTCGCCGACCTCCTTGCCGTCCGCGCCGCCGTCCCGCGCGGTCCCGCGTCGCCACCGGCGACGTGGTCTGCGGTCGCGACCGCAGCATTCGCCGCGCGGTCGCTGCTGGACGCGGCAGTCGCGGCCGACCGCGCGCCGCGCGGCGCGCGAGGGCCGCCGCCGCGGCCGCCGCTGCCCCTCGCCGCCGCGTCTCGCTGCCTGCTGACGCTCGTCACCGCGGCCGCGTCTGGCGGCGGCCGCCTGGACGCCGACGGTGCCTCCGTCTGCCGCGCCGTCGTCGCGCTGGCAGCCGACGCGTCGCGCGCCCCCCCGCCCGTGGCCGCCGACGACGGCGCCGCCGCGCTCGACGCCCTCGTCGCCGCCGCCCTCATCGCCATGCGCGCCGCGCCGCCCGCGGGCGACGCCGACCCCGAGGCAGCGCTGGCGGCGCGCGGCGCGCTGGCTGCGGTGTTGGCCGCGGCGGCCGCCGGCGCGCGCGGCGCAGCGGCGGCCGCCCTGCCCCTGGCAGCGTCCGCGCTGCGGCGCGCGTTGCCTGAGGACGAGTGGTTGGCCGCGCTGGATGGCGCGAGGCTGGATCCGGTCGCGCTGGTGGCGGCGGCGGCGACCACGGCAGCGACCGCTCCGCCCGGCGACCGCGCTCCCCCTCTAGCCGCTCTGGACGCCGCCATGCTCCTCGCCCTGGACGCCGCCCGCGTGCCCACTGGGCCCGACCGCCTCGTGGCCGCCGGCGTGGAGGCAGCGGTCGCGTCGCTTGCGCGGTGGCTGCCGGGCGCCTCTGCCGCGCCGGCGCCCGACGCCGCCGCCGCCCACCGCGCCTGGTGCTCCCTGCTCACGCTGGCCGGCGCCGCGTCGGCCGCGCACGGGCCCGGCGCGGGCGCGGCGGCGCGCGCGGTGCTCGCGGCGGCCGGCCCGCACGTCGACGCCGCGCTTGCGCCGCTGGGAGGGCAGCAGGTTGCCGGCTTGACCCTGCCGTCCGCCCGTGAAGCCGCCGCCGCGGCAGCCGTGCTGCGTGGCGCCGCGCGTGGCCGGGGCGCGTGGGAGGCGGCGCTGCCAGGCGCGCCCGCCGCGGCGCGCCGCGCGGCGGCGCGCCTGATCGAGGCGCTGGCGGCGCCGGGTGCGGTGACGCCGTCATGCGCGGCGGATGAAGCCTCTGCTCGCACGCCCGCCCGGCTGGCGCTGCACGGGGGCTGGTTTGCTGCGCCGTCGTCCGGCCGCGGCCCGCACCGGGAGGGCGACCGCGCCCCTCCCCCCCCAAATGCTCTCGCGTTTGCGGTGGCCGAGCGGGCTTACGTCGCGGCGGGGCGGGCGGCGTCCTTTTTGGCGGCGTCGGCGCCGACCGTGGACGAGGACGAGGCCGCCGCCGGCCTGGACGCCACGTGGCCGTCCGGCCGAGCGCTGGCCGCGCTACTGTCCTCCTGCGCCGACGCCGCCGCGTGCCTGCCCGGCAGGGACGGCCGCGCCCCTGCTCGCGCCGAGGCAGCTGACGCCGCGCGCGCCGCGCGCGCCCTCGCGGGCGCGCTGCGCGGCGTGGCGGCGCTCGCAGCAGCCGCGGGCGCGCCGCTGGCGGGCGCCGACCGGGCGGCGAGCGCGGCGGCGGCCGCGCGGTGTGCAGAGGCGCGAGGGTTGGAGAAAGGCGGCGGTTGAGTGGCTCGAAGCCGCGACTTTGTGTAGCTAGGAAACGCTCATTGTGAGTGTCTGGCGGTGCGCGTGCGCCGGCGTGCGGCAGCGTCGGGGCGGGGCGGTCGACACAACAGCAGGGTCGTCCTCCGCCGCACTCTCGGCCGCACCGCCGGTAGCTTGCGCCCCCCCATGCGTACGGAACCCATGCTGCCATCCGTGGGCGGGCGCCCCGCGCCCGCGGGCGCGGTGGGCACGGCGCGCAAGCTGCACAACCGCATCCGCGCCGACGGGCGGGCGCGCGTGTGAGTGTGAAGGGCGTGGGCGATGCGAGTGGGTGCAATGCAGATTTCTGGCGGTGGCGGCGGGGTCCGCCAGCCCGCGCCGACCGCCGACCACCCTGCCTCCTCTTCCACACTCATTCTCTCCCTCCCAGTATCGCCGCCGGCCTCGCCGCTGGAGCCTGCATGGCCCTGCTCGGTGGCTCCGGCGGCACCCTGATGTCGGCCTTCTTTCCGGAGCCCGCAGCGGCCGCGGCGGCCGGCACGCTGTGGGCCTTACCCCTGGTCGCCCTCCTCGACGGCGGCTCCCTCGACCTGGCCACCTGGGCTGGCCGCCCCGCCCTGATTTTCAACTCGGCGTCCAAGTGCGGCTACACGGACGCCAACCTGAAGGGCCTGCAAGCGCTCGCGACGGCGCACCCCTCGCTCCACGTTCTCGGCTTTCCCTGCGACCAGTTTGGCGTCCAGGAGTATGCCGCGCCCGCCGACATTGCCGCCTTTGCGCGGGACAAGTATGGGGTGTCGTTCCCGCTCGCCGCGCCGGTCGACGTCAACGGTCCGGCGGCGCACCCCGTCTTTGCCTTTCTCAAGGCGTCCTCCATGCCCGCCTCCGGCGCCGACGTGGGGTGGAACTTTGAGAAGTGGCTCGTGGGCGCCGACGGGAGAGTGGTGCAGAGGTGGGGGTCGGACTTCGAGGCGGCCTCTGTCGAGGCCGCCGTCGCCGCCGAGCTCGCAAAGGCCGGCGTGTGATGCAGGGGACGTGGGATTGCTGTACCAGACGCGGCGCACCCGGCGGCGCACCGAGTCGTTCTTGGCAACGGCGCGGCCGGCACTATTCGGCGCCCCGGCACTCTTCGGCGCCCCGGCGCGGGCCGAGTCACCGCCATGGAGCCCGGCCCGTCCTCCGCGGCCGTCGACGAGCCGCTGTACGCGGCCGCGCACGCGGACGCGAGCGTGCTTGCGTGCAGGGCGCCGGTGAGGGAAAGGGGGGCGGATGCCGGCACGCCCGCGGCCCGCGCGCCGCGCCCGCCGCGCCGCCCGCCTTGCGCTTGACACGCTCGCATTTTACACCCTCCCCTCCTCAGGCGATGACCGACTTTCTGCTCACCGCGGCCGCCGCCGACCAGCTGGCCTGGCTGCACGCGCTGCACGTCGCGGTCGACGACGTCTTGCGCCGGGTGCCCGCCACCAAAGTCATCATGTCGGGTGAGGGGTGGTGGCGGGGTGGGGGTGGTGGAATTGACGCGCCGCGTGGCTGCCCCCCGACCCCTTGTTTTCACCTCCCCCAGGCGACACCATGCTCTTCGTCTCCGGCACCGAAAACGGGGACGCCGACCACGCGAGCACGCTCGTCACGCTCGCGGGCGAGCTGACCGCGCTCTGCGCGCGGACGCTGCTGCCCGACGGGAGGCCACTGCGGCTCCAGATGGGCCTGCACACCGGCGAAGTCGCGGCAGGGGTTGTGGGGACATCCTCTTTACGCTACGCCGTGTTCGGCCCGGCCGTGACGATCGCGCGCGGCCTCGAAGAGGCGTCCGCGCCAGGCGTGCTGCGCGCGTCCGAGGCCGCGCTGCGCCGCTTGCCGCGCGGCGGCCGGGACCGGGGCTGGCTCCCCGGTGGGCCGGTGACCATGGCGGGGCTGGAGCGGCCCGTGGAGACGCGGCTCATGGGCGACGCGGCGCGGTTGATGCCGCTCGCCGACCTCCGCGCGGCGGCGGCCGCGATCGCCGCGGGCTGGGACCCCGCCTCCCGCTCCCCGCCCCGGGCCGCCGCCGACGCGCCGTCTCTGGCCCCCGCGCTCGACCGCGCCGCTTCGCGGCGGGCGGCCGCCGCCGACGCCCCTCTGTTTGCCGCCGCTCTGGTGGCCACCCTGCTCTACGCGGCCGGCCTCGCGGCCGCCGGCCGGCTCACGCCAGCGTTTCGCGGTGCGGCCGGCGACGGCTGGCGCGAGCGGCTGGGCCTGGCGCCGTCGCCGGCCGGCCCCGGCGCCGCGGCCACCGTCCCCGTCCAAGCCGCCGCCGGCGCGGCCTGCCTGTGGGCCGCCGCCCTGGCCGCCGCCCAGTCGCCCGCGTACGGCACCGACTGGCGGGACGCGGTCGGGGCGTCCCTGCGCGCCCTGGCCGCCGTCCCGCGCGTCTGGCGCGCGTACGCCGGCCTCCCCGGCCCCGGCCTGCAGCGCGCGGCCGCTTCCGCGCGCGTGTGCTGGCTGGGGGCCGCGCTGGCGAGGGCCGGGGCGGCGGCGGGGTCGGCGGCGGCGGGAGGGGCGACCGCAGGGGCTGCCCAGCTCGCGGTCGCCGTGCTCATGCCCCTCCCCCCGCGCTCCGCCGCCTGCGCCGCCCCGCTCGCCGCCGCGCTCGCGGCGGCGAACCTGGCGGCGCGCTGGCGGGGCGGGGACCTGGCGACAGCGTTGGCGGCCTATGCCCTCGTCGGCGTCGCCGCGCCGCTCGCGCTGCAGGCCGCGGTCGCGGCCCGGTCACGAGCCGCGGTCATGCGGTCCCTGTCTTGAGGGCGGGGGGGGGAGGAAAAGGCGGTGCTGGTGGGGGGTGGGGCGCACTTTCCGGGTGCGGGGTGGCGCACGGTCGGACGGGGCGGTCGAGGGGGGCCCGGTGGCTCCCTCCCCCACGCCGAGCGCCGGCTGCAACCACACGGCAGCGGCTCGGGAGAGAGAGGCAGAAGAAGGGCAGAGAGGCAGAGGCAGAGCTACAGCACGCCCCCGCGTCACCCACCACCCTGCCCACTCTCCACCGCCTCCCCCGCCGCGTCGTCCGGCCCCCCCAGCCCTAAATACCGCATGACGGTGTGCAGGCGGGGCGGCGCGGTGAGGTACAAGTAGCCGACAAGGGCTTCCAGCGCCGTCGCCGCCCTGTACACATCCGCGTGCGGCCCCCCCGCCGCCGCCCCAAACCGCTTGGGCACCGTCACCTTGGCGTTGCGCCCCCAGCGCACGACGTCGGTCTCTTCCGCGGTGAGGAGCGGGCCGGCGAGCAGAGTCTCCAAAGCGGCCGCTTGCGCCTCGGCGCGCACGGTGGCCGTCACGGCGTCGTAGTAGGCGGTGACGCGGGCGGGCGGAAAGAAGTGGGCCCGCCGCGCGTAGAGCTGAGGGAGAAAGGAGGTGTGGGCGACAGAGAAAAGAGGGGCGACGCGGGCCCTCTCTCTCCCCTCCTTTCCCCTACCTCCCAGACCGCGTCCCCCAGAAACGCTAGGCTGGTCGCGTTCCAGTTGGCGCGCACCGCTTTGCCGGCGAGGTCGGGCGGCGTGGGCAGCGCGGGGTTGGCTGCGGGGAGGGGAGGTGAGGGCTCGTCGCCCCCGCGCAATGGCGCTCCCGCCGCGCCTCGACATGCCTCCTGCGACCACGCACTCTCGACCGGCACCTCCCACGTGCGCGGGCCAAAGCCGCGCGCGTCGGCGGCGGCCGGTGGCGGCGGGCCGCGCGGCGGTTGGGGGCGCGGGCAGAGGGACAATGGTCGCACGGCGCAGCCCACAGCTGGCGGGCACAGTCGCCGGGGCGAGGCGGGCGGCATGTCGGGCGATAGTGACCTCGGTGCTCCCCAAGCAGCGCACCTAGCCCACGCGCGTCACCGACCCCGCCCAGGCCGCCGCGGGCGGCCTGCCGCAACGCGAAAGGACACGCGCTGCCGGGCGTGACGGAGCTGGCGCCGCTGTACAAGAGCGCGCGGCCGGCCGAGGCGTACGTGGCGTCGGTCGTGCGCTTTGCGGCCCGGCTCACGGGCGCCGCCCGGGACGCCGCGCTGGCAATCGCAGCGGCCACGCTGCCGCGGCCGCCCGAGGCGGTCAGGCACAAAGGGGCGGGCGAGCGCGAGCCGGGGTTTGGGGCGGGCGCGGCGCCTCGGTCGTCTGGCAGAGGGCGAGGCGCGTTCTCGGCCGGGCCCCGGTCCGTGCGTCAGCTTCAGGCGACGAACCAAGTGGTGCGCGCGGTCTCTTGCCCGCCGCCAGCCCCGGGAGCGATCCTATTTCAGACCCTCTCACAACACGCAGGCGTCGCGCCGCAATCCCTCCCCGCCCCGAACTCCGCCACCCTTGCGCCCGCCGCGGTGCTATCGGCTATGTCAGTCCTCCTCATCGGCCGGCTCTCACGGGTCCTCGAGGCGCGCGCCGGCGCGCGCTGGTCGCACCATGTGCGCCGTTCTTTCGCGGCCCTGCCCCAGCCCGAGCAGCTTCAAGACGCTGCGCCAGTCGCTGTCGCCCCCACAGCGACCGCGGCCGCGGTGGCGGCGGCCGCCGCCCGCCCCGCCGCCTGCACGCGTCTCCCAGACGCTGTGAAAATGCTCGACGTCAACGCCGCGCTCGCCTCCGCGCCCACGTACACGCGCGAGTACCTGGTAATAGGGTGGAGGAGGGGTGGGGTGGGGTGGGGTGGGGCGAGTTCGCGCGCTCGCGGCGCCGGCTATCGAGCGACGGCCGGCCCGGTGACATCGCGCGCCGTCGCGCGGCTGCCGCCGGCTGCCGGCGGACGCCGCCGAGGATCCTTCCTCACCTCCCTTCACCCCGCAACCACCGATGCCTTCCTCTCTCCGCTCACGTCACCCCGCCACCACCCCTCTCTTTCCCTCTCCAGGAATCCGTCGTCCCCGTCCACGTCCCGCCGACGACCCTCCACCAGCGCGCCGCGTTGGCCACCATTCGCGCCATTCGCACGACGTTCGATTTGGCCACCGGCTACGCGGCCCACGCCCCAAACTCGGACCGCGTCTGGCTCAACCGCATGCTCTTCCTGGAAACCGTCGCCGGCATCCCCGGCATGGTCGCCGCCTCGCTGCGCCACCTCAAATCGCTGCGCCTCGCGCGCTATGACTTGGGGTGGATCAACACGCTGTTTGAAGAGGCGGAGAACGAACGCATGCACCTGCTCACGTTTCAAGAGCTCAAGCGGCCGGGGTCGTTCATGAAGGCCGCCATCCTGGGGGCCCAGCTCGTCATGTGGAACGCGTTCTTCACGGCGTGAGTAGTGGGGAGAGGGGGGAGAGAGGAGGGCGAGAGACGAGGAGGGGAGGAGGGCGGACGACGCGCGCCGCGCCGGCAACCCACCCCACGCACGCACCACCCCGCTCCCCCTCGCCGCCCAGCTACGTCATCAGCCCCAAGTTTTGCCACGCCGCGGTGGGCTACCTGGAGGAGGAGGCCGTCAAAACCTACTCGCACGCGATCGCCGAGATCGACGCGGGCCGCCTCTGGCCGCCCGCGGGCGGCCTGCGCCCGCCCGCGATCGCGGTCGCGTACTGGGCCCTGGCCGAGGATGCCAGCATGCGGGACCTGATCCTGGCCATTCGGGCGGACGAGGCGTGCCACGCCAAGGTCAACCACGTCCTGTCCTCCATCTCGCAAGACGCGCCCAACCCGTTTTCGATGCGGGAGGGGGCGGGGGAGGGGGCGGCGGGGGCTGGAGACGGCGCGTGAGATGGAGGGGCGAGGGTTTAGTTCGTCAGGCAGTCGGTCGGAGAGAGAGAGAGAGTGCGCGGGAGGAGAGAAGAGATACCCTGGCCCTGAGATTCGTGTATTGGCAGCTGCTGCGTGGCGTCACACGCACGCGCACGGCACGGCGGCAGGCTGCGGGACGCGGGCGCGCGGCCCGGGGACGAGGGGTCACCCCTTGTGCCGCCCCCTCCTCCCACCTCCACCCTCGCCCCCCCTCACGCGCGCAGCAGCTTGACCGCGCCCGCGACCACGATCCACATTTGGGCGAGCTGGCCGAAATGGTTGAACGCGCCCTTGGCGCGCGCGGCGGGGCGGCCGGAGCTGTACCCGAGGAAGTACACGACCCGCCCCACGACCCACACCGCGCCCGCCATCGCCGACCCGCACGGCTTGAACAGGGCGGCGAGCAGGAGGAGGGTGAGGGCGGCGGGCTGGTTTTCGAGGGTGTTGAGGTGGCCGCGGACGACGCAGTTGAACGCGTCGGGGCCCGACATGGCGGGGTACGTCACGCCGTGCGCTTTGCGAGCTTTGCCGACGCGGACGCCCATCCACACGTTGACGACTGGTGGAGGGGTGTGGGGCGGG
>Ga0315273_10000387_pt1 | contig 45738 bp, 47 predicted proteins | sample YL17G02_0_MG_FD_205753 | JGI IMG/M metagenome (GOLD analysis project Ga0315273, IMG submission 205753) | Sediment microbial communities from Yellowstone Lake, YNP, Wyoming, USA - YL17G02_0 | ecosystem: Environmental > Aquatic > Freshwater > Lake > Sediment | place: USA: Wyoming | collected...
GCAGGCGCTTTCAGGGGACATACCTGCCAGGGGGGGACATTCCTGGTTCACCCCGGGCGGAGGGAAGGAGCGTCCTCCCACTGCGGGAAGGTGTGTCCCCTTCCTAGAAAGGGGTTAATAGATGCCGCGCACGATCGAATTCACCGACACGGAGTTCATGATCGCCCAAGGTGCCCGTCTCATCGAGGACGGCAAGACGATTTTCGTCGGGTGGGGGATCCCGCAAGTGGTCGCCATGCTGGCGCAGAAGCTGTACGTCCCCAACGTGACCCAATTGTTCGAGTTCGGGGCGATCGGGCCGCAATCCGTCCTGCCCTTCGTCCGGGGAACGATGGGAGGGCCGCAGAACACGTACCGATCCCTCCAGTGGCTCAACATGAACTGGGCCTTCTCGTACTCCGCCACGGGCTACATGGATTACGGAATGCTCGGGGCGCTCCAGGTCGACCCGTACGGAAACATCAACTCGACCTACCTCGGCGGCACGTTTTCGAAGCCCGAGCGCAGATTCGCCGGGAGCGGAGGCGGAAACCAGGTGGCCTCGCACTGCTGGAAGACGATCATCGTCATCAAGCACGAAGGGCGCCGGTTCGTCCCGAAGGTCGATTTCATCACCTCCCCCGGGTACCTCGACGGCCCGGGAGCCCGCGAGAAGGCGGGGTTGCCCCGCGGTACGGGTCCCCATCGGGTGGTCACCTCGAAGGCGCTGTTCGGATTCGACAAGGAGTCCCGGAAGATGACCCTCCTCTCGGTCCTCCGGGGGGTTTCGGTCGAAGAGGTCGTGAAGGATATGGCGTTCCGGCCTCTTCTGTCGCCAGAGATCGGCGAGATCCCACCGCCGACGGACGACGAACTCCGGGTGCTGCGTGAGGAGATCGACCCCGACCGCTTCATCATCCGCGGAGAGAAGATGTCCGCAATCGCCTGACCGGGCAGATGCTATAATCGGATTCCATGCGGCGATCTGTCTTCATCAAAACGTTCGGATGCCAGATGAACACCGTGGATTCGGCGAGGATGCTCTCGCTCATGTCCTCGGCCGATTACCTTGCCGCCCCCACCCTTGAGGAGGCAGACCTCGTCGTCCTCAACACCTGCAGCATCCGCGAGAAAGCCGACCAGAAGATCTATAGTGATCTCGGTACGTTGCGCCGCTGGAAGCTGCGCCGCCCGGGACGGCTCGTCGGAGTCGGGGGTTGTCTCGCCCAGCAGGACGGGGAGGAGCTCCGGAAGCGGGCCCCCCACGTCGACATCGTCTTCGGAACCCACAACATCGCGAACCTTCCCGAGATGGTCCGGAGGGCGGAACGCCGCCTCCCGACGCTGGCCCTCGGGATGGATGAGGAGATGACGCACTGGGACGTCATTCCGCACCTGCCCGCCGGCGCGGTATCGGCGATGGTCGCCATCATGCAGGGATGCGACAATTTCTGCGCCTACTGCGTCGTCCCCCTGGTTCGGGGGCGGGAGGTGAGCCGGCCGGCCGGGGATATCCTCTCCGAGGTCCGCGCTCTCGCCGGGCGCGGAGTGATGGAAGTCGTCCTGCTGGGACAGAACGTCAACTCCTACGGGAAGAAGGAAGGGGAGATCCCGTTCCCGGAACTTCTGCGGCGGATTTCCGCGATCGAGCGGATCCGGCGGATACGCTTCATCACCTCTCATCCGAGGGACCTGGATGACCATACGATCCGGCTCTTCGAGGAGATGGAGATCCTTTGCCCGCACGTCCACCTCCCCCTGCAATCCGGCTCCGACCGTCTTCTTGAAGCCATGGGACGGGGCTACACGCGCGGGGAGTATCTCGCCAAGATCGATGCGTTGCGGCAAGTCCGCCCGGGCATCGCGTTCTCCTCCGACTTCATCGTCGGCTTCCCGGGGGAGACGGAGGACGATTTCCTGGAGACCCTTTCCGTCATGCGGGAGGTTCGCTTCGACTCCTCGTTCTCGTTCCGCTTTTCTTCCCGCCCCGGGACCCGGGCGGCGGAGATGAAGGAGAAGGTCGACCCGCAAGAGGCGGCCGAGCGGCTGCGGCGCCTGCAGGAGATTCAGGCGGTGCACACCAGGGAGCGCCTCACGACGCAGGTCGGTCGGGAGGTCGCGGTTCTCGTCGAAGGAGCGAGCGCGAGAGACCCGGCGGTGCGTTGTGGCCGAACCGCCTGCAACAAGACGGTGAACTTCATTCCCGGGAACGGAGAAGGGGCGATCCGGTCCGTCCTCGTTACCGGCGCGGGAACCCACTCCCTTATCGGGGAAGAGAGGTCCTCCGATGCCTAAAGAGGTTATAGTGGCCGGCGTCACGGTCGACCCCGTGACGAAATCCCCGATCGTGGTTCTTCGGGACCCGGAGTCCGGCAACGTGATCCCGATCTGGATCGGCCTGCTCGAAGCCAACGCGATCGCGCTGGCGCTCGAGGGGACGGAACTGCCGCGCCCGATGACGCATGACCTTATGAAGTCGATCCTTCATGCCACCGGAACACGACTCCGAAGCATCGAGATCGCGGAGATCCGCGAGAGCACGTACTTCGCCCTCCTTCACATCGAGGGAAACGGAGAGAGCGTGCACGTGGACGCGCGTCCCAGCGACGCCATCGCGCTCGCCCTTCGGTGCGGAGCGCGCATCCTGATTTCCGAAACGGTTCTCGCCCAATCCTCCATCGCCGCCACCGTGGCGTCCGAAGGCGGTGAGATGGACAAATGGACCGAGCTGCTCGAAAAGATGGATCCCGAGCAGTTCAGCAAGTACAAAATGTAAGGCCTCCGCCGCGATGAAAACCTTCCGGATACTGATCTTCGAGGAAAGGCCCTCCCCCGGGAGGGAGCTGCGGCTCAATCTCCACGATCATGCCGTCGAGTTCGACTTCCGCGACCCCGCGAAGGAGGACCTCGAGACTCTCGACCTCTTCCGGTACGCTGCCATCGTCGCCCCGGTGGAGTCCGCACGGACCGGCATAATCGGCGTCCTGTCCGACGCGAAGCGTTATGGAGGCCCACTGTTCCTGTACCGCGATGAACCACCGGTCAACGAGGTGGCGCGATGGGTCATCTGGGGTTCCCACTCCCACGGCGGGCCGGATGGACCGGTGGCCGACCGCCTCCTCGAGGAAAGCCTCGAATACTACTCGATGGCATCCATGTACCAGCAATGCCTCGAGATGATGTCCACACAGGACGAGGAAAAGCTGCTGGCCCAGGTTACGGAGACGTTCGTCCACGCCCTTGGGGCGGCGAGTTGCGTCATCTGGCTCGTTCCTCCCTCCGACCCGGACGAGATGCTGATCGCTTCCGTGCGGGGTGTAATCGGCATCGACCGGGAGGGGTCCCGCTTCTTCCTTTCGCGGTCGGACATGGCGGAAGAGGTCTGGAGGGGAGCCCCGTTTCCCATCGCGACGGGGGGGGAGAGGGGCCTCCGCAGCGGATCGACCCTCTTCGTTCCGCTCCTTCACCAGGGAAACCCGATCGGCCTCGTGAAGCTGGGGGAGCGGAACGACAGGAAGTCTTTCGGCGAACGGGAGATCCACATGGCCGGGATCATCGCCGATTACGCCGCCGGCGCACTGAACACGGTCGATCGTCTCGGGCGGATCGAGAAGGTTACCTTGCGCGATCCGGAGACCGGCGCCTACTCCGCGGCGTTCCTCGCCGATTATTTCGAAAAGGAGCGATACAAGGCGGGCCGTTTCCACCGGCCGCTCTCCGTCGTATTCCTCGTCGTAGAGAATTTCTCCTTCCTGATGGAGCAGACGCGGGAGAGCATCGTCGTGGGAGCGATGACGTCGATGGTCAATACGGTCCGTCGTGCGGTGCGGGATTCGGATCTCGTCGCGCGGGAGGAGGGAAACCGTTTTTGCATCGTCCTTCCCGAAACCGACTCCTTCGGAGCCTTGCTCGCGGTTCGGCGGCTCCGGAAGGCGGTAAAGGATAAATGCAGGATCCAGTTTCTCGGGACGGAGTTTAATCTTCAGCCGTTCTTCATGACCTCGACCTGCCCGAGGGACGGCCGGGATTTCTCCGAACTGCGGCGCGTCGCCGAGGAGAAATATGCGCGGCAGCAGAAGGGCCCGCTGCATCGAATGCGCCTCGCCGATCGGCCCTTCTGGGACGCCTTCGAGATCCTTGTCGGGAAGCGGGAACATTACGACCTCTTCAGAAAGGGAGAGGATGTACCGTACTTCCTGCGTTTCCGTAAGGACCTCGGACGAAACGCCAACTTCGCCGTCCCTCGCGAAGCGTGGTTGCGGATCCTCGAGGCGGTGGCCCAGGATGTCGCCGCGAACCCGGAGGAGCGCGGGCTTGTCATCGCCGCGGGGCCGACCCCCGAGATTTACAAGCAGATCTTCCTCTCCTTCAAGTCTTCCGTCACGCCGCAGAGGAAAGTCTATATCGTCGGCCAGTCGGGCAACACGCGGTTCGACTCGATAAATCTGATGTATGTCGCGGCGGAGGATGAGCAACTGAAAGACCGGGAGTTCGTTTTGTATATGAAGGAGGGCGGCGCATACGGTTTTTTCTGCACCGCCCGGGAGAGCGAGGTCGAGGGGTTCAATACGGCCGACGAGTCGCTGGTGGAGGCGATGGTTGAGAAGGCCCAGGAGATGTACCAGCTCCAGGGGAATTTCTAGATGACCTCGCCCTTGATGATAAAGCGAGTCTTGATCGCCGACCCCTCCGACAAGTCCCGGCAGGCGCTGTCGGCGTATCTTCGAGAGAAGGGGCTTGAGATCATCGAGGCGGCGGACGGGAGCAAGGCGCTTGCGGAGACGCTCCTGGGGAAACCGGATATCCTCCTGCTGGATCTTTCGATCCCGATCCTCCCGCCCGAACGACTGGTCCAGATCCTGCGGAGCAATCCGAACACCCGCTCGATGCCGGTCTTCTTCCTCAGTGACCGGGAGGAGTCCGTGTCGGCGTTTCGACAGGGGGTGGACGAGTTCATCCGCAAGCCGTTCCACGAGGAAGAGATCCTCCTGCGGATCCAGCGGGCGCTCTACCAGGATCCGCTCTCCGAAGCCCTGACCGGGGATTCCCAGATCAGCGGCAATCTGAGCCAGATCTTCCTGCCTGACCTTTGGCAGATGCTCGCGATGAACCGGAAAAACGGAATCCTGCAGGTCGAAACAGGACAGATCTCCGGGTCGGTATACATAGAGCGGGGAGAGATCATCTCCGCCGTTACCCGGAACATCACCGGGGAAAAGGCCCTGTTTCGCCTCATTCCGCTCAAAGAGGGAAAGTTCCGTTTCCTCCCGGGAAAGGTCGGCGTCCGACGGACCATCTTCACGCCGAGCCAACAGGCGATCCTCGAGGGGTTGCGACACGACGACGAACTTCGAAGGCTCGGGGACACCCTTCCTCACCCAGCCGACGCCGTCGCCGTGGTCCCGGGGGCCCGCGAGATCGCCGCTGCCGGAGGCGTGATCCGCGAGATCCTTCTGCTGGCGGAGTTCTGCGCCACCGTCGAGGAGATCGTCGACAACTGCGGATTCCCCGACCTCGTTGTCTACGAAGCCCTGATCGCGCTCCAGAATCGTGGAGTTCTGCGATTCGGGAATTTCGACGCGCGCCCCAGCAAAAGCGAATTTCTCCCCTCCGAGGACCTGGCTCGTCTTCGCGCCCGGCTCGAGGACAACGGATCGGGGGCGAGAGAGGCATCGGGGCAGATCGTCTTTTACCTTCCCGACCCTTCGCTCCTCGAGGGATTGCTGATGGCTCTCGGAAAATTCAGGGACTTCGAGGTCGACAACGTATTTTTCTCGCTTCGCCGGAAAGAGGGGATTCCCTCCGGCATGTTCGGGCGCCTCCGCGTAGGGGAGAAAAGCTCGATCCGTCTCTACGTCTTTCCGTATCTGCGCGCCCTCTCCCCGCTCTGGTATACTCTCGCGCCCTCTCCGCTGGGGATCGTCGTCTTTCTGAAGGACGAGATGTCGGGGGCGCTCGAGAGCCTTATGGCGATATCGGACTACACCCGCGGCGTCTCCGCCCGGGTGGTGCTGGCCGTCATGGGAGATTCCTTCCCGGATTTCGGCCTCGGAGAGAACACCCTTCGTCTCTTCCGGAACCGGGTGGAGCGGCTCGGTTGTTCGCTGAAAGTCCGCGCCATGGAACAGATCACCGCGGAGGAGATCCGTGACTCCCTCGCCGCGGTCATCCGGCAGTTCCTGGAGGGGGATAGTTCCTGAACGTTGGACCCATCCCCCGACCTATCTGGTATACAATGCAAAATCATCGAATGACCAAGGAGAGAACGCAGAGATGGCAGAGAAGACCGGCTTAAGCCGTCGGGACCTGAAGGGTCCCGACGAATTCTTTTCCACGTTCGGGCGAACCGTCGCCTGGTGCAAGGAGAACCGGACGAAAGCCGCCGCGGGGGCGATCGGCGCCGTCGCCGTCGTAGCGCTTGTGCTCGGGACCCAGGCGTACCTGCAATGGGAGGAGAACAAGTCTGCCCGGGACCTCTGGCCTACCCTGGACCGTGCGCAGCAGTTGCTGCAGGTCCCTTCCGCGGCGGACCCTTCGCAACTGGCGGCCGTCGAGCAGTTTCTCAATGGACACGTCAGCACGCATCCGAATACGCGAGCCACCGTGTACTCCCTGTACTACCTCGGAAGCATCGCGTTTTTTCGCGGCGACTACGATCTCGCGGTCACACAGTTCCGGGCAGGAATCGCCACCGGAAAAGAGGCCGGGATCATGAAGTATCTCCTTCGGGAGGGGATCGCAAGTTCCCTCGAGGCGAGAGGGGACTTTGCCGCCGCCGCCGCAGCGTACCGGGACGCCGCTGCGGTCGCCGAGGCGAACATGAAGACCCAATCAAGAATGGGCGAGGCGCGCGTCCTTGGACTCGCCGGGAAAAAGACCGAGGCGATGGCGCTGTACCGACTTATCCTCAAGGAGAACCCGGAATCCCCCCTGCGGGACCTGGTCGAAATCCAGCTGGCGCAGTCGGAGTAACCTCCCCCCGGGGGGCATCGCGCGGATGAAGCTTCGGGTATGTTTCCTCTGGCACATGCATCAACCGTATTACAAGGACCCGGAAACGGGATCCTACATCCTTCCCTGGGTCCGGCTCCACGCGATCAAGGATTACGCGGCGCTCCCGGTGATTTTCCGCGGACACCCGGGTGTACGGCACACGGTGAACCTTGTTCCTTCACTGCTCGTCCAGGTACGGGATTATGTCGAAAACGGCGCGGATGACGTATTTCTATCGGTATCCCGCAAGAACGCCCTCGATCTGACGAAGGAGGAGAACGAGTTTCTCCTCCGGAATTTCTTCTCCGCGTACGCCCCCACGATGATCCTTCCGCAACCGCGTTACGCCGACCTGTATCGCCGGCACGAAGCCGCGCTACGCTCCCTGTCGAGGAATAACGGCGGTCCCGGCGGGTACGGAGCATCGGAGTACACGGATCTCGCCACACTGTTCAATCTGACCTGGTTTCATCCGCTGTTCCGTGAGGAGAATCCGGAACTCTCCCGCCTTTGGCGAAAAGGAAGCGGGTACACGGAGCGGGAGAAGCAGTATGTGCTGGATCACCAGATCGTAATAATGGGGCGGGTCATCGATGAGTATCGGAAACTTTCCCGGGAAGACGGCGGAGAACTTTCCTCCTCCCCGATGTACCACCCGATCCTGCCGCTCCTCATCGACAACCGATCCGCGCTCGACGCCCTCCCGGGGGCTGCGCTTCCCGGTCTTCCATTTTCCTGGCCGGCGGATGCCAGAACCCAGTTGGAACGGGGAAGGGGAGTGTTCCATAGCCTATTCGGGGCGGATCCGGTAGGGTTGTGGCCTTCGGAAGGTTCGATCAGTCCCGCGACACTCGAGATGGCCTGCGAGACCGGTTTCCGATGGGCGGCGACGGACGAAATTCTCCTCGCGCGAGCGTTCGGGAAAACCGTGAGAAGGGATCCGGAAGGAATACCCGTCGAGCCGGACTGGTTTTATCGTCCTTACAAGGCGGTGACAAAGAGTGGATCGATTCCGGTTTTCTTCCGCGACCACCATCTCTCCGACCTGATAGGTTTTGAATATTCCCGTTGGAATGCCAACGATGCAGCGAACAATTTTATTTATAATATCAAGGGTATATATGATCGGTTGGCATCCATAACTCCAGGCAATTCGAGCAACGAGTACGTCGTCCCGATCATCCTTGACGGCGAAAACGCCTGGGAATATTTCCACGATTCCGGCGTAACGTTCCTTAATGCATTATTAAGCAAACTTGAGCAGTTAAGGCCGAATGTTGAATTCATAACATTATCCGGTGCGCTTGAGGGGATCGGTGAGGTCCGCGAACTTCCCGTCGTTCCCACGGGATCCTGGATCGACGGCTCCTTCCATATATGGATCGGCCATCCGGAAGACCACGCGGCGTGGGAGATGCTCTCACGAGCTCGTGCTCTCCTGGATTCGAAAGAAAAGGCATCCTTCACGGAAGGGAATGTGGTTCCTTCGTCTCTGGAAAAGGCACGGGAGTACCTCATGGTCGCAGAAGGCTCCGACTGGTGCTGGTGGTATGGAGACGATCATTACACACCTCACGGTCCCGAATTCGACCGCCTTTTTCGAAATAATATAAAGGCCGCTTATAAGGAAATGGGAGTGATCCCGCCTGATTCGATCGATATTCCAATAATCAGACCCGACAGGATCATGCAGGAAAAGAATGTGATCCCCGCCCCCAGATCTTACGTTCAACCCAGGATCGACGGCGAAGTGACCTCCTATTTTGAATGGAATTCAGCGAGGAAGGTGGTTCCGGCGCCTGCTTTCGGCACGATGCATCGTGCCGGTCGTCTGCTTTTGTCTTGTTTCTATTACGGTTTCAGTATGGACGAAATCTTTTTCCGCTTCGACCTGGACGCCGTCGCAGTTGAGAATGTGCACGAAATCGAACTCGAGATCCTGTTCCAGATAAAATCCAGAAAGTTCAATTCCATCATTGACCCATTGAACAAAGGATTTAAATATTCATTTGTGATAATTGAGGAATCCGGGGGGAGAATTTCATCCATGGGAGACTCGTCAATACGTCCTGGTACCGTCCGCGCCGCTTACGGGAAGGTCCTGGAATTGGCGATTCCTTTCGACGCGCTCGATTGCAGGAACGACGAACGACTCGAGTTCTTCGTAACAATGCAGATCGCGGAATCGTTCGGGGAGCGGTGGCCAATCTACGGAACGTTTTCGGCGGAGCTTCCAGGAAAGGATTTCGCGGAGAGGATGTGGCAGGCCTGAGGGGTCGCCCTCCCGGGCGGGAATTTAACGTCCGGTAATGTATATTATGTCAAATAGAGGAGGGATGGGAACAATCACCGCTTCCGGGAGATCAGGAACTCCCAACCCATGAAAACCGGGTCCACCCTCTTCGTAAGAAGGTCACAGAAATCGCGGATCTTCGGGATCCGTTCCAGGTACGGGATCTTCGGGAAAAGACCAGAGGATTGCGCCGGGATCGAAAGGAAGTCGAACAGGAATTCGCCGCTGACCTCGAATCGGTACTCGATCCGGGTGGTCCGGGTCCCCGGCAGCGATTCGAGGCAGGACACCAGGTCACCGATCGGTACCGCTCCGTATTGGTATTTCTGTTCGGGGAACGCTTTCCGGATGGCGTCGTTCCCGATTTCGTCGAACAGACCCGCATAGTAACTGATCGAAAGCACTCCTCCATGGACAAGGAGATTACACGCCTGCCGCAACGATTCGACGAACCCGGGCAACAGGAATATAGAGGCCGTATAAAATATCGCGTCGAACGAATCGTTGAAATACGTCGAAAGGTTTTCCGCGTCTCCCCGGATGAAATAGACCCCACGCAACGATTTACAACGTTCCTTGGCCCGCAGGAGCATCCGTTCGCTGATGTCGATCGCGTAGATGTTCGGCGACTGGCCGGGCATGGCCTGATGGAGAGCCAGCGTGGAGATTCCGGTTCCACACCCGACATCCAGAATTCTCTCAGGTCTCGACGGTGCGATCAGTTCGAGTTGTCGCTTCGTCAGGGTTTCAAAAAGATGGTGCACCTCCTCGAAATTGTCGTATGCGTCGGCACTTTGGTCGAAGTTTTTCTCGACCGCTGCCTTGAAACGGTGCTCGAATTCCCTCGTCGCGCACATCAGGAAGACGTCTTCACGACGACCTGATTTTTCCCGGCCGTTTTGGCGATGTAGGAAGCCTCATCTGCGAGCGACACGATCTGATCCTCCGTGACGTCACCGTTTTCAGAGCTGTAAATCCCTATACTTACGGTTATATGCACCGGATCTTTGGCATTTTGGATAAAGTTGTGACCTGCCACTTCCAGTTTGATCCTCTCGGCGACCATCAGAGCTCCGCCAGGGGTCGACTCGGGAAGGATGACCGCGAACTCCTCTCCCCCGTACCGCGCAATGATATCCGACGTCCGGGCGCATTTCCGTAAAAGGTTCGAGATATTCCGAAGCGCAAAGTCGCCGGCAGGATGACCATATTGGTCGTTGAACCGCTTGAAATCGTCCACGTCGATCATGAGAAGCGACACGGTATGCCGGTACCTGCGGGCACGCTCGAGTTCCCTCCGCAACGATTGATAGAATTCACGATGATTATAAAGACCTGTTAATCCATCGGTTACCGCCATTATCTTCATGTTGTCGTAGAGGGATACCACTTCGAGGGCATGCCCGGCTTCCGACGCGAGGCTCGAAATGGGGACGGCATTTTCCCGATTCAACACCTTTCCGTCCTGGATGCTCCGGACTACCAGGAGGGCGGAGGACGGGAAAACTTCGCATTGGAGACAGGCGGTGATCGCTTCGCGATGAACCTCGGGGTTTCCCCTCCCTGTGAAGAACTCCTGCGGGATGTGCCTCAACCAGCACTTCATGTTCTCGGAATGGTAGCTGGGGCAAGTCCGGTCCGTGCAATTCTTCACCTCCACGCAAGGCACCTTGAGGTTTCGCATTACCGGAAGGCAGAGAACGGGAAAGGAACCAAGAATCGACGCCTCCTCGGGAAGATGCGCCAGCTCCCGAGGGGATGCGTGGAACAGATTCCCGGACCAGAAGGTCCTCGCCAGCAGCGATCCGGGATTCCACAGCGGGATCCGCAGCGGACTTCCCGAGACCGGATCGGCTTCCCCCTGGAAGACAAGGTACCCGTCGGCGGAGACCTTCCCGATCACCGCTCCCGAATACCCGTACCCTTCCGTGACCCCGGCGAGGAGGATCTCCAGGACTTCGTCGACCTGGCGTGACTGGAGCATCTTTTTGGTGAGCCGGTGGTGCGACAGCAGGTTCTTCTGGGATTCGGAGATCTCCCGAAGGCGTCGCTCGTTGGTCTCCCGGACCGACCGGTTCTCCTCTTCCCACTCCAGGCGGCAACGGGACAGAAGATTGTTGACGGCCCCGGCGATATGCCCGGGAGCGGCACGGGGGGGAAGGATTTCGCCTTGCGCAACGACGGTGTCCGATACCGCCTCCAACGCCGCCTCCGCGGGAAGGATAAAGCGCTGACGAAGGAAGACGAGGGTGGCCATGTTCAGGAGGAAGAACGTCGCGAGGATCGCCTGCGGCAGGAACGGCAGGCGGGAACCCGCGTTCGGAATGTACGTCTGCAGGGACCATTCCCTGGAGAGCGCCCCGCCCATCACCGGCGTCCCTCCCTCGAACCTGGATGCGGAATCGCGGCGATCCTGGAACTCCCCGCTCGCCCCGAACAGGGTGTTTCCTTCCGGATCGACGATCCGGCAAAGGATTCCTCTGCGTCGGAGGTCACCGAGGTACCCGTCGACGGCCGCGAGGGAAGTCGCCTCGATGACGTAGTGCGGATCCCGGTTCGTTCCGCCGGCGACGAGGACCGCAAGCGGGAGAACGCGTCCGCGGTCCGGAAGATCCCGGGGCGCGCCGATGAATACGGGAAGCGACTCCCCTGTCCCGGACCGGATCCGCTGGAAGCTCTCATTTACGGGTAGATCGCTGGCGCTGGTCAGGGCATCACCGTCCCCTTTGGACGTTGCGTTCTCCCCTACCCTCCTCCCCTCCACAACCGCCGAGGTGAAGCGGAGGACTTTTCCCCATAGGTAGGCGCTGATCTTCGAGGAGGCGAGCGTGCTCTCGGCCGCGACCAGGTCCTTCGAAAGGTCCGCCCGCAAGGCGCCGATGAGGCCAACTCCGCAAACCAGGTTTGCCATGAGGACGATGAGCAGGAAAATATCCCCCGGCCGGGTACGCTTTCTTTCAGCTCTCATCATGAAGATCAGTTTACAGGAAACGTCGCCCGAGAAGGGAGCGGACGAATTCCGAAAGGTCGAGGACCGTCGTCATCCCGCTGTGGAGCCACTCTCGGTAAAAAACGGGCAGGCCGGAAATACCGCCATGAGTCCCCGGCGCCGCAAGGATCGGCGTCCAGAACATCAGCAGAAGCAGAACGACCGCCAGGGAGAAGATCCGGCCGCTGCGCCGAACGTCCGGCTGCCCTTCGATGAACCCCTCCGCGGAAAAGCAGAGGTGCATCGAGAACAGGAACGCCGCCGCGCCCAGATAGATCTTCCTCGCGTACGGGGGACTCCCTGCGATCAGCGTCACCGGAAGGAGCGCGACGACGTTGTAGAACGGCAGCGCGTACGGTGCGAGGTCGATCGCCACGTTCGTCCGGTCGATCACGACCTTGCCCCCGGAGCGCGAGGTGATGTGGAAACCGTGTACTTGACGCAGGAAGAGTTTCGCCACGAAGAGATGCGTGAATTCGTGCCCCCAGAGATACATCCGCTCGGGTTTCCGCAGAAGGCAATGCAGGCACAGATAGGCAAGCGCCCCGAAAAGAAGGAACAGACCCTGGGTCATCGTAAGGATGTGCGCCATCTTCGTCAGGAGAACCCAGAGAAGAACGGCGTCTGCGATCAGCATGGGAATTCCGATCGCGGAATAGAGCAATACCCTCATGCCCAAGTCCCCAGTGTCAGAATAAACTCATGGAATACAAGGATTATATATGCATTCCCGTCAGGAAAATATCTGTTTACATGAATATAACGTTATGTTATTTTGGCGTAACAATCGTCCTGCCGCAATGAGGAGGGGCTCATGAACGTCGAGAGCAAACAGAGCATCCTCAAGACACGCGACCTGGCGATCCTTCTCGATCTCAGTCCCGATGTCGTGAACGACATGGCGCGGCGCGGGCACCTGAAAGGGTTCAAGAGCGGAAACCAGTGGCGATTCCGGCGGCGTGACGTCGAGCGATACATCGAACGGGTGATGAAGCTGGCGCCCCCGGGGTGACTCGAACACCCGGCCAAAGGTTTAGGAGTCTTTGAGCGCACGGTTTCCCTGACATCCCGGAATCTCCCTACGACGCCTTCCTGAATTCTCCTTTCCTTCCGTTTCAAGAAGGACTAAAGAAAATCCCATTCCTGTCCGATAAGTAAACTGCTTGTTGCTGGGAGTGGGCCGGGATAAATGCTATTCCCAGGACAAATCCGTCGGAAAGGGCAACGAAGTCATCAAAACTATCACCGAGCACCAGGAGGTGAAGAAATGGTGAAACAGAAAACGTCGCTGAGGGAATCCTGCCAAATCCCTTCTTATATGGATGAGTTGCAACTGGGAGACAAGAAGCGTGCTCTTTCCCTGAGTCTGGAGTGCCCCACCTGCAAGAAAAAATACCGTATCGCCCTATCCATATTCAGAGAGTGGAAATCGGCCCGGATACGATGCCGGGAGTGCGGGAACAGCTTTCCGATTGCCTTCCCGGCCACGGAGCCGCCAGAGCCGCCCCAGCGACCCCGAGAGTTCACCGTGGTTCGCGGAACGCCAGTAACCGCTTTCCGGCCCGATCCCCCTACCCCCGTTTCGCCGGTTTTACCGCCTGAGCATCCGCAAGGCACCCCGGAGGATTCATCAGGGATAGATCTCCCTCCCCCTCCAAGTGGCGCAGGCGACGATACCTCTTCTGTCCCGCATACTGAGGCACCACCGATCTCGCGCCCCTTTGAGATTATAAAAATCGAGCATATAAATACTTGCAGTCATCCTTGGGATCGAAATTCCCGCTCCCCTTATTGGCACCTCCTGGTCGCCTCTGCGATCGTCGTTGCATGTTGCCTCACAGCGGCCGGACTCCTCTGGGCACGAGCAACTCGTTTTATACCAATGTAAATCCACACTCCATATTTAGGGAGCGATTGTGTCGAAATAGAAAGGGCGGAGTTTGCGGCCCTGCCCACCGCGTGGAACCCCGCCTTTAATCGGGACTGATGATTATGTGCGGTTTATCGATGGACGATTCCGCATATAAATTTTGGGCCAGTAGCAACATGTCTTCTTCATTTTTTGCACGCTCTTTCTCTCGACGCTCGACCAGCGATCCGATGGGCACCATCATCTCGTTCAAGAAATCTATGCGATAGACCGTATAGGTGTTCACTTCCAACCCTCCTTGACCGGAACGAACAGGAGGAAGACAGACAAGGACGCTGAGAGAAGGTACCCATCCCAGATCAATTCCAGGGGGTCACCCACTCCTCAAACCCCTCGCCCAGAGGCACGACAGCACGAACGCAGCCACCATGATTAGGTACATGATCATCCGCCCAAATTTCGCTTGATGAACCTAATGCAACGTTCACGCCAATGGGCGGTAAGAACGTAAATGCTCTAAAATAAATGGAATATAACTGGCTGTCATTATTGCTTATGGACTGAAGGGGTCTTATTGGGGAAACGTTTGCTTTTTTGAGAAACATAATGCTCCCGCCTCAATCCTCCCGGCGATTCCGGCGGGAGCTCCAGGCGGCGGGATTCCTACCTAACGAGAAATTGTTTTTACTGGCGCCCCCGGGGTGACTCGAACACCCGGCCAAAGGTTTAGGAAACCTCTGCTCTATCCACCTGAGCTACGGGGGCACGTCCCTCGTCTTCTGCCTTATTCCTCGAACTGAAGCAGCGAGAAAACCTTCTGCCCCTTCAGCTGTTCACGGCCCCGCAAATCGGTGAGCTCCGCGAGGAAGCAACATTCTACAACATCGGCCCCGAGCTTGTTCAGCAGCCCGATGACCGCCGATACGGTACCGCCCGTCGCCAGCACGTCGTCCGCGACGACGACCTTCATCCCGGGACGGATGGAGTCTTCGTGGATCTCGAGGCGGTCCTTTCCGTACTCGAGGTCGTAGGAGGCCGCAACCGTCTTGTGCGGCAGCTTCCCCGGCTTCCGTACGAGCAGGACGCCCGTCCCCAGCTTGTACGCCATCGCCGCCCCCATCACGAACCCGCGCGCCTCGATCCCCACGACCGCCTCGATCCCCTTCGCGAAGTGGCGGTGCGCCATCAGGTCGATCGCCTGCTGGAAAGACGCCGGGTCGGACAGGAGCGTCGTGATGTCCTTGAACTGGATCCCCTTCCGCGGGAAGTCGGGGATGTTGCGGATCCGCTTCTTCAGCTCGCTGGTCGGCATATGCTCTCCCTCAGTGATTCAGATACGGAACAGGGTCCACGGCCTCCCCGTCGACGCGCAGTTCGAAGTGAAGGTGATGGGTGGTGGCGTTCCCGCTCCGTCCGACCGTGCCGATCACGGCCCCGGCCGGTACGGTTTCGCCGGATTGTACACGAATCGTCGCCAGATGTCCGTACAACGTCGTGATCCCTTCCCCATGATCGAGGATGACGAGGTTCCCGTATCCTCGCTTCGCGTTTCCCGTGTATTCCGCCAGGCCCGCGGAAGCGGCGCTTACCTCCGCCCCGGCCGGCGCGAGGATGTCGATCCCATCGTGTCTGCCTCCGGCCCGCTTTCCGAAACCGGAAGAAACGGTCCCGGCGACGGGAGGGAGAAGTTGGATCCGGTCGAGCCGATCCCCCGGGATGCGATACCGCGCGGCGGACCCGCACCCGGAAAGCAGCGCGGCGAAGAGGAGGGCGCCGATCCAGCGCCGGGCCATCAACGCTGGAACCCGTGCATCCCGACGAGGGGAACGAAGCGGCATCCGCCGAGAACCTCGGTTTCGGTGCGGTCCCGGACGCGGGTGACGCGGATCAGTTCCTGTTCGTACCGACCCCCTACCGGCAGGACGATGATGCCGCCCTCCGACAACTGGGAGATCCAGGGTGCGGGGACGGACGGGGACGCGGCGGCGGACAGGATGCGGTCGAAAGGGGCATGTCCGGGGGAACCGAGCGAACCGTCCCCGACGACGAACGTCACGTTCCCGGTGTCCATCGTCGCGAGGCGCGCCCGCGCGGCGGCGGAGAGCGACGCGAACCGCTCGATCGTAACGAGTTCGCGGCACAGGCGGGAGAGGATCGCCGTCTGGTACCCCGAACCGGTCCCGATCTCGAGGACCTTCTCCGTGCCCGAAAGCCGCAGCGCGGCCGTCATTTCGGCGACGATGTACGGCTGGGAGATCGTCTGCCCTTCTCCGATGGGGAGAGGTTCGTCGGCATACGCGCGTTGACGGATCTCCTTCGGGATGAAGAGGTGCCGCGGCACTTCTTCCATCACCGAAAGCACGCGCTCGTCGCGAATTCCCCGACGGCGGATCTGTTCCTCCACCATGCGGCGGCGGAGGACGCTTTCATTCACCAGGTCCATTTCCGCAAGGCCCGGAGGGCGGCGTAATTCGTCAGGTCCAGGTGGATCGGAGTCACCGAGATGTACCCGTCTTCGATCGCCTCGAGGTCGGAACCGGGGACATCCTCGCTGTTCAGGTGGTCGCCTCCGATCCAGTAATACTTCCTTCCCCTCGGGTCGCGCTTCTCCACGATCATGTCGCCGTAGACCCGCTTCCCCATCCGCGTGATCCGGACGCCGTTGATCTCCTCGCGCGCGGCGTTGGGCACGTTGACGTTCAGCAAGGTGTCGTCCGGCAGACCCCGCTTCAGCACTTTTCGCGCTACGTCCAGCGCCATCGCCGCGGCCGTGTCGAACCGGAACCGGGTGCGGGTGACCAGCGAGACGGCGATGGAGGGGATCCCCAGCAATGTTCCTTCCATCGCCGCGGAGACGGTGCCGGAGTAGGTGATATCGTCGCCCAGGTTCGCCCCCTTGTTGATCCCGGAGACGACCAGGTCGATCTTCTTTCCGCGCAGGATGCCGTTCACGCCGAGGTTGACGCAGTCGGTCGGCGTGCCGTCGACGGAGTAGACGCGGGGAGAGATCTTCTCCACCCGCAGTGGGTGGGAGAGCGACAGGGAGTGGCTGGCCGCGCTCCGCTCCCGGTCGGGGGCGACCACGTACACGGCGCCAAGTTCCTTCAAGGCCTCGGCCAGCGCCTCGATTCCCTCGGAACGTACGCCGTCGTCGTTCGAAACGAGGATCACGTACCCGCTGTCACCCAATGGAGCCTCCCCTTTTTTTCCCAAGGAAAAAGGGGCTACGAGAGCGTATCTCGTAACCCCTCGTGTTTGCTGGTCGGGACGACTGGATTTGAACCAGCGACCCCTTGCACCCCATTCCCGACGAGGGGAAAATGCAACTATGCGGATCTCCGTAACTATTTGAAATATCACGGATACGAGGTTGAGACATTGTACCGCATTTCACGGAAAAAGGGCATTTTTCAGATTGCCTGCTACAAATTTGCTACACTCGCGCCCTTTTTTTGGGCAGGCATTTCATGTACGCCGTAAAAAAAATTGAGATGAAACTCGCAGACGGTTTACTGTTGAAGTAGATCCCTTCCCTGGGATAGGTTGCCGCTGATCCCGGCCACCGAAAAGCGGGGTACTCCGACCCCGTTTCCCAGGGATCACATCGGAGGCCACACGGAGGTGGCCCATGACGAAAAAACAAAAAACAATACGCCCGGGGGTAACACGGGAGGTTGCCGAGAACACCCAGGGATTCGTCGATTTGGTCGATCCCATTTTCAATGATGACGCATACAGCATCCCCTTGCTCGCGGAGGTGTTCCTTGAGGATCTACTGGAAGGGGTCCCCGCCTTCGCGGACGGCGTTCCGGATCACCTGGACGCACTCCTCCAGCCCCGGAGCCTTGTCTGGAGCTTATGGGAAGCCCTGAACACTCGGCTCCCCTCCTGGTACAGAGAGGCGGCCCTCGCGGAGATCCGGAAGAAGATCCGCACACCGCTCTACTGGAAACGGTGGAAGGTCCTCAAGGGGCGGATCGTGCCGAGGTTGCAGGAGGACCACCCGGAACTATCTACCCGGGCCGCGCTGGAACTGCGGACGATGCAGGCGCTCTATCACGCCTCCGAGAAAGTGCTGTCTCTCCTCCCCGACGAACCGATGGACCCGGAGGGAGTCCTCCGGCGGCTGAAAAGCAAGATAAACGATGAGATCCCGGAGGAGATCCTCGGCCCCGACTGGGAGGAAGAGGAGGGCATCCCCGCGGCGGACGACGACGGGGAGGAAGAGGACCAGCCCGCTCTTGACGTCCTGGAGCTCCATCAACTCGCGGGGGCCGACGTGGATCGCCTGTTCGATGTACTCGCCGACCGTGGCGGCCTGACTCCGATGGAGCGGAAGGTGTTCCTGACCGTCTGGAAGAAGCAGGCGACCGACAAGGAGGCCGCGGAGATTCACGGCATATCCGAGGGGGCTGTCCGGCTGCGGTTGCATAAAGCACGGAAGAAACTCAAGGAGGCCCTCGCGGATATTTAACCTTTTCTGAATTTATTTTCAAAATCCGGGTAACACTTCGCCCGAAAATCTTCCTTCTCTAATCAGGGGGGAGATCCCCCAGGAAGGGGGCGGCGATGGACCCGAAGAAGTTCCAGACATTCACACCCGGCCAGTTCTGCCATGCCTTCCAACTCCAGCCCGACCAGTTCCTCCGACTCGTCGCGGACGGGACCATCCCCGCCTATCAACTCGGTCCCCACGTCCGGATCCCGGTTGATTCGACTATCCGCGCCATGCGTCCCGTCGGCAAGGCGAAGGCGGGGAACGAGTGACCTCTCCTCTCCTCCGAGCCCGTGACGTGGCGAAGCTCCTCTCCATCAGCGAGGCGATGGTGTACGCGCTGGCGAAAACGGGGAAACTCCCGCCGACAACCTTTCAAGCATGGCAGGGAAAGAGAAGCACGGTCCGCTTTACCGCTGCGGCCGTCCAGTCCTTTATCGACACGCACACAAACCCCTCGCCGGAGCGAGGGAGACACACGGAGGTGTGAGCATGGAAAAGTTAAGGGTGATTAGGAATGAGGAAGGAAAGATGGATCCGTATGGATGTCCGACCGCCATATTCTACGGGCAGGTCGTACAGATACTGATCGCAAATCCCGACCCAGAAGACCCGGCGGGACTGGATGGCACGTTAACATTTAAGTTCAAGACTAAAGCAGCCGGTCAATTTTTAGAGATGTCGGGCCTTTTTAGAGAGAACCCCTCGCGAATTACCTTCGAGATTGTAAAGGGCTGAAGGCGGCGAGATGACGGCGACCTTCCCACAAGCCGACGACCCGGCTGTCCACCTCCTCGCGCTCCAGATCGCCGCGAAGAAGGCGGAACAGGCCGCCCGGAGATCCCTCGGGGACGCACTCATGGGGCCGGGATTCCTTGTCCCGTACTTCGTCCGCGTCCACGCGGCGGCGAAGGCGGCGGAGAAGACCGTCCACAAGGAGATCCGGCGCACCTGTTCGCGTGTCGTGATCCCGTTCATCCCGCGGTCGGCCGCCCGATGACGACGGCAGCCGAAACGCATCTCCGGGAATACGCCGGGCGCTGTCTTCTCGACGGCAACCCGTCCGACCTCATCCTCAAGATCCCCGCCCCTCTTATCTCCAAGCTCCCCCAGGAGCTACGGGACGCCTTCGACTTCTTCGCGGTCGATTACCTGAAGAATCAGTCTATCGACGGGGGCCGCATCCTCCGGGACCTCGCCAACGGGGGCGGAGAAGGCCTCGCCGCGCTGTTTGCGAACCTGGTCGGATCCGAGAACATCCCGCCGATGGCGGCGATCGAGCAGCGGGTCAAGGAAGGGATCGCCCGATTCGCCGAGGCAAACCCGAAGGACCCGCTCATATCCGCGACGGACTTCCTGGCGGAGGCGATCGTCGAGACGCCGATGACAGTCCCCCCCTTCTTCCCGGATCCCGGGCGTCTGGTCGTCACCGCGTTCTCCGGCGTCGGGAAAACGAATCTCATCTTGAACATGGGCGGGGCGATTTCCGCCGGCGGGGATTTCCTCGGCTGGCAGGCGAAGAAGAAGACCGTCCTATTCGTAGACGGTGAGAATCCCCGCTCGGAGATCCAGAGGCGGGCGCGCAGCATCTTCAAGTCCCTGGGGGCCGATGCCCGAAACGTACATTTTTCCTTCCCGCAAAAGAGGGTCGATCTTCTCAAGGACAAGGGGCTCCGGGAACTCGAACGCATGATTAATGCGACCGGCGCGGGGGTCGCGATCCTCGACTCCTTCCTCAACTTCTTCCCCGTCCACAACGAGAACGACTCTTCCGAGGTTCGCCCCGCGCTCGACCGGATCACGGTCCTCACCCGCTCCCTCAAGTGTTCCGTCGTGATCGTGGATCACACGATGAAGCCTCTCCGGGAATACCGGGGAGGAGGATCCTCGGGACCCCCTACTCCGCGGGGATCCGGGGCGAAGGTGGACTGGAGCGATGCAACCGTCGCCCTTGAGGAGAAGAAGGCCGAGGGCCGCATCCTCAGAACTATTTACTTCACGAAAGTACGCACTTGCGCCCCTATCCCTCCCGCTGTCCTTGAACTCGACGGCCGCCTGGTCTTCTCCCGGGTCGGGGACGATTCCCTTGTGCCGATCGCCCGCATCGCGGAGATCGTCAAGGAGAGCCCAGGAATCACCTCGGGGCGGCTTGTAAAGGAGATCCGGGAGCGTGTCCAGGCATCGGAGCGGTCCATCTACCGCGCCCTCGACCGTGCTGTTTCAATGGATGGCGCACTCATTAGCCGGACAGTTCACGGCACCCGGACGGAGTACTATCCGGCCTCTCCGATACTGCCAGGGACCGGGATAAACGCATGAATACTGCCACAAAAAACCTAATGAAATCCGCATACTGCCATACTGCCAAGGGGGTCAACGGGTCGTGGCAGTACAAAAAACCTTTATTTATCGCGATACTGCCATACTGCCAAGTACCCTATAAGACATTATGTTTGGCAGTGGCAGTAAAGGATGTTCCTACCAGAGGCCGAAGACCGTCACCACAACGAAATGATGCGGGAGGGAGGGGGGATGTAATCTTCCCAACCCTTCAAAGGAAAACCGCGCCCAGACTCAGCGTGAATAAACGCCGACTCGGTTCGAAATTGGCGATTGAAAAAAGGAGATTTTGGCGATGACCGCAAGCGTCCATAAGGCTCCCAAGCCCCCCGCGCACCTCTCCAAGGAGGCCCGAAGGTGGTGGTCGGGCGTCATGGCGTCCTACGAGATCGAGGATCACGCTATCGCGACGGTGACGGCGGCAGCGGAGGCTTGGGATAGGAAAGAGGCCGCCCGAAAGGTGCTGGCGACTGAGGGGATGACGGTTGACTGCCGGGACGGGAAGAAAACGCATCCCTGCGTCGGGATCGAACGCGACAGCAGGCTCGCCTTCCTTCGCGCCGTCCGGGAACTTTGCTTGAGCGCTGAAGATCCGGACGAGTCCCGCGCTCCGGGGCTGCGTTACCGAGGAGGATTCTGATGCCGGTCAAGATTCGACGGGTGAGGACGCAGCGGCTCGATTTCGACTTGGAGATGCGGCTGGTCGAGGGCTGGAACCTGGATTCGGTCGCCTTGTGGGATGTCGATTTCGAGTTCCGGAAGAAATGCTGGTTCCGCTACCGTGACGCGCTGGTCGGAAGGTGGGGGGACGTGACGAAGCTGTACGGGTTTCTCGAATTCGAGGCGAACGAGACGCAGCGGGCCGCGTTCCGAATGAGCGAGTGTCCTTCGCCTGGATTCGCCGTCCGTGACGGGATCGGGACTCTATCGACGCCGGAGAACCCCTCCGTCCAGGCACGGACGAAGAGGCCGGAGCTGGAGGTGGTCCGTGACTGACCGCAACGTAGCACTCGCCGAGCTCGGGATCGCGGTCGCCGGAATCATGGACATCGGCGTGGCGGAACTGACCGACGCGAAGAAGATGGAGATCGCCCAGGCGCTCGCAAGCGGAGCGGCGGAGATCCGGATCGTGTTCGTCCCGTCCACGCAGACCGTCATCGCCGGGTTGTATTCGCCGAACGCGAAGCCCCAGGAGATTTTCAGGATCGACGGATCGTCTCCGTCGGGAGATTTCAATTGATCGCGTTCGTTCGTCTGCGGGAAGTAGACGGACGCCTCACCGTCAACCGTGCGTTTGTATGCGGGGGCCTCGGGAGAGGTTCCTGCACGCGCACCTGGCCCGGACCACGCGGGAGCGTGGGAAGGTCCCGACCGGCGGCGGTCCCGACGGAAGCGATGGATCACCGGATAGATAGATCCGATGTCGAGGTGAACGATGGGAACTCTCCGCGAAACGGAGCGATGGCTCCGGGCCGAGGGACACACCCGCCGCGAAGCTGAAGAGATGGCGACGGTGCTACACAACAAAAAACGAAACGAGGTTAACGATATGCCTACTCTGTTGGAGACTCGAAAAGAACAGCTCGCGAAACTCGAAGACGCTTTCGAGTCCGTCAAATGGATCAAAAATCGCAACGCACAACAGGAACAGATTTACTGCGAGCTGGCCACCGGGCTCCCGGCGATCCGGGAGGAAATCTCGGTGCTCGAAGGCAAGAGCCCGGATCCCGTCCGTCCGCTGACGTTCGAAGGACCGTCCAGCGGCACGCGGGTGCTCGACCACACCGTGGACGGCGAGGTGGTGAAAGCCGCGACCCGCCGGGACTACCGCTCCATGTTCGGCCTCGAAAGGGGACTCGACCGTGGCGGTTTCCGGTCCTTCAACGACTTCCTGACCGTCGTTTCCAGCGGGAAGTTCGACGAGCGGCTGAACATCCGGGCCGTGAATTCGGAAACCGTCCCCTCGGGCGGCGGCTTCTCCGTCCCCGAGGAATTCGCCGCGTGGCTCCTGGATGCGTCCCTGGAGTCCGAGATCGTCCGGCCGCGAGCGCAGGTGTGGCCCATGAAATCCGACGTGCTCAAGGTTCCGGGCTGGGATGCGGCGACGCATAGCTCCTCCCTCTTCGGCGGCCTGACGGGAACCTGGCTCGCCGAGCTGGGGGCCGCGACGGAAGTGTACGCGAAGCTGAGGCAGATCCAGCTCAACGCGAAGAAGCTGGCAATTTACACGGCGGCCAGCAACGAACTCGTGGCCGACGGCGTGGACTACGAGCGGCAGATCCAGGAGGCGATGGTCAAGACGATCGGCTGGTATCTCGACTACGCCTTCCTCCAGGGGACCGGCGCCGGACAACCTCTCGGCGTCATCAACGATCCCGCGCTGGTCGAGGTGACGAAGGAAACGGGCCAGAAGGCCGCGACGATCGTTTTCGAAAACTGCGTGAAGATGTACGCGAGGATCGCGCCGCAGTGCATGGGGAACGCGGTCTGGATCGCCTCACAGACGGCGGTCCCTCAGCTCCTCACCATGTCGCTGGCCGTCGGCACGGGCGGCGCACCGATCCAGCCCGCGGTCCTTCAGCAGAACGGGCAATTCTCGCTCCTGGGGAAACCCGTCCTCTTCACCGAGAAGGTTCCGGCGCTGGGCACGAAGGGCGACCTAATGCTCTGCGACCTGTCGCAGTACACGATCGGCATGAGGAAGGAAGTCTCCCTCGACAAGTCCATCCACGTCGGATGGACCACGGACCAGGCGTCGTATCGGTCGATCGTCCGGGCGGACGGCATGGGATCGTGGGACAAGGCGATCACGCCGAAGGCGGGCGATTCGCTCTCCTGGTGCGTGGCGCTCGGGGCCAGGGCGTAAACCTTCAACCTCAGCCGGGGGGCTTCGGCCCCTCGGCTTTCATAGGAGATACAGACGATGCTTACAGAGAATTTCAAGATCGTTCCATGCGGGGTCGACGTCGACATCAACTCGGCGGCGGACAACAAGGCCGACTCTATCAACATGGCCAAGTACCACAAATGCACGTTCATCATCCAGTACGAGGACATGGGGACGGCGGATCACATCGTCAAGGTGTTCTCGGGGGCCACGGACGCCGCCCTCGATTCCGCCGTGACGTTCAACTATGCGTTCGGCAGCGCGGCGCAGGGATCGGCCAACTGCGACGTATTGACCGCGTGGGCGTCGAGCGCGGCTCTGACGGTCGCCCACGGCACCTACGACAACTTCATGCTGATCGTCGAGGTGGACGCGGCGGCGATGGACACCGCGAACGGCGAGGAATGGTTGACGCTGGACTTCAACGATCCTGGGAACGCGACGGGTCGGGCGATCGTCTTCGCCGTCCTGCAACCGCGCTACAGCGGCAACCTGTCGCCGAGCGCGTTGGTGTAACGAATGGGGGCGGCCCTTCGGGGCCTCTTCCTGACCGCCCGAACGTGGGCGGGGTACTGGGCCCGTTGGCTTTTCGCAACGGGTGATTGTCTTCATCCCGGCACTCCACCGGGCGCAGCAGCCCGCGGGGTGAAAGTCCTCGGTAGTCCCCTCGAACCGCCGGGGCCGCCGCAAGGCGGAGGAAAGTGGAAAGGGGACGCGCTGAAAAGGAGGGGGGCCGGCTTCCCGGCTCCCCCTCCTGGATCTTCGAGGAGGTAGATCGTGAAGGGACCGCCTCCGCTCCCGCTGATATGCCAGCGGATTCAATGTTCGAGGTTTCGGCAGCGGATCGAGGCGTGCGAGGGCGGCGGCGGATGCCCGTATCTTCCAAAGCGACAGGCATACGAGAAGGGCCGAAAGGAGAAGACGACATGGCCGGTGAGTTTATGAACGTCGACGTGAAGGGCCTGAAGGAGCTCGACGACCTCCTGAAGTCTCTCCCCGAACAGATCCAGCGGAAAGCTCTCGCCCAGGCGAACCTCGCGGGAGCGGCGGTCCTGAAAGAAGAGGCGAAGTCCCGCGCCCCCGTCCGGTCCGATCCCCCAGGGCCGATGAAGGTGAGCAAGGGATCATCGAAAGGACGGCTCCCCGGCTTCCTCCGCGCCTCGATCAAGGCGTGGCGGATCAAGGGCGGCGCAAAGGGAAGTGTCACGCACGGCATCGGCACGCGGGGCTATGCGTTCTATGGGAAATTCCTCGAATTCGGGACGAAGTACATCACGGCGCGTCCCTTCTTACGTCCGGCGCTCGACGTCGCGTATCTCCGGGCGATCGAGGCGGTGGCGTCCGTGCTGAAGCAGAAGATCGAGAAGGAGATCGTCAAGCAGGCGAAGGGTCCGAACTTCTAACTTTCCCGAGGTGCCGATGCCGTCCTCTCCCCGCGGGTGGCTCTGTTGGGCGGTGTCCGTGTCCGACCGATACGGGCGCCCGCACAGTCCACAATACGAATACCAGGGATATTCCGACCGCCGGGTGAACGACCGCAGGGAGACGGCGATCTCCGTGAAAATGGCGCTCGACCGGGCGACCGACGGCAACGGTGCCGGGAACCTCCTCCTCGACCTCTACGTCCGGGAGGTGAGCTGGTACGCCTTCACGGAGAACGAGCGGTGGATCCTCGAAAAGACCATCCGGCGTTTCCGTCGGGAACTTGTCGCCGCGGGATTCCTACCCGATGAACAAGGGGGACGCACTCCAAGGGATGCCCATGATCGGTAACGCTCCCCGGCGTGCGGCCATCGGCGAGGACGGATCTCAACGGTTCGCGGATCGGCGGCTCCTTCCTCCCCCAGCGCCCCCGTCGGCCGGAGGGACCGTCCCGCCGGTGGAGGTAGATCACCCTTGACACCCTCCTATGTACCAATGTACATTGACTGAAAGAAAGGAGGTGTTGAGATGGTAAAGGGACAGAGGTTACTGGCAGACCTGGGACCGGAACTAAAAAAGCGCCTGTTTCGGGTCCTCTTGGAGGAGGACCTGACATTCACGGACTGGCTCCGGAATCAGGTCGAGGCCTACCTCGCGGAGAAGGAACTGAAACCGAAGAAAAGGGGGAGGACGAAATGACCGAACTATGGAGAAGCAGGGAGAAGGACGCGGAGATCGAGCTCCTGGACCAGATGGAGAGGGAGCGTCCCCCGGAGGTGAAGATGAGGGACGCGGTGGAGAACCATATCAACATGGCCGACATACTCCTCCAGGCCATCCTCGACGTGGCCGAGCGGGGCCGGGAAGAGATGGAGGCGGGAGAAAACGACAACGGCGCACGGTTCGGCGTCATCCTGGAACTCCTGGAACAGTACAGGGAGCGCCATTCCCGTTTCATCGAATCCCTGTACCCCGGGAAGGAAAAGGCGGCCTGACTATGGCGGTCTACAAGCGGGGAAAATTCTGGTGGATCAGTTACACCGTCAACGGGAAGCGGATCCAAAAGGCGATGGGGACGGTGAAGAGTACGGCCGTCGCCGTCCTCGAAAAGACCCGCGTGGAAATCCGCGCCGGGAGGTACATCGACGAAGAGATGGCCGCGCTCCCCTTCGAGGACCTGGCAGGGAAATATCTCGAATGGGCGAAGGTGAAAAAGAGTTATCAGTCCATTTCCGCCTGCGTCGCCCCTTCCGTCGAACATTTCAAGGGACGCATGGCGCACACGATCACCGAGCTCGACGTGGAGAACTTTCGGGCGATCCGCAAGGACGCGCCGATCTTCAAGGGGACCGACGGGGAGCGTCCCCGGTCCGCCTCGACCGTCAACCATGAGCTCGCATCCTTGAAGCATATCTTCAACAAGGGGATGGCGTGGGGGATCCTCGGGAAGAATCCCGCGGCGAAGGTGCAAAAACTCCCGGAGACAAAGGGCCGGACCCGTTTCCTCTCCGCGGAGGAAGTCGAGCGGCTCCTCGAGGCCGCCCCGGTCCACCTCCGGCCGATCATTATCATGGCGCTGGAAACAGGCATGAGGCGCGGGGAGATCCTCGGGCTGAAATGGACCGACGTGGACATGAAAAACAGCATGGCATACGTCGGAGAGACGAAGACGAACACTCCCCGGCACGTCCCCATGTCGGGGCGGCTGCGGGCGACCTTGGCAGCACTCCCCCGTCGCCTGGGGACGGACTACGTTTTCACCGGGGCGATCCGCCACACCCCCGCGGGGGGAAGACTCCGGCGGCCGCTCAATCAGCCGGTCGGGAAGATCGGGCTACCCTTCCGGGACGTGGACACGGCTTTCCGGAACGCCTGCACCTCGGCGGGGATCGTGGACTTTCATTTTCACGACCTCCGGCACACGGCCGCCTCGCACATGGTCATGGCGGGGGTCCCGATGCGGACCGTCGGGGAGATCCTGGGGCATAAGACGGCGACGATGACGGAGCGATACAGTCACCTGACGCCGGAGCACAAGCGGGACGCGATCGAGAAACTTTCGGCGTACTACAGCGGCGGGGGTGCTACAAATTTGCTACAAAAAAGGGAAGGGGTCACAGGGTGATCCCCGTAACCCCTTGATTTATGGTCGGGACGACTGGATTTGAACCAGCGACCCCTTGCACCCCATGCAAGTGCGCTACCAGGCTGCGCTACGTCCCGATCCGTGAAGGAGTCATATTACCGGACGAGGGGAAGGTTGTCACTTCATTTTCGGAGCGGTCGTCGCGGATTCCGTCACGTCCCGCCCGTAGTCGTCCTCGAACCGCTCGATGTCGTCCTCTCCCACGTACTGCCCCATCTGCACCTCGATGACGACGAGGTTTTCCTTACCGACGCATTCGACCCGATGGAGGGCGCCCAAGGGTATGTCGATCGATCCTCCCGGGAGGAGCCGGACGATCTCCTTGCCGCGCGTTACTGCCGCCTCTCCACGGACCACCTGCCAATGTTCCGCCCGGTGCCGATGCCGCTGAAGGCTCAGGCGACTCCCCGGCTTCAGGACGAACTGCTTCACCTTGTACCCGGCATCCTCGTGCAGGACCAGGTAATATCCCCAGGGGCGATCGACCCGCTCCATCGCCAATCGGCTCTCCGTGACGAATTGATTACGGGATGCAATATGCTTATATTGCGACTACTTGGCACTTCTCTACTTAAGTATTGCCTTGATTCTCGCGAGGTCTTTTCTGACCTGCCGCAGCGTCGCCCGGAACGGGTTTTCGACGAGGTCGAGCTTCAACTGCTTCTGGCGGTCCTTCGCCTGCTCCTTCAACTTCACCCGGGCGCCCTCGATGGTGAACCGCTCTTCGTAGAGGAGGCGCTTGATTTCCAGGAGCGTCTCGACTTCCTGTCGCTTGTACACCCGGTGCTGGGATCGATTCTTCGCGGGAGTGATGCGGAACTCGGTTTCCCAGAAGCGCAGAACGTAAGGCTTCACTCCCAAGATTCGACTGACCTCGCCGATCTTGAAATGAAACTTGTCCGGTATCTGGGTGGCGGTCACGCCTTCCGTGGAGGCGTCAGGTCGGCTTGGTTGGTTCGTTGATGTGGGACTTCAGGATCTGGCTCGGACGGAACGTCAGCACGCGGCGCGCGGTGATTTCGATGTCGTCGCCGGTCTGCGGATTGCGCCCCTTCCTTGGACGCTTGTCGCGCAGGGTGAAATTTCCGAAGCCGGAAATCTTGATCTTGTCACCCTGCTTGAGGCTGGCCTTCATCGTCTCGAAGATCTTCTCCACAATGTCCTGCGATTCCTTCTTGGAGAGACCACCGATTTTTTCGTAAACGATCTCGACCAGGTCCGCTTTCGTCATGTCGCCTCCTTCAGTTCCTCAAGAGGTCCGAATTTTGCCGCCGAACCGATTCTCCAATAAATCTATGATCTTGCTATGTATACTATGGACATCCGCTTCCGTCAAGGTTCTGTCAAGGGATTGCAGTTTCACCCGGATCCCGACGCTTTTGTTCCCGTCCCCGATCTTTTCCCCGGTAAAGACGTCGAAAACGTGGGCCTCCCCGACCTCCGGGGAAACCTCCCGAACTATCGCTAGAACGTCTCCCACCGGCACCCCGGCCGGGAAGACGCACGCCACGTCCCTGAAAACCGGAGGAAACTTCGGCAGCGGCGTGTATCGACCCGGGGGCGGCGGCGCGGCGGTCGCCTTCGCCAGGCGGATCTCCCCGTAGAAGACGGGCCCCGTGAGTGCGTATTCCTCGAGCAACTCCTTGCGGATCGCCCCGAACCATCCGGCGACCTCGCCGTCCCGTAAGATGTCCGCCGCCTTCCCTTCCTCGAAAAACGGCCGGAGGCGTGTGGGGACGACGTGGATCGGGGATGCGCAAAGGTGCAGCAGCAGCGGTTCCACGACCCCTTTCATGTCGAAGAAGTCCGCGGGAGCGTCCGCTCCGGACCAGTCCCCCGGAAGGCGTTTCCCGCAGAGGATCACGCCGAGCCGGGCCTCCTCGAAATGCCCCTCGACGTACGATTTCCCGAACGCCTTTCCCCCTTCGTAGAGCCGGACGTCGTCGATGAAACGGCGAACGTTGTCCGCCGCGTTCGACAGGAGCCCGGTCAGCAGATGGGGGCGCATCAAGGTCGTATCGTCCGAGATCGGGTTCACGAGCCGGATCGCGTCCGCGGGGTCGAATCCGAGGAACTCCCCCAGCCGCTCCCATTTACGACCACCGACGAAGGAGAAGTTCACCGCCTGTGAAAACCCGCGTCCACGGAGGAAGTCGAAGGCCCGCTCCTGGATGTCGACGAACCGGTCGTCTCCGGAAAATTCCGGGGCCTTCGATTCGGGATACGTCGTGGGAATGGAGTCGTACCCGGAGAGCCGGGCGACCTCCTCGACCAGGTCGATCTCCCGTTCGATGTCGAACCGGTGCGTGGGGACCCTGACGTTCCATGTTTCCGTTCCGATGTCCCCGACCGGGAACCCGAGGCGCGCGAAGATCTCCTGGCACGCTTCGGGTGCGTACACCCTCCCCATGATCCGGGTCGCGCGCTCCGGACGGAACGGCACCGTTCGCGGCTTCACGTTCCCTGCGCCGACGTCGATCACTCCCTTCGCGACGGACAGGGGGGCGAACCGGGAAAGGAGGGACACCGCCCGGTTCGCGGCATAGAGGGTCCCCGCCGGGTCGACTCCCCGTTCGAAGCGGTAGGAGGATTCGCTCGACAGCCCAAGCCGCTTCGCCGTCCGGCGGATCGATGAAGGCGAGAAATGTGCGCTCTCGAAGACGACGCGTGTCGTCCCTTCGACGACCTCGCTGTTGGCCCCGCCCATCACGCCGGCGACGGCCACCGGACCTTCCCCGTCCCGGATGAGGAGCATCCCGGGATCGATCTTCCGCTCCGACCCGTCCAGGGTCGTGAAGGGGAACGGTTCTTTCGGAGCGCGCACGTCGATGCGGGCCCCTCGCAGCCGGTCGAGGTCGAACGCATGCATCGGCTGGCCAACTTCGAGCAGCAGGTAGTTCGTGACGTCGACGATGTTGTTGATCGGACGGATCCCGCACAGGGTGAGCCGCCGCCGCATCCAGTCCGGGGAAGGTGCGATGGTCACGCCAGAGACCGCCCGGGCCGTGTACCGCGGGCACAGATCCGGGTCGGAGACGTCGACCCGCACCAGATCCCCGATCGGCTCCCCCTCTTCCGGGAAAGAGACGTCGGGAAGCACGACCTTCTCCCCGGTGATGGAGGCGATCTCGCGCGCCACGCCTAGCACGCTCAGGCAGTCGCCCCGGTTCGGCGTGATCTCGACCTCGAGGAGCCAGTCGGAAAGCCCGAGCGCGTCGGCAAGCAGTTTGCCGGGAGCCGTGTCTTCCGGAAGGATCAGGATCCCCGCGGACGCCTCGGCGAGCTTGAGCTCCACCTCCGAGCAGAGCATCCCCTCGGACGCCTGGCCGCGGATCTTCGCTTTCCTGATCTCCACGCCGTTGGGAAGCCGCGCGCCGATCTTCGCCAGCGCCACCGCGTCCCCGGCCTTCATGTTGTTCGCCCCGCAGACGATCCCGAACGCAGTCGACCCGTCGGTCACCTTGCACAGGGAAAGCCGGTCCGCGTCCGGATGCGGCCGCATCTCGAGGATCCGCGCGGTGACGACCGAATCGAACCCCTCCCCGAGGAACCGGCAGGAGGAGACTTCCACTCCCGCCATCGTGAGCGCTTCCTGCACCTGCGCCGGAGAGAGACGCGTATCGATGAATTCCTTCAGCCACGAATACGGTATCTTCAAGGGAACGCGTTCCTTCCCGACATGACGTCAGAACTGCGAGAGAAAACGGATGTCGTTTTCGAACAGGAGACGGATGTCCGAGATCCCGTGGCGCAGCATCGCGATCCGCTCGATGCCCATGCCGAACGCGAAGCCGGTGTACTCCTCGGGATCGTACCCAACGAAGCCGAAGACCTTGGGATCGACCATTCCCGCGCCGAGGATCTCGAGCCACCCGGACTCCTTGCACACCCGGCACCCCGACCCTCCGCAGAGGACGCACTGGATGTCCATCTCGGCGGACGGCTCGGTGAACGGGAAATAGCTCGGGCGGAACCGGACCGGCGTCGTGGGGCCGAAGGTCATCCGGCAGAACTCAGTGAGCAGCCCCTTGAGGTCGGCCATCGTGATGTCCCTGTCGACCGCGAGTCCTTCGACCTGGTGGAACATCGGGGAGTGCGTGATGTCGGAGTCGGACCGGTAGACCGTTCCGGGCGCGATAATCCGGACCGGAGGCTTAATCCGCTCCATCGTCCGGATCTGGACCGGCGAGGTGTGGGTGCGGAGAACGAGATCGCCGGCCCCGGATTCTACGTAGAACGTGTCCTGCATGTCGCGCGCCGGGTGCTCCGGGGGAAAGTTGAGGGCCTCGAAGTTGTAGTAATCCGTCTCGACGTCCGGTCCGCACTGGACGGTGAAGCCGAGGCGACGGAAGGCGGAGAGGATATCCGACATCGTCTGCGAAACGGGATGCCGGTGGCCCGGCATCGGCGCCCTTCCGGGCAAGGTGACGTCGATCCGCTCCCGCCCCTCGCTTCGATGCCGCTCCTGTTCGCGGATTCCGGCGAGCCGGGCGTCGAACGCGGACTCGAGTTCGGCGCGCGCGCGGTTCGCCAGCTCTCCGACCGCCTTGCGCTCCTCCACGGGAAGGCCGGGGACTTCCTTCAGGATCCCGGAGACGGCCCCTTTCTTCCCGAAGAAGCGGCCTTTCGCGTCGAGGAGGTCGCTCTCGCTGCGCGCGGCCGCGATGGCCGCCATCCCCTCTTCCCGGAGGCGCATGATCTGCTCGGAGGTGCCGGGCAAGCCCAGGGCCTCCCCGTTACGCCAGGGCGGCTTTGGATCGTTCGGCGATCGCGCGGAACCCGGCGGGATCGTTGACGGCGAGGTCCGCGAGGATCTTCCGGTCGACCTCGACGCCCGCCTTTTTCAGCCCGAACAGGAACTGGCTGTAGGAGAGCCCATGCTCGCGCGCGGCGGCGTTGACGCGGACGATCCAGAGGGCACGGAACTCCCGCTTTACGTTCCGCCGGTCGCGGTAGGCATACCGCAGGGCGCGCGCCACCGCTTCCTTGGCGGAGCGCAGCAGGTTTCCGTGGCCGCCGCGGAACCCCTTGGCGAGCTTGAGGATGGCGCGGCGCTTCTTGTGCGAATGTACGGCTCTTTTTACGCGAGGCATGTCGTTTCCCTTCTACCTTTTTCTTCGTTGTTGGTCGGCGTTCCCTGCTAAAGGTACGGCAGCAAACGGCGGATCGATTTTTCGTTCGTGTGGTGGACCAGGGCCGACTTGCGGAGCGAGCGCTTCCGTTTCCGGTCCTTCGACGTCAGGATGTGACTCTTCCCGGACTTGGCCCGCTTGATCCCGCCCGCCCCCGTCGCGCGAAACCGCTTGCTCGCGCCCCGGTTCGATTTCATCTTCGGCATGACCTATCCCTCCAGTTTCTGCGCCGGTGGCGCGGTGGTCGCTTGCGGCGCGGCTTTCGGAGCCGCCGGTGGCGCCGCCACCGGCTTTTCGCCGCCGCCCACGGGCTTCTTTTTATGCATCGTGGGGGAGACGATGGCCATCATCGTCTTCCCTTCCATCTTCGGAGCCGACTCCACCTTCGCGACGTCGGCGATCGCCTCGACGATATGCTTCAGGACCTCGAAGCCGCTCTGCGAGGCGTAGGCGAGTTCCCGCCCGCGGAACCGGACGGTAACCTTGACCTTGTCGCCCTCCTCGAGGAAGCGGCGGATATGCTTCAGCTTCGTGTTCAGGTCGTGCTCTTCCGTCTTCGGTCGGACCTTGATCTCCTTGACCTGGATGACGGTCTGCTTCTTCCTCGCCTCCTGCTCCCGTTTGCTCGTGATGTACTTGAACTTGCCGAAATCCATGATCCGGCAGACCGGAGGCGCGGCCATGGGGGCCACTTCGACCAGGTCAAGATCCTGGGCCCTCGCGCGCTGGAGCGCCTCCGACGTGTTCACGACACCCAACTGCTCCCCTTCGGGGCCCACGAGCCGGACTTCCGGTACGTTGATCTGTTCGTTGATTCTGGATTCCTTGGCGATGACGTCCTCCTTTACTCCGTCCGGTTGACCGCTTCCCCGCGAAGACGTTCGATGAACGCCTCGATCGCCATGGGGGGGAGCTGCTCCCCTCCACGCCGCCGCGGGGATACCAGTTGCGCTTCCGCCTCCCGCTCGCCCACGACGAGCGCGTACGGAACCTTGTTCAGCTGGGACTCGCGGATCTTGTACCCAAGCTTTTCGTTCCGGTAATCGCCCTCCGCGCGGAACCCGCCGGCGCGGAGTTTCGCGACGACCTCCAGCGCGAACGCGTTCTGCTTCTCCGTCACCGGGACGACATCGGCCTGCACCGGGGCGAGCCAGACCGGGAAGGCGCCCGCGTAATGTTCCACCAGGACCCCGAAGAACCGTTCCAGCGACCCCATCAGCGCGCGGTGGATCATGATCGCGCGCCGCGGCGCGCCGTCGTCGGCGACATAGGTCGCGTCGAACCGCTCGGGATTGTTGAAGTCGACCTGGATCGTGGAGCATTGCCAGGAGCGCCCCAGCATGTCCTTGATCTTGATGTCGATCTTCGGCCCGTAGAACACCCCTTCCCCCGGGTCGACCTCGAAGGGGATCTCTTTCCGCTCGAGGGCTTTCCGGAGGGCGCCCTCGGCGAGGTCCCACTGTTCGACCGTTCCCGCGTATTTCTCCGGGCGGGTGGACAGGTAGATGTCGTACCGCTCGAACCCGAACGCCCGCAGCACGAAGAGCGTGAAGTCGAGCAGTGTGAAGATCTCGTCGTCGAGCTGGTCGGGTCGCAGGAACAGGTGCGCGTCGTCCTGGGTGAAGCCACGAACGCGAAGCAGTCCGTGCAGCGTCCCGGACGGCTCGTAACGGTACACCGTGCCCAGTTCCGCGTAGCGGATCGGCAGGTCGCGGTACGAACGCATGCGGGACTTGTAGATCTGTATGTGGAACGGGCAGTTCATCGGCTTCAGCTGGTATTCCTGCCCCTCGACGTCGATCGGGGAGAACATCGCCTGCCGGTAGAAATCCGTGTGCCCGCTGATCCGCCAAAGGTCGAGGCGCGCGATGTGCGGCGAGAAGACCAGGTCGTACCCCGCCTTCGCGTGCTCCTCCCGCCAGAAATCTTCCATGACCCTGCGGACGACCGATCCCTTCGGATGCCAGAGGATGAGCCCCGGCCCGATCTCGTCCGTCACGCTGAACAGGTCGAGCTCCCGGCCGATCTTCCGGTGGTCACGCTTCTTGATCTCTTCGAGGATCCGCAGGTGCTCGTCGAGCTCCTTTTTCGACGCGAAAGCGATCCCGTAGATCCGCGTGAGCATCTTCTTCTTCGAATCGCCGCGCCAGTAGGCACCGGCGGTATTCATCAGGACGAACGCGCCCACCCGGCCGGTCCCCGGCACGTGCGGCCCCCGGCACAGGTCGAGGAAGTTTCCCATCCGGTAGAGGGAAACCGTCTCGTCGGGGATGTCGGCGAGCAGTTCCTCCTTGTACGGCTCCCCGGGGAACAGGACGCGCGCCTGCACCTTCGTCGCCTCTTCCCGAACGAACGGATGATCCGCCTTGACGATCTCGCGCATCCGCTCCTCGATCCGGACGAGGTCCTCCGGGGTGAACGGCGTCTCGACGTCGAAGTCGTAATAGAACCCGTTTTCGATGGCCGGACCGATCGTGATCAGCGCCCCCGGGAAGAGTTCCTTGACGGCGGCGGCCATGACGTGGGCCGTGCTGTGGCGAAGGATCTCCACGCCGTCCGGGTCGGACGGAAGGACCCATTCGACCTTCGCTCCGTCGGGAAGCGGGCGCGCGAGGTCCGTCACCACGCCATCCACCCTGGCGGCGATGGCGACCTTCGCCTTCCCTTCCTTCCTGGCCAGCTCGAGGAGCGTCATCCCTGCGCAGACTCCCTGCGGATTTTCGGCAAAAATACAAATTCCCGCGCCCTGCCGGCACGTTGCGGTGCCGTGCGCGATGCCCGCCGTTCGGGGGAGAGAAATGGTGGGCGATACTGGACTTGAACCAGTGACCCCCTGCATGTCAAGCAGGTACTCTAACCATCTGAGCTAATCGCCCATCCCTCCGATCAAGATCAACAAATTTACCGGCTGCTGAAGGAAATGTCAATGATATTCCGGACGGTTCCGCGGATAGACGGCGTCGAGGAACCCCCTGGGCGTCGGCTCGAAAAGGGTGACCCGCGCACCGGTCCGCCGCGAGAGTACCGAAGGGGAGAGCCCGTCGAGGAACAGGTCTCCCGCGTCCCGAAGGGTGACCGAGGGGATGTACAGCGTCCCGCGGACATGCCCCCGGACAGCCTCCGCGATGTCGTTTCCGCCGAGCAGCCCGGTGACGGTGACGCTATCCCCCATCAGGCGGTTGACGACCGGCACCGCGACGAACCGTGCCCCCGCCCTGGAGGAGAATTCCTCAAGAAAATCGGCTACAAGGGAAGAAGCAGAACGGCCCGTTACCACGGTTCCCCCCGCGGCGCCCCCTGGCCAGCGTCTCCTGCGAAACAGGGACGACGCCTCGTCCAGGAATCGCCGGACCAGCCCCACGCCGTTTTCGATCTGCGCGAACGATCCGTACGACGCGCGGCGGGGAATGTCCCGTCCCGCCTTCAGGTAATATTCGTCGGCGGCGACGGCGAACGGCTCCCCGTCCGTTCCTTTCCCGAATTCCCTCCCCAGCGCACGGAGCAGATCGAGCGTCTCCCCCGCCTCGTCCCGCGTGACCGGGCGCAATGGCGGCAGTCCGGCCCGATGGGACGTGAGACCCACCGGGACCACCGCCACCGTGCGGAGCCCGGGACGCAGGCCGGAAAGCTCCCGGAGGGTCCGGGCGAGCTCCGCGCCATCGTTGAGGCCGGGGCAGACGACGATCTGGCCGTGAAGGGTGATCCCGGCGCGGATCAACCGCCGCATCACGCGCATCACGTCGTTCCCCCGCGGGTTCCCGAGCATCCTCTGGCGCAGCTCCGGGTCGGTCGTGTGGATCGACACGTAAAGCGGCGAGAGACGGTACCGGACGATCTTCGCCGTTTCCTCTTCGGAAAGATCCGAGAATGTGACGTATTGCCCGTGAAGGAAGGAGAGGCGGACGTCCTCGTCCTTCACGTACAGGGTGCGTCGAAGCCCCTTCGGCAATTGGTGGACGAAGCAGAAGATGCACCGGTTGCGGCAGCGGCGTACGCGGATCGGCTCCGGGAAAATTCCCGGGGGCTCTCCCTGCAGGCGAAACTCCTTTTTCCGGCCGGCCCCGGACGCGTCCCGCCACGCGAGGGTGAACCGGCTCCTCGAAGTGAGGAAATGGAGGTCGAGGAGGTCCTCCACCGGGTGGCCCGACACGGAGAGGATCCGGTCCCCGGCGGCGATCCCGGCCCGTTCCGCGGGAGATCCGTGCGACACTGCCTCGACGCCGACGCCGATCCGCGACGAACCGTCCCCGGCGCCCTCACGCATCGGAGAGCTTCCGGATGCCGATGTACAGGTACTGGAGCCCGGAGACGACCGTCGTGGTCGCGCAGATCATCGTGACGATCCGGTCGGGAACGGTCCCCCGCCCCGTTCCCAGCGCCATCGCCTCCGCGGGAAACGCCGCGATCGCGAGGAAGTAGATGACCGTCAGGACCTGGACCGCCGTGTTCGCCTTGCTGAGCCCCGTCGCCCGGATGTCGCTCGCATCGAACAGGAGGAGGTAGAGGAAGCTCCCCACGAGAATGATGATGTCCCTGCTGATCACCATGACGGCGAGCCGCAGGGGGACGATGTGGACGTAGGAGAGGACGATGAAGGCGGTCGCCATCAGCAACTTGTCGGCGATCGGGTCGAGGAGCGTCCCGACCAGCGTCCGCTGCCGGAGCCAGCGGGCCAGCACACCGTCGAGCACGTCCGTCGCGCCGCAGACGGCGAAGACCAGGAGCGCCGCCTTCCCCCTGCCGGAGATCAGCAGAAAGGCGAAGTACGGGACCAGGAGGACGCGCGCCGCCGTCAGCCCGTTGGCGATATTGATCAGGCGGGCTTCGTCGAAGCGCTCTCTTGCGGACGGTGAAACCATAGTTCCCTTTCGATCAGTGTCAGTAGCTCCGGGATCCCCTTCCCCGACTTCGCGGAAATCCACAGGGCTCCTTCCTGCGGAGGCGTCCCGGGGAGGCAGCGGTCGTGCTTGTTCATCAGGAGGACGATCGGCTTCTCGCGAAACGACAGTTCCCCGAGGATCGCGTTTACCGATCCGACGTTGCTCTCCATCGCGTCGGAGCTTCCGTCGGCGACGTGGAGGAGGAGGTCCGCCTCCCCGATCCCCTCGAGGGTCGCGAGGAACGCCTGCCGCAGTTCGTCCGGGAGGTCGTGGATGAACCCCACCGTGTCGACGAGAATCGCCTCCCTGCCGCCGGGGAGCCGGAACTTCCGGGCGGTGGGATCGAGCGTGGCGAAGAGCTGGTCCGCGACGAAGACGTCGGCCCCCGTCAGCCGGTTGAAGAGGGTCGATTTCCCGGCGTTGGTGTACCCGACAAGCGCGACCACGGGGAACCCGACTTCCCGGCGCCGCTGATAGTGGAGCGAACGCGTCCGGCGCACCGTGGTCAACTCCCGCTCGAGCTGCCGGATCTGCGCGCGAATGCGGCGGCGATCCTCCTCGAGCTTCTTCTCTCCCGGTCCCCGGGTGCCGATCCCGCCGCCGAGCCGCGACAGCTCCTTCCGCCCCCCCGCGAGCCTCCCGAGCCGGAACGAAAGTTGGGCGAGTTCCACCTGGAGTTTCCCCTCCCGGGTGCGCGCCCGCCGGGCGAAGATGTCGAGGATGACCTCGCGGCGGTCGAGGGTCTTCACGTCGAGCTCCTCTTCGAGAAGCGCCTGCTGCTTCGGCTTTAGCAGGTTCTGGAAAACCACCAGGTTCGCACCCAGCGTTTCGATCTCCTCCTTCAAGCGGACGATGGTCCCCTTCCCGACGACCGTGGCCGGATTCTCGGAGTCGACGCTTTGCACGCGGGAGGCCACCACCTTCGCCCCCGCCGCGAGGACGAGGTCCCTCAACTCGTGCATCACCTCGGCGACGTGGAGCGCCGCCGCCGGTCCGCGGGCCCGCTTCCTGTGGGCGTAGACGAGGAGGGCGCGCTCGTCGCGCGATTCCGGGATCATCCGTGAAGACGCAGGACGTCGTAACCGAATCGGCCGCGAAGGTCCCGCGCCAGTTCCAGGGACGGCGCAACGCCGCAGCCGTCGGGAAGGGCGATCACCGCGTCGAACTCCCCCGGACGGATCGCGTGGAGGAACCCTTTCTTATCCCCGGCGTTGCGAAGGATCGTCTGGCGCAGTTCCGCGACGTCCCCGGGGGTCATCCGGTCCAGCAGGAGATGGAAGTGCACCGATTTCGCGAGCCGCTCCCGGACATTCTCCATCCGGAAGACCTCCTCCGCGTGGATCTTCATCCCCTGGTCCTCGATGCTGATCCTGCCGACGAGAAAGACGGGCTCCGGGCTTCCCAACGCCTCGCGGCACTCCGGGAGCTGCTTGGGGAAGACGACGACGTCCACCGTCCCCTCGAGGTCTTCCAGCGTCCAGTTGGCCATCTTGTCACCCCGCCGGGTCACCTTTTCCTTCAACCCCGTGACAAGACCGCCGATCCGGACCTCGGCGTCGTGCTTCAGCGCGTGGAGTTTGCCGGTGGTCGTGTTCGCGTACAGCGCGATCTCCCCGGCGAAGGAGTCCATCGGGTGCCCGGTGATGTAGAAGCCCAGCGTCTCCTTCTCGAAGGTAAGCCGCTCCGGGCGGGACCACGAAGGCGCCACGGCCTCCCCTTTCCGTCCCCGCTTCCGGGGGCTCCCCCCGGACGTTTCCCCGAAGAGCGCGAACTGGCCGGATTCGCGCCTGCGGACCTCGGCTTGCGCCTCCTCGAGGAAAGTCGGGAGATCCCCGAACACCCTGCCGCGATCCGGGTCGAGGGAGTCGAGGGCCCCGGACTTGATCAGGCTCTCCACCGCCCGCTTGTTCACTTTCCGCAGATCGACCCGGGAGAGGAGGTCGGGGACGGAACGGAAGAGGTTCTCCCCGCGCGCCTCGAGGATCGCTTCGATCGCAGAAGCCCCGAGCCCCTTGATCGCGGAAAGGCCGAAACGGATCGCCCGGTCGGAGGGGAAGAAGGCGAACCGTGATTCGTTCACGTCCGGCGGGAGGATCGGGATCCCCTTCTCCCGGCAGTACGCGATGTATCTTATGATTTTATCGGTGTCCCCGGACTCGGAGGTCATCAGGGCGCTGAAATACTCCACGGGGTAATGCGTCTTGAGGTACGCGGTCTGGTACGCCAGCAGGGCGTACGCGGCGCTGTGGGACTTGTTGAATCCGTACCCGCCGAATTGCGCCATCAGGTCGAAGATCGCGACCGCCTTCGCAACGGGGATTCCGTTCCCCTTCGCTCCCTCGAGGAAGCGGGCCTTCTGCTGCTCCATCAGGGCGTCGTCCTTCTTCCCCATCGCCTTTCGGAGGACGTCGGCCTCGCCCAGAGTGAACCCGCCGAGCGCCTGGGCGATCTCCATCACCTGCTCCTGGTACACCATGACGCCGTACGTGTCCCCGAGGATCTCCTTCAGCCGGGGATGGAGGAACTCCGCTTTCCGCCTCCCGTGCCGCCGCTCCACGAAATCGGCCGCCATGCCGCTCTGGAGGGGCCCGGGACGGTGCAGGGCGACCATGTCGACCAGGTGATTGAACTGGTCGGGCTTGAGGTTCTTGACGAGCTGGGTGAACCCCGCGCTCTCCGCCTGGAAGACCCCCACCGTGTCCCCGCGTCCCAACACCTCGTACGTTTCCGCGTCGGTGAGCTCCAGGGCGTTCGGGTCGATTTCGATCCCCCGCAGTTCCTTGAGAAGCTTCAGCGTGTCGTCGATGGCGGTCAGCGTGCGCAGTCCGAGGAAGTCGAACTTGACGAGTCCCACCCGCGCGATCGGGTCCATCCCGTACTGCGTCGTGATTTCACCGGTGGCCTGCCGGTACAGGGGGCAAAAGTCGGTGATCGGCCGGTTTGCGATCACCACCGCCGAGGCGTGGGTTCCCGCGTGCCGATTGCGCCCCTCGATCTCCCCCGCGAAGCGGAAGAGGTCGGCGATCTTCGGGTTCGCGTCGATCATCTCCCGAAAGCGCGGTTCCGCCTTCAGCGCGTCTTCCACCGTCATCTTGAGATCGGCGGGGATCATCTTGGCGATCCTGTCGACCTCGGCGTACGGCATCTCGAGGACCCTTCCGACGTCGCGGACGGCGCCCCGGGGCTTCCACGTCCCGAACGTGATGAGCTGGGCGACGTTCTCCTCCCCGTACTTCCGCTGGACGTAGGCGATCACTTCCTCGCGACGGTTCTTGCAGAAGTCGCAGTCGATGTCGGGGAGGCTCACCCGCTCGGGGTTCAGGAACCGTTCGAAGAGGAGCTTGTAGCGGATCGAATCGACCTCGGTGATCCGGACGCAGAACGCGACCAGACTCCCCGCCGCGCTTCCCCGGCCCGGCCCCACCGGGATCTTTTCGTCCTTCGCCCAGCCGATGAAGTCGGCGACGATCAGGAAGTAGCTGGCGAACCCGGTCTTCTCGATGACGGAAAGCTCGTACGCGAGGCGGCGGCGATACTCCTCGACGAGCGCCTGCGGTAGTTCCCCCTCCCGTTGAGACCGCTCCTCGAGCCGCCGCTCGAGCCCCGCGGTCGCCATCTCCCGCAACTTCGCGTCCGCGGTGACCCCGGGAGGCAAGGCGATCTCGGGGATCTTGTTCACCCCGAGCTCGATCTTCACGTTGCATCGCTCCGCGATCGCCAGCGTGTTCGCGAGGGCGTCGGGGGCGGCGTGCCCGAACGTCCGCTCGAACTCTTCGGCGGTCTTCACGTAGAACTGGTCCGTGCCGAACCGCATCCGGGTCGGATCCGAGATCGTCTTCCCCGTCTGCAGGCAGAGAAGGATCTCCTGGAGCTTGTCGTCCCCGGGATTGAGGTAGTGGCAGTCGTTGGTCGCGACCAGCGGGGTCCCGGTCCGGCGCGCCAGCGCGATGAGGAGCGAGTTCATCTTCGCCTGCTCCGGAAGGCCGTTGTCCTGGATCTCGAGATAGAAGCGCCCGTCGGTGAAGATAGACTTGTACTCTTCCAGCACCTCGAGCGCTTTCGCCTCGCCCTCGGTCCCCATCGAGAACGGGACTTCGCCCTTCAGGCACGCCGACGTGGCGATCAGCCCCTCCGAGTATCTCCGCAGCAGTTCCTTGTCGACCCTCGGCTTGTAATAGAACCCTTCCGTGTGGGCGAGGGAGGAGAGCCGCAGGAGGTTTCCGTACCCGATCTCGTTTTCCGCCAGCAGGATCAGGTGGTAGGCGTATTCGCCGGTGGGGGCGACTTTCCGCTCCGCGCGGGATCCCGGGGCGACGTAGATCTCCGTCCCGAGGATAGGCTTCACGCCGCCCTTCAGCGCCTCCTCGTAGAACCCGATCGTCCCCATCATCCCGCCGTGATCGGTGACGGCGACGGCGGGCATCTTCAGTTTTTTCACGCGCTCGATCAGCGGCTTGAACTGGATCGTACCGTCGAGGAGGCTGTATTCCGAATGGAGGTGGAGGTGGACGAAGCTCTTCATTCCCACTCGATGGTTCCCGGGGGCTTCGAGGAGATGTCGTACACGACGCGGTTGATTCCCTTCACCTCGTTGATGATCCGCGTGGAGATCCGCTGCAGCACGTCGTACGGGAGCCGGACCCAGTCGGCGGTCATCCCGTCCTGGCTGTGGACCGCCCGGATGGCGGCGACGTTCTCATACGTCCGGAAATCTCCCATCACCCCGACCGTCTTGATCGGGAGAAGGACGGCGAACGACTGCCAGATCGCCTCGTACAGTCCCGCCGCCCGGATCTCCGCGTCGACGATCAGGTCCGCCTCGCGCAGGATGCGCAGCCGCTCTTCGGTGACCGGCCCGATGATGCGGACCGCGAGACCCGGCCCGGGGAACGGCTGCCGTTCGAGGACGCGGGAAGGGACCCCGAGCTCCCGACCCAGCTCGCGCACCTCGTCCTTGAACAGTTCGCGCAACGGCTCGACGAGCTTCAGGTGCATCCGTTCAGGCAGCCCACCCACGTTGTGGTGGGACTTGATGACGGCGGAGGGCCCCTTGAACGACACGCTTTCGATCACGTCCGGGTAGAGGGTCCCTTGCGCGAGGAAACCGACGCCCGGGATCTTCCGGGCCTCCTCCTCGAAGACGCGCACGAAGAGCTCCCCGATGATCTTCCGTTTCCGCTCCGGATCCTCCACGTCGGCGAGCGCCGTAAGGAACAGCGCGGAAGCGTCGACGAAATCGAGCTGCAGCCCGATCGCGTCGCGGAAGGTCCGTACGACCTCCTCCGCCTCCCCGGCGCGCAGCAGTCCGTTGTCGACGAAGATGCAGGTGAGGCGGTCACCGATCGCCTTGTGCAGCAGCACCGCGGCGACGGACGAGTCGACCCCCCCGGAGAGCCCGAGAACGACCGCCTCCGACCCCGTCCTCTCCCGGATCTTCTTCACGCTGCTCTCGATGAAGGAGTGCATCGTCCAGTCCGGAGAAAGATCGCAGACGCGAAACAGGAAGTTTGCGAGGATCTCCCTCCCCCGCGGGGTGTGCACCACCTCGGGGTGGAACTGAACTCCGAAGATCGTACCTTCGTGATTCGACATCGCGGCGACGGGCGAGCTCCCCGATCGCGCGATGGACGTGAACCCCTTCGGCAACTCGTCGATCCGGTCCCCGTGGCTCATCCAGACCGGGATCTCCATTTCGTGGCGGAACTCCTCGATCCCGAGGAAGAGGGGGCTCCCCCATTGCCCACGGATGCTGGCGACCCCGTACTCCCGGTCCTCCGAGCGACCGACCTTTCCGCCCAGCAGGTCGGCGACCAGCTGCATCCCGTAGCAGATCCCCAGCACGGGGATGCCCAGTTCGAGAACCTCCCTCGAGATCCGCGGCGCGTCGGCGTCGTAGACACTGGACGGCCCTCCGGAGAGGATGATCCCGGCCGGCGCGAAGTCGCGCACGAACTCCGTCCCCACGTTGAAGGGGTGGATCTCGCTGTAGACGCGCTGCTCCCGCACCCGCCGCGCGATGAGCATCGTGGTTTGCGACCCGAAGTCGAGGATGAGGATCTTCCCGTCCAATGCGCTACTCCACCCGATAGTTCGGGGCCTCCTTGGTGATGATCACGTCGTGCACGTGGCTCTCGCGCAGGCCGGCAGGCGTGATCTTCAGGAAACTCGCCCTCTTCTGCAGCTCACCGATGTTCCGCGCCCCGACGTACCCCATCCCCGCCTTCAACCCGCCCACGAGCTGGAAGACGACGGCCGCCAGGGCCCCCCGATTCGGGACGCGCCCCTCGATCCCCTCGGGGACGAGCTTGCTCTCCGTCTCGATGTGGGACTGGAAATAGCGGTCCTTGCTCCCCTTCTTCATCGCCTCCAGGGATCCCATCCCGCGGTACACCTTGTAGGAGCGGCCCTGGTACAGGATCATCTCTCCCGGGCTCTCCTCGGTCCCCGCGAAGAGGGACCCGATCATCACGGAAGAGGCGCCCGCCGCCATCGCCTTCGTGATGTCCCCGGAATATTTGATCCCGCCGTCCGCCATGATGGTGACCCCTTTCCTCTTCGCCGCCTTCGCGCACCCAAGGATCGCCGTGAACTGCGGGACCCCGACGCCCGCCACGACGCGGGTCGTGCAGATCGACCCCGGACCGACGCCCACCTTGACGGCGTCGACCCCGGCCTTGATCAGCGCCTCGGTCGCCTCGCCCGTGGCGACGTTCCCGGCGATCATCCGCACCCCGCGGAAGGTCGCGCGGATCGCCTTGACGACCCGCAGGACGTCCCGCGAATGCCCGTGCGCCGTGTCGACGCAGACGATATCCACGCCCACCTTCAGGAGCTTCTGGACCCGTTCCTCCCAACCGGACACGCTGACCGCGGCGCCGACGCGCAGCCTGCCGAGGGAGTCCTTGCACGCGTTGGGGTACTTCGTGATCTTCAGGATGTCCTTGATCGTGATGAGCCCCTTGAGGTTGTTCCGCCCGTCCACCACGAGGAGCTTCTCGATCCGGTTCTCGTGGAGGATCTCGCGGGCCTGCTCGAGCGTCGTCCCCACGGGCACGGTGACCAGGTCGTCCTTCGTCATCACGCTGCGGATTGGCTGCTCGAAATTCGTCTCGAACCGCAGGTCGCGGTTGGTGAGGATCCCGACGAGCTTCCCATCACGGGTGACCGGAAGCCCGGAGATCCGGTACTTCTTCATCACATCGAGGGCCTCGATGACGCGCTGGTCGGGATCGACCGTGATCGGGTCGGAGATCATGCCGCTCTCGGATTTCTTCACCCGGTCCACCTCGGTCGCCTGCTCGTCCGCGGTGTTGTTCCGGTGGATGAACCCGATCCCCCCCTCGCGGGCCATCGCGATGGCGGTCTCCGCCTCCGTGACCGTGTCCATCGCTGCGGACACGAGCGGGATGTTCAGCCGGATGTCGGGCGTGAGGTCGACGGTCACGTCGACGTCCTTCGGAATCACGGCGGACTCCGCCGGGATCAGCAGCACGTCGTCGAACGTCAACCCTTCCACCATTTCCACCGCCGACGGTCTCCCCGTTACCTTTTTCATCCGTCCTCTCCCCCGTGTCGTCCGACTCCCGCGAGAATCCCCTCGAGGAGCCCGGCGTCGCTCACCGTCACTCCGTTCAAACGGAACCGCTCCATCGCCGCAACGATCAGGAGCGTCCCGGGAACGACGTACCGTTCCCGGCCCTTCTCCATCCCCGGCACGCGCAGCCGCTGCGCGTCCGTCATCCTCCCGAGCCGCTCGGCCCACCCCCGGACGACGGCCGCGGAAAGCCTCGCCCCGTTGATCCGGTCCGGGTCGTAGCGGGTCATCCCCCGGTCCATCGCCGCCAGCGTCGTGAACGTTCCCGCCGTGCCGATCAACCGGCGAAATTTCCTGCGCCCGAACGGCCGCGTCCCGTCCTCGATCCGCCGCGCCGCGTAATACGACACGGCGCGGAGCTCCCACGGATCCGGAGGATCCGACAGCGGCAGCAGGGTCGACAGGACGACCACCCCCGTCGAAAGGGAAACCGACTCGCCGTCCCGGGGCCCGAAGGCGAATTCGGTGCTTCCCCCGCCGATGTCCATCGCCACGTCTCCCTGCCTGCCGGCGACCGCCCGGCGGATCCCCTCCCAGGTGAGGCGCGCCTCCTCGGCCGGGCCGATTACCTCGACGTCGATCCCTTCACCCGCGGCCGCCTCGAGGAAATCGGCGCGGTTCCCGGCCTCCCGCAGGCAGGCGGTGCCGCATGCCCGGTACGTTGCGACCCCCTCCCGCCTCATCTCCCGGCAAAACTCCCGAAGGACCCGGAGGCCCG